>Ga0265296_1000041_pt1 | contig 303361 bp, 293 predicted proteins | sample MunlanPumphouse1_FD_189073 | JGI IMG/M metagenome (GOLD analysis project Ga0265296, IMG submission 189073) | Groundwater microbial communities from a municipal landfill in Southern Ontario, Canada - Pumphouse #1 | ecosystem: Environmental > Aquatic > Deep subsurface > Groundwater | place...
GATACTCGCGCCACAAACCGTTCGAACATATCTACCGCCACCACCGCCGATACCGCATCACCGAAGGCGCCGAAGAAATACAAATGCGAAAGGTCGCCGCATATCTGTTCGGATATCTCGGGCCGCGGCGCGAAACGATAGGGACACTGTGACCCCGCGCACGCTCTACGACAAGATATGGGCCGCGCACGCCGTCGCCGAGGATGATGGCGAGACTTTGCTCTATATCGACCTGCACCTGCTGCACGAGGTGACCTCGCCGCAGGCCTTTGCCGGTCTCGCGGCGGCGGGGCGGGTCGTGCGGCGACCCGAGCGCGCGCTTGCTATGTCCGATCATAATGTGCCAACCGCCGGACAGGCGGTAGGGCCTGCCGGGGTCACGGACGCCGAAGCGCGCGCGCAGCTCGAGGCACTGGTGGACAATACGCGCCGTTTCGGGATCGAGAATTTTCCGATGGGCGATCCGCGCGGTGGTATCGTCCATGTCGTCGGGCCCGAACAGGGGCGCTCGCAGCCCGGAATGACGATCGTGTGCGGCGACAGCCACACTTCGACGCATGGCGCCTTCGGGGCGCTGGCTTTCGGCATTGGCACGTCGGAGGTCGAGCATGTGCTGGCGACCCAGACGATCCGACAGCGCCGGTCGCGCAACATGCGGGTGATCGTCGAGGGCGGGCTTGCGGCACACGTCCACGCCAAGGATCTCGCGCTCCACCTGCTCGATGTCATCGGCGTCGATGGCGCAGCGGGTCATGTCGTCGAATATGCCGGCGAGGCGATCCGCGCGCTCACGATGGAGGGGCGGATGACGCTGTGCAACCTCAGCATCGAAATGGGCGCGCGGGCGGGGCTGGTCGCGCCCGATGCGATGACCTTCGCCTATCTGTCGGGGCGACCCGCGGCGCCCGCCGGAAAGGCGTGGGATTTGGCATGCGCGCGCTGGGCTGCGCTCGCAAGCGACGATGCGGCGCTATTCGATCGCGAAATGCGGGTCGATGCGCGCGATGTCCGACCGATGGTGAGCTGGGGCACGAGCCCGTCGCAGGTCGTCGCGATCGACGGACGGGTTCCCGATCCGGCCGCGCTGACGAGCGTGGAAGCCCGCGCGGCAGCGACTCGCGCGCTTGCCTATATGGACCTGACGCCGGGCGCGCCGATCGCCGGATTGCGGCTCGACCGCGTGTTCATCGGCAGTTGCACCAACAGCCGGGTCGAGGATTTGCGCGTCGTTGCGGAGGTCGTGCGCGGCCGCCGCGTCGCGCCGCATGTCCGCGCGATGGTCGTGCCGGGGTCGGGGCTGGTTAAAAGACAGGCCGAGGAGGAGGGGATCGACCATGTGCTGCGCGACGCCGGGTTCGACTGGCGCGAACCCGGCTGTTCGATGTGCGTCGGAATGAACGCCGACCGCTTGCAGCCCGGCGAACGCTGCGCCGCGACATCGAACCGCAATTTTGAAAACCGGCAGGGCCGCGGCGGACGCACCCATCTGATGAGCCCCGCGCTTGCTGCGGAAAGTGCGATTGCGGGCTGCATCGCGGCGCCTGAAATGCCGGACTAAAGCCCCGCTTCGAACCGCGTGATCGTGTCGGCGTGGCGCAGCGTGCGGGCGATGTCGTCGAGACCCTCCATCAGGATGCGGCGGTCGCCCGGATCGATCTCGAAATCGATCGCATCGCCGGACGCGAGCCGAATCTGCTGCGCCTCCAGATCGACTTCGATCGGCGCATATTGCCCGAGCAAAATTTCGTCGCGCAGCCGCGCGCAAATTTCGTCGGGCAGGCGGAGCAGCAAAAGGCCGTTCTTGCGGGCGTTCCCGGCAAAGATATCGCCGAAGCTTGGCGCGATGACGCAGCGGATTCCGAAGTTGGTAAGCGCCCACACCGCATGTTCGCGCGACGAACCGCAGCCGAAATTGCGGTCGACGACGAGTATTTGCGCTTGGCGGCAAGCGGCCTGGTTGAGAATGAAGTCGCCGCGTTCGCTCCCGTCATCCATAAAGCGCAATTCGCGGAACAAATGTTTGCCCAGGCCCGTGCGGGTCAGCGACTTCATATATTGCGCCGGGATGATCATGTCGGTGTCGACATTGGCGAGCGGCAGGGGGGCTGCGACCGCTTTCATCCGGATAAATTTCTGCACATCGCCTCCATTAACTTAGTATTCTAAGTAAAAGAATCGAGCGATCTTGTCCAACATTATCGCGGGGTTGGAGGGGTGGTGCGATGCAAGATGGCGATGAAGATGGTTGCCGCGCGAATCTTCGCGTCCTAAGGTTCACGCTTGCGCGGGTCGGCGCCCGGCGCCGCAACCGCGACAGGGGAGCAGGATTTTGGCGAAGACACCACAGGATTACCGGCATCCCGCCGAATATTACACCGATCCTGAGAACAGCATCGGCTATTTGGCGCGCGTCGTCTTCCGCTCCTTTTCGCGGCTGCTCGAACGCCGTACGCTGACGCACGATGTCTCGGCGGGGCAGTGGCGGTTCCTGCGCCAGCTGTGGCGCGAGGATGGCATCACCCAGCGTGAACTCAGCGAGCGCGTCGGCATGCGCGAACCGACGACAGTCGTCGCGCTGAAGGGGCTGGAAAAGGCCGGGCTGATCACGCGCAAGAAGACCACCGACGACCGGCGCAAGACCTTCATCCATCTGACCCCCCATGCCAAGAAGCTCGAACTGATCCTCGCGCCGATGAATGCCGAAATTCACGAAATCGCGACCAAGGGGATGACCGACGAAGAGGTCGAGGTGCTGCAACGGCTGATGCGCCGCGTCATCGACAATCTCGGCGATGAAACGCGCAAGCTCGCGGTGCTCTCCGACATCAAGGCTTGATCGCTTGCATTTGCGGCATATCCGGACAATAGATTAGTATACTAACCAATTGTCCGGGGAGGACCGATGACCAGCATCGCCGTTATCGTGGGAAGCACCCGCGAGGGGTCTTTCAACCGCGCCTTGGGCGAACTCGCCGCCGCCAGCCTCGAAGCGCAGGGCGCAAATGTGACACGCATCGATCTCGCGGCGTTCGACCTGCCGCTCTATTCGGCGGCGCTCGAGGCGGGCGCGTTTCCGCCCGATGCGCTAAAACTCAAGGCGCATTTCGCCGCGCAGCACGGCCTGCTCTTTGTCTCGCCCGAATATAATGGTTCACTGTCGCCGCTGTTAAAGAACGCAATCGATTGGGCATCGCGGCCCACGGGCGACGAGTCTCTTGTGGCGCTTTCCGCCTATCGCGGCAAGGCGGCGGCGATCATGTCGGCTTCGATCAGCCCCTTCGGCGGGCTGCGCGGGCTGATGCACCTGCGCCAGATATTGTCGACGATCCAGATGCTCGTGATCCCCGAACAGGTGCTGGTGCCGAATGCGCACACAGCGTTTGCCGAAGATGGCACCCTGAAGGAGCCCCTGCCGGCATCGCTCGTCGATATGACCGCCGGACGGCTGATCGCCGTTGCGAAAGCACTGGCAGTTTAGCCGCTGCGCCGCCTTGATGCCGGGACGTCGCGGACGATATTGTCGCCCCAGTCGGCCTCGAGCGCCGCAAGCAGCGCATCGAACTTGTCCTGTCCCAACCTGGCCGCGATTTGTGCGGTAAGGGCGTCCATCGAGCGCTGCGCATCCTTCCGCATCCGCGAGCCGAGGCCGGTCAGCGACACGATCATGTGACGGCGGTCGGCGGGATCGACTTCCAGCTGCACAATCCCGAGTTTCACCATCTGGTTGATCGTGCTGTGGATCGCCTGCCGCGACACACCCAGGTTGCGGGCGATGTCCGAAGGGCGCACGATGCCGCTGACGATATTCGTCATCACCATCGATTGCGGGCGATTGACGTCGGGCCAGCCGTGATCGTGCAGACGCGCCTGCAGCCCTTCGTCGAGCCAGCAAAAACGCTGAAAAAGGGCGATGATAAGCTGGTTTGTGCGCATATGACGCTGTGGTCGACCCCTGTGGTCGGCGGGGTGCCGACATCGCCACGCTAGAAGAGCGGAGCCGGCGAAGCAAGGCAGAGCGGCGTTGCAAAGGCAAAATGCTTAGTATACTATCTATTACAACGAGAATGGAGAGAGGGCCGCATGGACGGGTTGATGCAGAATGTGCCGTTGACGGTCGACCGGATCATCGATCATGCGGCGAACTGGCACGGCGGGCGCGAGATCGTTTCGCGCGATGCAGAGGGGCACGTCACGCGTTCGACCTATGCCGACGTCCATGCCGACGCGAAGCGCGTGTCGAACGCGCTGTCGGCCGAGGGGATCAGGCCCGGCGACCGCGTCGCGACGATGGCGTGGAACGGCGCACGCCACCTTGCCGCCTGGTATGGCGCGGCGGGGATGGGGGCGGTGCTCCACACGCTCAACCCGCGGCTGTTTCTTGAACAGATCGCCTATATCGCGAATCATGCCAGCGATCGGCTGCTGATTGCCGATCCGTCGACCGCCGATCTGGTCGAAGAGCTGTTGCCGCAGGTGCCATCGATCGAAAAGGTGATCTTCTTTTGCGACCGGGATTCGATGCCGAGGACGAGCTTTGCAGCGGTCGCGTTCGACGACTGGATTGCGGTCCACTCCGCCGAATATGCCTGGGGCGGCTTCGGCGAAAATGCCGCGTGCGCCCTTTGCTATACCAGCGGCACGACGGGCAATCCGAAGGGAGTGCTCTATTCGCACCGCTCCAACTATATTCATGCGCTGATGACGCTGCAGCGGGACGCGCTCGCGTTGTCGGCGCGCGATACCGTTCTGCTCGTCGTGCCGATGTATCATGCCAATGCGTGGGGCGTCGTCTATTCGGCGCCCGCGGTCGGCGCGAAACTCGTGCTGCCGGGGCAGCGGATGGACGGCGAATCGATCTATAATCTGATCGAGCGGGAGGGCGTCACCTATTCGGCGGCCGTGCCAACTGTGTGGCAGATGTTGCTGCAATATATGCAGGAAAATGGCAAATCTTTCACGACATTGGAGCGTGTGACGATCGGCGGATCGGCTTGCCCCGAATCGATCATCCGCACCTTCCGCGATGATTATGGCGTCGACGTCATCCAGGGCTGGGGCATGACCGAAACCTCGCCGCTCGGTACCGTATCGGTCCCCAATGCGTCTGTCGCAGCGAAATCCGGCGATGAGCAGATGGCGTATAAGCTTAAGCAAGGCCGGCTGCTGTGCGGGCTCGAAATGAAGCTGATCGACGATGCCGGCAATCGCCTGCCTCATGACGGCAAGACGCCGGGGCGACTGATGGTCAAGGGACCGACGATCGCCGGCGCATATTATGGCGGCGAGGGGGGCGATGTGCTCGACGCCGAGGGCTATTTCGACACCGGCGACGTCAGCACGATCGACAGCGAAGGCTATATGCAAATCACCGATCGCGCCAAGGATGTCGTGAAGTCGGGGGGTGAGTGGATCAGCTCGATCGAGATCGAAAATATCGCGATGGGGCATGATGCGGTGGCGAACGCTGCGGTTGTCGGCGTCGCGCATCCGAAGTGGGACGAGCGACCGATCTTGTTGTGCCAGCTCAATGCTGGGGCGAGCGCCTGCGCCGACGACCTCAAGGCCTATCTCGACGGCAAGATCGCAAAATGGTGGATGCCCGACGACGTTCTGTTCGTGGAGGAAATTCCGCTCGGCCCAACGGGCAAGATCGACAAGAAGGCGATCCGCGCGGGGCTCGAGGGGTATGTATTACCCTTCGACGTCGCCCGCTGATTCCAACGAAGACAGGAGAGACGATGATGGATCCGAACGGGACCCAGGGACTGGACGCGCAATTTATCGGGCGCGTGTCGCCGACCGCGCCACGTATTCACGCGGGCGGGCATCCTTGCCAGGGCATTTACTGGACCGATGCGGGCAAGCGCCCGAAGGTCGCGATCATCGCGACCCATTATAACGTCGATTTCTCCGAACATTATATCGCACCCTATTTCGCGCGGCAGGGGTTCGGCTTCCTCGGCTGGAACACGCGCTATCGCGGGTTTGAAGACCAGTTCCTGCTCGAACATGCGGTGCTCGACATCGGCGTCGGAATGAGGTGGCTGAAAGAAGAGGCGGGGGTCGAGCAGATCGTCATTCTCGGCAATTCGGGCGGCGGCTCGCTGATGGGCGCGTATCAGGCCGAGTCGATTGCGCCGACGCTGACCGATCGGCTGCCGTCGGGCGGGCAGGACGCGCTTGCGCAGCTGATCAAGGGCGACCTCTATATCAGCTTCAACGCGCATCAGGGGCGGCCAGAGGTGCTGACCGACTGGATGGATGCGTCGGTGATCGACGAGAATGACCCGACCCTGACCGATCCCGAACTCGATCCGTTCAATCCTGACAATGGCCCGCCCTATTCGGGCGAATTCATCGCGAAATATCGCGCTGGTCAGCGCGCGCGCAACCAGCGCATCACCGACTGGGCGAAGGCTGAACTCGCCCGGCTCAATGCGGCGGGTATTCCCGACCGCATCTTCCCGATGTTCCGCTGCTGGGGCGATATCCGCTGCGTCGATCCTGCGATCGACCCGTCGGACCGCAAGCCCAACTGGTGCTATCGCGGCGATCCCGCGACCGCAAACCGCACCCCGAGCATAGGGCGCGCCAACACGATCAAGACGTGGCTCAACATGTGGAGCCTGGAAATCTCACCATGCCAGGGCCAACCGCATCTCGCCAAGCACGACACCCCCGCGCTCGTCGTGCAGGGGACCGCCGATACGGGTGTCTTCCCGAGCGACGCGCGCAAGATTTTCGACTTTCTCGGCTCGGCCGACAAGAAGATCGAACTGATCCCAGGCGCGCATTATTTCGAAGATTCGATTGAAGAGCGCCAGAATGCGGCTGATCTTGTCGGCGCTTGGATACGGGAGAAGCTCTAGCGTGACGGCCGACGCCGACATCGTGGACGAATTGCGCGACGCCGGGCTGGTGGGCGAGGGCAAGGTTGTGCTCGAACCACTGACCGGCGGCGTATCGTGCGACGTGTGGAAGGTCGAGACGCCATCGGGGCCGATCGTAGTCAAGCGCCCGCTCGAACAGCTTCGCGTCGCTGCCGAATGGCATGCGCCGGTCGAACGGGGGCAAAGCGAGGTGCGCTGGCTCCGTCGTGCGCGCGGCGTCGATGTGCGCATTGCGCCCGAGGTGCTCGCCGCGCTGCCGACTGGCCACGCCTTTGCCATGCGCTTTCTGCCCGGCTGTCCGGTTTGGAAGGATGAGTTGGTCGCCGGCCGCGTCGACGTCGATTTCGCTGCTGCGGTAGGGCGGGGCATCGTCAAAGTGCATTCGGCGACCGCGAACAATGCCGCCGACCGCGACGCCTTTCCGAACGATGAGATGTTCCGCGCGCTGCGCGTCGACCCCTTCCTGCTCCATGTCGCGCGACAGGATGCCGAGCTGGCGCCTGCACTGAATGTAGTGGCCGACGACCTGATGTCGCGCAAGATTGCGCTCGTTCACGGCGACGTCAGTCCCAAAAATATCCTCGTCAGCGCCGATGGTCCGGTGTTCCTTGACGCAGAATGCGCGGTCTACGGCGATCCGGCATTCGACCTGGCTTTCTGCACGACGCATTTGCTGCTCAAGGCGGTGTGGCTCGGCGATGCGCGATTGAACGAAGCCGCCGCGCGGCTCGTCGCGGCGTATAGCGTCGGTATCGACTGGGAAGACGCCGATGGTCTGCTGCTCCGCGCTGGCAAGCTGGCGGCGGCGCTGCTGCTCGCGCGCGTCGAGGGCAAATCGCCCGCACCCTATCTGACCGACCCTGAACATCGGCGCATCGTGCGCGACCAGGCGCGCGCGCTGATCCTTGTGCCGCAGCCTCTCGATGATCTCGTCACCAACTGGAAAAGGACCCACGCATGACTTCGCGTATCGCCTCCGTCACCGGCCGCCAGATATGGGATTCGCGCGGTCGGCCTACCGTCGAGGCCGAGGTCGTGCTGGAATCGGGTGCGGTTGGCCGCGCCATCGCACCCGCGGGCGCCTCGCGCGGGGCGCATGAGGCGATCGACCTGCGCGACGGCGGACGGGCGTTTGGTGGCTTCGGCGTCGATCGCGCGGTCGCCGGGATCGGCTCGGAGATCGACGGAGCGATTGGCGGCATGGACGCGCGCGAGCAGGCGACGGTCGACGCTGCGCTCTGCGCGCTCGACGGTACGTTGAACAAGGCGCGGCTTGGCGCCAATGCCGTGGTTGCGGTGTCGATGGCAGTACTGCATGCGGCCGCAGCCGATGCGTGCGAGCCGATCTGGCGTTATATCTCCGATGGGCAAAAAGTCCGCATTCCGCTCCCCGAAATCCAGATTTTCGGTGGCGGCGCGCACGCCGGGCGGCGGACCGATGTGCAGGATTTCATGATCATGTGCCCGAAGGCGGGCAGCTTCCGCCGCGCGCTCGAGATCACCGACGATGTCTATCGCGCCGCAGGCAAGCTGATGGAGGCCAAGGGGCCGCTGTCTGGCGTCGCCGACGAGGGCGGATGGTGGCCGAATTTCACGTCGAACGAGGATGCGCTGGACACGCTGACGAAGGCGATCGAGGCGAGCGGGCACCGCGCGGGGGAGGATGTCTTCATCTCGCTGGATATCGCCGCGAACGAGCTGGGCGATGCTGATGGCTACAACCTTGCGCTCGACGATAGGCGACTGTCGGGCGAAGAGATGGCGGCGCGTATCATCGAGTGGACAAAGGCCTATCCGATCCTGTCGGTCGAGGATCCGGCGGGGCAGGATGACTGGACGACGATGGCGGCGGTCACCGCAGCGATCGGCGAGCGCGTCCAGATCATCGGCGACGATGTCCTGGTTACCAACGCCGCGCGCGTCGAGCGTGCGGGCGATGCCGGGGTGTGCAACGCTGCGCTGATCAAGGTCAATCAGGTCGGCACCGTGACCGAAGCGAAAGCGGCGCTCGATGCTGCGGTCGCGCGCGGCTGGGGCGCGATCGTCTCGGCGCGCTCGGGTGAGAGCGAGGATGTCACCATCGCGCATCTTGCGACGGGCTGGAATGCCGGGCAACTGAAGGTCGGTAGCTTCACGCGGTCGGAACGCATGGCGAAGTGGAACGAGATGTTGCGGATCGAGGAAGCTATGGGTGGTGACGCCGTCTTCGCGGGCTTCTCGGCTTTTGCTGGATTGATTGGTCGGATCGCGGCATGATCGTCCTTCACGCCCGCCCGAGCCCCGGTTTTCGCGAGGCGGTCGATGCGATCTTCGGCCCCGGCGTCGTGGTGCATGTCGACGAAGCGGCGCCGCTCGATGATGTCGCGGGAGAGATTACGGCGCTGCTTCACGTCCTCACGCCGGTCACGCCCGAATTCATCGCGTCGGCGCCGAAATTGAAGCTGATCCAGAAACTTGGCGTCGGGGTGAACACCATCGCGCTCGACGCGGCGCGTGGGTCTGGCGTCGCCGTCTGCAACATGCCTGGCACCAACAGCCAGGCGGTCGCCGAAATGGCCCTGTCGCTGATGATGGCGGTGCTGCGGCGCACCTGCTTCTTCGACGCGCGCACGCGCGCGGGCGATGGGTGGACAGCCGATCCGTCCGAACTCGACCGCGTGGGGGAGATTGGCGGGCGCACCGTGGGTCTCGTGGGTTTCGGCAATTCGGCGCAGCGGCTGGCGCCAGTGCTGGCGGCGCTCGGCGCGAAGGTCGTCTACACCGCGCGCAATCGGCGCGACAGCCCCTATGAATATCGCTCATTCAATGACTTGATCGCCGAAGCCGATATCGTTTCGCTGCATATCCCGCTTACCGAGGAGACGCGAGCGGGCGTCGATCCGTTCGCGATGAAGCGCGGCGCGGTGCTGGTGAACACTGCGCGCGGCGAACTGGTCGATCAGGCTCGGCTGGTCGAGGCTTTGGCGACCGGCCATTTGCGCGGCGCGGGGCTCGACGTATTCGCAGAAGAGCCGCTACCGCACGGTGACCCGCTGCTTGGTCTTCCAAACGCGGTGCTCGCGCCGCATATCGCCTGGCTGACGCCCGAAACGCTTATGCGCAGCTTGACCGTCGCGCAGGAAAATTGCCGCCGTCTCGCGGCAGGTGAAACCCTTCTTCATCGGGTGGTCTAATGTCACTTCCCATTATCCTGATAACCGGACAGCTTTTGACCGACGCCGTATGGCGGCCGCTGCTCGACGCATGGTCCGACCGCGAGGTGATAGTCGCCGACAATCGCAGCGACAACACGATCGAGGGTTTCGCGCAGCGCCTTCTCGACAATGCGCCACCGAAGTTCATCCTGATCGCGCATGCGATGGGCGGCTTCATCGCCTTCGACGTGATGCGCCGCGCGCCGGCACGCGTCGCGAAACTGGCGTTGATTTCGACGCTCGCGTCGGCCGATGGCCCGGCGCAGACCGCGCGGCGGCAAGGCTATATCGACCTTGTGGAAAGCGGGCGCTTCGATCAGGTCGTGGAGGAACGCATCCCGATCCTGTTTCCCGAAGACAAGCGCGGCGATGCGCGGTTGCTTGGGATCGCGCGGCAGATGGCGGCTGACACCGGCGCCGACACCTTCCTCGCGCAGCAGCGCGCCATCATGGCACGCATCGACAGCCGCCCGCGGCTCGGCGAGATAAGGGTGCCGACCTTGCTGATCTGGGGCGAAAAGGACGGCATCACCAGCCGCGCGCACCATGACGAGATTCTGGACGCGATTGCGGGGGCGCGGCTTGAAGTGATTCCCGGCGCCGGGCATCTGCCGACGGTTGAGGCGCCCGAATTGGTCTTGGCGCTGCTCACCGAGTTTATCGACGAATTAGGTTAGCTCCGCCCGCACCAGCGCCGTCCCGTCGACCATCGCCTTCAGCTTTGCCTGCGAATGTTCGCGGCTGTGATATTTCATCCCGCAATCGGGCGCGATCCACAGCCGTTCGGCGTCGACATAGCGCAGCGCCTCGCGGATGCGCCCCGCGACAACCTCTGGCGTTTCGACCTCGGGGATCGACAGATCGAGCACGCCATACATGATCGTCTTGGTCGGCAACTCGGCAAGGATCGCGGGATCAAGCCCCGGCTGCGCCGCCTCGACCGAAATCACGTCGATCGCCGACGCCTCGAGTTCGGCGAGGAAATCATAGGCCTTGGGCTTGGGTCCTGTCGCGCCCGCACCGTGATGCACCATCGCATAACCGAAACAGATATGCAGCGCGGTCGTCCCGCCTACCCCGTCGAGCGCGCGGTTTATCGCCTCGATCGCATAGCTGTTCGCTTCGGCCGCGCGTGCCTGCAGATAGGGTTCGTCGAGCTGGACGACATCGACGCCCGCCGCGAACAGATCCTTCACCTCGGCATTGACCGCATCGGCATAGTCCATCGCGAGCGACCGCGCGTCGGGATAATAGCCATTCTCGGCCTGCTGCGTCATCGTGAACGGGCCGGGCAGGGTCAGCTTCACCGGCTTGGCCGAATGGCGGCGGAGGAAGGCCGCGTCCTGCGCCTCGATCGGTGCGACGCGGCGGATCGGGCCCGAGACGAGCGGCACCGGATTGGCGTTGCCGGTGCGGTCGATCGCAGTGCCATGCTTCTCGCGATCGATCCCCGACAGCGCCGTGGCGAGACGGTTCGAATAGCTTTCGCGGCGCATCTCGCCGTCGCCGACGATATCGATGCCGACCTCCTCCTGATCGCGGATCGCCATCAATGTCGCGGCTTCCTGCGCATCGGCAAGCCAGGGTTCGGGGATGCGCCACAGCGTCTCGGCGCGCACCCGCGGGGGCAGGCTGGCCTTCAGTCGTTCGCGGTCGATCAGCCAGTCGGGCTGGGGGTAGCTTCCGACGATGGTTGTCGGCAATATGGGGTGGTCGAACAAGGCCATTCCTCTCGAATTTTTATCTGGCCAAGCATTTGCTTAGTATTCTATCTAATTCAAGTCGAAACGACGGTTGGGAGAGCAAAATGATCGATCTGGAGGCCATCCGGACGCTGGCGGATATTCCGGCGGCGCAGGCGCGGGTGCGAGGGCAGGCGACTGCGGTGAAGTTCGGGGAGCGCGAGACGAGCTTCGCCGAACTCGATGCGCGTTCGAACCGCGTCGGTCATGCGTTGATCGCTGCGGGCGTGGCGCCGGGCGACCGCGTCTCCGCGCTGACCAAGAACCATGACAGCTGGTATCCGCTCTTCTTCGGCGCCGCCCGCGCCCGTGCCTGTTTCGCACCGATCAACTGCCGCCTCGCCCCCGCAGAGATCGGGTTCATCCTTGGCGATGCGGGGCCGAAATTGCTGTTCGTGGGCGAGGATTTCTTCGACTGCGCGCTCGCCGCGGTTGCCGATCTGGCCGCGCCGCCGCGCCTCGTCGCGCTCTATGGCGCGCATCCCGAATTCGAGCCGTTCGAGGTGTGGCTGGATGAGGCGTCTGACGCCCCGCTTGCCGACGCCCCGCAACTGACCGACGATGTCCTCCAGCTCTACACCAGCGGCACCACCGGCTTGCCCAAGGGCGTCGTGCTCACCAACGCAAATTACCGCACCTTCCTCGAAGCAGCGACCGAGGTCGACGGCTTTGCCTATGGCGAGGACGAGACGGTGATGATCGTCATGCCGTTATTCCACGTGGCGGGCACGAATGTCAGCTTCTCGGGGCTGGCGCAGGGTGGGCGGCTGGTCCTCGTCAAGGATTTCACCGCCGCCGACGCGGTGCGCATGATGCGCGAGGAGGATGTCGCGCACGCCTTCCTCGCGCCGGCGATGATCCAGATGATGCTGCTCCAGCCGGACGCGAATAATGGCCCCTATACCCAGCTCAAGTCGATCGCCTATGGCGCTTCGCCGATCGCGGAGGATGTGTTGCGCCGCGCGCGCGCGACGTTCGGCTGCGACTTCGTGCAATTCTACGGGATGACCGAGTCTGCTGGCGGCGGGTCATACCTGTCTCCGGCGGCCCATGACCTGCCGGGTAAGCTGACCTCGTGCGGCAAGCCATGGCCGGGCGCCGCGATGGCGATCCTCGATGGCGAAGGGAAGGAACTTGCCGAGGGCGAAATCGGCGAAATCGCGATCCGCGGCGGCATCGTAATGAAGGGTTATTGGAACCGCGCCGCGGCGACCGAAGAGACGCTTGCGGGCGGCTGGCTGCACACCGGCGACGTCGGTTACCGCGATGCCGACGGCTTCTATTACGTCCATGACCGTATCAAGGACATGATCGTGTCGGGCGGCGAGAATGTCTATCCGGCCGAGGTCGAGAGCGCGATCATGGGCTGTCCTGGCGTCGCCGATGTCGCGGTAATCGGGGTGCCCGATGACAAATGGGGTGAGAGCGTGAAAGCGCTGATCGTGCCTGCCGCCGGCGTGACGATCGACCCTGCCAGCGTCGTCGCCTGGGCGCGCGAAAGGATCGCGGCGTACAAGGTGCCGAAGAGCATCGAGTTCATCGACGCGTTGCCGCGCAACCCGTCGGGGAAGGTGCTGCGCCGCGAATTGCGCGCGCCCTATTGGGAAGGGCGCGACAGGGCGGTGGGGTAGTGGGGAGGTCGGTTTTGGGTGGTGAGCCACCCTTGTCGGTTTCGGTTATTCCGAGCCGGGGCAGCGATCCGGTCGGCGCATGCGCCGGGCCATCATGCCAAAGGTCAGGAAAGGTCAGCCTATTGCAGTGCCCATTTGTCGCACTCGACAGTCAGATGACAGCCGGACCCTGGCCCAATTCGGCATCCGGGCAGCGAACGCTTTTGCCTGCCATTTGAAAGAGCTGACATGAAGGCTGACACAGCGGAATAATGTAGGAAAGCACTTTTTTCAAAGGCGGATGGCGCCTTCGGGGTGTCTCGACTTCGCTCGACACGAACGGGATTTAGAAGGCGGTTTGTCCGCTTCTGGTCGGCAGCGGCCATTTCGAACTCCGCCAAAAAAGAACCCGGCCGAAGCCGGGTCCAGGAGGAGTTCCCAATGGGTAATATCTTGGGACTGTCTATTCGGCGGGCACCGGGGTGCGGCCGGTGATGAGGCCTTCGCGCTTCGTACCGTCGGCTTGAACCGGGTCGTGCGCGACGTCGCTTTCGTCGAATTCCTTCGTCCACGCCGCAAATTCGAGGCACACGCCGTCGGGATCGAAGAAATAGACCGAGCGCACAAACACGCCGGGGTGGAGCTCATCGGTCGACTGCATCGGGCTGTCGTCGTGGTTCAACACCTTGCTGACGTTGATGCCCTTGTCGACCAGCCGCTGGTAATAATCGTCGAACTTGTCGGCGCGGACGTTGATCGCGATATGGTTCATCGACCCGTGCGCCGACACGAAACTGCCCTGCGTCGGCAGCGCGGCGGGGGCGGAGATGCCGGGAACCGCTTCGGGCGCTTCGGGGAACCAGAAGAAGGCGAGGCTGTCGCCATTGCCGATGTCGAAAAAGAAATGCTGGCCGCGCCCGCCGGGCAGGTCGATCGTCTTGGTCAGCGGCATACCAAGCGTGTCGCGATAGAATTCGACCGTTTTCGCCATATCCTTGCACACGAGCGCGAGGTGGTTGACCCCGCAAAATTCGAATTCGCTATTCGCAGCCATGATCCATCTCCTTGTGGTTCAGTTTACATTGGCGCTGGGGCGACTTTTCATCCGCTCGTACCAGCGCGCGACATTGATGTTCTCGGGGTCGATCGGCTGACCGACCGACACGCCGAAGTCGAGGAAGGCGAAGAGCAACAGGTCGGCGAGCGACAATAAGTCGCCGGCGATATAGTCGCGGTCCGCGATCAGCGGATCGAGCCACTTGACGCCGTCCTGCGCGACCGCCTTCAGCCCCGCCGCGGCTTCGGGCAGGCAGCGCATGCGCGTCGCGAACAAGGGCAGGCCTTCGGCATAACGGAAGCCGTTGGTGAGCGGTTCGCAAATCTTGATATCGACGCGGCGCGTCCACATGCGGGCGTTTGCGCGCTCCTCGGCAGTGGTGCCGATCAGCGGCGGCTCGGGGAACCGCTCCTCGAGATATTCGCAAATCGCGGTGATTTCGCAGAGCGTCGAACCATCGTCGAGTTCGAGCGCCGGGGTCTGCCCCGCCTGATTGACATCGGTGCAATAGGGCGCACGCCGGTTCTCACCGCCGCGCAGGTCGATTGTGACCTCGGGGATCTCGATACCCTTTTCGGCCATGAAGAGCTTCACGACGCGCGGGTTGGGGCCGATGGAGTTGTAAAATTTCATGCCCATCCTCTCCTTATTCCCTTTTAGCACTCAACGGATTAACCGTCAACTTAGTTGACGGTTAATCCCGCGCGCGGCCAGCGGACCCGATAGAGCGTGCCCGTGGTGGAAGCCGTTATAAAGGCATCGCGCCGATCGGCGCCGCCGAAGCCGATGTTCGTGATCCCGACATCGGGTAACGGCACGAACTGCGAGCCGCCGCCATCGGGGTCGAAAATCGTGATCCCGCCTTCGACCATCGTGCCGACGCAGATGCGCCCGCATTCCTCGATGGCCATGCTGTCGAGCAGGCGGAAGGCGGGCGGGGTGCCGACGAAGCGGCCGGGCGCCCACGGCGGCGGGGGTGCAAGCTTGCCGGGCGCAACGACATCCATGGCCCAGACGCGCGCCGTCATTGTCTCGCTGACGTACAGTATCGTGCCATCCGGCGAGAGGCCGATCCCGTTCGGCCCCATCATGTCGGCGCGCTGGCGGCTGATCTTCGATCCGTCGGCCGCCGCATAATAGATGGCGCCATGGTCGCGGCCGGTGTCGCGCACCTGGCCATGGTCGGTGAACCAGAAGCCGCCGTCGGCGTCGAAGACGATGTCGTTCGGCCCCTTGAGCCGCTCGCCCTCGAAACTGTCGTAGAGTGTCGTCACCGCACCGGTGGCGAGGTCGACGCGCTGGATCGACCCGCACGGAGCCGCTTGCGCCGCGTGGCCGGGAAACAGCAGGCTGCCGGCCTCGATCCACTCGAAACCGCCATTGTTGCACACATAGGCCGCACCGTCGGGACCGATGGCGAGCCCGTTCGGCCCGCCGCCGAGTTCGGCGACGACCATCGGGCTGCCGTCCTCCGCAACGCGCGTCAGCGTCCCGCGCGCGATCTCGACGAGCAGCACCGATCCGTCGGCCATCGGGACCGGGCCTTCGGGGAAACGAAGACCCGTCGCGACGACCTCGGGCGGGCCGTAATCCATCATCCCTGGGCGGGGCGCGGCGCGCTGAGGAAGTCGGCGGCGCTGAAGCCTTCGGGCGCCGCGACCTCGACGATCGGGTCTTCGCGCGCGTCATATTCCATGCGCAGCGCGCGGGTGATCACCGCGTGCATGTCATAAAGGCAGGTGATGTAGGTGAATTCGAAAATCTGCTCGTCGTTCCAGAAGGCCTTCAATTTGTCGAACACCTCGAGCGGGACGCGCCCGCCCGCCTGCGCAAGGCAGTCGGCATAAGCGAGCACGGTGCGTTCCTGCTCGTCATAACAGTCGGCAACCTGCCAGTGCGCGATGGCGGCAATCTTTTCCTCGCTGACGCCAAGGCCCCGCAGCGACTTGCAATGCTGCGAAAAGACGAACTGGCTGCCCTTGACCCAGCCGGCGCGCGTCTGGCCCAGTTCGCGCAGCACCGGGTCGATCGTGCGCGCCGGGTTGCGATAGACGGCGAAACCTTTGACCGCATGTTCGAAGATGTCGGGCGACAGCGCGAACACCGTCCACCAGTCGCCCGGCGTGCCGGTCGCGGTGCCGGGCTCGGCAACCGGATCGCGGTCGCCGAACAGGCGATTATAATAGGCAAGGACGGTCTCATCGGTGACTTCCGAGCGGGGAACCTGGCGCAGGACGGGCATGACTAACTCCTCAGGCGTTCGCAAATTTGCGGAATTCGGCGACATGTGCGCTGTCGAAATATTCGTCGAGCCGCGTGATCTTGCCATTCTCGACCTTGCAGATGATTGCGCAGGGCAGGCGAACCTCACCCTCATCATGGACGCGTTTACCTTTCAGCACATGTTGCTGGACGAAGCCGCCGGGAAAGGTGGTGAGCTGGCGGTCGGCATATTCGCGATCCTTGATCCGCGCGACCATGCCGGTGAGCGTCGCCGCGGTCTGCGCCGGGGTGACGATCAGTTCGTCGGTGTTGTGCCAGATTTCGGCATCGGGGGTGAAGCTGCCCTGCATCGTCTCGATATCGCCCGCTTCGATCGCGTCGAAAAAACGCTGCGCCATTGCACGAATATCATCCTGCTCAGCCATGATGCTCTCCTTAAGCTTTCGCGCCGAACATGCGGCCACCGTTGGCGGCGATCAGCCCGTCGATGTCGTCGCCCTTGTAAAGCGGGGTCGGCGGAGGGGCCGAAGGACGAGAGCATATCCCGCGTCACCAGTTCGGCCATCGCCTTCCATTCGGGGTGGGTGAAGATCCAATAGTCGCCGGCTTCGATCGCCTGCACGACGCGCGCGCCGACCTTGGCCGGGTCCATGCCGCTTGCAAGCACACCCTGCATCGCCTGGCTCGTCGCCGCCGCCTGGCCAACCTCGTTTTCGACGGGCCGCAGGTCGCGCGTCGTCTCGACGATCCGCGTCGCCGACATGCCGGGCATCAGCACCGAGATGTCGACGCAGGTTTCGGCCAGTTCGTTGCGCAGCGCCATCGCGATACCCAGCGTCGCATATTTGGAGCTGATATACGCGACCGAAATCGGCGGTGGCACGATCGCGACCATCGACGAGGTGATGACGAGGTGGCTCGGTTCGCCCGACGCCTTCATGTCGCCAAGGAAGGTGCGGCAGGCATAAAGATGCGCGTGCGCGTTGACCGCATAGTTCCAGCGCCACACGTCGGTATCATATTCGTCGAACGGCCCCGATCCGCCGCCGACCCCGGCGTTACTGAACAGGATGCGCACGGGGCCGAATTCTCGCGCCTTCGCGCCCGCTTCAGCCCAGCTCTCCTCGCTGGTCACGTCGAGCTGGAGGCCGACCGCGTTCGCGCCTTCGCTGCGCAGTTCCGCTGCTGCATTTTCGGCGCCCGCCGCGTCAATATCGGCGAGAATTACCGATGCCCCCTTCGCGGCGAGCGCCTTTGCGGTCGCGAGCCCTAGCCCGCTCGCACCGCCGGTGATGAAGGCGGTCTTGCCCGCAACGTCGGTCATTCGGCGAAGTCCTTTTCAAGGTGTCGCGTCATCGCATATTGGGCGATCCCTGCGGCGGCGGCGAAGGGCATCAACGCCATCAGCGCCCAGCGCAGGCTATCGACGCCGTGCGTGTCCTTCAGCGCGTCGCTGACGATTCCGGCGAACAGCGGGCCAAGCCCGAGGCCGACAATGTTGAACATCAGCATCAGCACCGCGGCGGCGGTCGCGCGGCTGCGTGGTGGGGTGAGGTTCTGCACCAGCGCGAGGGCGGGGGCGACATAGGCGGTGCATGCCGCCATCGGGACCAGCATCAGCGCGAGTGAGAGCTGCCATGTGTCGACGAGCAGCGCGGCGATGAAGGTCGGGATCAGCACCGCCGTCGCAAGCGCGGGGATCGTGCCATAAGCACGCGCCGACGTCTTGGCGCGGTGACTGACGAGCCAGCCGCCGCCGAGGATGCCGATGCCGAAGGTGATGCCGGCGGCGGGCGCGAACCATGTCGCCATCGCTTCCAGTGGCATCTTCTGCGTACGCATCAGAAAGGCGGGAATCCAGTTGAGCATGCCATAGCTGACGAAGGCGGCCAGCCCGCTGCCGATCATCACCATGCGCAGCGACGGGCGGCGGATGAACATCGCGAGGCTCTGGCTGAACGGCAGCGCCTCGTCGGCGGGTTTGTGCGTGTCCATCGCCCCGCGCGCGGGTTCGCGAACCAGCCAGATCAGCAGCGGTGCCACCAAAATGCCGACGATGCCGATCACGACGAAGGCGTTGCGCCAGCCGATATTCGCGGCAGCCCACGCGCCGAACGCCGCGCCGACGAAGACGCCGAAGGGGCCGTTGAGCGTGAAGATGCCGATCGCGAGCGGGCGCTGGGCAGGAGGGTAATAATCGGCGAGCACCGACAGCGACGGGGCGGTGCCGCCGGCTTCGCCCGCGCCGACGCCGAAGCGCATTAGCGCAAGCTGCCAGAAATTCGACGCAAGGCCGCACGCCGCGGTAAAGCCGCTCCACACCACACAAGCGATGCCGATCAGCTTGATACGGTTCCAGCGGTCAGCGACCATCGCGACGGGAACCCCCATCGCGGCATAGAAGAGCGCGAAGGCGAGGCCCGTGAGCAGGCCAAACTGGGTGTCGCTGAAATCCATCTCGGCGCGGATCGGCTCGACGAGAACAGAGAGCAGTTGTCGGTCGACGAAGTTGATCGTCCCGACCACGAACAGCATGACGAGTGCGACGTTGCGACGCAGCGCAAGGCCGCTGTCGGGCGTCGGCGTGCCTCCATCAAGGGCGGTAGCTTGCGACATAACTCTCCCCAAAACGCACGAGTCTTCTCGTTCGAAAAATACTTAGGTATTTAAGTTTATCTGTCAATGTGCTTTACGGTAACCCGACAAGAAGCGGGAGAGAAGAGATGGATATCAACGGCAAGACCGCCATTGTGACGGGCGCGGCGGGCGGCATTGGCCGCGCGACCGCGGCGATGCTGGCGGCGCGCGGCGCGGCGGCGATTGCGCTCGTCGACGTCAACGAGACGGGCCTGGCCGAGACTGCGCGGCTGGTCGAGGCCGCCGGCGCGCGGGCGAGCGTGCACAGGCTGGACCTGTCGGATATCCCGACGACCGAGGCCTGGTTCCGCACGCATGGCGACGTCGACATATTGCACAACAACGCCGGCGTCGTGTCGGGCCTGCCGCAATTTCCCGACGTCGACGCGGCGCGCATCCGCTGGATCATCGACGTCAATGTCACCTCGCTCGTCGCAGCGACGCAGATCGCGGTGCAGGCGATGAAGGCGCGTGGGGGCGGGGTAATCATCAACACCGTCTCGACGGTCGCGCTCGGCACCGGATTTTACGACGCGATGTATGCGACGACCAAGGCGGCGGTGATGATGTTCACCCGCTGCTGCGCGCCGCTGAAGGACGAATGCAATGTGCGCGTCGCCGGCATGCTGCCGGGGCTGGTGGACACGCCGATACTCGACACGACGGGCGCGGGCGGCAAGTCCGAATGGATGAAGACCGTGCTCGCGAATAATGAGGCGTGCGTGCCGGAGGATATCGCGGGCGGGGTGGCGATGCTGATCGAGGATGACAGCCTGGCGGGGGGAGACTGGGTCGCGGTGCGGCGGTTGGACGGCAAGATCGAATATCAGTGGGGCCATGCGGATACCGTATAATCCCCTCCCGCAAGCGGGAGAGGAGACCAATTACCGCGTCGGCGCCTCAAGCATATTCTTCCCGAACAGGTTCGACCACTGCTCCTCGGTCAGCACCGGGCGCGCGCTCGACAGGTTCGCGGCGTTCTTGACGTCGGTTCCCGCCATCACCGCAGGCCGCTCCCCGATTCGCGCGAACCAGTCCGCGACGGCGGGATAATCATCGAGCGTCAGCCCGATCGCACGGATCGCGCGCGTCCAGGGCCAGCAGGCGATGTCGGCGATGCTATATTCCTCGGCGAGATAATCGGCTTCGCTAAGGCGCCCGTTGAGGACATGAAGCAGGCGCAAAGTCTCGTTGCGATAGCGTTCGACCGGATAGGTCTGCCCCTCGGGCGCGTAGCGGATGAAATGATGCGCCTGACCCTGCATCGGGCCGAAGCTCGCCATCTGCCACATCAGCCATTGCTGTGCCTGCGATCGGCGCCGCGGATTTTCGGGAAGCAGCTGGCCGCTCTTCTCGGCCAGATAAAGCAGGATCGCGCCGCTCTCGAACACCGGCAGCGGCGCGCCGCCGCCGATGGGATCATGGTCGACGATCGCGGGCAGGCGGCCGTTCGGGTTGATGCGTCGATATTCGGCGGTCAGATGATCGCCCTCGAGCATGTTCATCGCGAGCAGCTGATGCGGCAGCCCCGTTTCTTCGAGCATGATCGAGACCTTGTGGCCGTTCGGCGTGGGCGTGAAATAGACGTCGATCATGCTGCGGTTCGCCTCTTCAAACAGGTCACGACCGCCACCGCCGCTTCCCTGTCGAGGAAAGCGTCGATGGCGGCCGATCCCTGGGACATCCTATCAGGCCCTAGAATTTGATCCCGGCCTCGACCGAAATGTTGCGCGTGGGTTCGAGATAGAGGATCGCGCGCGGCGTCGCGGTGATCGGCGACGGCAGGTTGAACGCGCTGCCGATCGTCTTTTCGTTGGTCAGATTCTTGCCGACAAGCGCGACGTGCCAACTATCGTCCTGGTCTGCCAGCTGCACGCGCAGGTCGAGCTTGGCATAGCCGTTCTGAACCCCGAAGATCGGGCTCTGGTTGTCCGAGTTGAAATATTTCGACCGCGCCGACGCGACGCCGGTGATGTCGAATTTCAGATCGCTCGACAGGTCGAAGCGCGCATGCGCCGTCACGCTGCCCGTATATTTCGACGAATATGCCACGGGATAACCAGCCAGATTGTTCGTCGCCGGGGTGCAGCCAACCTGCGAGGCAAGGCAGGCCGCGCCCGGATAGTCGTCATATTTGATGTCGGCATAAGCGGCCGACGCGCTGATGTCGAAATTGGGGATCGGGAAGATGCTGAGCGATCCTTCGAGCCCCTTCGACGTGGCGGCGGCGGCGTTGCCGGTCAGATAGCTCGACGTGGCCGGCTGATAGACCGAAACCTGCAAGTCCTTGAACTTGGTGTGATAGGCGGAGACGTTCGCAACGACCTTGCCGTCGAACAAAGTCGACTTGATGCCGGCCTCGAAATTCTCCGACTGTTCGGGTTCAAAGGTAAAGGTCGCGCTCGTCGTGCCCAACGTGTTCGACACGAAGCCGCCCGATTTGGAGCCGCGGCCCCAGGTTGCATAGACCATGATGCGCGGCGCGATATCATATTGCAGCGTCACTGACGGATCGACATTGCCTTCGCTGATCGAACCCGTGGCGCTCGAGATCGGACGCAGCGCAAAGGGGCCATAGACGAGCCGCGATGCAAAGTCGCCGTCCTTCTTGGTGTGGCTGTAACGCAGGCTGCCGATCGCGCGGAACGCGTCGCTGATGTTGACCGTAGCCTGGCCAAAGACCGACCAGGATTCGGCTTTCTGCCGGAATAGGCTGTCGATGCGGCCGAAATAGTTCAGGCTGGCGATGTTGAAGCCCTGATATTGCTCCAGCGTATAGTCCGATTTGTCATAATAGGCGCCCGCGATGAATTCGAAGGTCTTCCCCGTCGGCGACAGGATGCGGATTTCCTGCGAAATCTGGTCGAAGCGTTCAGGGAAGGCGTTGTAGACCGAGTTCGGAACGAAGGCGCCGCCGCTGTTCGGGATCGTCTGGTCGAAGCCGTTGACGATCTTTGACTTGAACCAGCTGTAGCCGGTGACCGAGGTGAGCGTGAAATCGCCGAGCGCGAGGTTGCCGACGCCCGAGATCATTACCGACTTGTTCTTGTTGCCCTCGTCGCCGAGCGCCGCGCGTTCGAGATAGCGCGTCGTCTGCGGATCCTGGCCGCTGGTCAGCGGGCTCGATACGGTGATGCCGCCGATGACTTCGCGGTTTCCGTACTCGACCTTCGCCGTATAATCGAAATTGTCCGACGGCTCCCATTTGACGGTCAGGCGCAGCAGCTGCGACTTGATTTCGGGGTCGTCATGGTCGGTCGCACGGTTATAGATATAGCCGTCCTGATTGACGATCTTGTACGCAAAGCGTGCACCCAGCGTGTCGCTGATCGGCCCCGACAAATAGCCCGAAAAATCGGTGCCCTTGTGGTCAAAATTGTAGATGCCGGTGATCGCGCCTTCGAAATCCTTCGTCGGGCCCGCCGACACGACGCTGACCGCGCCCGCCGCGGTGTTCTTGCCGAACAGCGCGCCCTGCGGCCCGCGCAGCACTTCGACGCGCGCGAGGTCAAAGAAGGGCGCCTGCGCCTGACGGTTGCGGCCGGCATAGATGCCGTCGACATAGAGCGAGACCGACTGGTCGAAAGCGAAGTTCGCCGGCGGTGAGCCGAAGCCGCGGATATAGATGACATCGTTGCCGGCGGTCGACTGGACGAAGACGTTCGGCGTGTAGTTCATCACCGCCTTGATATCGCTGGTGTTGAATTCGGCGAGCTTGGCGCCGCTGACGACCTCCATCGAAATCGGCACGTCCTGCAGGCTCTGCTCGCGCTTTTGCGCGGTGACGATGATTTCGTTGGTGTTGCTGTCGTCGATGTCCGCCGCGTCGGCGGAGGCCGCCTGCGCCATCGCCGGTGCGGCATTGGCAAGCATCGCGATCGCCGCCACGCCGGACAGCAGGAACTGGTTATGCGCCTTCATCTTCACCCTCCCATAGAGCTTATCGTCGCGGTCCCGGAAAGCCTTCCGATCCGTCAATCTGATTGACCCTTAGTATACTAATGGTTTTATGCTTGTCCATAGGCAGGAAGAGGATTCGCACGATGAACGAAGAAAATTCGCATGATATGCCCGCCGCGCTCGCGACACGCCATCTGTGCACCGTCGAGTTCGAGGTCGGCGGCGGCATCATCGGCATCGGCGCGTCGCCCTTCGGCGACCAGCGGCTCGGCTATATCAGCGGCGGCCGCTTTTTCGGACCTCGTATCAACGGTATAGTGTTGCCGGGCGGCGGCAACTGGTCGCGCAGCGGCCGGCTCGGCGACGGCGCTTCGGTCGGCACCTTCGATGCCCGCGCGGTGTGGCAGACCGACGACGGCGACCTTGTCTATCTAAGCTATACGGGCCGCAACATCATTCCCGACGATGTGCGCGCGACCTTCACCGATCCCGCCGTCCCCGACGCCGACCCCTCGCGCTATTATCTGCGAATCGCGCCGGTGTTCGAAACGGCAAGCGCGAAATATGGCTGGCTCAACGGGGTGCTCGCGGTCGGCGTCGGCGAGCGTACCGATTTCGGGGTGCGCCATGTGATCCACGAGGTGCTTTGAGATGATCGACCTTCATTATTCGGCGACCCCGAACGGACAAAAGATCGCGATCATGCTCGAGGAGATCGGCGCGCCCTATCGCGTCATTCCCTATGACATATTCGATGGCGACCAGCTCACGGCCGCGTTTGGGCGGATCAATCCTAACCATAAGCTGCCCGCGATCGTCGACCGCGGCCCGGTGGGTGGCGGCGATCCGATAACGGTCTTCGAGTCAGGCGCGATCCTGCAATATCTGGCCGAGAAGAGCGGCCGCTTCCTGCCCGCATCGGGCGCGGCGCGCGCGACGACGCTGTCGTGGTTGACCTGGCAGGTCGCGGGGCTGGGGCCGATGGGCGGGCAGGCGAGCCATTTCCTGCGCTACGCCCCCGCGGGGCAGGATTATGCGACCGAACGCTACACCAAGGAATTGAAGCGCCTTCTCACGGTGCTCGAAAAGCGGCTGGAGAAAAGCACTTATGTTTCGGGCGACGATTACACGATCGCTGACATCGCAATCTGGCCGGGCCGCGCGTCGGCGTTTGTGATGGGCATGGGGCTCGATGAATGGCCCGCGATGCACGCGTGGTTCGAGCGCATAAGCGAACGGGCTGCGGTCGCCCGCGCGATGGCACGCGAAGACCTCAAGCCGCCAGCGAAATATATCGGCCGTCATCAGCGACTGGATGACGAGGAATGGTCAAACATGTTCGGCGAGGCCAATCAGGCCGCGGCCGCAAAAGACTGACGCTCAGCGCTTTGCGTGTTGGCGGTCGCCCCACAGGATCGCGCGATGTTCGTCGGTGAAGCCGGTGAGTCCGCCCTCGATCGTCTCGGCGCGCGCGACGCCGACCGTCATCCCTTCGGCAACTGCGGGGCGTGCAAGCATCGCCGCGCCCCAGCGATCGACGTTTGGAAAGCGCCCGGCCTTCTCGATCAACTGGCGGCGGAGGTAGGGCAGGGTCGCCATGTCGGCGATCGTATAGTGGTCGCCCGCGAGCCACTCGGCCTCGCCCAAACGCTTGTCGATCACCATCATCAGCCGGTCGACCTCGCGGCTGTAGCGATCGATGGCATAGTCGTGCCGGTCCTTGGCATAATGGGTAAAATGCGCTTCCTGCCCGAACATCGGGCCGATCCCCGACACCTGGAACATCAGCCATTGCCAGCAGATCGCGCGCCCGACCGGATCGGTGGGCATGAAGCGCCCGGTCTTCTCGGCAAGATAGAGCAGGATCGCGCCGGTTTCCCAAAGCACGAACCGGTCGCCGCCGGGACCTTCGTCATCGACGATCACCGGGGTCTTGTTGTTCGGATTGAGCGCGAGGAACTCGGGAGTCAGCTGATCGCCCGCAAGGATGTCGATATAGTCGAGCCGCCATTCGAGCCCCATTTCGAGGAGGGCGATTGCGATCTTGCGCGCGTTAGGGGTGGGGCCACCGTAGAGGGTGATCATGCGGTGTCTCCCGTCCGTCCCAGCCAGCGTTCGAGCACGTCGGCGCTATCCTGTCCCACGCCGAGCGGGGCGGGGCGGCGGACGCTGCCGGGGGTGACCGACAGTTTGGGGAACACACCCTGCATCGTAACTTCGCCGAATTCCTCGTCTGCGATCGTCACCAGAGCCTTGCGCGCAGCGAAATGCGGGTCGGCCAGCATATCTTCGGCATCGAAAACGCGGCCCGCGGGAACGCCCGCCTCCACCATCTTCGCCTCAAGCTCTTCGATCGTCAGCGTCGCCGTCCATTCGCCGATCAACGCGTCAAGCTCCTCCTGCCGCACGCCGCGCGCGCGGTGCGTGGCATAGCGTTGGTCGCTGGCGAGTTCGGGCCGTCCCATCGCGGCTGCGAGGCGCGCGAAGACGCCGTCCTGGTTGGCACCGATCAGATATTCGCCGTCCTTGCACGGGTAGACATTTGATGGCGCGATGCCGGGCAAGGTCGAGCCGGTGCGCCGCCGCTTGGTTCCGCTCGCCGAATAGTCGGACACGGTCGATTCCATCACCTGCAGCACCGCTTCGTAAAGCGCCGAATCGACGATCTGGCCCTCGCCGGTCTTGCTGCGATGGTGGAGCGCGGCGAGCGCGCCCATGCAGCCGTAAGTTGCTGCGAGCGTGTCGCCGATCGACACGCCCATGCGTGCGGGTGGCAGGTCAGGGTAACCGACGATGCCGCGCCATCCCCCCATCGCCTCGCCGATGCCGCCGAAACCGGCGCGCGCCGAATAGGGGCCGGTCTGGCCATAACCCGACACGCGCACGACAATCAGCCCCGGGTTGGTCTTGCGCAGTTCGGCGGGATCGAGGTTCCATTTTTCGAGCGTCCCGGGCCGGAAATTCTCGATCAGGATATCGGCCTTGGCGATCAATTCGCGGGCGAGTTGCTGGCCTTCTTCAGACCTCAGATCGGCTGCGACCGAATATTTGTTGCGCGCGATCACGCGCCACCAGCTGGGCCTGTCGCCCTGGCCCCAGTTGCGCATCTGGTCGCCGGTCACAGGCGGTTCGAGCTTGACGATCTCGGCGCCCATATCGCCGAGAAGCTGACCGCAGAAGGGACCTGCGATCAGCTGCCCCATCTCGACGACCCTGATGCCTTCCAGCGCGCCCCCGCTGCCCGTCTCGCTCATATCATTCCTTTCGCGGCCGACTCTGATAGAGACGACCTGCCTCGCCCATGGCGTTCGTATACTTAGAATGCTATGTAATTTTCAACCCTGCAAATGACTCGAAAAATTCAGGACGCAAGATGTTGAAAAACCAAATGGTGGAAATGGTCGAGGTCGGTCCGCGCGACGGGTTGCAGAATGAGGCGGCGATCGTCTCGACCACCCACAAGCTTGAGCTGATCCATCGCGCGATCGACTATGGCATCCGCCGTATCGAGGTGACGAGCTTCGTCAATCCGAAGAAAGTGCCGCAACTCGCCGACGCCGAGGATCTGGTGGCGAGGCTGCCCGAGCGCGAAGACGTGACCTATATCGGGCTCGTCCTCAATCGCCGCGGCGCCGAGCGTGCGCTGGCGACCGGCCGGATCGACGAACTCGGCGCGGTGTGTGTGACCAGCGACAGTTTCGGTATCCGCAACCAGGGGCAAAGCTCCCATGAATCGCTTGCCGCCGCGATGGAGATTGTCGCGCTTGCGAAAGAAGCTGGGCGCCGTGGCCAGATCACCATCGCAACCGCGTTCGGCTGTCCGTTCGAAGGCCCTATCGCGATCGATCGCGTCGTCGAGATGGCGAAGCGCGCTGCCGACGCTCACCCACGCGAAATCGCGCTTGCCGACACGATCGGCGTCGGCGTGCCCGCCCAGGTTGCCGAGATGGTCGGCCGCGTGCGCGACGCGGTCGGCGACCTGCCGGTGCGCGTTCATTTTCACAACACGCGCGGGACTGGCATCGCCAATGTCTGGGCCGCAGTTAATGAAGGGGCGGCGACGGTCGACGCGTCGCTCGGAGGACTTGGCGGCTGCCCCTTCGCGCCCGGCGCGGCGGGCAATGTCGCGACCGAGGATGTGATCTATATGCTTGAAAAGAGCGGTATCCCGACGGGCGTGATGCTGTCGCAGGTCGTCGAGGCGGCGGGCTGGCTTGCCGGGATCATGGATCGCCCGCTGCCTGCCATGGTCAGCAAGGCGCCCGCCTTTCCCTAAAAGGTCGCGAGCAGCGCCATGACCACCCCGCCGACGACGAGCAGCAGCCCGGCGATCTCATGCCAGCGTACCGGCTCGCGCAGATAGAAATGCGCGAAGCCGATCGTGAAAACGACCTCGACCTGTCCGACGATCCGCACCAGGGCCGCCGGCGCCGCCGCGAAGCCGATATACCAGCAGGCCGAACCGAGCGCGGACAGCAGCCCGACCTGGCTTGAATTGCGCCACGTTCGAAACACGGCGCGCAGTGTGTCGCGGTCGCGCAGCGAGACCCAAAGCAGATGCAGCCCGGTCTGGATCGTCATGACGACGACGAGCGTGACAAGCGCCGAGCCGATCAAATCGACATTTTCCAACTCGGCCGTCGCGAGCTTCACCGCAATCGCCGCGAGCGCGAACATCGACCCCGCGCCAAGCCCGCAGAGTGCGGCGGGCTGACCAAGCGCACGCCATATCTCGCGCCCCGAAACGCCGCGCCCGGCGAGCGCGAGCACCAACACCCCGACGACGCCCGCAACGATGCCGATCCATGCAAGCAGCGGCAACCGCTCGCCGAGGAATAGCGCAGTGACGAGGGCCGCCTGCACCGCTTCGGTCTTCGAAAAGGCCGTGCCGACGACGAACCCGCGATGCCCGAACGCCATGATGAGCAGGATCGTCCCCGCCATCTGGGTGATCGCCCCGGAGATCGCGAACCCGGCGAAGGCAGTCCCGAATGCCGGGATCGCATCGCCTGCGATCGTCAGCCAGATGGCGGCGAAGCAAAGCGCGAAGGGAGCGCCATAAAGATAGCGGACCAGCCCCGCGCCGCTGACGCTGAGTTCGGCGCGCAGGCGCTGCTGCATTGCGGTCCGCCATGCCTGGAACAAGCCGCCGAACAGCGAGGCGGGAAGCCAGACTGGATCCATGCCATTCCCTCTCTTATGTCCGACTCTCGTCTCGCCTATGCAATAGTTTTATTACTAAGTATATTGCGACGATGCTTGCGGTGGGACGATGCGCTGCGCGACCTGATACACCAATCAGCTAGACTGGAGGGGAGGGATGCCTCAGGAAAAATGCGGGAGAGCCGGAAGTGAGCTATGATTCTCGACAAACGGCATGGGCGCGCCGGAGCGTCCGGCCGACACGCCGGTAAAGCGGCATGGCTGAACTGGACCTGCCGCTTCGTGAGGAACAGCAGATGCTGCGCGACAGCGTTCAGCGTTTCCTCGCCGACAATCCTCGACCGGGGTGGCGCGACCTTTCGGAATCACTCGGCCTGGCCGGCATTGCATTGCCCGAGAGTGTCGGCGGCTTTGGCGGCGGCATGATCGACATTGCGCTGGTTGCGGCGGAACTCGGACCGGCGCTCGCCGGCGCCGATTGGCTCTCACATGCCGCGGCTACAACGCTGCTGGCGCGCGTTGCGCCCGACCATCCGGACCTGCGAGACCTCGCGGCAGGCAGCAAGCGCCTCGCGATGGTCTGTGCCGCATCGACGGCGGCGATGCCGATCGTCGATGCCGGGGCGGTTCGCGGCGGCGCGGCGCTGCTGGCTGGCGGCGCCGAGGCCGACCTGTTCCTGCTCGCCGACCGCGATTTGCTTTTGCTCTTTGCCGCCGACGGCGCAAAAGTCGAGCAGCGCCATCGCATCATGCATGACGGCAGCGTGTCGGCCGACCTCGGCTTCACCCTGAAAACGGGTGATGGCGAGATACTGGCCGAGGCGAGCGAAGCGCGCTTGCATGCCGACTATGCGAACGATCTGATCCTCGCGGCGCGCTGCGCCGAAGCGGTCGGCCTGATGCAGCGCATGATTGCGGACAGCGTCGACTATCTGGGCCAGCGCAAGCAGTTTGGTACGCCGATCGGCCGTTTCCAGTCGCTCCGCCACCGCGCCGCCGACATGCAGCTTGCGGCGATGAAGGCGGCGGCGCTGACCGAAGCGGCGATCCTTGCGGTCGATGCGGGACGGGGCGATCGTGCACAGGGGGTCAGCGCCGCCTGCGTCGAAGTCGGCGACGCGGTGCGGATCGTCGGTGAAAGCGCGGTACAGATCCACGGCGCGATGGGGCTGACCGAGGAACTCAGCCTCGGCGGCCATTTCAAGCGGGCGCTGGCGATCGCGGCGGCCTTCGGTCCGCGCACCGAGCATCTCGCACGCTCTGCCGAGGCGGCTGCCTAGCCCAGCATCATGCGCGCGATCAGGTCGCGCTGGATTTCGTTCGATCCCGCATAGATCGTCGCGGCGCGATCGTTGAGATAGCGCGGCACTGCGACCGCCAGCTCGGCGGGGGTCTGCCCGTCAGCGTCGGCCCAGGCGGCATAGCCCGCGACCTCGCAGGCCAGCGTGTCGATGCGCTGCGCCGCTTCGGTCCCCAGCACCTTGAGCGCCGAGGCATATAGCGCCGCGCTGCCGCCGACGCCGCGCATTGCCTTGAGTTCGAGCGCCTGAAGTGCCTTCAGCGTCACCGCCTCGCGGTCGAGCTGCGCGCGCAGCACCGGATCGACATCGCGCCGCGCGCGCAGCCGTTCGAGCCGCCCGATCAACGCCGGCGCATATTTGCCGCCGCGCTCGAAGGTCAGCAGATGTTTGGCGACCGCCCAGCCTTCATTCTCGCCGCCGAGCCGGTTCGTCTGTGGGACGCGAACATCGTCGAAAAAAACCTGGTTGAATTCATGGTCGCCCGCGAGAGTGCGGATCGGCTCGACGCTGATTCCCGGCGTCGCCATGTCGAGCAGCAGGAAGCTGATCCCTGCCTGCGGTTTACCCTCGTTCGATGTGCGAACGAGCGCGAACATGCGGTTGGCGAAATGCGCGTGGGTCGTCCAGATTTTCGACCCGTTGAGAATATAATCGCCGCCGTCGGGCGTCGCGCGAAGTTGCAGCGCAGCAAGGTCCGACCCCGCGCCAGGTTCCGAAAAGCCCTGACACCAATAATCCTCGCCCGACAGGATGCGCGGTAGATAATGGGCGCGCTGTTCGGGGCTGCCATAGTGCATGATCACCGGCGCGACCATTTTGAGTCCCATCGGCGCGAGATTCGGGGCACCCGCCAACGCGCATTCAGCGGCAAAAATATACCGCTCGATTTCGGTCCAGCCCGGACCCCCATATTCGGCGGGCCAGTCGGGCGCTGCCCAGCCCTTGGCATGAAGAATATGCTGCCACGGCAGCGAGACGCCGGGATCGATGAAGACACTGGTGGCGCGCGCCGCGGCACGGCGGATGTCGCCCGGCAGATGGGCAGCCAGGAAGGCGCGAACCTCGTCGCGAAAGGCGGTAAGCGCCGGGTCGTTCAGCATGTCCATGCGCCGGATATGTACGTCGCCGCCGCGCAGGGCCAAGCTGGCACCTGCATCAGGCCGCGCGCGCGCCGACGAAGCCAAGTCCTGCGGCGATCTGGACCGACTGTGCCCGTCCGGTCGCACCGAGCTTCGCCGATGCGTTGCGCAGGTGAAAGCGCACCGTCGATACCGAAAGCGACAGGATGGTGCCAATCTCGCCGTCGGTTTTCCCGGCTGCGGCCCAGCGCAGGCACTGAACCTCGCGGCGCGTCAGCGTCTGCGGCACCGTGGCGTTTCGCGGGCGGTCGCGCGCTTCGTTATGCGTCGCGACGAGTTTCAGCGCCAGATTGTGCAGGTCGCCAGCATGTTTGGCGAACAACGCCGCGACGCCCACAGGCTCACGCGAGCACCAGAAGACCGCGCCGACCAGCCCGCGCGGCAAATGCACCGGCGCGATGATCGCCTCGCCGAAATTGGGCGTATTCCGGGCCTGCGAGCAGTCGACGCCTTCGAGCAGATGCGTAGCGCGCCAGGTACCGAGGCGGCCGTCGCTGTAATAGAAGGGCTCGGCGACCAGCCGCGCCGCGGTCAGGAAGGCGATCTGCAGCGCGAGCTTGCGGTCGCGCCAATAGGCATAGTCGGGATCGATCCAGCGGAAGCTGGTTTCGGCATAGGGTCGCCCCGCCTCGTCGCTCATCGGTTCGGGGTCGCCAAGGTCGGCTTGCGCCGCGACAAAGGGCAGCCCGATCGCATCGCCCGCCGTCTGCACCGCTGCAATCAGCGCGGGCATGTCGGCCCAGGATTTGCGCTGATGATCCATGGCCGACTTTCCCCTCCGCTATCCCTGACACGGGTGTCAGCTTGCCCGCCCAGCCGCAATCCTTTGTTCTGCCACGGTCCGGTTTCGCAGGCTCGCACAAAGACGAGCCCGACGGCAAGCCGTTTGAGGGAGGAACGCGGCGCGACCGCGCCGCATTGTCAGGCGGGCGTCCGCCTCCGCGTGCCACATGATTTCCTGTTCGGCTCGCCCGCTGAACAGCGGTGCCTGCTCGCCGCTTCGGGTCCTGAGCCTAGTTGCAGCGGTTGAAGCCCGCGCCGCGAACGGCGCGTCCGGGCGTCGCGCCACTATGTTCACCGCCCTTCAGCACCTGGACGCCGTTGACGAAAACGTCGCGCACCCCGACCGAATATTGGTGCGGTTTCTCAAAGGTCGAGCGGTCGCCGATTGTCGCCGGATCGAAGACGACGACATCGGCATAATAGCCGGGCTTCAGCGCGCCGCGATCCCTGATCCCCAAATTGGTCGCGGGCAGGGTGGTGAGGCGGTAGACCGCCTGCTCGAGCGAAATCAGCTTCTCGTCGCGGACATAACGGCCGAGCAGCCGCGCGAAATTGCCATAGGTGCGCGGGTGTGCGCCCGATTTCAGGAACACCCCCTCGGTCGCCTGCGACGCTGCGTCGGACCCGAAGCTCATCCACGGCAGCTGGACCTGCTTGCGGACATTGTCCTCGGACATCAGGAAATAGACGGTGCCGACGCGCGAACCATCCTCGACGACGAGGTCCATCGCGGTCTCTTCGGGCGATTTGCCGCGCATCGCCGCAACCTCGGCCAGCGTCTTGCCGGTCAGCGGTTTCAAGGCGTCACTCTTGAACCCCGACAGGATCATCTTGTCGGCGCCCGCACCGAAATAGAGATTTTCCCAGTCGCCGCCGGGCTTCTTCATCTCGGCGGCGACGCGGGCGCGGATCGCGGGGTCTTTCAGCCGCTTGATCCATTCTTCGAGCCCGCCCGCCTGCACCCAGGTCGGCATCGCGGCGTCGAGCCCGGTGGCGCCCGCGGTGTAGGTGTACATGTCGGTCGTGATCTTCAGTCCCTCGGCGCGCGCGTCCTCGATCTTTTTCACGATCGTGTCGAGCTTGCCCCAATTGCTGCGCCCCGCCATCTTGAGATGGTAGATTTCGGCCGGAGCGCCCGAGCGGCGCGAAATGTCGATCAGCTCGTCGACGGCTTCCTCGATCCGGTCGCCTTCTGAGCGCATGTGGCTGATATACATGCCGCCGCATTTGGCGGCTTCGCTGGTCAGCGCGACCAGCTCGTCGGTCTCGGCGTAAGAGCCGGGTGCGTAGATGATCGAGCTGCCGACCCCCATCGCGCCTTCGTTCATCGCCTGCTTCACCAGCGCCCGCATGCGCGTCAACTGCTCGGGCGTCGGATCGACATCGCCTTCGCCAAGTTCATGGACGCGTACCGTTGCGGCACCGACAAAACTTGCGACATTGGTCGATATCCCGCGCTTTTCCAGCCAGCCGAAATAATCGCCGAGCGTGGTCCACTCGATCGGATATTTGATGTCGCCCTGGCGCTCGGTCTCGAGGGCCTTCATCGAGGCGTTCATCGGCCCCATCGACCAGCCTTCGCCCATCACCTCCAGCGTCACGCCCTGACGGATATCGCTCTGGCTTTTGGGGTCGGCGATCAGCGACTCGGTCGCCCAGCTCAGCATGTTGATGAAGCCCGGTGCGACCGCCATGCCCTTGGCTGCAAGTTCGGTCTTCGCGTTGCCGTCGACCTTGCCCACCGCGACGATGCGGTCGTCCTTGATCGCGACGTCGCCTACGACCGGAGGCTTGCCCGACCCGTCGTAGAGCGTGCCGCCGCGGATGATCAGGTCATAGGCCGGAGCCGGACTCTGTGCGGCAACCGACGCCGACAGCAGCATCGAACTGCACAGCAGCATCAGGGAAGGGGCGAACTGCCGACGCGATGCCATATGTTTTCTCCGCAAAAGAAGGGGTTTTTAGCCGTGCAGGCTCATCAAACTGTCCATCAGCCCGTCGTCGGCGCTCGAACAGACGCCCAGCACCAGCGCCTCCTCATATCCCTCGGCGACGACATAGGCATGGCCCATCGACGAATCGAGATAGATTCCCTGACCCGTCTTCAGCGCGACCGGATCGTAGAATTCGGTGTGAATCTCGACCTCGCCTTCGAGGACAAAGATGAACTCCTCGCCCTGATGCCGGACGAGATCGCCAAATTCGCGCGCGCTGTGCGCCCGGATTCGCGTGATGATCGGGATCATCCGCTTTTGCCGGAGGTCGGTGCACAGATAGTGATAATCATAATTGTCGGTGGTGACGCGCACCGCCTGATCGATCGTGCCGATGCTGCGGCGGCCGGTCACACGCGGCGTTGCACCCTCGTCATCTTCGGCGAACAAGTCCGACATGCGGATGTTGAGCCGCTGGCTCAGCTGCTGGAGCTTGTCATAGCTCAGCGTCAGCCTGTCATGTTCGACCTTCGACAGCGTCGATACCGGGATCCCCGATTTCGCGCTCATTTCCTTGAGCGTCCAGCCGTTGCGGCCCCTTATGCCCTTCATCACCGCGCCTAGCGTCGGCGGGGTTGCCCCATCCGCCATCAGTTTTTCCATTCCATATTTGACAATTTTCTAATCAGGATCATTATGTCCCTATCGGGCCAATAGATGTTGGTCCTTGGTAAGGGGTCGCGCGGCTTGCTGCAAGATGTGAGACGCCGCGACAAGGAAAAGGGGAAAGTGATGCGTTTCATCCGAAAGGCGATGATCGGGCTGGCGGCGTTCGCCGCGCTGCCACTGGCGGCGCAAGGGCCGGTGCCGGCACCGGTGAAGAAGGCCGAAGCAGCTGCCGTTCCGGTGGCAAAAAATGCTGCGGCGCCGGTTGCGCTCGATGCGAAGGATCTCGAAGCCTGGCTCGACGGCTATCTGCCCTACGCGCTCGAACGCGCGCGTATCCCGGGCGCGGTGGTGGTCGTGGTGCGCGGCAACCAGGTCGTGCTCGAAAAAGGCTATGGCTTCTCCGATGTCGCCAAGCGCGCGCCAGTCCTCCCTGCGACGACGCTTTTCCGCCCGGGTTCGGTGTCGAAGCTGTTTACCTGGACCGCGGTTATGCAGCAGGTCGAGGCGGGCAAGATCGACCTCGACAAGGACGTGAACGCCTATCTGGATTTCAAGATTCCGCCCTATCAGGGCAAGCCGATCACGATGCGCAACATCATGACGCACACCGCGGGTTTCCAGGAATCGGTGCGTCACCTGATCAGCAGCGATCCCAAGGCGGTGATGACGCTGAAGCAGCAGATGCCGCTCGCGCTGCCCGACCGCGTCTTTGCGCCGGGCACCACGCCGGCTTATTCGAACTATGCGACCGCGCTGGCGGGCTATATCGTTGAGCGTGTCAGCGGTGAGCCCTTCGACAATTATATCGAAAACCACATCTTCAAGCCGCTGAACATGACATATTCGTCGTTCCGCCAGCCGCTTCCCGCCAGTCTCGCGCCGCATATGTCAAAGGGCTATCCTGACATCACGCAAAAGGCGAAGCCGTTCGAGATGGTGATCCCGGCGCCCGCGGGCAGCCTGTCGGCCAGCGGCGCCGACATGGGGAAGTTCATGATCGCGCACCTCAATGACGGCGCGGGGCTGCTCAAGCCTGAAACCGCGAAGCAGATGCACGATTTCAAAGCGCCCGGCGTCGGTCCGCTCAACAGCATGGCGCTCGGCTTTTACGAACAATGGGTCAACGGCCGCCGCGCGATCGCGCATGGCGGCGACACCGTCTGGTTCCATAGCTATCTGTGGCTGTTCCCCGATGCCGACATCGGCGTCTATATTTCGATGAATAGTGCCGGGAAACAGGGGGACGCGGGCGCGATCCGCAGCGCGCTGTTCCACAAATTCGCCGACCGCTATTTGCCCGGCGAGGAAAAGCCCGGTCAGGTCGATGCGAAGACCGCCAAAGACCATGCGCAAATGATGGTTGGCAATTATATCAGCAGCCGCGGGTCGTTCACCAACTTCATGAGCCTGTTCGGCCTGCTCGGCCAGGCAACCATCTCGCTGACCGAGGACGGCAAGATCACCTTCCCGGCACTCGATGGCCTAGGCGCCGGGGCGCGCGACTGGGTCGAGGTCGAGCCCTTCGTCTGGCGCGATACCGGCACTGGCGAACGTCTCGCCGCCGAGGTCAAGGACGGCCGCGTCGTGCGTTTCAGCGTCGATGCCGGTTCGCCCTTCATGGTGTTCGAGCCGGCGCCGTTCGCGGTAAATGCCGCCTGGCTCAACCCCGCGCTGATCTTCGCCTTCGGCATCATCCTGCTCGCCGCGCTGGCGTGGCCGGTGCGGGCGCTGGTGCGCCGCAACTTCAAGGCGGAATTCCCGCTCGAGGGCAAGGCTCGGCGTGCCTACCGCCTGTCGCGTGTCTTTGCGTGGCTGGCGATCGGCGCGCTCGCCGGCTGGTTTGGCCTGATTGCCGCCTTTTCGGCGGATATCGGCGCGATCGGCGGTCCGCTTGACTGGCTGATCCACCTGCTGCGCATCGTGACGCCGCTCGCCGCCTTCGGCCTGCTCATCACCGCAGGCTGGCATTTGTGGCTCGGCATCAAGGACAAGCGGCGCTGGACGATGAAGCTCGGCGCGGTGCTGCTGATCCTGGCCGCTCTAGTGCTGGTCTGGGTGACCCTCGTCTTTCATCTCTATGGCTTCGGGATGGTCTATTGATGGCGACGCAGAGCATGCGCGAATTGACGCTCGACCTTCGGGTCGAGCGTTTTCCCTATCACCAGCCGTTCCGCATTTCGGGTCATGTCTTCTCCGAAACCGCGCTGCTCGTCGCCGAAATTTCGGACGGCACGCACGTCGGGCGCGGCGAGGGCGCCGGGGTCTATTATCTCGGCGACGACATCGACCATATGCTGGCCGAGGCGACGCGCGTGCGCGGCGCGATCGAAGACGGCGCGACGCGTGCGGATCTGCAACAGCTCCTCCCTCCCGGCGGCGCGCGCAATGCGCTCGATTGCGCCTTTTGGGAACTGGAGGCAAAGCAGACGGGTATCCCGATCTGGGAACTCGCCGGGCTGAGCCCGCCCAAGGCGCTGCGCTCGACGCTGACACTCGGCGCCGACCGCGCGGAGACGATGGCGAAAGCCGCACTGGCGATCGATCCGGATGCGCCGATCAAGGTCAAGCTGACCGGCGACCTTGCCGACGATATCGCGCGCGTCGTCGCGATCCGCACTGCGCGGCCGCACGCGTGGATCGGGGTCGACGCCAACCAGGGCTATGATATCGCAACGCTCGCCGAATTGCTGCCGGTGCTGGTATCGACCCGCGTCGCGCAGCTTGAACAGCCATTGAAGCGCGGGCGCGAGGCCGATCTTGACGGTCTCAAGCGCCCCTTGCCGTTCGTCGCCGATGAAAGCGCGCTCTCGCTCGCCGACACCGCCTCGCTCGTCGGGCGGTTCGACGTCGTGAACATCAAGCTCGATAAATGCGGGGGATTGACCGAAGGCCTCGCGATCGCGCGGCAGGCGAAGAAGCTCGGTCTCGACGTCATGGTCGGGAATATGATGGGCACCAGCCTGTCGATGGCGCCCTCCTATCTCGTCGGCCAGCTCTGCGACATTGTCGACCTCGACGGACCGACATTTCTTGCCCGCGATCGCGAGCCAGGCGTCGGCTATCGCGATGGCATGATCCATTGTCCGGCGGAAATTTGGGGTAATTGACCAATTGTCCCAATTGGGTTGACATTTCTCCAATTAGGACAATAGTCGCAAAACTGACATCTTCTTGGGGGGAGATTGAATGATGGGTGAGGGCAGTTTGCTGCACCACCGTCCGGCTTTCGGGCACGACGTCGCCTGAATATTCTATTGATAACATAATAATTTACGAGGCCGCGTTGCGGCCCAAGTCTGGGGATAAGATGATGAAACAGGGACTATTTATCGCAGCAAGCATGGTCGCGGTCGCCGCCGCGACGCCGACGCAGGCAAAGGAGGCCGCGGTCGAAACGGCGGGCGAAATCGTCGTAACCGCACAGAAGCGCGTCCAGAATGTGCAGGACGTGCCGATCTCGATCGCGGTCGTCAGCGGCGAAGTCCTGCAAGAGCAGGGCTCGGCGTCGCTTGTCGACTATGCGGGCTATGTCCCCGGCATGAACGTCAGCAACAGCGGCACGCCGGGTCAGACGACGATCACCTTGCGCGGCGTCGCGCCGCTCAACGCGAGCCAGACTGTCGGTATCTATCTCGACGACGCGCCGGTCGGATCGAGCGCGATCTACAATCGCGCCGGGGCGTTCACGATCGACCTCATGCCTTATGATCTCGAACGGATCGAGGTGCTCAAGGGGCCGCAAGGCACCCTCTATGGCGCAAGCTCGATCGGCGGGCTCGTCAAATATGTGACCGTCCAGCCCGACACGACGCAGTTCAAGGTCCGCGCCGGGGTCGAAGGTTTCGCGATCAAGGGCGGTGACGGGCTCGGCTGGGGCGCGCAGGCAATGGTCAATGTGCCGATCGTGCAGGACAAGCTGGCGGTCAGCGGCAGCTTCGCCTGGCGCAGCACCCCCGGCTGGGTCGACAGCGTCAACAATGCCGCGCTCAAAGACCAGAATGATTATGAACAGCGCGGCGGCCGCGCCGCCTTGCTGTGGACGCCGACGCCTGAATTCAGCGTCAAGCTCGCCGGCATCTGGCAGTCGCTCGATTCCGAGGGCAACGGTCTCTATGCGGCCGACCTGACCGGCGCGCGCCTCGGCGACGGGCGCTCGTACAATAATTACGTCCCCGAATCCTTCGACATCGATCTCGACTATTATTCGGCGACGCTCGATTATGACTTCGGCGCCGCGACGCTGACCTCGGCGACCACCTACAGCAAGACGCAGAGCCGGCAGGTGCAGGATGCAAGCTACGCCTTCGGCGTCCTTTTTCCCTTGCTCACCGGCGGCGCGGTGCCCGCGGGGATCACGCCTTTCTCGCTCGACCTCGGGCTCAAGAAATGGACGCAGGAAGTCCGGATCGCCTCGCCAAGCGGCAATCGCTTCGAATGGCTGATCGGTGGCTTCTTCACCGACGAAACGACGAGCAACGCGCAGCTCGTCCGGTCGTACGACATGGCGGGCAATGTCATCCCCGCACTCGATCCGCTTGCGATCGTCGGCCTGCCCGCGACCTACAAGGAATATGCGATCTTCGGCAACGGCACCTTCAAGCTCAGCGAGCAGTTCGAAATCACCGGCGGTCTGCGCTGGGCGCGCAACAAACAGACCTTCCGCCAGATCAGCTCGGGCGCGATCGTGCCGCAAGCGGACGATCCGGGCAAATCGGCCGAAAGCGTCTTCACTTACTCGATCAGTCCGCAATTTCACATCAATGAGGACGCGATGCTCTATGCGCGCCTCGCCACCGGCTACCGCCCGGGCGGGCCGAACGTCATCGTGCCCAATGTGCCGCCGACGGTCGATGCCGACCGCATGAAAAACTATGAAATCGGGTTGAAGGCCGACTTCGCCGATCGCATGGTCTCGGTCGATGTCGCCATCTTCATGATGGATTGGACCGACATCCAGGTCGTTCGCTCGTTCGGCGGCGTATCGGGCGGGGCAAATGGCGGCAAGGCGCGAAGCAAGGGTATCGAGGGCAGCTTCGCGCTGCGCCCGGCGTCCGGCCTGACGATCAGCGCTACGGGCAGCTACACCGACGCCACGCTCAGCGAGGACGTTCCCGATATCAGCGGGGTCGACGGCGACCGGCTGCCCGCCGTGCCGAAATTCAGCGGCGCGCTGCGTGCCGATTATGAATTCGAACTGGGCGGCGGCAACAAGGGCAGCTTTGGTGCGGGCATCCGCCACGCGAGCAGCCGCTTGTCGCTCGTCGAAAGCGATCCGCTCGCCGCGCGCGCCAAACCCTACACCTCGGTCGACCTCAATGCGTCGGTAACGCTGAGCGATCACTGGACAGCGCGCGCCTATGCCCGCAATCTGTTCGATAACAAGGGAGAGATGGCGCGGTCGACGATGGCCGACGGTCTCAACCAGCCAAGTTTTCTTGCGATTTCGCCGCTGCAGCCGCGGACGATCGGCGTCGCGCTCGACATGGCTTTTTGAGCGGATTGGAGTTGGACCAGATGAACGCGCCCGTCGGCAGGCTGGAGGACAGCCTGACCCTGCCGCAGCCCTATTTGCTGTTCCTCGGCGACACGACCAACGCGGCCTATGCCAAGACCGCCTTTGGTCTCGCCGACTGGGCAGGGGACCGCTGCACGGGTGAATGGGCGATCGACGGTTGCACCGTTTCGACCGGACTGCCGCGCCTGTCGCCCGCCGAAGCGCGGGCGGCGGGTGCGCGGTCGCTGGTGATCGGCGTCGCCAATCAGGGCGGCATTATCGGTGCGGCCTGGGTCGCGGTGCTCGTCGAGGCGATGGAGGCGGGGCTCGACATCGTCAGCGGGCTCCACACCAAGCTGACGAGTGTAGCCGCGCTCGTCGAGGCGGCGCGGCGCACGGGGCAGCAGTTGATCGACATCCGCACCCCGCCGCCCGCGATCGCGGTCGGGACCGGGCGCAAGCGGACGGGCAAGCGGCTGCTCACGGTCGGCACCGACTGCGCGCTTGGCAAGAAATATACCGCGCTCGCGTTGCACCGGGCCTTTGCCCTGCGCGGTCTCGATGCCGATTTTCGCGCGACCGGCCAGACAGGCATCATGATCGCGGGCGGCGGCATGCCGATGGACGCGGTGGTGTCGGATTTCGAGGCGGGGGCGGCCGAAATGCTCAGCCCCGATGCGCCCGCCGACCATTGGGACGTCATCGAAGGGCAGGGCTCGATCTTCAATCCCGCCTACGCCCCGGTGTCGCTCGGTCTGCTCCACGGCAGCCAGCCCGACGTCTTCGTCGTCTGCCACGACCCGACGCGCAAAGTGATCCTCGGTATGGAAAACTTTGCCTTGCCCTCGATCGAGGAAGTTATCGACATGACGATCCGCCTGGGCAGCCGGACCAATCCCGCGATCCGCTGTGGCGGGGTCAGCTTCAACACATCGAGCTACGACGTCGCCGCCGCCGAGGCGCTGATGGCGGCCGAGAGCGACCGCCTCGGGCTTCCCGTTGCCGATCCGATCCGTGGCGGCAAAGGTTTCGACGCGCTCGTCGAAAAGTGTCTCGCATGAGTGTGGGCGAGAAGGGCAGCGGGGCGAGCTGGTTTCAGCGCTTTCTGCTGCCCGGATTTGCGCTCAAAGCCGTCATCATCGGCGGCGGCTATGCGACGGGGCGCGAACTCGCCGAATATTTTGTGCCGTCGGGGCCGTGGGGCGGGCTTGCCGCGATGCTGCTCGCGACATTGATCTGGAGCGTCGTCGCGGCGCTGACCTTCGCGCTCGCGCTCAAACTCGGCGCCTATGATTATCGCAGCTTTTTTCAACGCCTGCTCGGTCCGGCGTGGGTGGCTTTCGAAATCGCCTATCTGATTTTCGTCGTGCTGATCCTGGCGGTATTCGGTGCGGCAGCGGGCGCAATCGGCGCCGCGACGTTCGGCTGGCCCGAACTTGCCGGATCGGTCCTTTTGGCGGTGAGTATCGTGGCCTTCACCGCGTTCGGGACCGAAATCGTCGAGAATCTGTTCAAATATGCGACGATGCTGATCTATTCGGTCTATGCGCTTTTTCTGATTTTCGCGCTGACCAGCTTCGGCGATCTGATTGTTCAGGGCTTTGCCAGTGCGCCCCGGCCTTCGGGCAACTGGGTTGCCGGCGGGCTGACCTACGCCAGCTATAATATCGTCGGCGCGGTGATCATCCTGCCGGTGTTGCGGCATCTGACCAGCCAGCGCGATGCCGTCATTGCCGGCCTGATTGCCGGACCGCTCACGATGTTGCCGGCGATCCTGTTTTTCGTATCGATGATGGCCTTTTATCCATCGATCGGCGCCGAAACCTTGCCCTCCGACTTCCTTCTGCGCCAGATGGCGGTGCCGGGATTCCATGTGCTGTTTCAGCTGATGATCTTTGCCGCGCTGCTCGAAAGCGGCGTCGGTGCCATCCATGCGATCAACGAACGGGTTTCGGGCGTCGTCGAAGCGCGCGGACGACCTCCCATTGGCACCGCGGTGCGGGCGGCGATCGGAAGCGTCATACTGGTCGGCTGCATGTTCGTTGCCGCGCGCGTCGGCCTCGTCGACCTGATCGCCAGCGGATACCGCTTCCTCGCCTGGCTGTTCCTTGCCGTCTTCGTCCTCCCGCTCATCACCGTCGGAAGCTGGCGCCTGCTGCGTCCGTCCACCGCTCCCCCAATGGAGACCCTGCCATGAAAACCGTTCGCCTGCTCGCCTTGTCGCTGCTGCTGTCGGTCGCCGCGCCGGCATGGGCCGAACCGCCCGCCGATATCGGCGAGAGTGTCGAGGCGCTCCGCAAGAAAGTCGGCGCGGCGGGCGTGTCGATCGCGATCGTCGAGGACGGCAAGACGACGCTGTCGCGCGGCTGGGGCGTGCGCAAGATTGGCGAGCGCGCGCCGGTCGACGGACAGACGATCTTCCAGACCGGCTCGACCGGCAAGGCGATGACCGCCGCCGCGCTCGCGATCCTCGTCGACGAAGGCAAGATCGCGTGGGACGATCCCGTCATCAAGCATATGCCGTGGTTCCGCATGTATGACGCGTGGGTCACGCGCGAAATCACGATCCGCGATCTGCTCGTTCACCGCAGCGGGCTCGGGCTGGGGCAGGGCGATTTGATGTTCGTGCCGCGCACGCACCTCACGCGCAAACAGACCGTCGAGCGCGTCGCTTACCTGAAGCCCAAGACGAGTTTCCGCTCGGCCTATGCTTATGACAATATCCTCTATGCCGTCGCCGGCCAGCTGATCGAGGAAGTCACCGGACAGACGTGGGAGGATTTCATGCGCGCGCGCGTGCTGCGCGCCGGGGGCATGAAGAATGCGACGAGCGACAGCGAGGACCGCTTCCGCATCCCGAACCGGTCGTGGCCGCACGCGCGGCTGTCGGGCGCGCTGCGCGGTCTCGGGCCGCAGGCGGCGCTGGGCGAACGCGACGAGCTCGGCCGCAACGGCGCCCCCGCCGGCGGGCTCGCGCTCAGCGCCGATGACATGGCGGCGTGGCTCAAGATCCAGCTCGCACACGGCGCGCTGCCGAATGGCAAACGCCTGTTTAGCGAAAAACAGGCGGAGGAGATGTGGAAGCCCGTCACCCCGATGCCGATCTCGCCGCTTCCCGACCAGCTCAAACCCGCGCAACCGACGCAGCAAGCCTATGCGCTCGGATGGAACGTACAGGACTACCGCGGCCACCGCATCATTCAGCACGGCGGCGGCGTCTTCGGTTCGATTACGCGCGTCGTGATGATCCCCGACAAGAATGTCGGTTTCGCGATCATGATGAACAGCGAGGACAGCGGCATGCTGCTCGGCCTCACCTATGATTTGCTCGACCATTATCTGGACCAGCCGGATTATGGCTGGACCCAGAAATGGGAGGATTGGTATCAGTCGCGGCTCGCAGGCGGAGTCGAATATCTGAAACAGGCAAAGGCCTCGCCGGCGCAGAGCGGTCCCTCGCTCGCGCTGGCGGGCTATGCGGGCCGCTACCGCGATCCCTGGTATGGCGACATCGTGATCGGGCAGGCGTCGACCGGCCTGACGATCGATTTCACCTCGACACCGCGGATGGCGGGGCGGCTCAAACATTGGCAATATGACAGCTTCGTCACCGATTTCGACGATCCGGCGATCGAGCCCGCCTATGTGACCTTTGCGCTCGACGCGGAAGGCAAGATAACCGGCGTGACGATGAAGGCGGTGAGCAAGATTGCCGACTTCAGCTGGGACTATCATGATCTCGACCTGAAGCCCGTGGGGGACAAGAAGTGAAGCACCTTGCCATTCTGCTGACTGCTACCGCGCTGACCGCCTGCTCGGGCGGGGAGAAGCCGAAGGCGGCGCCCGAAGCGCCGCTGCACAGCCGGATGCTCGTGCTCGATACGCATCTCGACACGCCGCTCCATTTCGAGCGCGCGGGCTGGAGCTTCGCCGATCGCCACGCGCTCGCCGAAGATATGGCGCAGCTCGACATTCCGCGGATGAAGGACGGCAATCTCGATGGCGGCTTTTTCGCCATCTATACCGACCAGGGGCCGCTGACGCCGAAGGGCTATGCCGACGCGCTCGCCTTCGCGCGCAAGCGGTCGGACCTGATCGACAAGACGATCGCGGCGAATTCGGGCACGATCGCGCCCGCGCTGACTGCGGCCGATGCGGTGCGGCTGAACAAGGAGGGCAAGCTGATCGCCTTCAAGTCGATGGAGAACAGCTATCCGCTCGGCGAAGACCTGTCGCTGCTCCAAGAATTCTACAGCAAGGGCCTGCGCCTCGCGGGGCCGGTCCATTCGAAGGATAATCAGTTCGCCGATAGCGCGACGGGCGAGGGACGCTGGAAGGGGTTGAGCCCGCTCGGCAAGCAGTGGGTCGCCGAAATGAACCGCCTCGGCATTGTGATCGACGCGAGTCATTCGTCGGACGCGGCGTTCGACCAGATCCTCGCGCTGTCCAAATATCCGATCCTGCTCTCGCACTCGAGCCTGCGTTCGGCTTTCGACCATCCGCGCAATCTCGACGAGGGACGGCTGAAATCGCTCGCCGCAAAGGGCGGCGCGATGTGCATCTCGACAATCTTCATGTCGGAAATGAACATGTCGCCCGCGCGTGCGGAACTGTTCGGAAAATATGAACGCATCGGGCAGATCACGCCTGCCGAACAGGCCGACCTGAACCGCCAGTGGCGCGAGCTTGACAAGACCGAGAAGCTCTGGGCGGCCGATTTCGACGGCTATATGAAGATGGTGCTGCGCGCGATCGAGGTCGGCGGCGTCGACCATATCTGTTTCGGCGCCGACTGGGATGGCGGCGGCGGCCTGCCGGGTATCGAGGATATTTCGGCGCTACCCAAGGTCACCGAACGGCTGAAGGCCGCGGGCTATTCGAACGCAGACATCGAGAAGATGTGGAGCGGCAACATCCTGCGCGTCCTCGCGGCGCAGGGGAAACCGATCACGCTCTAGACTCACCCTAACCAGCGATGCCGGGCGCCGCCGCCTTTTACAGCGGGTGTGCGCGCGACCATCTCTTGTCTCTTGGCATTTTGTGCTACGGCCGGGCGAACATGCCATAGCGACCGGAGATCCCGATGCCGACGCGCCCTTTCGACTTTCACAACAGCGCCGGCGACCGCCTTTCAGGTCGCCTCGAACTCCCCGTCGGTTCCACAAGGGCGTGGGCGCTGGTCGCGCACTGCTTTACCTGCGGGAAGGACAACAAGGCGGCTGTTCGGATATCGCGGCGCCTCGCCGGAGCCGGAATCGGTGTCCTGCGCTTCGATTTCACCGGGCTCGGCGCCAGCGAAGGCGAATTCGGCGCGTCGGGCTTTAGCCATAATGTGCAGGATCTGGTCGACGCCGCCGGTGCAATGGCGGATGCGGGCATGCCGCCGATGCTGCTTGTCGGGCATAGCCTGGGCGGCGCGGCGGCCATTGCGGCGACGGCCTCGCTGCCCGGTATCCACGCCGTCGCGACGATCGCGGCGCCTTTCGACGTTGAACATGCGCTGCATCAGTTCGACCCCGAAGGGCTCAAGACGATCGAGCGTGAAGGCAGCGGCGTCGTCGCCATCGGCAGCCGCCCCTTTACCGTCCGCAAGGAATTCGTCGCCAGCCTGCGCGAACAGGATCAGGGCGCGCGGCTTGCAAAGCTGAAAAGGCCCCTTCTGTTCCTCCATTCGCCGATCGACCAGGTGGTCGGGATCGAAAATGTTACCCGCATGTACCTCGCGGCAAAGCATCCCAAAAGCTTTGTCTCGCTCGACGGCGCCGATCACCTGCTTGGCAATGCGCGCGACGCCGATTTCGCGGCCGACATGATCTCGGCCTGGGCCGGGCGCTACTTGCCGGCGATGCCGCCGACCGCCGCCAGCCAGTTCGACGCGGAGGCCGAGGAAACGGGGCTCGGCAAATTTCAGCTGGCAATGCGGGCCGGGAAGGCGGCCTTCATCGCCGACGAGCCTGAGAGCGTGGGTGGATTGGGCTCCGGCCCGACGCCGTTCAACCTGCTCTCGGCGGCGCTCGCCGCCTGTACGACGATGACGCTGCGCCTCTATGCCGATCGCAAGGGTTGGTCGGTCGAACGGATTCGAACCGGCGTCTCGCACCGCAAGGACAAGGGTTCGGAAAAACCCGATGTCTTCAGCCGCCGCGTCGAAATTGAAGGCGCGATCGACGATGCGCAGCACGCCGAACTGCTCGGCGTGGCCGACCGCTGCCCCGTGCATCGTACACTTGAGATCGGATCGCGCTTCGAGCCGACCGAGGCGGGGTGGGCCGATGCGGCCCCGGCCATCGAGAATGCCGCCACCGATAGCTAAGCCAGCGGAACGAACCGCCGAGCCAGGCGTCCAATAGGCGCCCGTCCGCTGAGGACAGGCGGGCGCCCTCGGTCATTGCGGCCGCGGGCATTCGCGATCAGGCTGGAGGATCGGATGCAGGCGCTGGAAGGACTGGACGCCACGCCATCGCGGCGCCTGTGGGACCGGCACGCCAGCCCGATCTCTATCCTCATTCTCGGGGGCCTCTTGGTGGCAGCGGGGTTCGGTTTCACCGGCGGACAACGCAGCCCGCCTCGCACCGCCGATCTCGGCGAGGCGCGGCTGACGGTGAAAACGCCGACGATCATTCGCAACGGCGAGTTCTTCGAAACCGACATCACGCTGACCGCCGACGCTCCGCTCGAGGACGCCGTGGTCGCGGTATCACCCGCGCTCTGGCAGGACATGACCGTCAATACGATGATCCCGGCGCCGGCCGAAGAGAGCTTCAAGGACGGCCATTTTCATTTTTCCTACGGCCCGCTCGGTGCCGGCGACAGCCTTCGCATCAAGATCGACGGCCAGATCAACCCGCCGCTGTTCGCCGGCACCAGAGGCGAAATCGCGGTCCTCGACGGTAGCCGCCGCATTGGCGCGATGCCGCTCCGCATCAAGGTGCTGCCCTGATGGATATCGTCCTTCGCGCCACGGTGATGTTTTTCATCCTGTTCCTGCTCATCCGCCTGCTCGGGAAGCGCGAGCTTGGGCAGATGACACCGTTCGAATTCGTCGTGCTGGTCGTGCTCGGCGATCTGATCCAGCAGGGGGTGACCCACAACGACTTCAGCCTGACCGGCGCGACGCTCGCCATTTGCACCTTCGCCTTTTGGGCATTGGTGCTAAGTTGGACCGCCTATCTGTTCCCGCGCGCCAAGGATCTGCTGGAAGGCACCCCGCGCGTGATCGTGCGCGACGGCGAAATCGTCCAGGAAAATTTGCGGCGCGACCGCCTGACGCGGGACGAGATTCTCTCCGAAATGCGGCTCGCGGGTATCGGCCGGATGTCCGAGGTCGCTTGGGCGATCCTCGAGCCGCAGGGCAAGATGAGCTTCATCAAGAAGGGCGGCCAGTCCTCGCCGCAGCAGGACCAGGACGATCCCGCCGGCTAAGATCGGCGTGATCTGCATCTGCATCTGCGGAAGCGGCCGCGGGTCGCGTCGCTGAAGTTGGGGCGAAGGCGGGGCTTTTCCGCTTCTTGTCCCGCCACGCGGACCATGTCGCCGTCCGCCTTGACGAAGCCGACCAATCCGAAGCATCGCACAACGCAATTGCTTATGCTGTGTTGGGGCTGTAATACGGGTGTTGCGCATGAAATGGTTCCGTAAACCCGAAGGCCCCGACCCCACCCTCGTCACGACGCCCGGTGGGCCGTTCGCCGACATGGCAGCGCCGCCACCGCCCATCCTTCCCGAGACGCGCGGGCGCAAATGGATGCGCCGGATTTCGCGCGGCTTTGCCATCTTTTGCGTCATTTTCGTCCTGCTGGTCGGCTGGCTTGCGCTCACTGCGCCGCTTTCCAAATCGCTCGAACCGATCGCGCCGCCGCAAATCACCTTGCTGGCATCGGACGGCACGCCGATCGCGCGCATCGGGGCGATCGTCGACACGCCGGTGAAGGCGGCGGCCCTGCCAAAACATGTAACCGGCGCCTTCCTCGCGATCGAGGACCGGCGTTTCTATACGCATTGGGGCGTCGACCCGCGCAGCATCGCGCGTGCGGTGTGGAGCAATGTCACGGGCGGACGCACGCAGGGCGGCAGCACGATCACCCAGCAACTCGCGAAATTCACTTTCCTGACGCCCAAGCGCACCCTCGGGCGAAAGGCGCGCGAGGCGCTGATCGCCTTCTGGCTCGAAGCGTGGCTGACCAAGGACGAGATACTCGAACGCTATCTCTCCAACGCCTATTTCGGCGACAACACCTATGGTCTGCGCGCCGCGTCGCTCCATTATTTCTATCGCCAGCCCGAGAAATTGACCCCGGCGCAGGCGGCGATGCTCGCGGGGCTGGTGCAGGCACCGTCGCGCCTCGCGCCGACCAAAAATCCCGATCTCGCCGAAAAACGCATGAAGCTGGTGCTGAACGCCATGGTCGCGACGGGCTATCTTAGCGAGCGGGAGCGGGCGGCGCTCCGCACCCCGCGCATCGACGTGCGCAGCCGCAATACGTTGCCGACCGGCACCTATTTCGCTGACTGGGCGCTGCCCGAAGCGCGCAAATTGAGCGATGTCGGCTATTCGCGCCAGACGATCGCGACGACACTCGACGCACGATTGCAGGGCATCGCGCGCCGCGTGACCGGCCGTGCGGGGCTGGGCAAGGCGCAGGTGGCGCTTGTTGCGATGCGCCCGAATGGCGAGGTCGTCGCGATGATCGGCGGCAAGGATTATGCGGCGTCGCCCTTCAACCGCGCGACACAGGCGCGGCGGCAGCCGGGCTCGACCTTCAAGCTGTTCGTCTATCTCGCCGCGCTGCGGGCCGGCTGGGAACCCGACGACATGATCGACAACCGTGCGATCGAGATCGGCTCCTATCGTCCCAAAAATTCGGGCGGCGCCTATTCGAGAGAAATCAGCCTCGAAGATGCCTTCGCCTCGTCGAGCAATGTCGCCGCGGTGCGGCTGCTGCGCGACGTCGGCGACGACAAGGTTATCGATATGGCCCGCGATCTCGGCGTCACCGCGCCGATGGCCAAGGGCGATCCCAGTCTCGCTCTCGGCACGTCGAGCATGACCCTGCTCGAACTCACCGCCGCTTATGCCGCCGTCGCGGCGAACAGCTATCCGGTCAAACCCCATGCATTCGAAGCCGATGAAAAAGGCTGGTTCGAAAATCTGATTTCGGGTCCGTCGCGCTTCGGCTCGCGCGAGCATGCGGACATCGAACAAATGCTGCGCGCCGCGGTCAATCGCGGCACCGGCCGCGCGGCGCGCCTGCCGCAGGCGAATTTCGGCAAGACCGGGACCACGCAGGACAATCGCGATGCGTTGTTCGTCGGCTATGCCAACGACCTTGTCGTCGGCGTCTGGATCGGCAACGACGACAATAGCCCGCTGCAGGGCATATCGGGCGGCGGGTTGCCGGCGCGGATCTGGCGCGACTTCATGACCGAGGCTTCGGGCAGAAAGGCCGCGCCGCAGCCCAGGAAGGCTGTCGATCCGACGGGTCCTGTCGAACCGCTCGATATTCCCGATATCGGCGACATTCCGATCGGCGACCGGACGCGGATCGGCATCGAGGATGGCGACGCGGTCATCACGACCGAAATCAACGGCAGCCGCATCGACCTGCGCCTGCCGATGCAGGAGGGGCGTCCGGCAATTCCGGAAGGGCGCCCGCCGCCCGAGGCCGAGACCACGCCGCCCCCGGGCTAGGCAAAGCGCCCCGTCGAGATCAGTCCGACGGCAGAATATCGAACGCCCCGGTCGCCATCACCTGTCCGTTGACGATCAACTCCACCTCGTGCCGTCCTGGATGGTGGCGGCGGGTGCTGAAGTCGCGGATCGTCTGGCTGATTCCAAGCGATACGGTTTGCCGCGCAGCAAGGTCGAACGTCTTCAGCTTGAAAACCTTGGCAGCGCTCTTGCCGCCCGCGCGGGCGTAATGGACGCGATAATCGACCACCAGCCGCTGATTTTCAGAGGAATCCGATGCGACGTTGGCGGTGATGGAAATCCGGTCGCCAAGATGGACGGCTGGCGGGGAAATGCTGAAATCGGGCACGCGTACTGCGGCGCCATGGCCGACACCGATCAGCGCCAAGGCCGCAGGATCGCCCTTCTTGATCAGCGTGCGCAGCGCGTGGCGGATGATCCAGACCGTGCGCGCGTCATCCTGCGGCCATTCATCGAGGCGCGCCAGCAACCAGTCGGGCCGATCCTTGGCGATATCGTTCAGATGGTTCGCGACCGATTTGCGGACATAAAGGCTCGGATCAGCCTTCAGTATTTCGAGGATCGGCGCCGCCAGCGTCGGGTCGGCCTTCAGCGCCGGAACGCGCGCGGCCCACGGCAAGCGCGGCCGGGCTCCTTCGCTCGCGAGACGCCGGACATGCTCATCGTCACTGCCGGTCCATCGCGTCATGATGGCCAGCGCGCGTGCCGTATCCGCGGCCAGAAACGGGCGGATCGCAAATTCGGCCGAACCGAAACGCGTCAGATCGGCCAGCGCCGCCATCGACAGGTCGAAATCGTCAAGCCCGTATCGCGCCACATATTCGGTGACCGCCATCGCCTGAAAGCCATGCGTGAGCTGCGGCGCCATCGCGCGGACGACCACAAGCGCGGCTGCATAATTGCCGGGCAGCGCCGGGCGGAGTGCGTCAGCGATATGGCGCACGCGTTCCATGATCGACAGCGCAGCAAGGCCATCCGACGCCGCAGCCAAAAAGGCGGCGCGATCGAAGCGGGGGGACGCCGCCATGCCGGCATCGCCGATCGTCTCCAGCGCGTGCGGGCCCAGAATATCCTTGAGCAGTGTAGGGTTTTCCTGGGTCATTACGGCTTTCCGGATAGCGGGCGCGCAAGGCTGGGCTTCCTTAGCTGTCGCACGATACGGGGGCGAAGGCCGCAGCTCAGGGGCGCTCGACCAATCCGCCGCCCAGCGCGACATAGAGCGTCACCAGATTGTCGACCTGCGCACGCCGCAGCTCGATCAGCGCCTGTTCGGCGGCGAACAGATTACGTTCGGCGTCGAGCACTTCGAGATAGGTCGAAACCCCCTCGCGATACCGTTTGCGCGCCAGGTCGGCGATCTGGCGCGTCGCGAGCGTGCCGCGTTCCTGCGCCTCGACCTGATCGGCGAGGTAGCGGCGTCCGGCAAGCGCGTCGGCGACTTCGCGAAACGCCCCCTGCACCGTCCGCTCATAGGTTGCGACTGCGATATTCTCGCGCGCTTCGGCGACGGTCAGATTGCCCTTATTGCGCCCGAAATCAAAAATCGGCAGGGTGATCGAGGGGCCGAAGCTCCAGCCGAAACCATCGTTGCTGAACAGGTTGTCGAGCGAGCCAGAGGCGAAGCCAAGGTTGCCGGTCAGCGAAATCGACGGGAAGAAAGCAGCGCGCGCGGCGCCGACATTGGCGCGTGCGGCGCGAAGCTGCTCTTCGGCCGCGACCACGTCGGGCCGCGCGACCAGCAGGTCCGATGGCAGGCCAGCGGTCAGCGTCGGCGATTGCCCCTGCGCGACGAGCGGCAGCGGCGCGGGGAGAGGCCCCGTGACAGGCCCGCCGGTCAGGACCGCAAGGAAATTGTCGGCCTGCGCCTTGCCGAGCTTCAGACTCGCGAGCTGCGTTTCGGCCTGCGTGAGCAGCGTTTCCGACTGGCGATAATCGAGCGCCGACGTCACCCCGGCATCCAGGCGGCGCTTGGCGATGCGCAGCCCTTCCTTGCGGCTCGTCACCGTGGCTTCGGCCAGTTCGATCTGTTCCACGGCGCCGCGCGAGGCGAAATAGGTCGAGGCAACGTCGCGAACCAGCGCCAACCGGAACGCGCGCTCGGCCGCTTCGGTCGCGAGATACTGGCTGCGCGCGGCCTCGGACAGATTTTTGACGCGCCCCCAAAAATCGAGCTCGAACGAAGTGACCCCGACGCCGACCGAATAGCGGTTGGTGGTGTCCGTCCCGACGCCGGTCAGCGATTGGCCGCGCGTCCGGGCGGCATCGGCGCTGGCGCCCACCGTCGGCAGGCGGTCGGCGTCCTGGATGCGGTACAGCCCGCGCGCTTCTTCGATCTGCGCCACCGCGACGGCGAGGTCGCGGTTGCGCTCGATCGACTGCGTGATCAGCACCTCGAGCTGCGGGTCGGCGAAAAAGTCCCGCCACGACACGTCGGTTGCGCGCTGCCCCAGCGTCACATCGCCCGCGAATTCGGCCGGATAGGCGGGCGCAGTCGGCAACGCCGGACGCTCATGCTTGGGCGCCATATTGACGCATCCGGCGAGCGTCGTCGCCGCGAGCAGCGCGATCAGGTTACGCATGACCGGGTTCCTCATGATGTCCTTTTTCGGTGGGGGCAGGGGGGCGCTTGCGGCTGATCCATTTGCGCACCGATAGATAGAAGAGCGGGATGAAGAAGATGCCCAGCAAAGTGGCCGCGATCATCCCGCCCATCACGCCCGAACCGACCGCGATGCGGCTGGCGGCGCCGGCCCCGCTCGCGATGACGAGCGGCACCATGCCGAGGATGAAGGCGAGGCTGGTCATGATGATCGGCCGCAGGCGCAGCTTCACCGCTTCCATCACGGCGTCGAGCGTCGACTTGCCCTCGGCCTCCTGCTCGATCGCGAATTCGACGATCAGGATCGCATTCTTCGCAGCCAGGCCGATGATCGTGATCAGGCCGACGTTGAAATAGATGTCGGCCGACAGCCCGCGCAGCATCGAAAAAAGCACCGCGCCGAGCACACCAAGCGGGACGACCAGCAGCACCGCGACCGGCACCGACCAGCTTTCGTAGAGCGCCGCGAGCAGCAGGAAGACGACGACGAGCGACAGGCCGAGCAGCATGCCGATCTGGCCCGCCGACTGCTTTTCCTCATAGGAGATGCCGGTCCATTCGAACGAGAAGCCTGCGGGGAGTTGCTGTGCGAGCCGCTCCATTTCCGCCATCGCTTCGCCGGTCGACTGGCCGGGCGCGGGTTCGCCCGAAATCGTCATCGCGGGATAGCCGTTATAGCGTTGGAGCTGCGGCGCCTCCGCCGACCATTCGGCGCTGCTGAACGAACCAAAGGGCACCATGTCGCCGTTCGCGCTCCGCACGCGCAGTTCGAGCACGTCCTGCGGCGTCATCCGGCTTGCGGCATCGGCCTGGAGCAGCACGCGCAGCACGCGGCCTTCGCGGGTGAAGTCATTGGCGTAGGCGCTACCAAAGCTGATCGCGAGCGTCGCATTGACGTCGCCGATAGACAGGCCGAGCGCGCGCGCCTGGATGCGGTCGATATCGACCTTCAGCACCGGCGCATCTTCCTGCCCTTCGGGGCGAACATTGGCGAGCAGCTTGCTCTGCATCGCGCCCCCCAGCATCTGGTTGCGCGCGGCGACCAGCGCATCGCGCCCGTTGCCGCCGCGGTCCTGCAGCTTGAAAGTGAAGCCGCTCGACGTTCCGAGTTCGGGGATCGACGGGGGGCTGAGCGAGAAGGCGAACGCCTCCTTGATCCCCATGAACGTCCCCATCGCCTTGCCGGCGATCGCGTCGGCGCTGTCGCCTTCGCCCGTGCGTTCGTCCCACGGCTTGAGCGGCGTGAACATGATCGCGTTCGCCTGGCCCTGGCCAAAGAAGCTGAAGCCGTTGACCGACACGACATTGGCGACCTGCGGCTGCTCGGCGAAGAAAGCTTTCACCTGCTTGGTGGCTTCGTTGGTGCGCTGCGTCGTCGCGCCGGGGGGCGCCTGGATCACGGTGATCAGATAGCCCTGATCCTCCTGCGGCAGGAAAGAGCCGGGCAGGCGAAAGAACAGCAGCGCGGTCACCGCGACCATCAGGGCGAACACGCCAAGCCAGCGCAGCGGCGCTGACAGCATCTTGCCGACGCTGCCCTGATAACGGTTGGTGGTGCGCCCGAACCAGTCGTTGAAGCGGGCGAAGAAGCGGTCGGCAAACGCCCCGATGCGGCCCTTGCGCTCGGTCTGGTCGTGCGGTTTCAGCAGCGTTGCGCAAAGAGCGGGCGTCAGCGTGAGCGCGAGCAGCGCCGAAAAGGCGATCGAGATGGCAAGCGTCATCGAGAATTGGCGATAGATGCCGCCGGTCGATCCGGGAAAAAACGCCATCGGGATGAACACCGCGATCAGCACCAGCGTGATACCGATGATCGCCGAGGTGATCTGGCTCATCGCCTTCACCGTTGCCTCATAGGGCGGCAGATGTTCCTCGTTCATGATGCGCTCGACATTCTCGATCACCACGATAGCGTCGTCGACGAGGATGCCGATCGCGAGCACCATGCCGAACAAGGTCAACACGTTGATCGAGAAACCGAACATCCACAGGCCCAGACAGGCGCCAGCAAGCGCGATCGGCACGACCACCGTCGGGATCACCGTCGCGCGCCAGTTCTGGAGGAACAGGAACATGACGAGGAACACGAGCAGCATCGCTTCGCCCAGCGTCACCACGACTTCCTCGATCGACAGGCTGATGAACGGCGTGGTGTCATAGGGGATCGACCAGGTGATGTCGGGCGGGAATCCCTTCGACAGCTCCGCCATCTGCGTACGAATACCCTCGGCGGTCGACAGCGCGTTGGCGCCCGGGGTCAGCTGGACCGCGAGGCCCGCCATCGGCTTGCCGTTGAGCTCGGACGAGAAGAGATAGCTTGCGGCGCCCAGCTCGACGCGCCCCACGTCGCCCAGCGTCACCGCCGACCCGTCGGGGTTAGCGCGCAGGATGATGCTTTCGAACTGCTCGGGCTTGGTAAATCTGCCCTGCGTCGTAATGACCGCATTAAGCTGCGCACCCTTTGCGATCGGCTGGTCGCCGAGCTGGCCGCCCGGGGTCTGGCTATTCTGCTCCTGCACCGCGCCCAAGGCTTCGGCCGCCGAGAGATTATAAGACGCCAGCTTTTGCGGATCGAGCCAGATGCGCATCGCATATTCGGGCGCAAAGGCCTGGACATTGCCGACGCCGTTGACGCGCCGCAGCTCGTCGAGCACGCGCGTGTTGGCGAAATTGTTGACCTCCATCGGGTCGGTATCGCCGCTCTTCGACGTGATCGCGACGATCAGCAGAAAGCCCGATGGCCTCGGTGACCGAGATGCCCTGGCGACGGACGTCCTCGGGCAGGCGCTGTTCGACGCGGCGCAGGCGGTTTTGCACCTCCATCTGCGCATTGTCGATGTCGGTCCCGGCCTCGAAGGTCAGGGTGATCGACGCGGTGCCGTTCGATTCGCTGGTCGAGGCCATGTAGAGGAAGCCCTCGACCCCGTTCAGCTCCTGCTCGATGACCTGCGTCACATTCTGTTCGAGCGTGCTCGCGTCGGCGCCCGGATAGGTGACGCCGATCGTCAGCGATGGCGGCGCGACCGTCGGATATTGCTCCACTGGCAGGCTGCGCAGCGCGATGATGCCCGACAAGAGGATGCCGATGGCGATGACCCAGGAAAAAATGGGCCGGTCGATGAAAAAGCGTGGGGTCATGTCAGGTCAGCGCTTCGCGGGGGGCGTCGACGCCGTGCCCTTGGGTGGGGCGACCCGAACCGGCTGGCCCGGCTGGACCTTTTGCAATCCGTCGACGATCACCCGGTCGCCCGGCTTCAACCCGTCAAGGATCGCCCACTGGCCTGCGACCATCGTTCCCAGCTTAACAGGGCGCGGGGTCGCGATATTCTTTGCATCGAGGACCATCACGCTCGCCGCGTCGGCGGTCAGCTTCACCGCGCGCTGCGGGATCAGCATGCCGTCGGCGCGGTTGCCAGCGAAGATGCGCGCGCGAACGAACTGGCCGGGGAGCAGAGCCGAATTCGGGTTCGGGAATTCGGCGCGGAGCGCGGCGGTGCCGGTCGCTTCGTCGATCGACAGGTCAAGGAAGTCGAGGTGGCCGACGACCGGATAGGCGCTGCCATCTTCCAGGATCAGCTGCACTTCGACGCGGTCGAATTGCGGCACGCTCACTTTGCCCGAACCCATGTCGCGGCGGTTCGCAAGCAGGTCCGAACTCGACTGGCCGAAATTGACATAGACGCGATCGATCTGTTCGATCGTCGTCAGCAGCGTGCCTTGTGAGGCGCTGACAAGCGCGCCCTCGGTGACTTGAGCGCGGCGCGCGCGGCCCGAAATCGGCGCGGTGACCGATGCATATCCCAGGTTCAAGCGCGCGGATTCCAGATTGGCCTGCGCCTGCTGCACATCCGCTTCGGCGGTGCGCTGCGCGGCAACGGCGGCGTCATATTCCTGCTTGCCGATCGCCTGATCGGCAAGCAACGGCTGGTAGCGGCCAACCACCTGACGCGCGTTCGCCGCCGTCGCTTGCGCACGGGCAAGCTGCGCGCGCGCCGCATTGGCCGTCGCGATCAGCTCGCGTGGGTCGATCCGGAACAGTGAGGTGCCGGCGCGAACATAGCTACCCTCATCAAACAGGCGGCGCTCGACGATACCGTTGACCCGTGCGCGCACTTCGGACGTGCGAAACGCCTGAACGCGGCCAGGCAATTCGATCACATTCGGGACGGCCTGCGTGCGGATCGTCACGATATTGACCTCAGGCGGCGGCGGCGCGGGGGGCGCTTCCGACGAGCATGAAGCCAGCACCAGAGCCAGCGCGGCGCCGGCGGCGCAGCCAAGAGGACGGAAGCGACTCATAAGGACCCCTGAAAAATCGCAGTTGTGCGGGAGTTGTATATAGGCAAAAGCTTGCGCTGGCGCGCCGTGTAATGTAAATTACAGAAAAGAGCAAGCGAGAGGAACTGCAAATTGAACACGCCGGAATCGGATTTATGTCAGATAGATAGGCTGTCGCCGCGCGAACGGCGTCAAAGCGCCATCCTTGACGCGGCGGAGTCGCTGTTTCTCGAACAGGGCTATGAGCGCACCAGCCTTGCCGAAATCGTCAAGCGCTCGGGCGGTTCGCTGGCGACGCTTTATGAATTGTTTGGCAACAAGCAGGGGTTGCTCCATGCCATTGCCACGCGCTGGTGCGACGAAGCCATGCTCCGGTCACTCGACGGTGAAGCAACCGGCGAATTGTCGAGCGTCGAAACCCTGAAAGCCTATGCACATCGTCAAAGTGAGTTGATGGAATCGCCCCGCGCCGTCGCGCTGATGCGCATGCTGATTTCCGAAAGCCTGCGAGACCGCGAATTTGCGTTGCAGATTTATCGGGACCTTCATGTGCCCGCGCTTGACGAGCTGGTCGAGTTATTTGCCGAATGGGCGGCTACGGGCAGGGCAGAGATCGATGATCCGAAAGCCGCCGCGCGGTTGTTCTTCGATATTGTCGTCGGCGATTCGATGTTGAACACGCTGATGGGGGTCGAAGAGCAGTGGCTTGATCGGGACCAGATTGATTGGCGCCTCCAGCCCTTCCTGTCGCATTTCAAAATCCGGTAGACGCGGAGCCCGTCAATCCGACGCGCGCCTGTTGACATGACTGTCAACAACTGAAAGCCTCGCATCTCCTGTTTCGGGAGCATCGCGCCTTGGCCACTACTGCCCTGCCTTCGGCCTCCCATGCCGATGAAACCCCCGCGTTGCGCCTACGCACGGTTGCCGCTTACGCCGCGACGGCGGGGCCGACCGTCATTCTCGGCCTTCCTTTCAGCGTCTACCTGCCGCCTTATATCGCCGAGGGCGGGGTCATCTCGGTCGCGCTCGTCGGACTGCTCTTTTCGCTCACGACCATTTGGGACGGCGTCGTCGATCCGCTGATCGGCACGATGGTCGACCGCGTCCGCACCGGGCTCGGCGCACACCGGCGCTGGATGCTGCTGGCGATCATGCCGCTGGCGCTGTTGTTGCTTGCGCTGGTGACCGTCGGCGACCGGCTGCCCTTTGCGGCGCTGTTCCTGATGATGGTGCTCTTCTATTCGAGCTACAGCCTCTACGAAGTCGCCCAATTATCGTGGGGCTCGGCGCTCGTGCGAACGCCCGCCGACAGCGCGCTTCTTTACGGAATGCGCGATTGGTTCGCCAAGATCGCGCTGATCCTCGCCTTCGCGGCCCCCGCGGCGGCGCAGCTTCTGATTCCGGGGCTCAGCCTCCAGGGGCGGATCATGGCCTATGCCAGCCTGTTTCTACTGATGGTCCCGATCGCGCTCTTTGCGATCCGGCTCGTTCCTCCTCGCGCCGTCGTGGCCGAGCCCGGCATCGGCTGGCGGCACGAGATACGGGCGTCGCTGTCCTTCCCGCCGTTAATGCTGTTGCTTGGCGTGCAGTTGCTTAACAGCTTCGCCTTCGGATCGCTGACCTCGCTCTTCGTCTTCTTTGCAGCCGCAGTGCTCGATCTCGATGCGCAGAGCGCGGTGCTGCTTTTCGCCAGTTTCATTGGCGGGGCCTTTGCTTCGCCCGTCTGGACCTTCCTCGCGCGACGCTTCGGCAAGCCGCCGATGATGATCGCTATGGGGCTGCTGATCGCAGGCCTGCTTGTCGCGACGCTTGCGCATCAGCCGCGCGGCCTCGCGCAGGCCGTGGGCTTCTCGTTGATGCTCGGGACGGGGTTCGTCGGATTGCTCTTCACTTACTCTATGCTCGCTGATCTGATCCCGCAGGATGCCGCGCGTTGCGGCCGCAACCGGTCGGCCTTTCTCTTCGCCTTATTGAACCTGATGCAGAAGTTCGGCGTCGCCGCCGCGATCGCGGTCAGCTATCTGCTCCTGGACCTCGTCGGCTTCGATCCACAGAACGGCAAGGCCGCGGCGCGCGAGCTGCACCTGTTGTTCGTGCTCCAGCCGACGGTCAGCTGGATCGTCATGGCGGGGCTGCTGCTCGGGATGCAGCGCACGCTGTCCCGCCTTTGACTTGCAATCGCCGCATCGCGCAAGTAAAGGCCGCTTTCATTCGGACAGATGCGCCGTTTTCCTACCGCCTTTCGCCGATCTGCTCGGGGAGGGTGGGCGGACTATTGCCCCAAGCGCGCTTGACGCGTGGGGGGCGGCAACCCATCTGGCCCGGATCATTGACGCAAAAAGACAGGACGATCGACATGGCGAAGACCAGCCCGGCTGAGTTCATCAATCAGGTACGCGCCGAAGCCCGCAAGATCGTGTGGCCCACCGGCCGCGAAACGGTACAGACGACGATCATGGTGCTCATCATGACGACGATCCTTTCGCTGTTCTTTTTCGGCGTCGACACGGTTTTCAACGCGATCGTCAGCTGGCTGACGTCGCTCGCGCGCTAACGCCCGCGGTTACAGGGACAGGATACGGACACATATGGCGCGCTGGTACATCATTCACGCCTATTCGGGTTTCGAGAACAAGGTTCGCGATTCGGTGCTTTCCGAGGCCGAACGCATGGGCCTGACGGATTTTGTCGAAGCGGTCGAAGTGCCGGTCGAAACCGTCACCGAGGTGAAGCGCGGCAAGAAGGTCCAGGCCGAACGCAAATTCTTCCCGGGCTATGTCCTTGCCAAGCTGACGATGACCGACGATGTCTATCACCTCGTCAAGAACACGCCGAAGGTCACGGGCTTTTTGGGCTCGATGGGCAAGCCGCAGGCGATCAGCGAAGCCGAAGCCGCACGCATCCTGAACAGCAAGGAAGAGGCCGCAGCCCGCCCGAAACAGGAAATCCGCGTCGACTACGAAATCGGCGACCAGGTCAAGGTGCTCGACGGTCCCTTCGCCAGCTTCAACGGGCTGGTCGAGGAACTCGATTTCGAAAAGGCGCGCGTCAAGGTGTCGGTGTCGATCTTTGGTCGCGCCACCCCCGTCGAACTCGACTTCGAACAGGTCGAACGCTCCAAATAATATCGCGGCGCGCCCTTGCCGGCGCGCGCGAAATCGCCCGAATGGAATAAGCGCATGAGCCTCACTCCCGAAGAGATGCAGGCTCGGGCTGCCCATGCGCGCGAAATCTACGCCAGCGTCGATCGCGACCGGCTCGTCCGGCATATCGTTCACCTCTTCGATCTCGAGGCGGCGGGCGAACCCGACGAGTTCACTTACCCCGCCTTCACCAAGCCGCGTCGCCAGCGCATTTTCGGCGGGCAAGTGATCGCGCAGGCGATGGTCGCCGCGGCGCGCACTGTTGGACCCGGCAAGCGCGTCCATTCGCTCCACGCCTATTTCCTGCGCGGCGGCGACGAAGCGAAGCCGCTGCATTTCCGCGTCCACCGCGACTTCGACGGGCGCAGCTTTGCGAACCGCCGCGTCGTCGTGCGCCAGGACGGCAAAGTGATTTTCAATCTCACCGCATCGTTTCAGGCGCCCGAACAGGGCCTGTCGCACCAGATCCCGATGACGGGCATCCTGCCGCCCGAGGATTGCTGGGACTTCGCCGATTTCATCGCGGTCGATCCGACGATCAGCGACCGCCGCATCGAGCATATGGCGCGCATGCACCCGTTCGAGGTCCGCGCCGTCCGTCCGCCGCCGTCGGAGCGGGCGACGAAGCAATATGAATGGTTCCGCATTGCCTCGCCCGTCGGCGACGATCCGCTGATCCACCGCGCGCTGCTCGCTTATGCTTCCGACATGGGGCTGCTTTCGACGACGCTGCTGCCGCACGGGATGACATGGGACACGCCGGGCCTGTTCTCGACCAGCCTCGATCATGCGATGTGGTTCCACGATGACATCCGCGTCGACGAATGGTTCGTCTATGTGATGGACAGCGACTGGAGCGGCGGCGGGCGCGGCATCAACCGCGGGCGCATCTATCGCCGCGACGGCACGCTGATCGCCTCGGCGGTGCAGGAAGGACTGATCCGCTACGATCCGTCGGCATAAGGCTTGTTTTCTGCGGCGTTTGCGCTTATGCGCGCCGCTTCGCGTCAGATAAGGGCGTGATTCCGCGCGGGAGGAAGGGGTGATGCCCTTCTGCTTGACCGCTAATTTTGAGCCCCGGATCTAGTCCGGGGCGACAGAAAGACAGGAGGCCATCATGGCTAAGAAGATTAGCGGCTACATCAAGCTGCAAGTTCCGGCAGGGACCGCAAACCCCTCGCCGCCGCTCGGGCCGGCACTCGGCCAGCGCGGCGTCAACATCATGGAATTCTGCAAGGCGTTCAATGCCGCGACCGACGGTATGGAAAAGGGTACGCCTACCCCGACCATCATCACCGTGTTCGCCGACAAGAGCTTTACCTTCGTCACCAAGACGCCGCCGGCGACCTACCTGATCAAGAAGGCTGCGAACCTGAAGGCTGGCTCGAAGGAGCCCGGCAAGATCAGCGGTGGCAAGATCGCCCGTTCGAAGCTCGCCGAAATCGCCGAGATCAAGATGAAGGATCTCAATGCGAACGACATCGAACAGGCAACGAAGATCATCGAGGGCAGCGCGCGCTCGATGGGCCTCGAAGTGACGGAGGGCTGATCCGATGGCAAAGCTGACCAAGAAGCAGAAGGCCCTTGAGGGCAAGGTTGATGCGCTGAAGCTGCACACCGTCGACGAGGCGCTGAAGACCGTGCGCGAGCTGGCCTCGGCCAAGTTCGACGAAACGCTCGAAATCGCGATGAACCTTGGCGTCGATCCGCGCCACGCCGACCAGATGGTCCGCGGCGTCGTGACGCTCCCCGCCGGCACCGGCAAGGACGTCAAGGTTGCCGTGTTCGCGCGCGGCGACAACGCCGACAAGGCGCTGGCCGCCGGCGCCGACAAGGTCGGTGCCGAAGACCTGATGGAAGACATGCTCGCGGGCAACCTCGACTATGGCCGCGTCATCGCGACGCCGGACATGATGGGCATCGTCGGCCGCCTGGGTAAGACGCTGGGTCCGAAGGGCCTGATGCCGAACCCGAAGCTGGGCACGGTGACCCCGAACGTCGCCGAAGCCGTGAAGGCCGCCAAGGGCGGTCAGATCGAATTCCGCGTCGAAAAGGTCGGCATCATCCACGCCGGCCTTGGCAAGCTGTCGTTCGGCGAGGAAAAGCTCCGCCAGAACTTCGACGCTTTCGTCGACGCGATCGTCAAGGCCAAGCCGGCCGGCGCGAAGGGCAAATATGTCCGCAAGATCGCGCTGTCGTCGTCGATGGGCCCGGGCGTGAAGGTCGATACGGCCGACGTGACCGGGGCCTGACAGGCACCAACGATTTAGGGAAGGGCCGGGGGAAACTCCGGCCCTTTTCTTATGTCGGTTATGGGGTGGGAAGCGGACATTGCACCCGATACTAGAAAGTTGCATGCAGCGGCGATGGAATGGTCAAGTATCGCACAGGATTTCGAGCCGGACGGCGGATTACGGGATATCTACATTCTTAATGCATCGCTCCTAGTGTGGGAGAATGTCTGGGAATTGCTGACAGCCGATCCCGATTTGCTTGAATTCTGGGTCGACGGTGATCGAACCGACCCACCGAGCGATCTGCACAAGATTTTCTAGAGCCGGCCATTCCACGGATTCTTGGCAACATATCGGCTGGGAACAATGGGCCTGAATTGCCATTTCTTCGGAGCAGACGAAGTGGAATTGGATCTCGATCCGCAAGAGGTTCGTTCTGCTGCTGACGGTGAATTGCTCGAACGGCTTCTCACGCAAATGGGGCGTGCTACCTCCCAGGAAGTCATTCTCACTCCTGAAAATCAGAGGGATTCCGCCATTGCGCGATATGACCCTGCGGGCGACCGCGTAACCTGGTCGAGCGCTCGCTAGGAATGTCCGCAACTGGTCGCTACCGGTCACGCAAAAAAAAAGGGGCCGGCGAACCGACCCCTCAGTTTGTCATCTGATAACCGAAAGGAATATTACCAGAAGAAATCGTGGATCACGTCGATTACCTCACCTGAGTAGGTGTCGACCAAAAGGGCGTCGTTGTAATAGCGGATCCAGCGCGTGCCGCCGTAGGCGGGCGGCAGGCGATAATAGCCGGGATCGTTGATCCAGTAGCGCGAGCTATAGAAAAGCGAATTCAGGCTGAAACCGATGCTGAACCGCGTGTAGCCATAACCGCGATACGGGTTGTGATAGCGCGGCAGGCGGTAATAGCTGCGGTTCCGCTCGCGATAGCTCCGCCAGTCGTAGCGCCGGTCGCTCCGCCAATCGCGGTTCCAGCTGTGTCTGCGATTGTCGTTATACCGGCGGTCGACGCGATTGTTGTTATTGCGGTCGTAGCGCCGGTCTATCTGGCCATCGCGGTTGCGATCATAGCGCCCGTCGCGTTGGTCGATGCGGTTGTTGTTGTTCCGATCCCAACGGCGGTCGAGGTCGCCGTTGCGATTGCGGTCATAGCGGCGATCGACACGATTATTGTCGTTGCGATCGTAACGCCGGTCGACTTCGCCGTTGCGGTTACGATCCCATTGGCGGTCGATCCTGCCGTCATTGTTGCGATCATAGGTTCCGCCGCGCTGGCGCTGGACCTGTTGCGCCTGCCGCTGCTGGGCTACACGTTGCTGATCGCCCCCGCGCTGCTGCTGCCATTGCTGGCGTTGCGCCTGGCGTTGTTGATCACCGCCACGCTGCTGCTGGCGAACTTCGCTGCGCTGCTGTCGCGGCGCCCGTGGTTGCTGGCTTTGCTGGCGCTGCGCTCGCGCTTCCCCGCCGCCACGGCGTACTTCGGGACCGCGTGGGCCGCGATCCCCCCGGTCGCCGCGCTGCGCGATCTGCACCCGCTCGCCCGACGCCTGCGCGGCGGCCGGGGCAATGGGGGTCAGGATCGTTGCAGCGATCAGCAACCCTCCGAACATCTTCTTCATCTCGCCTTACTCCAACTCATGTCCCTTGTGCTGGAGATGCCAGCCGGGATGATGAATCGATTCTTACTCTTTGCAAGATGATCGATGGCTGACCGTGCTGTTGCCTGTCGTTCAGCTAGATGAACGGGCGCGGTCAGTTGCCGGGGGGCAAACGGAGCGCGGGAACGGCGCGCGCCGCATCTTCGGGACGGATCCCCGGCGGCGGCGCGGCGGCGATGCGCTCCTCGCCCCGGATCACACGTCCTGCCAGCTGAATGGCGGTACGGATGCGCGGATAGGTGCCGCAGCGGCAGATATTGGTCATCGCCGCGTCGATCTCGGCATCGCTGGGATTGCTGTTTGTCCGCAGCAGCGCGGCGGCCGCCATGATCATCCCCGACTGGCAGAAACCGCATTGCGGGACCTGCTGCGCCACCCACGCCTGCTGCACCGGATGGCTGCGGTCGCGCGCGAGGCCCTCGATGGTGGTGACGAAGCGGCCCTCGCACTCGGCGATCGTGACCATGCAGCTGCGAATCGCCTCGCCGTCGATGTCGACCGTGCAGGCACCGCACTCGCCGGTGCCGCAGCCATATTTGGTGCCTGTCAGGTTCGACGCGTCGCGCAGCGCCCAGAGCAGGGGCGTTTCGGGTTCCATGCGATATTCGACCGGGCGGTCGTTGACCGAGAATCGCGTCATGAACTGTGAAACACCAATAAATAGGGACAGTCCCTATTTAATCGGCAGGGCATTTTTCGCAATCGAAACTCCGCAGCAGTTAAATAGGGACTGTCCCTATTTATTGACCGGTCGGTTGGACGCCTCAGTCCCGCCAACTCGTGTCGATCTTGTCGACCTTGCGCACCATCGCGTCGAACTCGGCCTTGCCCGCCTGTCCGGGGATGGAGGCCATGAACAGGTCGCGCTGGTGGACTGCGATCACGTCCTGCGGGACGGTGATTGGCTTGCCCATGCTCATCGTCGCCATCTGGATTTCGCACGCGCGCTGGAGCGCCCAATATTTGATGAAGGCTTCGGTCAGCGTCTTGCCCATTACGACGGGGCCGTGATTCTTGAGCATCAGGATGCGCTTGTCGCCGAGGTTCTGGACCAGCCTCTCGCCCTCTTCCTCGCGCACCGTCACGCCCTCGAAATCATGATAGGCAAGCTGGCCCGCGAAGTTGCACGCGTAGAAATTCACGGGTTGCAGGCCGCCTTCGAGCGCGCAGACCGCGACCGTCGCGGTTGTGTGCGTGTGGATGATCGCATGCGCGTCGGGCAGGACGCGGTGGAACAGGCTGTGCTGGACAAAGCCCGCCTTGTTGACGTGCCAGGGGTTGTCCTCGTCGACCTTGTTGCCGTCGATGTCGATCTTGATCAGGTTCGACGCCGAAACCTCGCTGAAATGCAGGCCATAGGGGTTGATCAGAAAGGCGCCTTCCTCGTCGGGGACCTTCACCGTGATATGGTTGAAGATCATCTCGTCCCAGCCCATCATCGCGAAAATGCGGTAGCAGGCGGCAAGCTCCTGCCGCGCCGTCCATTCGGCTTCGCTATATTTGCTGTTACGCTTGAGCTGGGTCGCCATGGCCTGTCCCTCATTATGATGTTAGTTTCGTCCTGCTACCTATGCCATAAGGGACGGGTCGGATACAATCCCGCGAGCGGGCAGGGCGGTTCGATAGCGGGGCAGGCGCAGTTTGCCGCGCAAGGGCTTGCATTTCGCCGCGAATCCTTCTAGTGGCCCAGCCATCGGAACGTCGCGGGTTCGCGGCGCTTCTTTTATTGCCCTTATATCGGCGATTTATGGCGGACCGGATGGCCGGTAGCCGTTCATCGTTGGACGAACCGGAGACGACACGGCGTATGCAGATCATCGTTCGCGACAATAATGTCGACCAGGCCCTTCGCGCGCTCAAGAAGAAGCTGCAGCGTGAGGGCGTGTATCGCGAAATGAAGCTGCGCCGTCATTACGAGAAGCCCAGCGAAAAGCGCGCGCGCGAGCACGCCGCCGCCGTCCGCCGCGCCCGCAAGATGGAGCGCAAGCGGATGGAACGCGACGGGATCAAGTAGGACCCTCTCCCGTAAGGGAACCGGATCGAGAAAAGGGCGCTGCGGCAACGCGGCGCCTTTTTTCGTTGGTGCGGGGGGGCTGGAAACGACCGGAAGCGAACATAAAGCCCGCCCTGTCGCGCAGCGATGGGGAGGGGGACCGCCGCGAAGCGGTGGTGGAGGGGCTGCGACGGTGCGCCATTGACCCCTCCGTCAGCGCTTCGCGCTGCCACCTCCCCATGTCTTCGGCACAGGGAGGATATCCCCCTATCGTCACCCCGGACTTGATCCGGGGCCATCGCCGCGCCGTCGTCGGGGATCCCGGATCAGGTGCGGGATGACGAAAATGTGCAAAGGCCGCTCCCCACCCTAAAAGGGACATTTGGCGCATTCCAGCTTCTCCCGCTCAATTGCCTCTGGACCGTCCCGCGCGCCTGCGCCTATAGGCCTCGCCAAGATTTGCGCCCGCGGGCGCCTGCGGAAGGATCAGCTGAGATGAGCGTAACGACGGTTCCATTGCGCCCGGTGAGCAAGGGCGGCCTGTGGCTGATGTGGTTCGGCCTCGCGGCGCTGCTCGCCCTGGGCGCGGCCTTTGCCTGGCACATGACTCCGCGCATCGGGTTCGAAGTTGTCAAGGAAGGCACGGGCGCAAGCCCGACCAAGGCTGATGTCGTGCTCGTGAAATATGAAGGCAAGCTCGACGACGGCACCGTGTTCGACGCCAACGAACAGGCGCCGATGCAGGTCGCGCAGGTCGTTCCGGGATTTTCGGAAGCGCTGACCCGTATGAAAAAGGGCGGCGAGTACAAGATCACCATCCCCGCGCAGCTGGGTTATGGTGACCGCGCTGTCGGGCCGATCCCGGCGGGCAGCACGCTGCACTTCGACGTGACGTTGCTCGACTTCCGCTCGGAAGCCGAAGTTCGCGCGATGCAGCAGCAGATGCAGCAACAGCAACAGATGATGCAGCAGATGCAGGGTGGTCCTGGCGGCGCTCCCGGAGGTCCGGCTGGTCCGCCGCCGGGCATGCCGCCGCAGCAATAATATATCCGTCGCCCCCGCCTTCGCGGGGGCGACGTTTTTTTGCTCAGGTGCCTGCCGCCGTTTTCGTTTTGGCGGTGTCGGCATTCCGCTCGGCCTCGCGTTCCAGCGCGACCTTGATCATCGCAACGATCGGATCGGCGAGGAACAAGCCCATCAAGCCAAGCAGCGCGCCAAATAATATCTGCGCGCCAAGGACGAGGGCAGGCGCAAGGTCGACGGTCTTTTTCGCGACCATCGGCACGATCAGATAGCCGTCGACGGTCTGCACGACGAAATAGATTGCGATCGCCCACAGGCCGGTGTCGGTCCCGGCCGAAAAGCCGACGAGGACGAGCAGCACACCCGACACGATGGCGCCGATATTGGGAATGAAGGCGAGCAAGCCGGTCAGCAGGCCCATCAAGGCCGCCATCGGGATGCCGACCGCCGTGCACGCGAGCCAGGTGCCGATGCCTTCGACGAACATCCCGAGGAGGCGGCCGGCCATCAGTCGGCGCAGGGTAAAGCCCATGCGCGCGGTGGTGATATAGAAATTCTCTCGCGACTTCATCGGCAGCATCCACGCGACGCCGCGCTCGTAAAGCCGCGGCTCGATTGCGATGAAGATGCCAAGCACAAGGATCATGACGAGGCTGGTGAGTCCGCCGAGCACCGATCCGACCGCTGCGGTCACGCGGCCGAATGTGCCGGCAAAATTGTCGGAGATTGTCTTTGTGTCGAGCTGAAAGGTGCCCATGCCATGGTCGCTTGCCCATGCCGCAAGCCTTTCGATCTGCCCCATGACGACGGTCTGCAAGGTCGCGGCCTGATCGGCGATCTGCGAACCCGCGAACATCGCTGTCCAAATCATGAAGACAAGCAGCGAAAGGCAAACGATCAGCAGCCGCCACCCGCGCGCGATCGGTAGAATGCGGCCGAGCAGTCGCGTTCCGCCGTCGAGCATCGCCGCCACCACGATTCCGGCGAAGATCAGCAAGATCGGCTGGATCAGAATGATGCACACCCCGATCAGCAGCGCGAGGCCAAGCCATACGCCTGCTTTCAGCAACTCGGTCCTGACTGGCTGGCTGCGGATTTCGGTGGGGCCGGGGGCCTCGGTGTGCGCGTCGGGCTTGGGGGTGGCGGCGCGCGTCGCTGTCGTCTTCCTCGTTGCCGCCATAAGCTGTTCCCTGTTGCTCTAACTGCCTTGACGTTCGGGACGCAGGTCGGTTCCCGCGCGCCCCGATCGCAACGCGCCGAACCAGCTCAATGGGTTATACCATTGGGCGGTTCCGTCGGTCGAAAAACTGATGATCTCGGCGCGTCCGGCGATCGCGTCGAAGGGGACGGCGCCGCCAAGGCCCTTCTGGTTGGTGTCGACACGGCTGTCGGCGCTGCCGTCGCGGTTATCGCCCATCAGGAACACATGATTCGCGGGCACGGTAACGGGGCCGTAATCGTCGGTGGTATAACCGGGGCCCATGTCGATCGTATCAAAAGTCGCGCCGCCGGGCAGCGTTTCACGCACGATGGGGAGTTCGAGCATCTCCTTACCGCTTGCGTCCCTGGTGACGAAGCGGAACAGGCTGCTGTCGGGGCCGGGCAAATTAGGGTCGACCGGGATCGCGAGCATCGGCTGGACCTCGCGCTTCACCGGCTTGCCGTCGATGCTGAGTTCGCCGTTGCGAAGCTGGATCGTGTCGCCCGGCAGGCCGATGACGCGTTTGATATAGTCGATCCGTGTCACCGGATGCTCAAGCACGACGATATCGCCGCGTTCGGGCAGCTTGCCGAACAGCCGGCCCGCAACCTTGGGCGCCAGGTGGAAGCTGACCGACGAATAGGACCAGCCATAGGGATATTTGCTGACGATCAGGCGGTCACCATTGCGCAGCACCGGCATCATCGAATCGGACGGTATATAGAAGGGCTTGGCGACGCAGCTGTGGATGCCAAGCACGAGAGCCAAGATTACCACCACGTCGCGGATCAGCTTGCCCCAGCTCCCGTCATCCTGCGCCTTGTTCTTCGCCATGATCCGGTCAGTCCTTGATTGCTTCGATGATGACAAACGCCTGCGCCCAGGGATGGTCGTCGGTCAGCGTCAAATGAATGTGCGCGGTGTGGCCGGAAGGTATCATCTGCGCGAGCCGTTCCGCCGCGCCGCCGGTCAGCGCCAGCGTCGGCGCGCCCGAAGGGGCGTTGACGACGCCGATGTCCTTCATGAACACGCCGCGCTTGAAACCCGTGCCGACGGCTTTCGAGAAAGCTTCCTTGGCGGCGAAGCGTTTCGCGTAGGTGCCTGCGCGGGTGAAGGGGCGGCGCGCTGCCTTGGCGCGCTCGACATCGGTGAAGACGCGATTTTCGAAGCGTTCGCCGAAGCGGTCGAGCGAATTCTGGATCCGCTCGATATTACAGAGGTCGGAGCCGAGGCCGATGATCATGACCGCCGCTCGTCGTGCTGGACCTTCGCCCGCACAAATTTGAAGACCAACCGCATGAACACATACAGGACGCAGGTGAAGAGCAGGAAGCCTATGCCATAGACGACGTGCATCCAGTCAAACGGCTTCCCCCGATCTGCATCGTGCCAAATATTCAAACCGACAATCAGCAGAATGAAGAACGGGAAAATCTTGAGAAACCAAATGGAAGCACGCCATTGTTTCTCGACAAAATCGGACGTTTTCATCCCCGCGCCTCGTCCATCAGCGCGCGCATCCGCCGCACCGCCGGGTCTAGCCCGGTGAAGATCGCCTCGCCGATCAGATAATGGCCGATGTTGAGTTCGGCGAGCTGCGGGATCGCGGCGACGGGCACGACATTTTCATATGTCAGGCCGTGCCCCGCATGCGGCTCGATGCCATTTTTCCAAGCGAGAGCGGCGGCGTCGGCAAGGCGGCGGAGTTCGGCGGCGCGTTCTTCGCCATCGACATGGGCGTAGCGCCCGGTGTGAAATTCGACGACCGGCGCGCGCAGGCGCATTGCGGCTTCGATTTGCCGCGCGTCGGGTTCGATGAACAGGCTGACGCGGATGCCCGCGTCGTTCAGCCGCGCGACGATCGGCGCGAGGTGATTATGCTGCCCCGCCGCGTCGAGCCCGCCCTCGGTGGTGCGCTCCTCGCGCTTTTCGGGAACGATGCATGCGGCATGCGGTTTGTGGCGCAGCGCGATTTCTAGCATCTCGTCGGTCGCCGCCATTTCGAGATTGAGCGGAAGGTCGGTCGCGGCCTGGATGCGCGCCAGATCGTCGTCGCGGATATGGCGCCGGTCTTCGCGCAGATGCGCGGTGATCCCGTCGCCGCCGACCGCCGCGACGATTTCAGCCGCGCGCACCGGATCGGGATGCTCGCCGCCGCGCGCGTTACGGATCGTCGCCACATGGTCGATATTGACGCCGAGGCGCAGACGGCCAGGCTGGGCAGGGGTCAATTCGCACGGCTCCCGGGCTTGATCGCTTTGGTCCCTGCCAGTTCGGGTGGCAGCTCGTCTTCGGCATAGGTCGGGAAATTGATCGCGACGAGCGGATAAAAAGGCACGCCTAGGTCGACATTACCCGCCGAGCGATCCACGAGGGCGGCTTCGGCGATGACGTCGCCGCCAGCCGCGGCAATACACGCCATCGCTTCGCGCGACGACAGGCCGGTGGTGACGACATCCTCCACCATCAGCACCTTGGCGCCGGGTTCGATCGAAAAGCCGCGGCGCAGTTCAAAGGTGCCGGTCGGGCGTTCGACGAAAATCGCCGGCTTTCCAAGCGCGCGGCCCATCTCGTGGCCGATGATGACCCCGCCCATCGCGGGCGAGACGACGATGTCGATCGCCTGTTTCAGGTCGCGCGGCAGCTTGGCTGCGAGCGCCACGGCGAGGCGGCCGGCGCGCTCGGTATCCATCAGCACGCGCGCGCACTGCAGATAATATTCGCTGTGGCGGCCCGAGGAGAGCAGGAAATGGCCCTGCAGCAAGGCGTCGGCGGCGCGGAATTCGGCCAGGATTTCGTCATCGGTCATGGGAGAATTATTCTTTTGTGCTGTGCATCGCCCATAGCGGACGAGCGGGTTTGAGCGGCGAAGATTATCCAGCCGCAAAATAGTGTTAGAGATGCTTGAGGCAAGCGGCAAGCGGGTCTATAGCGCCCGCGAGATTCAGCCTGTCCGATGGCTGCGCGGGCCCGTGTCCGGCAGTGGGGAAAGGTCGGCTGGGGCATCAATAAGAACAACAGGCAACGGGCGGCATTATCCTTATGAAGAGCTTGAAAACCCCTGTAATCAAGGTGTTAATTGCGGCGGCTTTGTCGCTCGGCGCGGTGGGCGTCGGCCATGCGCAGGCACCCGCGACGGCTCCGGCCGAAGCACCCGCTGCAACGGCTCCGGCGAATCCGGCTCCGATCGCCGCCGATGCGGCGGCGCCGGTCGCGACGACCGCCGCGGCTCCGGCTGGCGATGCCACCTACGTTCCAATGAAGCCGACCCCCGGAGTTGGCCAGCCGGTCGACGCGGGAATCGATTTCCAGCCGCAGGTCAGCCCGGTCGGTGAACAGGCCTATTGGTTCAACCATGTGATCCTGCTGCCCGTCATCACTGTGATCACGCTGATCGTCCTTGGCCTCCTGCTCTGGGTGATGTTCCGTTTCCGCGCCAAGGCGAACCCGGTTCCGTCGAAGACGACGCACAATACCTTCATCGAAATCATCTGGACTGCCATCCCGGTCCTGATCCTTGCGGTGATCGCAGTGCCGTCGATCCGGCTGCTGGCCCAGCAATATGAGCCGCCCAAAAGGGACGCGCTGACGATCAAGGTCACGGGTTACCAATGGTATTGGGGCTATGCCTATCCCGACCAGGGGATCGGCGAATATGTCTCGAAGATGCTGCCCGAGGCGCAGGCCAAGGCGGGGGGCGAGCCCTATCAACTCGCCGTCGACAACCGCATGGTTGTTCCCGTCGGCCGTCAGGTGAAGCTGATCATCACCGGCGCCGACGTCATCCACAGCTTCGCCGTTCCGGCTTTCTGGACCAAGATGGACGCGGTCCCCGGGCGTGCCAACGAAACGACCTTCACCGCGAACAAGGTCGGCGTTTACTACGGCCAGTGCTCGGAACTCTGTGGCGTCGATCACGGCTATATGCCGATCGCCGTCGAAGTGCTGCCGGTCGACAAGTGGGAAGCCTGGGTCCGCTCGAAGGGCGGCAACCCGGCTGGTCCGGTTGCTGCCGCGCCTGCCGCCGCCCCGGCTGCGGCGCCTACCGCGACGCCGGTTGCCGCCACGACCACCGCACCCGAAGCAGTACCGGCAGCGGCGCCCGCCGCCGCACCGGCCGCCAAGAATTAATAAGGGGTCCGACAGATGACCGATATCGCAGCGACTGCACCCGCCCATGGCCATGCCGATCACGCGCATGATGACCATGATCACGACACGCCGGGCTTTTTCGTCCGCTGGTTCATGTCGACGAACCACAAGGACATCGGCACCCTCTATCTGATCTTCGCGATTGTCGCCGGCATCATCGGCGGCGCGCTTTCGGGCATGATGCGCCTCGAACTCGCGAATCCCGGCATCCAGTATCTGGGCAGCTGGGCGCAGGCGCTCGGCGGGGCGCAGGACCTGACCGCGGCCAAGCATTTCTGGAACGTGATGATCACCGCGCACGGCCTGATCATGGTGTTCTTCATGGTCATGCCCGCGATGATCGGCGGCTTCGGCAACTGGTTTGTCCCGCTGATGATCGGCGCGCCCGACATGGCATTCCCGCGCATGAACAATGTGTCCTTCTGGCTGACCGCGGTCGCGTTCGTCATGCTCGTCGGGTCGATGTTCGTTCCGGGCGGCAGTGGTAATGGCGCGGGCACCGGCTGGACGGTCTATGCGCCGCTGTCGACCAGCGGCTCGGTCGGACCCGCGGTCGACATGGCGATCTTCTCGCTCCACTTGGCTGGCGCGGCGTCGATCCTCGGTGCGATCAACTTCATCACCACCATCTTCAACATGCGCGCGCCGGGCATGACACTGCATAAAATGCCGCTGTTCGTGTGGTCGGTGCTGGTTACGGCGTTTCTTTTGCTGCTCGCGCTGCCGGTGCTTGCCGCAGCGATCACGATGCTGCTGACCGACCGCAACTTCGGCACCACCTTCTATGATGCGGCCGGCGGCGGCGATCCCGTCCTCTACCAGCATCTCTTCTGGTTCTTCGGTCACCCCGAAGTCTATATCATGATCCTGCCGGGCTTCGGCATCGTCAGCCAGATCATCTCGACCTTCAGCAAAAAGCCGGTGTTCGGCTATCTCGGCATGGCTTACGCCATGGTCGCGATCGGTGTCGTCGGCTTCATCGTGTGGGCGCACCACATGTTCACGGTCGGCATGTCTGTGAACCTCAAGATGTATTTCACCGCCGCGACGATGGTCATCGCGGTTCCCACGGGCATCAAGATCTTCAGCTGGATCGCCACCATGTGGGGCGGTTCGATGACGTTCAAGACGCCGATGATGTGGTCGCTCGGCTTCATCTTCATGTTCACCGTCGGCGGTGTGACCGGCGTCGTGCTCGCCAATGGCGGGGTCGATACCAACCTGCACGACACTTACTATGTCGTCGCGCACTTCCACTATGTGTTGTCGCTGGGCGCGGTCTTCTCGCTCTTTGCCGGCTTCTACTACTGGTTCCCGAAGATGTCGGGCCGGATGTACAACGAGGCGCTCGGCCAGCTGCACTTCTGGATCTTCTTCATCGGCGTGAACGTCATGTTCTTCCCCCAGCATTTCCTGGGCCAGCAGGGCATGCCGCGCCGTTATCCCGATTATGCGGAAGCCTATGCCTATTGGCACCTGGTCTCGTCCTATGGCTATGTGATCATGGGCGTCGGCATGCTCTTCTTCTTCCTGAACATCGGCTACTCGCTGTTCGCGGGCAAGAAGGCCGCCGACAATCCGTGGGGCGAAGGCGCGACGACGCTCGAATGGACATTGTCGAGCCCGCCGCCGTTCCATCAGTTCAACGAACTGCCGCGTATCGCCTGATTATGCTTCCCCCTGCCGACTGACGGCAGGGGGCGCATGATGTTCGGGCCGGAGTAAATATGGCGCAGAGCCTGACCCACGGCGAAACGGCACTTCCTGCCGATTGGCGCGACCTGTTCGCGCTGACGAAGCCGCGCGTCATGTCGCTGGTGGTGTTTACCGCGCTGTGCGGGCTGCTCGCGGCGCCGGGCAATGTGCCGCCGGTGCTCGCTTTTTCCTCGATCCTCGCCATCGCATTGGGGGCAGGGGCTTCGGGTGCGCTCAACCAATGGTATGAAGCCGGGCTCGACGCGAAGATGAAGCGGACGGCGGGGCGGCCGCTTCCCGCCGGGCGCCTCGATCGGCAGACCGCCTTGCAATTCGGCGTCGGTCTCGCCGCCTTTTCGCTGTTCCTGATGCTGTTCGCGTCGAACTGGCAGGCGACCTTGCTGCTCGCCGCCTCGATCCTCTTCTACGTCTTCATCTATACGATGTGGCTGAAGCCGCGGACCCCGCAGAATATCGTCATCGGCGGCGCGGCGGGTGCGTTTCCTCCGTTGATCGGCTGGGTCGCGGCGACGGGTTCGATCGCGCCGCTGCCGGTGATGCTGTTCCTGCTGATTTTCCTGTGGACGCCGCCGCATTTCTGGGCGCTCGCGCTGTTCATGCGCTCGGATTATGCCGCTGCGGGCATCCCCATGATGCCCGTCGTCGCGGGCGAGAAATCGACGCGGCGCCAAATATTATTTTACGCCGTCATCATGGCGATCGGCGCTATTGCACCCTGGCCGCTCGGCTATACCGGCGCGCTCTATGGCTGGACTGCGGTCGTCCTCTCCGCGATCTTCGTCGCGCTGTCGGTCCAGGTCGGCACGCGCACGACGGCCGAGGGCGACCTGATGCAGCCAGAAAAGCGCTTGTTCGCTTATTCGATCGCCTATCTTTTCATTCTGTTCGGCGCTGTCGTCGCCGACCATTGGTGGCCGCTATGACCGAAGAAACTCCGAACGAACCGTTTGACGAAGCCGAATATCGTCGCCGCCAACGCAGCCGCGCCAATATGATGGCATGGATGCTCGGCGCGCTGGCGATCCTGTTCTTCTTCATCACCATCGCGAAGATGGAAATCTTCTCATGATCGGTCGCATGTCTCCGAACGCGAAGACCGCAAGCCTTGCTGCGTTGATGGCGCTCGCGATGACCGCGCTCGGGTTCGCGGCGGTGCCGCTCTACGATCTGTTCTGCCGTGTCACCGGCTTCGGCGGGACGACCCAGCGTTACGACCCGGTCGCTGCGGCGGCCGAGCCGAAAATCCTTTCGGACACGATTTCGGTCCGCTTCGACGCCAATGTCTCGCCGAACCTGCCGTGGAAATTCTATCCCGAGCATCCGACCGATACGGTGAGTATCGGCGCGCGCGACATGGCGATCTTCATTGCCGAGAATGCTTCGGCGCATCCCGTGGTCGGGACCGCCAGCTTCAACGTCACGCCCGACCAGGCGGGCAAATATTTCACCAAGATCCAGTGCTTCTGCTTCACCGAACAAAGGCTGGAGCCGGGGCAGCAGATGCGCATGCCGGTGTTGTTCTTTGTCGATCCGAAGATCATGGACGACCCCGACGCGCGCGACGTGCAGGAAATCACCCTCAGCTACACCTTCCACCCTGTAGATGCGGTAGACGAGGGTAAAAAGGCGAGCTAAGGCCGCGAACAAGAGTCTAACAAGACCGGCAGATGATGGGGAATCGTCATGCTGGGGCTGCTAAAAACGGGAAACACGCCATGTCCGGTGCGAAACATCATGACTATCACCTCGTAAATCCCAGCGTCTGGCCGCTGATCGGCTCGGTCGCGGCGCTCGTGATGTTCTTTGGGCTCGTCATGGCGATGCACGCCGATTATTTCGGCGGGGTCGGCAAATGGGTCCTCGGCCTCGGCTTCATGGGCGTGATCGCAACCTTCTTCAGCTGGTGGTCGGACGTTATCAACGAAGCGCACGCGGGCGATCACACCCCGGTCGTCCAGCTGCACCTGCGCTATGGCATGATCCTGTTCATCGCGTCGGAAGTCATGTTCTTCGTTGGCTGGTTCTGGGCCTGGTTCGACTTTGCACTCTTCCCGGTGCCGATCGAATATGTCGATGGCGCGGTTACGTCGCTCTTTGGCCAGGATGGCGCCGCGGCGATCACGATGTGGCCGCCGAAGGGCATCGAAGTCATCGATCCCTTCTCGCTGCCTTTGCTCAACACGCTGATCCTGCTCTGCTCGGGCACGACGATCACCTGGGCGCATCATTCGCTGATCCACGGCGACCGTGAGGGCCTCAAAAAGGGCCTGTGGCTGACGATCATTCTTGGCGCGATCTTCTCGATGATCCAGGCGTATGAATATATGCATGCGCCGTGGGGTTTCGGGCAGAGCAACTACAGCTCGGCCTTCTATATGGCGACCGGCTTCCACGGTTTCCATGTGCTCGTCGGCACGATCTTCCTGATCGTCTGCCTTGTCCGCACTTACAAGGGCCACTTCACCCCGACGCAGCATTTCGGTTTCGAGGCCGCTGCCTGGTATTGGCACTTCGTCGACGTCGTGTGGCTGTTCCTCTTCATCATCGTCTATGTCTGGGGCGGCTGGGGCGCGCCGGTCGCCGCGCACTAAATTGCCGGCTGGCGACGACATTCAAAAAGGGCAGCCGCCGGTCTGGCGCGCTGCCCTTTTTGGTCTCTGCCCCGAATGCGGCGCGACGACGCTGTTCGACGGGCCGGTGAAGTTCGAAGAACGGTGCCGGGTGTGTGCGCTTGATTACAGCCGTTACAATGTCGGCGACGGGCCTGCGGCTTTCCTGACCTTGATTATCGGAGCGCTGCTCATTGCGATGGCGCTGACGCTCGATGCGGTCGTGCGGCCGCCTTTGTGGGTGCATGTCATCCTGTGGGTGCCGCTGACTGCGGCGGCGGTCGTCTATGGCCTGCGCGTCGGCAAGGGTGCGCTCTTGGCGAGCGAGCATCAGCGTCAGGCCGCCGAAGGGCGCAAGGTGGACAAGAATGACTGAATCAGCCCCAAAGCCCAAGCGGCGCTGGCCCCTGATCCCCACGATCCTTGTGCTCGCCGCGGTCGCGGTAATGATCGCGCTCGGCGTCTGGCAACTCCAGCGCAAAAGCGAAAAGGAAGGGCTGATAGCGCTGTTCCAGCGCAACATGGCGATGTCGTCGACCGTCGCCTATCCTGAGCTGCCGCCCGTTCCCGATGCCTTCCTCTATCGAAAGAGCAGCGTCGTTTGCCTCGAGCCGGTGCGCTGGGACCCGCGCAGCGGCACCGACCGCAAGGGCAAGTCCGGCATCCGCATGATCGCCGATTGCCGGACCGGCGCAGAGGGGCCGGGGGTGCTCGTCGACGTCGGCATCGGCGACGATTTTGCCCCGCCCAAATGGACCGGTGGAACAGTGCAGGGGACGATCGTCCCCGGCCCCGAGCAACCGACAGTGATGGAACGGGCGATGGGCAAGGCGGCGCCGGCGCGCGCGATGCTGATTGCCGACATGCCCGCCCCGGGACTGCGGGCGAGCGCGGTGCCGTCGGCCGACGACACGCCCAATAATCATTTCGCTTATGCGATGCAGTGGTTCCTGTTCGCCGCCATGGCGCTCGTCATCTATATATTGGCTGTCCGTCGCCGCTTGCGGCCTTGAGCCGCCGCCAAAGTTTTTCGGCGATTTCCGAGCCGCGAAATGTTCCATTTCGCTCGAAACCACTCTAGGCGCATTTGCGTCATGGACTATATCAGCACCCGCGGCTCCGCGCCGACCCTCGACTTTCGTGCCGCGACGCTTGCCGGCCTTGCCAGCGACGGCGGCCTTTATGTGCCCGCGAAATGGCCGCAGATGCCGGTCGACGAAATTCGCGCGCTCGCGGGTCTCGACTATGCCGAAACCGCGGTGCGGGTCATGCGGCCCTTCGTCGAGGGCGTGCTGACCGAGGACGAACTGCGTGAGCTTTGCCGCGCCGCCTATGGCCGCTTCAGCCACGATGCGGTGACCCCGCTCGTCCAGCTCGATCATCGCCACTGGCTGCTCGAACTATTCCACGGCCCAACGCTCGCGTTCAAGGACGTCGCGCTGCAACTGCTCGGTCAATTGTTCGAGAAATTCCTTGCCGGCGGCGATACCAATATCACGATCGTTGGCGCGACTTCGGGCGATACCGGATCGGCAGCGATCGAAGCGGTTGCGGGGCGCGAGCATATCCAGATCTTCATGCTGCATCCCGAGGGCCGCGTCAGCGACGTTCAGCGCCGCCAGATGACGACGGTGCTCGCGCCGAATGTCCATAATATCGCGATCGACGGCAGCTTCGACGATGCGCAGGCGATGGTGAAGCGGCTGTTCGGCGACGCGGAAGCGCGCGAGCAAGTCACGCTCTCGGCGGTGAACAGCATCAATTGGGCGCGGTTGATGGCGCAGGTCGTCTATTATTTCTATGCCGCCGTCCGGCTTGGCGGCCCCGACCGCCCGGTGGCATTCAGCGTGCCGACGGGCAATTTCGGCGATGTGTTCGCGGGCTATGTCGCGGCGCAGATGGGGCTGCCGATTGCCAGGCTCGTCGTCGCAACCAACGTCAACGACATCCTCCACCGTGCCCTGACCAGCGGTGATTATAGCGCCGGGACGGTCACCGCGACCGCGACCCCCAGCATGGACATTCAGGTCAGCAGCAATTTCGAGCGGCTGCTGTTCGACCTCGCGGGCCGCGACGGCGCCGCGATCACCGGGATGATGGGCGAATTCGACACGAACCGTGCGATGTCGATTCCCGCCGATATGCTCGCCGGCGCGCGTGGGCTGTTTTCCAGCGCGAGCATCGATGGCGATGCGATGGCGCTCGCGCTGCGCTGGGCGCAGGAACATGGCGGGCAGATCATCGATCCGCACAGCGCGGTCGGCCTCGCCGCGGCGCGCGCGCTCGAGATTGATGCCGATATTCCGGTCGTCACGCTCGCGACCGCGCACCCGGCGAAGTTCCGCGAGGCTGTCGAGCGCGCGACGGGCTTGCGGCCGCCGCTCCCCGCGCGCCTCGGCAACCTGTTCGACCGCGAAGAACGCTACACGCGCCTGCCCGGCGACTATGATGCGGTGAAGGCCTTTGTCCTCGCGGAAGCCGCGCGTGGCTGATCTTCTGCCTCTCGTCACGCTCGTCGGCGAAGCATGGGATGATTATGGGCTGGTCGACAGCGGGAACGGGCGCAAGCTCGAACGTTATGGCCGCTATCGCTTCATTCGTCCCGAACCGCAGGCGATGTGGGCGCCCGCGCTGCCCGCCAGCGAATGGGACGCCGCCGACGGCGAATTCGTCCCGGCGTCGGACGACGACGGGGGCGGCCGCTGGTATTATAACAAGCCGGTTCCCGCCGAAGGCTGGCCGCTCGCGTGGCGCGAAACGCGTTTCACCGCGCAGTGCACGCCGTTTCGCCATCTTGGCTTCTTTCCCGACATGGCGCCGGTGTGGGACTGGCTGCGTACCCAAGTCGCCGATAAGGCTGATCCGGCTTTCCTGAACTTGTTCGGCTATACCGGCGTCGGCAGCCAGGCGCTCGCCGCCGTGGGCGCCTCGGTCACGCATGTCGACGCGTCAAAGAAATCGGTCGGACAGGCGCGCGAGAATGCCGCGCTCGCCGGCATGGCCGACAAGCCGGTGCGCTGGATTCTCGACGATGCCGGCAAGTTCACCGCGCGCGAGGTCCGGCGCGAGAAACGCTATGACGCGATCCTGCTCGATCCGCCCAAGTTCGGCCGCGGCCCGACCGGCGAACGCTGGCAGATCGAGGAGGGGCTTGCGCCTTTGCTCGCCGATTGCCGCCAATTGCTCGACGCGGACAGCCGCGCGCTGTTCCTGACCGTCTATGCCGTTCGCATGTCGGCGCTGGCGATTGGCGAATTGCTCGCACAGCTCTTCGCCGATCTGCCGGGTACGGTTGAATGCGGCGAACTGGCGGTGCGCGAAGAGGCGCGGGGGCTGTTGCTCCCGACCGCGATTTTTGCACGCTGGAGCCGTTGAGCGCCCGGCGCTCGTGCAAGCGGACCCGCCTTTGCGGTGAACCGAGCAACTCTGGGGTGCCGACCTCGTTGCTTGGACAGGGGCGGCACGGCTGGCTCCTCCAGCCGGTGTTTCGCCCCCGATGCCAAAGGAGAATTTCCCATGGCTGACACTCTCGCACGCGATGAAACGCATCGGCTGATTTCGTCGGAAAAGGTCGAAGGGACCAAGGTCTACAATCCGCAGAATGAAAAGCTTGGCACGATCGCCAATGTGATGATCGACAAACGGTCGGGCAATAGCGAATATGCCGTCATGGAATTCGGCGGCCTGTTCGGTCTTGGCAGCGATCGTTATCCGATTCCTTGGGACATGCTGACCTATGACGTCGACAAGGGCGGTTATGTGGTCGACATCGCCAAGGAAAAGCTGACCGGCGCCCCGCGCTATGCGCGTGACGACACGCCCGAGTATACCGATGAATATGGGCGGACCATCTACGGATATTACGGCCTCAGCTATCCAATGCTGTAATCTCCTACGCCATAATGACGAGGAGCCGCCGGAAACGGCGACCGGCCCGCTCCAACCTGCACATATAGAGCGTGATCGTTCGCGGCGCCGGTTTTCGGCCCGCGAACGATTTGCGTTCCATGATCTTTGCTGCATACGTTTGCCGCAGCAAAAAGCGCAGCATTGTGACCGAAATGTCACAGGCTGCGCGTTGACAATGAGAACGTTCCCATTTAGATAACGTTCACATTAAGCGAATGCCGCCAGCAAAAGAGCGGCTGATTTGGGAGGAATGGGGATGCGGGCGTCTCAAAAGCAGTGGCTTGGCAAATTTCTGGTCGGCACATCGGCGCTGTCGTTTATGAGTATGGCGCAGGCCGCCGTCGCGCAGGAAGTGCCGGCTGCGGATGAAGTGAACGGCGACGAGATTGTCGTCACCGGCATCCGCGCCAGCCTTGCCGCATCGGCAGACATAAAGCGCGAGGCGCAAGGCATCGTCGATGCGATTTCGGCCGAAGACATCGGCAAATTTCCCGATACCAACCTTGCCGAATCGCTGCAGCGCATCACCGGCGTGTCGATCGACCGTTCGAATGGCGAAGGCTCGCTGGTCACGGTTCGCGGTTTTGGTCCCGAATTCAATCTTGTCACGGTCAACGGCCGCCAGATGCCGACGGCTCTGATCGGCGATGGCGGCAGCGCGCCGTCGTCGCGCTCGTTCGATTTCGCCAACCTCGCCTCCGAAGGCATCGCGTCGGTCGAAGTATACAAGAGCGGCCGAGCGACGATCGAGTCGGGCGGCATCGGTTCGTCGATCAACATCCGCACGCCGCGCCCGCTCGACAATCCGGGCATGCGCGGCAGCCTGTCGGTCAAGGGCGTGTATGATTCGTCGCGCAACAAGGGCAACCCGATCACGCCTGAAGTGTCTGGCATTTTCAGCAGCACCTTCGCCGACGATACCATTGGGATCATGGTCGCGGGATCCTATCAGAAGCGCAAGTCGAGCACGAACACGGCCAATGTCGGCTGGCGCGACGGCTATCTGGGTAACGAAAACAACTGGGGGTCGCTTGCGCAACCGGGTACGCCGCGTGCTGCCAACATCACCAACCGGCCCGACCCGACGGATGTGTACCAGGTCCCGCAGAACGCGTCTTATGACCTCAACGATGTCAATCGTGAGCGCATCAACGGGCAGGCGGTATTGCAATTTCGTCCGAGCGACGCGTTCACCGCGACGGTCGACTATATCTATTCGCGCAACACCGTTGAAACGCGGAACAGCAATGTCGGCGTGTGGTTCAACCATGAAGACACATCGAGCGCGTGGACCGATGGCCCGATCGCGGGTCCGCTGTTCTACACCGAACGCTTTGCGGCGCCCACGGGCGTTCCGGGGCCGAACGCGCTCTATGGCGGCAAGGATTTGTCGTACAGCGGCGCGCTGACCGAGAACCGCGCCGAGAACAACTCGATCGGCGTCAATCTGGAATGGAAGGGGCCGGGCGGCGTCACGTTCGAGCTCGACGGTCATCATTCGACGGCGGAGGTCAATCCGGTCAACCGCTTCGGGTCGAGCATGTCGCTAGGCAACGCAGTTTTCGGTGTCCAGAACCAGTCGATCAACTTCGAAAATGACCTGCCGATCATTTCCTATGGTATGTTCCCCGGCATCGATCCGCTGGACGCGTCGCTGATCGCCCCGACCGGGAACGCGTTCCGCAACGCATTCTTCCGGAACCGGATCAACCAAGTCCAGTTGCGCGGGCAATATGATCATGATGGGGGATTCCTCGACAGCATCGATTTCGGCGTGTCTTACGTCGACAGCAAGGTGCGTTCGGCGTTCGGCACGATCCAGAACGACGATACCTGGGGCGGGGCAGGTCCCGCGTCGAGCATTCCCGACGACATCTTCTCGCTCGTGACGCTTCCCGACAAATTTCCGGGGCTCGCGCGCGACGGGATGATCCAGAGCTTCTATACCTTCGATTTCGAGCGCATGGCCGATCTGGTTGAGCAGAATTTCCAGACGTGCAGCAATCCGGCGACGGGTTCGGCGCAGCCGGGCACCTGCCTTGCCAATTTCAACACCGACCGGCGCATTTCGGAAAAGACGCTCGCGCCGTATCTGCAGGTCGCGACGGTGTTCGACCTGTTCCAGAATCCGGCGCATTTCCGGGCAGGCGTCCGCTATGAGACGACCGATATCTCTTCGGCGGCGCTGGTGCCGGTGCCCACCACGACCCGCTGGATCGGCGACAACGAACTCAATGTCGTCTTTTCGAATGAAAGCGACTTCACGCGGTTCAAGGGGTCCTACGACAATTGGCTGCCCGCGTTCGACTTCGACATGTCGCCGATGCAGGACGTCAAGCTGCGCGCATCATATAGCCACACGATCACCCGCCCCGACTATGCCAGCATGCAGGGCGGGCGCACGATCGATACGCTGTTCCGCGTTGGCGGGGGCACCGGTGCGCAGGGCAACCCGGGGCTGATCCCCTACAAGTCAAAGAATATCGACCTGTCGGCGGAGTGGTATTACGGGCGCGACAGCTATGTTTCGGCCGGGTATTTCCACAAGGATGTGAGCAACTTCATCTCCTCTACCCGCATCGACTCTAGCGCATTCGGGCTGACGACGCCGGTGAACGGGCCGCGCTGGAATGCTGCCATAGCCGCGCTCGGGGCCGATGCGACGGTGGCCGATATCCGGCAGTATATCATCACGACATTCCCCGACACGGTCACCGGCAATATCATCAATGCCGCGCCGGGCGATCCGCTGGTCAATTTCGAGATCACGACACCGATCAACAGCGACCAGAAGGCATCGATCAACGGCTGGGAATTTGCGATCCAGCACAGCTTCTGGGATACGGGCTTCGGCGTCATCCTGAACTATACGATCGTCAACGGCGACGCGACGTACGACAATACGCAGCCGTCGTCAGTGCCGCAATTCGCGCTGACCGGGCTCAGCGACAGCGCCAACGCGGTCGCTTTCTATGACAAGAACGGGCTTCAGGCGCGTGTCGCCTGGAACTGGCGTGACGAATTCCTTGCCGGAACGGGCCCCAATCCCTTCTATACAGAAGAATATTGGCAGATCGACGCAAGCGCGAGCTATGAGTTCATTCCCGGACTCACCGGCTTTGTCGAGGTGATCAACCTGACCGGCGAAGGGCGCCGCGGGCACCTTCGAAGCAAGAATAATGTCACCTTCGTCCAGCCCGGCTTTGCCCGCTATGCGGCGGGGGTCCGGTTCAGCTTCTAAAGCGCGCGGGGCATTTCCGCCGCGTCGCAGGCAAGAGGGTCGCGCCTTTCGGGGTGCGGCTCTTTTGCGTGACGACGGCGGCAAGCTGGCTTAGGATCGACGGCAATGAACGAAGCGATCGAGAGGATTGTCATCGTGGGCGGCGGCACCGCCGGCTGGCTCGCGGCCTGTCTCCTTGCCAGCGCGCGCCGCGCTGTAAAGCTCGAAGTCACGCTGATCGAGGCACCCGATATCCCGACAATCGGCGTTGGTGAGGGAACCTGGCCGACGATGCGCGCGACGCTGTCGGCGATCGGAATCGGCGAGGCGGAATTTCTTGCCGCGTGCGACGGATCGTTCAAGCAGGGCTCGCGGTTCGACGGCTGGGTGACCGGCGCCGAAGACGACCGCTATCTTCACCCGTTCACCTCGCCGCCCGCTGCGCCCACCGCCGAGTTGCTCGCTGCATGGCAAGCGGGGTCGCCCGACCTGGCGTTCGCGGCGGCGATGACCGCGCAGGCGCATGTCTGCGCGTTCGACCTCGCGCCGCGCCAGCGCGCGATGCCCGATTATCAGGGGGCGGCGAACTATGCCTATCACCTTGACGCCGGCAAGTTTGCCGCGCTGCTTTCGGCGCATGCTGTCCAGCGGCTAGGCGTGCGGCATATATCGGACCATGTCGTCGGGGTGGCGCGGCGCGACGATGGCGGTATCGCCTCGGTTGCGACGCGCCAGCACGGCGATATCGCGGGCGACCTGTTCATCGACTGCACCGGCCATGCCGCGCTGCTGATCGGTAATCATCTGGGCGTTGCGTGGATCGACCGCAGCGACACTTTGTTCAACGACCGCGCGCTCGCGGCGCAGGTGCCCGTCGCCCCCGCTAGCGCGATCGCGTCGCAGACGGTGTCGACCGCGCATGACGCGGGCTGGATCTGGGACATCGGCCTGCCGGGCCGCCGCGGCATCGGCTGCGTTTATGCCAGTCGCTTTATGGACGACGATGCGGCCGAGGTGACCTTGCGCACCTATATTGCGCGCGTCCTGCCCGACGCGCCCGAGGTGCCGGCGCGGCGGCTGAGCTTCCCGACCGGGCACCGCGCGCGGTTCTGGGAAGGCAATTGTATCGCCGTCGGCCTGTCGGCGGGGTTCATCGAGCCGCTGGAGGCGTCGGCGATCGTGATGATCGAATTGTCGCTGAAGGCGCTCATCGACAATTTTCCGGCGCGCCGCGCGGCCATGCCGATCCACGCCGAGCGCTTTAACGAGCTGTTCCGCTATCGCTGGGACCGGATCGTCGAATTCCTCAAGCTCCACTATGTGCTTAGCCGCCGCGACGGGCCCTATTGGCTTGCGCAGCGTCACCCTGCACATATCCCGCCGCGGCTGGCGGAGATGCTCGCGCTGTGGCGCGACCAGCCGCCATCGGCTTGGGATTTCCCGCGCGTCGACGAGATTTTCTCGGCCGAAAGCCATCAATATATCCTCTATGGCATGGGCTATCCGGTGCCGGCCGATTTGCCGGCGAGCGAGCGGGCCGCGGCCTTGCTCGCCGAAAACCGGCAACGCGCGCGGTCGCTCGCCGCGGCGCTGCCAGCCAATCGCGATTATCTCGACGCGCTTCGCCCCGATAGCAATGCCGCAGCAGCGCGATAGGAAAGGAATTTGATGCCCAGCCACGCCGTCCTCGACAACAAGACCCACCGCGACCTTCGCATCCGGACCGATGCGGGAGCGGATCTGGGCGACGACGTCATGGCGACGCTGACGGTGCCGAGCGAGTTCCGGCGCGTGCAGGCGCATTTCCCGATCCTCTTCCGCCGCGAAACGGGGCGCGACGCGTTTACGGCGCTGGCGATGTTCGGATTCCAGAATGGCGAGAATCTGTTCCTCGACGGCGATCGCTGGGATGCGCGCTATCGCCCGCTGTCGGTGGCGATCCAGCCGTTTCTGATCGGGCGTCCGGCCGGTGGCGACGGTCCGGGTCAGGTGCATATCGACATGGATCACCCCCGCATTGCAGCGACGAGCGAGGGGGTTCGGCTGTTTGACGCGGAAGGCAATGCGACGCCGTATCTCGACGAGATCGTCGAACGGCTCGGCGACCTCGACGAAGGCTATCGCGACAGCGGTGCCTTCTACGACGCGCTGCTCGCCTATGACCTGCTCGAACCCTTCAGCCTCGAAGTCACGCTCGACGACGGATCGATCCATTCGCTCGTGGGCTTTCACATCATCGACGAGGCGAAGCTGCGCGCGCTTGATGGCGAGGCGCTCGGCGCGCTGCACGCGGCGGGGCATCTGATGCCGATGTTCATGGCGCTCGCGTCGCTGTCGCAGCTATCGGTGCTCGTCGACCGCAAGAACCGCAGGCTCGCCGGTGGCTGAGCGCGACCGCGCCATTTACGACCGTCTCGCGCCAGTGCCCGAGCGCGAATGGGATAAGGGGGCAGGGCTCGACGCGCTGCTGGAAGGCGCGCGCGAGCCATTTGTCCTGCGCGGCCTCGCCGCCGACTGGCCGCTGGTCGAGGCGGGCAAGCACTCGGCCCGCGACGCGCGGCGTTATTTGCTCGACCGCGCGCGCGATCGTCCGTTCAAGGTGTCGATCGGTCCGCCGGGGCACGACGGGCGCCTGTTCTACGACGCCGATATGGAGATGAATTTCCGCGTCGGGACGGGCAAGCTCGCCGACATCTTCGCCGGGATCGATCAGGCCGAGGCATTGGGCGAAGCCCGCACCGTCTATCTCGCGTCGATCGATATCCCGTCGCATTTCGACGGCCTCGACGAAGCCAATTCGGTCGATCTGGGCGACCGCGACCCGATCAGGAGTATCTGGATCGGCACGCGCACGCAGATTGCGGCGCACAACGATTTTCCGGACAATCTCGCCTGCTGCGCCGTCGGTCGCCGCCGCTTCACCCTGTTTCCGCCGCACCAGTTCCGCAACCTCTATCTGGGGCCCATCGACAACACCCCTGCGGGCCGCGTCGTCAGCATGGTCGATTTCGACGCACCCGATCTTGCCGCGCACCCGCGCTTCGTCGATGCGATGGCCGAAGCGCTGACCGTCGAGCTGGAACCCGGCGATGCGATCTTCGTGCCCTCGATGTGGTGGCACCATGTCGAGGGGCTCGCGGACTTCAACATCCTGGTCAATTATTGGTGGCGGCGCACGCCGGCCTGGCTCGGCCAGCCGCAAGCCGCACTCAATCACGCGATCCTTGCGATCCGCGACCTGCCGGCCGAGGACAAGTCGATCTGGCGCGACCAGTTCGATCATTATGTCTTCGACAATGACGGCGGCGTCACCGACCATATTCCGGAAACCGCGCGCAGCATACTCGCCCCGCTCACGTTCGAGACGGCGGGTCGGCTGCGTGCCTTCTTGCTGAGGGCTTTGAGTAAATGAGCGACAAGAAACCTGTCCGCGTCGTCATCGCGGGCGGCGGCACCGCGGGCTGGATGATGGCGGCGGCCATCGCGCGCACGATGGGCAAGACCGTCGACCTGACGCTCGTCGAATCCGAGGCGATCGGGACGATCGGCGTCGGCGAGTCGACCATTCCCCCGCTCGTCAATTTCAACCGTATACTCGGCATCCCCGAGCCCGAATTCATGCGCGCGACGCAGGCGACCTTCAAGCTCGGCATCCTGTTCGACAATTGGAAGCATGACGGCGACAGCTATTTCCACAGCTTTGGCCTCAGCGGGAAGGATCATTGGTCGGCAGGGTTCCAGCATTTCTGGCTGAATGCGCGTGAGCGCGGGCATGAACAACCCTATGCCGACTATTGCCTCGAGCTTGTCGCCGGGATGCAGGGCAAATTTGCGCATCTGCCCGAAGAGCGGATGAATTATGCCTATCATGTCGATGCGACGCTTTATGGCCGCTACCTCCGCAAACTGGCCGAAGCCGACGGCTGCAAGCGCGTCGAGGGCAAGATCGCGCGCGTCGAGCTGGACGGCGAGACGGGCGATATCGCCGCGCTGCATCTCGATGGTGAGCGGCGGATCGAGGGCGACATGTTCGTCGACTGCACCGGCTTTCGCGGGCTGCTGATCGATGGCGCGCTGCACGCGGGGTTCGAGGACTGGAGCCACTGGTTGCCCAACGACAGCGCGATTGCGGTGCAGTCGAAACATCTCGGCCCGCCGATGCCTTATACGCAGGCGATCGCGCACGACGCCGGGTGGCAATGGCGCATCCCGCTGCAACACCGGATGGGCGCCGGGATCGTCTACACAAGCGGCTATCTGTCGCGCGACGAAGCCTATGACCGGCTGATGAGCAGCGTCGGCGAACCGCTGATCGAACCGTTCGACATCAAGTTCAAGGGCGGCGTGAGGCGCAAGCAATGGTATCGCAACTGCGTCGCCGTCGGCCTCGCGGGGGGCTTTGTCGAGCCGCTCGAGGCGACCACCGTGCATTTGATCCAGCGTGCGGTGCTCCGCTTCATCCGCCTGATGCCGAACGGCCGCGTCAGCGAGCGCGACGCGCAGGAGTTCAACGATCAGCAGCGGCTCGACATCGAGCAGATCCGCGACTTTGTCGTGCTGCACTATAAGGCGACCAACCGCCGCGACAGCCCGTTCTGGCGCCATGTCGCAAACATGCCGGTCCCGGACTCGCTGCAGCAAAAGATCGAGCTGTTCCGCGAAACCGGCCGCGTCTTCCGCAAATATGAGGAATTATTCGCCGAGAATAGCTGGGTGCAGGTGATGATGGGGCAGGGGATTGAACCCCAATCCTATCACCCGATCGCCGAAAAGCTGCGCGACGATGAGGTCGAGCGATTGTTCCAGTCGATCCGCGACAATATCGCGCAGACTGTCGCGACGCTGCCCGACCATCATGCCTATGTCGCGCGCTATTGCGGCGCGGAGGCACCAAAAGCGGCATGATCCGCATCGCGGCGATCCTGATGCTGGCGGCCGCGTTCGGGGGCAGCGCGGCGGCGCACGAGCCCGCCGATGGCGGCTGGCGGCTCGCCTGGGCGGACGAGTTCGACGGCACGACGATCGACCGCGGCAAATGGGATTTCGACGTCGATTGCTGGGGCGGCGGCAACGGCGAGCGGCAATGCTATACCGACCGGCCCGCCAATGCGGCGGTCGAGGACGGCAAGCTGGTCATCACTGCGCGCAAGGAGGCGATGACCGGGCCCGCCTTTGCCTTGTCGCAGCGCGGCGACGCTGAAAAGGCGGCGGCGCAGGCGACCAAGCCGTTTACTTCCGCCCGCCTCGTCACGCGCGGCAAGGCGGCGTGGACCTATGGCAAGATCGAAGTGCGTGCCAAATTGCCGCAGGGGCAGGGGACGTGGCCCGCGATCTGGATGCTGCCCGAAGACAGCCATTATGGCAGCTGGGCGGCGTCGGGCGAAATCGACATATTGGAGGCGGTGAACCTCGGCGTGCCCTGCGCAACCTGCGCTGGCGGGATCGAGAACCGCATTCTCGGCACGCTGCATTTCGGCGGGCAATGGCCCGACAACAAGCATAAGGGCGACGAAACCGCGCTTCCAGCCCCGCTCGATGGGTTCCACGTCTTCGGCATCGTCTGGCAAAAGGGCAAGATCGTCTGGACGGTCGACGGCAGGCCCTATGCGACGCGCGTCGCGAGCGATTGGTCGACGAGTGGATCGAGTGATCCCGCCGCGCCGTTCGACCGGCCGTTCCACCTGATCCTGAACCTCGCGGTCGGCGGCGGGCTGGCTGAAGATCGCGGGCTGAAGGGAGTGGATGAAAGCGGCTACCCGAAAAACATGGAAATAGATTGGGTCCGCGTCTGGCAATGTGACGGTAATGCCGGTAGCGATTGCAACAAGATGGGGGATCAGGCGAAATAATGGGGCGTCGGCGGCAGTCGGTCACGATCAAGCATGTTGCGGCCGACGCGGGCGTGTCGCTGCAGACGGTGAGCCGCGTCATCAACGATGAACCCAATGTCCGGCCCGAGATGAAGGAACGCGTCCAGGCGTCGATCGACAAGCTCGGTTACGTCCCCTCGATCGCCGCGCAGCGGATGAGCGGATCGCGCTCCTATCTGATCCTCGCGCTCAACGACCGCGAACGCACGATCGCCGACTGGCGCGGCCGGCAGGGGGTCGACTGGGTCGACCAGATGCTGCTCGGCGGGATGCTGAAATGCGCCGAATATGGTTATCGGATGATCTTCGAGCTCGTCGACACGCACAACGACCATGTCGAACGCGAATTGCGCGCGGCGATCGCGGCGCTGCAGCCCGATGGCGTCATCCTGACCCCGCCGCATTCGGACAATCCGCTGATCGTCGGGCTGCTCGACCAGCAGAAAATCCCGTTCGCGCGCATCGGATCGCGCGGCGGCGCGGCGGGCATTGCGCTCACGATGGACGACGAGGGATCGGCGCGGCGTGCGACACGGCACCTGATCGATCTGGGCCACCGGCGCATCGGTTTCATTCCGGGCTCGCCCGAATATAGCCTGAGCCGCTGGCGCGTCGACGGCTGGGAAGCCGAAATGGCGACGGCGGGCCTTGCCACTGACGGCCTGCTTGCCGAGGGCGATTTTACCTATGCGTCGGGCGCCGCCGCAGCGCGGCACTTGCTGGGCGGTGCCAATCCGCCGACCGCGATCATCGCAAGCAGCGACCAGATGGCGCTCGCAACGCTCGAGGTCGCGCGCGACCTCGGCATCGACGTGCCCGGACAATTGTCGATCGTCAGTTTCGATAACACCCCGGTGGTCCGCTTCACCCAGCCGGCGTTGACGGCGATCGACCAGCCAGTCGCCGAAACCGCGTCGCGCGCGGTCGAACTGATCATTGCGGCGCAGCGCGGCGCGCCGCGCCCGACCGAACCGACGCGGGTGCAGGGCGCCCTCGTCCAGCGCGGGTCGACCGCAGCGCCGCCAGTCGCCGTTCATGGCTGACGCAGAGGGGCCGCGCCGCCAGTCTCTACTCTTCCTCCTGCTTTATGCGCTTGCCTGGGCGGGAGGGGCGATAGCCTATGTTCCCTTCCTGACCATTTGGCTGCCGGGGCGCATGACCGAGCTCGCGGGGGCCGCCGACGTCCAAACGCTCGGCTATGTTACCTTTTTCGGCGCAATTGCGGCGAGCGTCGGCGGCATCGGTTTCGGCTGGCTCAGCGACCGGACCCGCAATCGGCGCGGCTGGATATTGGCCGGGCTGGTCATGACGATCGCCTTGCTGCTGGTCGTTCCGCTGGCGCAGGATATCTGGTCGCTGGTGGCAATGATCGTCGCCTGGCAACTCACGCTCAACATGATGCTCGGACCGCTCGCGGCGTGGGCGGGCGACCTCGTCCCCGACGAGCAGAAAGGGCTGCTCGGCGGGCTGCTCGCCTTTTCGCCGGCGCTCGGCGGCTGGTCGGGATGGCTCGTCACATGGCCGGGGCTGGTGACGGCGGAGCAGCGGCTCGTCGTCATTGCATCGTTGGTGGCAAGTGCCGTCCTGCCGGTGCTGTTGCTCGGGCGTCCGCGCCCGTTCCCGCAGCTCACCGCGCCGCCTCCCGCGCGCGCCGCGAACGAGCGGCCGCGCCGACCGACGGGTCCGGCGGTGCGAATGTGGCTGGCGCGCCTGCTCGTCCAGATCGCCGAGGCTGCGCTGTTCGCCTATCTTTATTTCTGGTTCCGCTCGATCGATCCCGGCATGCACGACAATGAAAAGGCACGATTGTTTGGCATGGCGCTGACGATCGCGATCCCGATTGCGCTGGCAAGCGGCCGTTGGGCCGACCGCAACGATCGGCCGTTCGTGCCGCTTGTCGCCGCGGCGGCGGTGTCGAGCATCGGCATGGTCGGTATGGCGCTGGCGACGGGTTTGGATGCGGCGAAGGCGAGTTATCTCGTTTTCGGTATCGCCTCGACGGTGTTTCTGTCGCTCCATAGCGGCCAGACGTTGCGCATCCTGCCGCGGTCGGATCGGCGCGGGCGCGACCTTGGCATCTTCAACCTCACCAATACCGTGCCGTCGCTGATCATGCCGTGGCTGACGATCTCGCTCGTTCCCGGCTTCGGTTTCGACGCGCTGTTCCTGCTGCTCGCCGGGCTCTCCGTCGTCGCGGTGCTGCTGCTTGCGACGATGCCGCGCCAGCGCTGATCCAATCAGAGAACAGGGCCCTTGATTTCATCCGGTCACTATGCGAAATGAAATTTGATAACGTTCACATTAGAGGGATGGGAGAGACGATGCGCCGACAGGCAATGGTCATGGCGACTGCGCTGCTTTTGGCAGGAACCGCGACGGCGGCACCCGAAACGACGGCGACGGACGCGGCAACGGTTCATCCTGAACTATGGCCGGCGGCAAAAAGCCCAGCGGCGATTTCAGATGCCAGGACCGAAGCGCGGATCGACGCGCTGATCAAGAAGATGACGGTCGAACAGAAGGTCGGCCAGCTGATTCAGGCCGATATCAGCACGATCACGCCAAAGGATCTCGAAACCTATCCGCTGGGGTCGATCCTCGCGGGCGGGAACAGCGGCCCGAACGGCAATGAACGCTCGACCGCGGCTGATTGGGCGAAGTTGGTCGGCGATTTTCGCGCGGTGTCGCTGCGTCCGCGGGCAAATGGCGTCGCGGTTCCGATCATCTTTGGGGTCGATGCCGTCCACGGGCATAACAATATCCCCGGCGCGACGCTGTTCCCGCACAATATCGGCCTCGGCGCGGCGCGCGATCCTGAGCTGATCCAGCGCATCGGCGCGGTCACCGCCGCCGAAATTGCGGGTAGCGGCATCGAATGGACCTTCGCTCCGACGCTGGCGGTGCCGCAGGATTTGCGCTGGGGCCGGAGCTATGAGGGCTATGCCGCTGATCCGAAGCTGATCGCCGACTATGCCAAGGCGATGGTGATCGGGCTGCAAGGCCCGCTGGTTGCCGGCAAGACGGTCGACGCGCAGCATGTCGCCGCGACCGCCAAGCATTTCCTCGCCGACGGCGGGACGTTCGAGGGCAAGGATCAGGGCGACGCGAAGATCGATGAAAAGGAACTCATCGCCAAGCATGCCATGGGTTATCCCGCCGCGATCGACGCGGGCGCGCTGACCGTCATGGCCAGCTTTTCGAGCTGGCAGGGGGTCAAGCATCATGGCAACAAGGGCCTGCTCACCGACGCGCTCAAGGACAAGATGGGCTTTGCGGGCTTCGTCGTCGGCGACTGGAATGGCCATGGGCAGGTTGCGGGATGCAGCGTCACCGATTGCGCGCAGTCGATCAACGCGGGGCTCGACATGTTCATGGCCCCCGACAGCTGGAAGGGGCTGTTCGACAGCACGCTAAAACATGCGAAGGATGGCACGATATCGGCCGCGCGGCTGGACGATGCGGTTCGCCGCATCCTGCGCGTAAAATATAAGCTCGGCCTGTTTCCCGAAGGCCATGTCGATCGCAGCATAGTGAAAGCGGTCGGCACGCCCGAGCATCTTGCGATCGCGCGTGAAGCGGTCGCCAAGTCGCTCGTCCTGCTCAAGAATAATGGCAGCGTCCTGCCGATCAAGCCCGGCGCGCGCGTGCTCGTCACCGGCCCCGCGGCCGACAGCATGGCGATCCAGTCGGGCGGCTGGACGATCAGCTGGCAGGGGACCGACGTCGTGCGGTCGGACTTCCCGAACGGACAGACGATCTGGGAGGCGCTCGATAAGTCGGTGCGCGATGCGGGCGGTGTCGCCACGCTGTCCGATGGCGGCGTGTTCAAGGAAAAACCCGACGTTGCGATCGTGGTGTTCGGTGAGGCGCCCTATGCCGAGTTCCAGGGCGATGTCGCGACACTCGACTATCAGCCGTCGGAGGCGACCGACCTTGCGACGCTGAAGAAGCTGAAGGCCGCGGGCATTCCCGTGGTCGCGCTGTTCCTGTCGGGCAGGCCGATGTTCACCAACCCCGAAATCAATGCCTCGGACGCCTTTGTCGCGGGCTGGCTGCCGGGGTCGCAGGGCGCCGGCGTTGCCGATGTGCTCGTGGCGGGCAAGGACGGCAAGACGCCCCGTGTCTTTACCGGCACACTGCCTTTCGCCTGGCCCGCCGACGCGCGCTCGCCGGTCGAAAAGCCGCAGTTCGCGGTCGGCTATGGCCTGAAATATGGCGAAAGCACGACGGTTCCGCAGCTTTCGGAAGAGCTGGGCGTCGACATCACCGCGGCGCTGAACGTCGAGAATTTCTTTTCGGGGGGCCGCGCGCGGGCGCCGTGGGTGCTTTCGATTACCGATGCGGGGGGCAAGCGTCCGGTGGAATCGGCGCCGATCGCCAGCCCCGGCGGCATGATCGCGGCGCGCTCGGTCGATGTGCGCGCGCAGGAGGATGGCAAGTCCTTTGTCTGGACCGGCCCGGCGACGCTCGAGCTGACCGGACCCTATGCCGACCTCTCGCGCCAGCTTAACAACAGCTTCGCGTTGCGCGTCGAATGGCGGGTCGATGCGATCGGCAGCGCGCCGGTCAGCCTCGCGCTGGGCGGCAAGGCGTTCGACATCTCGGCCGCGGTGAAGGCGGCGCCAAAGGGGCAAGTGTCGACGATCAAGGTGCCGCTGCGCTGCTTCGCCGATGCTGGCGCCAATCTGCGGCAGGTCGACAATGCGGTGACGGTCCAGGCCGACAGGGGTTTTGCGGCCACGCTGCTGAATACGAATGTCGAGGCGGTTGGCGAGAATCTGCCTTGCCCGCCCGCAGTAAAATGACAAGACCGGAACCCAGCTTAGCCTGAGCCAGGGTCGGGGAGAGAGATAATGGCACTAGCGCCAGATTTAACGTCGGGCAGTGGTCCCCACGCCGGCGAAGGACAGGGGACGCACGTCGACGCGCCCGAATTGCGGCTGTTCGTGATGGGGCTGTTCTTCATTTTCGGCGGCATCACCAGCCTGAACGACGTGATCATTCCGAAACTCAAGGAATTGTTTACGTTGAACTATACCCAGGCGATGCTGGTGCAGTTCTGCTTTTTCACCGCCTATCTGGTGATCGGGATTCCGGGAGCGAAGCTGGTCAAGAAGATCGGCTATATGCGCGGCGCGGTGGCGGGATTGCTGACGATGATGGTGGGCTGCCTGCTCTTCATCCCGGCCTCGCAAAATGCGGTCTACGGCCTGTTCCTCTTCGCGCTGTTCGTCCTCGCGAGCGGCGTGGTCATTGTTCAAGTCGTCGCCAATCCGCTGATCTCGCTCCTCGGCAAGCCCGAGACGGCGCATAGCCGACTGACCTTTGCGCAGGCTTTCAACTCGCTCGGAACGACGATCTTTCCGATCGTGGGCTCGGTGCTGATTCTCGGCAGCCTGGCAACGATGAAGGCGGAAGATTTGTCGGGCGCGGAGCTCGACGCCTATCGCACCGCCGAAAGCCAGGCGATCGTCCACGGCTATCTTGGCATCGCGGTCGCCTTGCTGGTGGTCGCGGGCGCCGTCTGGATCTTTCGCAACCGGCTGCAGGGCGAAAAGCATGAGGCAAGCGCGGGCCTTGCCGGCTTCGACCTGCTGAAGCGCCCGCGCTTCGGTTTCGGCGCGCTGTGCATTTTCCTTTATGTCGGCGCAGAGGTGTCGATCGGGTCGCTGATCGTGAATTATCTGATGCAGCCCGGCGTCATGGGGCTTGCCGAGCAGGCGGCAGGCAAGCTGATCGGCCTTTATTGGGGCGGCGCGATGATCGGCCGCTTTATCGGATCGGGCCTGATGCGCGTGGTCAGCCCCGGCAAGCTGCTCGCCTTCGTCGCTGTCGGCGCGATTACGCTGATCCTGATTTCGACCAATATGGCCGGCATGGTGTCGGGCTACAGCCTGCTCGCGGTCGGCCTGATGAACGCGATCATGTTCCCGACGATCTTCAGCCTTGCCTCCGAAAAGCTCGGCAGCCGGGCGGCGGACGGGTCGGGGATCATCAACGTCGCGATCTTTGGCGGTGCGGTTGTGCCGCTCGCGACTGGCGCGGTCGCCGACCTGACCGGCAGCCTCGCGACGGCGATGCTGCTTCCGGCGCTCTGCTACGCCGTCATCGCCTGCTTCGGCGTTTATGCCCGGCGCCCTGCGATCTGACGAATAAACCGCGGGCGATCGCGCTCTGGTGCGCGACCGCCCGCAGCCTCCCGCCCCCTCGCGGGAATCCCCGGGAATTCAGGCCGGGTCGGCGATTTCGATCCGGTTCCGGCCGCCAGCCTTGGCCTTGTAGAGCGCGGCATCGGCCGCCTTGAGCGCCGCGCGCGTGTCGCCATAGCCAAAGACGTCGGCGACCCCGCCCGAGAAGGTGATCTGGCCAAAGGGTTCGTCGGTCTTGCGGTTGATGAGCCGCCGGTCGGCGAGCGCTTCGCGCGCATCGTCCAGCTTTTCGGCCGCCTGCGACGGGGTCAGCCCGCGGAACAGCATGACGAATTCTTCGCCACCGTGTCGCGCGACATGGCAATGATCGTTCGAAATCCGCGCCAGCGTATCGGCGATGGCCTTGATGACGCGATCGCCGGCTTCGTGTCCGTGGAGGTCGTTGACCTTCTTGAATTCGTCGATGTCGCAAAAGGCGATACTGAGCGGCTCGACCGCAGCGCGCGCTTCCTTGTAATGCCGGTCGAGCAGGATTTCGAAGGCGCGGCGGTTGGGCAGTCCGGTCAGATAATCGAGCTCGGCATCGCGCTTGGCGCGGTCGAGGCTGCGGCGAAGCGCCTTGGCTTCATCCTCGCTCTTGCGCATGTCGTCCTCGGCCTTGCGCGTGCGTTCCAGCATGACCTTGGCAAGATCGGCGAGGCTGGAGACGATGCGCCCCGTCTTTTCGAGCTGTTCGAGGTCGACGACATGCTGTTCAAGCTCGGTGCCATAGTCGGTGGTGGCGGTCCGCGCTTCCTTCGTATTCGCCTGAAAAGCTTCGATATTGGTTTCGAGACGCGTCATCAGCCGGTCGAGTTCGACGCGGTCGGGCTGGTGACTTTCCTGTTCGTCGACCTCGTTCAGCCATTTCTGGTTGATGCCCTCGGGCGAATGCGCCTGCGCGACGATTTGCCGCGCGAGCCGCGGGTTGCGTCCCGAGAACGCGCTGTGGGCGAGCAGCAGATTGGTAGGCGACACGTCGAGGTCATTGTCGACGAGGAAGGAGGTGATCGAGGCGGCGAGTTCGTATCGCGCCTGCCGTACAAGGCTTTGAGGCCCCGATTCATCCGGCGGCGCATGGCTGCCTTCGGGGGGCGCGCCGGTCGATTGGCGAAGCCCCAGCCAACCCAGGAACCGTCCTACCGGCTCGTTCGATTGTGTCGCTTTGGTGGTCATGCGATGTTTAACGAGCGCCAACGGCGGGATTTAAGCGCGTTTTGGCCCATTCTGGAGGGAATTTTTGTCGATGTTCGCGCTTGCGCCCGGCGGATTCCCCAATCCCTGCGTCAAAACAGCGATTTAGCCTCCGTCGTCAGCGAACGGCCGCGCGAAGGCTTATGCGACGCAGCGCATCGCGAAGGCCCAGAAAAGCGCTTTCTGTTGATATTCGCTTTTCAGGTCGGCGCTGCCCTGATGGCCGCTGTCCATGTCGGTGTGCAGCAGAGCGGGATTGCCGCTCGTCGAACGGCGCCGGACTTCGGCGACCAGCTTGGCGGGCTCCCAATAGGCGACACGGTCGTCTTTCAGCCCCGCCGTGCACAGCAGGGGCGGATAGGCGGCCGCCCGGACATTTTCATAGGGTGAGATGGAGGCGATATAGTCATAGGCCTTGGGATCGGCGAGCGGGTCGCCCCAGTCGGGGCGAAACAGCGGCACGAGCGGGTGCGCGCCATCGCTCATCGTGTTGAGCATATCGACGAAGGGCACCTGCGCGATCACGCCGCCCCATAGCGTCGGCGCGATATTCATGCTGGCGCCGACGAGCAGCCCGCCCGCCGACAGGCCGTAAGCGACGACCTTGCCCTTGGCCGTATAGCCCTCGGCTGCCAGATGTTCGGCGCAGGCGACAAAGTCGGTGAAGCTGTTGCGCTTGGTGAACTTGCGTCCGCCCAGAAACCAGCGCCGACCCTTCTCCGACCCGCCGCGGACATGCGCGATCGCATAGCGCCAGCCGCGATCGACGAGTGCGAGCGCGGGGATCGAAAATTCGGGATCGCTCGGCACGCCGTAAGCGCCATAGCCATATTGCAGGAGCGGCGCCTTGCCGTCCTTCGGCGCGCCGCGGCGCGAGAGCAGGGTGATCGGCACCATTTCGCCATCGGGGGCGGGCGCGAACAGCCGCTCGACCTCATAATCGTCGGGGTCGAAATTCGCGACCGCCTGCCGCTGGATGATAGTCTGAGCGCCGCTCGCCAGATCGACGCGGATCCAGCGGCGCGGCGATTTGGGCGACTGGTGGACGATCATCACCGACGATGCGGCATAGCTTTGCTCGGCTGGCAGTTCGATCGTGTAGGCGGGCTCGTCGAAGGCGACCATATGTTCGGTCCCGTCGCGGCGCCGGATGACGATCCGGTGGAGCCCGTCGACACGCTCGAGGCGTACCAGCGCGGCTGCGAAGGGCTGGACCTGCAGTATCGGTGTGCCTGCGCGGTGCGGGACGAGCGTGGTTAGCGTGCCAAAGCTCGTTGGATCGAGGCGCAGCAGCGCCATGTCGAACGCGTCGTCGGCGTCGGTGAGCGCGATCAGGGCGCCGTTCCATTCGTCGATTTCATAGCGCACCCCGATCTTGCGGGGCCAGACGACGGCAGGTGCTCCGGTTTCGTCGGCTGCGGAAACCAGACGGACTTCCGCGGTTTCGGGACCGGCGAGGGTCAAAGCGACAAAGCCGTCGGCGGCCGTACGTTTGACCTGCATGAAGATTGCGGGGTCTTTTTCCTCATAGACAAGCTCGGTGGTCTTGCCGTCGGCCGAGGTGCGGTACAGCCGCGTCGGCCGGTTGCGCGCATCGCGCCATATCCAGAACAACCATTGCGAAGAAGGTCCGAAGACGAGCCCGCCATAGCCATAGGCATCCTTGTCGACGATTGTCCGCACCTCGCCGGTTTGGTTGTCGCGAATGACAATGCGGTGGCGGTCGTTGCCGATGACATCCTCGGCCCAGGCGAAATAGCGATGGTCGGGGCTGGGCTGATGCCCGGTGCTGCGGAAATAGGGCTGGCCCTTTGCGCGCGCCGCCTCGTCGACCAGCTGCTCGGGCTTGCCGCCCTTCCGGCTGCGCGTGAAGATTGCATGCGCCGCGCCCGCCGGACGCGCCGAACCATAGTCCCAGCCGTCCTTTTCGAGCGCCGGCGCCGCCAAATCGCTCGACGCGAGCGCGAGCATCGCGCCCAGCAGTTTTGCGCGCTCGCCGGCCAGCGGCGCCAGGATTGCGTCGGCATAGCCATTCTCGGCCTGCAGCATGGCGCCGACGGCTTTGGGCAAATTGTCCCGCGTGCGCTCGCCCTCGGCGGGGACGAACTTCATCCAGCTATAGGCGTCGTCGCGCTGGCGGCCCAATTGATCGATGATATGCGAAATGCGCGGCGATTGCGGGGGAGCGACGCTGGGCCAGCGCGCGGCGGAAAAGTTTTCGAGTGCCGATGCGGTGCGGTTCCCCAGCAAGAGCGCCGCCATCGCCACGCTGCTCATAAACGCTCTTCGACCCTTGTTCTCGATGCTCTGCATGCGACCCTCTTCGACCGATGGCGATGTTGCGTCCAGTCTATGACGCCCCGATTGGCTTACTGCACCGATCAGGCCACCCAATCCACCGATCGGGCAAATTGGCGGCAATCGCCTGCGAAACTGCGCTTTTTCGCGGGAGCGCGCTGGCCCGATCCGGCTGGAAACTGGCCCGACCATCGCCGTCACGCCAGTTTCGCATGATAGCTTGAGCATCGGATCTTCTTACCAATTGGCATTATCAATAAGGGAGGCAAAAATGGGGTTTGCATCGATCAGGCGGCTTGCGGCGTGTGGCATTTCGGTCCTGGCGCTGGGGCAGGCATCGGGCGCGCTGGCGCAAGAGATCGACGACAGCGAGATCGTCGTCACCGCGGCAAAGCGCGAGCAGTCGGTTCGCGACGTCTCCGGATCGGTGACCGCCGTCAGCGAAGCGACGCTGCAAAAGCTGAATGCCCAGAGCCTCTCCGACTATATCACCCGCGTCCCAGGCGTGATCTTCAACGATTACCAGCCGGGCGTGTCGGAGGTGGTGATCCGCGGCGTCGCCTCGTCGACCTATCATGAAGCGAACCAGGCAACGACGGGCTATTATCTCAACGAAGTCCCGCTGATCGAACCCGGCTTCCCGCTAGTCATCCCCGACGTCGACAGCTTCGATGTGTCGCGCGTCGAGGTGCTGCGCGGGCCGCAGGGCACGTTGTTCGGATCGTCATCGCTCGGCGGAGCGATCAATTATGTAGTGAACGAGGCCGATCCCAGCCGTTTCGATGCAGGCTTCGAAGGCAATCTCGCGACCACCAAGGGCGCCGGCGAGGCAAGCTATGCCGCGAAGGCGATGGTCAACGTGCCAATCGCGACCGACAAGCTCGCCGTCCGCCTCGTCGCGCTCCAGCGATACGACGCGGGCTATCTGAACAACACGCTGCTTGGCGAAGACGGCAGCAACGACCTGCGGGTCAGGGGGCTGCGCGGGTCGATCGTCTTCACGCCGACCGAGGCGACGCGCATTTCGGCGCTCAGCATGTATCAGGAATATGATCTAGACGATCAGACCTATGTGATCTTCGGTCCGCCCAAGACGTTCGACCGCGCGACCAATGTCGCCGAGTTTCAGGACACGAGCTTCATGATGCACAGCCTGCGGATCGAGCAGGATCTGCGCTTTGCGACCTTGACGGCCGTCGGCAGCTATACCGAGAAGAAGGCCAATCTGGCATTCGACAATTCGATTTTCGGCGGCAACGACCCGCGCACCGACACGCCCGAACTGGCGAGCAGCGACGGCAAGTCGAAGACCGAATATGGCGAGCTTCGGCTCGCGTCGCCCGATGGAGGACGCTTCCGCTGGCTCATTGGTGCCAATTACACGCGGCTCCGCTCGAACAACACCGACGGCACCTTTATCGAAGGCATCGCGGATTATATCGACGCGAACCCTGGCGAATTCGACGGCCAGCCGGGCAGCGAACTCGCCCCCGGCGACCTCGCGACGCGGACGATCAGCAGCAACCGCGTGACCGAAAAGGCGATCTTCGGCGAGGCGTCGTTCGACATTGTCGATGCGTTGACGCTGACGGTCGGCGGACGCCTGTTCGAATATCGCTCGCGCCCGCGCCTGCAATATCTGCCCAACGCCAATCTGGTCGATCCGTTCGATTTCGCCCCGGCGGCGAGCAAGGATTCGGATTTCATCCCGAAAGTCTCGCTGACGTACAAGCCGTCGGACGATTTCATGGTCTATGCGCTTTATTCGGAGGGTTTCCGCATCGGCGGCGTAAACGTCTATTCGGCCGCGGTTCCCGGCCTGCCGCTGACCTTTGAAAGCGACACGACGAAGAATTACGAGATCGGGACGCGGTTCGACCTGATCGACCGGACGCTCAGCGTCGATGTCACCGCCTATCATATCGACTGGGGCAATGTGCAGGCGCGCCTGTTCACGCCGGTCGATTTCAACGCCTATACGGTGAATGGCGGCGGCGCCGACATCGACGGCGTCGAAATCAGCCTGAACCTGCGGCCGACGCGGAACCTGACCTTCTCGTCGAACATCGCCTATAATGATGCGCGGCTGTCGTCGCTGCTGCCCGACAGCTTTGCGCCTGGCGGCGGTTATGCAAAGGGAACGCGCCTGCCGGGGGCGTCCGAATGGACGCTGTCGAACTCGCTCGACCTGAGCTTCCCCGACATGTCGCTGAAGCCGCGGTTCGGCATCGCGCACCGCTATCTGTCGAGCGCGCCGGTCGATTTCGCTGGGTCGCTGGAGAAGGGCGATTTCCACCTCGTCGACCTCAACGCGTCGGTGACGGTAAGCGACCGGATCGAATTCAGCGTCTTTGCGAAGAATCTGTTCAACCAATATGGTGTTTTGAACGCGCCCTTCGCCTTCGCGGGGTCGGTCGCACGGCCGCGCACGCTGGGGGCGAGCCTGCGGTTCAGCCTGGATTGAGGACAGATACTCCCCGTCGCGGAGCGATGGGGAGGGGACCGTTCGCGAATCGAATGGTGGAGGGGCTGCGGCCTTGCGACAAAGCCCCTCCGTCAGCGCTGCGCCTTCGGCGCAGTTCATCCTGAGCGCCTGAAAGGCAGTCCAGGGCGCTGCCACCTCCCCACCGCTTCGCGGCAGGGAGGATCAAATCAAAAACCCGACAGAAAAGCGGCGACATTCTTGCCGAGATCGTCGACGGCATAGCCGCCCTCCATCACGATCAGCGTCGGGATGCCGAGCGCCGCGATACGGCCTGCCAGCACCACATAATCCGCGCGTTCGAGCGCGAAGCTCGAAATCGGGTCGCTGCTGTGCGTGTCGGCGCCGAACGAGACGACGAGAAACTTCGCGCCCCAATCCGAAATAGCCGTCAGCGCGGTTTCCAGCGCAGGCGCATAGCTCCGTCCATCGGTGCCGCGGGGCAGGGGGAGGTTGAGCGTCGCGCCTTCGCCAGCACCTTCACCGGTCTCATCGGCATGGCCCCAGTAAAAGGGATAGTCGGTGCGCGGGTCGGCGTGGATCGAGGCGAAGAAGATGGCGGGATCTTCGTAGAAAATGTCCTGCGTGCCGTTGCCGTGGTGATAGTCGATGTCGAGCACCGCGACCGGTCCGAGGCCGCGCGTGTGCGCTTCGCGCGCCGCCATCGCGGCGTTGTTGAGGTAGCAATAGCCGCCCATATAATCGCGCCCGGCATGATGGCCGGGCGGGCGGCACAGCGCGAAGGCGTGCGCCTCGCCGCCCGTCGCCAGATGGTCGAGCGCAGTCAAAGCGCCTTGCGCCGACCAATAGGCCGATTCCCAGGTGCCCGCCGCGATCGGCGTCCCTGCGTCATAGCTGTATGCGCCAAGATCGGCGTCGATCCGGCCGAAGGCGAGCGGCCGGCGGCGTCTGATCGGGAAGGTGTAGCCAATCGCATCGCCATTGCGCCCTGCGGCGAGCCAGTCGCGATGCGCGCGTTCGAGAAAGGCGAGATAATCGGCATCGTGCACGGCCAGCAGCGGTGCCATCCCGAATTCACGGACAGTGCCCCATTTGCTGAATTGTTCGACAATGGAACGCGGGCGTTCGGCATTTTCGGCATAGGGCACCCAGTCTCCATTGTGCAGTTCGCGCAAGGGGGCGTGGGCGGTCTGGCGATCGTCGAAAAAAAGCTTCACCTCTGTCCTTCCATCCATTTCGCCAGCGTCCGGTCGCCGTGGCCGGCGGCGATCTCGGCGAATCCCTCGGCGCTTTCATCCTGTCCAAGCTTGAAACTGTGCTCGGCAGAGCGGACGTGGGCGCGAAACGCGATGATCTGATCGAGCATCTTTTCATAGCGCGGCCCAAGGCTTTCTGTCGACCAGTCGCCACCTTCCATCTTCGCGACAAGCCGCTCGATCGCCTCGCGCGTTTCATCGCCGACGAACTCGACCTCGACGGTGAAGCGCAGCACCGCATAATTCCACGTCGGCGCCCAGTCGGGCCGCGACAGCAGCGCCGTCGGGATATAACCCGCCGGCCCGTTGAACAGAATCAGTCCGCGCGGGTCCGCCCGGAAATCGGTGACAAGCGCATTGCGCAGGGCGCAATGACCGAACAGCGCGACGACGGCGCCGCGGTCATCGGTTTCGGCGATCAACGGCAGCGGACTGGCGTTGAACGCGCCCGATATAATCCAGGCAAGCGGGTAATCGGCGATCAATTGCCGAACGTCGGCGGCATCGCGCGGATCGAACAGCGCCGTCATGCCCCGACAATATCACGGATCCACGCCGCCTGCTCATCGAAAGCGCGGCTCGCGAGGGGGGCGATCGATACGGCCTCCAGAAAGCTGTGCGTTGCCCCCTGATAGGTGACTGCGCGCGTCGCGACGCCTGCCGCCTCGAGCTTGCCGGCAAAGGCGTCGTTGCAATCGGCCAATAGGTCGCATTCGGCGATGGCGAGGAAGGCGGGCGGCAGTCCGGCGAGATCGGCATGCAGCGGCGCGACCAGGGGGTCGGCAAGCTGCTCGGCGCTATCGACATAATTGGCCCAAAAGGCATCCATTTCGTCCGCCTCCAGCGAATAATCGCCAGCGCCGAAGCGGGCATAGCTTGGCGTGCGTTCGGGCGCGAAGGCGCCGTAATTGAGCAGCATCGCGGCGGGAAGCGCGCGCCCGCGCTGACGCTGCAACAGGCACGTCGCAACCGACAAATTGGCCCCCGCGGAATCGCCGCCGATCAGCACGCGATCGGGATCGAGGTTGAGCGACTCCGCCTGCGCCGCGATCCAGTCGAGCGCGGCCGCGCATTCCTCCAGCGCGACCGGAAATTTGCTTTCGGGTGACAGGCTGTAATCGATGCCGAGCACCGCGATCCCGGCGCGCGCGGCATATTCACGCATCATCCGGTCGTGCGTGTCGATGCTGAACAGCGTCCAGCCGCCGCCGTGAATATAGAGCATGACCGGCAGCTTTGCGTCGGCGACCGGGCGATGCAGCCGCAGGCGGACGCCGCCCATGTCCAGTTCGCGGCTCTCCACCATTATCGGGCCACCTTCGCGCCACGGCTGGCGCACGCGCTCGGCGACGGCGCGGCGCACCGCCATGCTTGCCCCCGCTGGCGCGCCATGCTCGGCATAGGCGGCGTCGATCGCATCGACAAAGCGCCGGATGTCGGGGTCGGCCATGTCATTCTGCATGACGCTCAAGCCCTTTGACATATTTCGCATATCCTTCCCGAAACGATCCTTGGTTGCCTGATAGCTTTTGCGCACCCGCATCTATCGCCCAATTGGGCCAATCACCGCACCGGACAGGCCAGTGGATACACTATCGCTGGTCGGCGGTGATTGCGGCCTATATTGTGTAATTGTCTAATGGTTGTAAGGATTGGGCCATGAAGCATAGTGCCGATGTTCTGACCAGTAACCGCCCGGTCATTGCGCTGCAGGATGAATATCCTGCTGGCTTCATAGATCCGATGCACAGCCACGACCATATCCAGATTCTGTACGCCTCGTCGGGGGTGATGTCGGTCCGAACGCCCGATACCAGCTTCGTCATCCCGCCACAGCGCGCCGTATGGCTGCCGGCCGGAACGCGGCACGAGGTGGCGTGCCGCGGACCGGTGTCGCTCCGCACGCTCTACCTGCCGTGCAGGGGCGACGAAACCGGGCATGAATGCCGCGTTTTCGAAGTGTCGAACCTCGTCAAATCGCTGATCCTCGAGGTCGTCGACTTCCCGACGCTCTACAACGTCGATGGGCGCGAAGGTCGGATCATCGCGTTGTTGCTCGACGAAATCGGCCGCATGCCGAACGCGCCCTATCAGGTGTCGATGCCGTCGAACCCGCGCCTGCTCCGCGTCTGCAACGCGATCATCGCCGACCCGTCCGACCCGCGCGACATCGATGATTGGGCCGCGCTCGCGGCGATGGGGCGGCGGACTTTTACCCGCAGTTTCAAGCAGGAAACGGGCATGGGGCTCGCCGTCTGGCGCCAGCAGGTCCGGCTGATGGAGGCGCTTTCGATGCTCGCTGCGGGCGCGTCGATCACGCAGGTCACCTACGACGTCGGCTATGACAGCCCCAGTGGTTTCGCCGCGATGTTCCGCCGCGCCTTTGGCGTGCCGCCGAGCCAGTATCTGAAACACTGACGCTGCAGTCAGGCGCGGTCGGGGGCGCCTTCCTGTAGCTCAGGCCGTGCACTTGCGACCTCGGGCAGCGCCCGCGCGGCCTCGCCGACCGTGCAAATCCGCGGAAAGGGAGCCAGGTCGACCCTGTATCGCTCGGCACTGTCGAGTTGCGGGACCAGGTAGCAGTCGGCGAGCGTCGGCGTGTCGCCATAGGCGAAGCGTCCGCCGTGGCGCGCGACAAGTATCTCAAGCGCGGTAAAGCCCTGCGTGATCCAGCGCGCGATCCACGCCTTCACTTGCGGATTGGTCGCGTCGAAGTCGCCGCGGACTGCGTTCAGCACCCGCAGATTGTTGAGCGGATGGATGTCGCACGCGATCAGCGCCGCCATGCCGCGAACGATCGCGGCTTCGTCGATATCGACGGGAAGCAGCGGCGGGGCCGGCCATTTGGCGTCGATCCATTCGAGGATGGCGGGGCTTTCTATCAACACCCGCCCGTCATATTCGAGCGCGGGGACGAGGTGGTGCGGCGCGATCGCCGCATAGGCATCGCTGTGCTGCTCGCCGGCGATCAGGTCGTGCGGCTGCTGGCGATAGGCGAGCCCCTTGAGCGCCAGTGCGATGCGGACGCGGTAGGCGGCGCTCGATCGCCAAAAGCCGTGGAGGAGGATTTCGGTCATGCGATCAAAGTAAAAGCCGGGCGCGATATCCGCAACAGCCCCTAGGTCCCGACCCTAGTCGCCGCGCCCGCGTCCCTCGGTCGTCCGCGCCCATTCGGCAAGGTCGCCGTGGCGCTTGATCGTCTTGAGGCACACGACGGTCTTGAGTCGCTGGACGCCGGGCAGCTTCGACAGATTGTGGCGGAGAAGCTCGTCGAGATGGCCGGCGGATCGCGCGAAGATTTTGAGCAGATAATCGCTCTCGCCCGCGGTGGTGTGGCATTCGACGACGGCGGGATGCGCGAGCACCGCGGCCTCGAAGTCGGTGTGCGCGTCGAAACGGATCTGCACCTCGACGAAACTCTGGACCGCGAGGCCGATTGCGATCGGATCGAGCCGTGCGGCATAGCCGTCGATGACGCCGCTTTCTTCAAGACTTTTTACCCGCGACCAGCAGGGCGATTTGGACAAGCCGACCTGTTCGCCGAGGTCGGCATAGGATTGCCGGCCGTCGGCTTCGAGCGCGGCGACGATCTTCCAGTCAAGTTTGTCCATGCGTGCTGCCTTGAATCGGGTTTGCGCCAGAATGCGATATTCAAATCCTGATCCGAAGAACATATTCCTGCAAATGTCGCAATATGCAAAACAAATGGACATTATCCCACGTCTGTGGACGCGAAATCCGCACAATGTTTGCGCCGCCCCGCGCTATCACTTGCGGCGAAGGTTTGGAGAAAGACCGATGGCCGCGACACATATATTCGACGCACCGCCCGAAGGTGTCGCGGCCGATTGGACGATGCCGCAAAACTGGAACGCCTTCACCGCCGAGCAGCATGAAACGTGGCGGACCTTGTTCGATCGACAGGCGGCGGCACTGCGCGGCTATGCCTGCCGGTCTTTTCTCGATGGTCTCGACATCCTGCGCAGGCTCAAGCCCGGCGTCCCTGATTTCGCCGAGCTCAACGCGCTGCTGAAGCCCGTGTCGGGATGGGAGGTTGTCGCGGTGCCCGGTTGGATTCCGAACCAACCCTTTTTCGAGCATCTGGCGAATAAGCGTTTCCCCGCCGCCAATTTCGTGCGTCCGCCGGAGCAGATTGCCTACAGCGAAGAACCCGATATGTTTCACGACATATTCGGCCATATCCCGATGCTCACCGATCCGGCTTTCTCGGATTTTCTGGTGGCCTATGGACAGGCGGGGCTGCGCGCCGAAAAGCTGGGCGCTTCGGACTTTCTGGGTCGGCTCTGGCTCTACACGGTCGAGTTCGGCCTCGTCGTCGAGGATGGCGAACTGCGTGCCTTTGGCGGCGGCCTGATGTCGAGCTTCGCCGAAACCTTGTCGGCGCTGACCGCGCCCGAGCCGCGGCGCATCTGGCTCGATATCGAGCGCGTGATGCGGACGCGTTATAATTTCGACGAATTCCAGCAGACTTATTTCGTCGTCGCTGATTTCGAGGACTTGCTGCGCGCGACCGAGGAAACCGATTTCGCGAGCATCTACAGCAAAATCGCGGGCGCGCCGGCGCTCGAACCTGGAGATGCCTGTCCGGGCGATTTGGCCTATGAAGGGCGCCTGCCGGCCGCGCCGGCAGGCGGAGAGGCACTCATATGATCAGGCAGACGCGCGACGGCGGCACCGATATTTTCGAGACCGAGATCGACGGCGAGACGATCCAGTGGGATAATGGGCTCACTTACGCCCGGCATCTCCAGACCGCGCAGCTGCTCTCGGCGCAGGTGCCGGTGTCGGACAAGCCCGACGAGATGCTGTTCATCATCATGCACCAGACGATGGAATTGTGGATCAAGCTGGTGCTGCACGAGGGGCGGCTGGTTCTTGACGCAATCAAGGCCGACCGGCTCGAAATCGCGGGCAAGGGACTCGACCGCATCGCGACGATCCAGCGGCACATGATCCACAGCTGGGAGGTGCTCGCGACGCTGACCCCGCATGATTTCCTGACCTTTCGCGGCTTCTTGCGCCGCGCGTCGGGGTTCCAGTCGCAGCAATATCGCGAGCTTGAATATCTGCTAGGCAACAAGCGCGAGGATATGATGATCGTCCACAAAGACGACTCGCAAGCGTCTGAAAGACTGCGTGCAGCGTTCGAGGCGCCGTCGCTCTACGACGAACTGCTCCGGCTCCTCGCCCGGCGCGGTTTCGCCATTCCCGCCGATCATCTGGAGCGCGATTGGACGAAGCCCTATGCCGCGTCGGAGGCGGTCGAGGATGCCTGGCTCAAAATCTATACCGATGTCGATGCGCATTGGGACCTCTACACGCTGGCGGAGAAGATCACCGCGCTCGAATATTATTTCCAGGAATGGCGCTTCAAGCACATGAAGACCGTCGCGCGCGTAATCGGGCACAAGCCCGGAACCGGCGGTTCGTCGGGGGTCAATTATCTGGTGAAGGCGCTGGACCTCAGCTTCTTTCCCGAACTCTGGTCGATGCGCACGCGCATGGCTGCCCCGCGCGAGGGTGGTGATTATGGGAGCGGCGACTATGCCGAGGGGAAGGGCGCATGAGCCGGATCTGGGACATTTCACAGCCGCTGCACGCCGCGGTGCCGGTATGGCCGGGCGAGCCGGCGTTCGCGCTCCACAGCCACGCGGTGATCGGCGACGGCTGCCCGGTCAATGTCGGCGGCATGTTCACGCCGCTCCACGCGGGCACGCATGGCGATGCGCCGCTGCACTATGCCAATGACGGCGCATCGTCGGCGGACTGCGAGCTGGATGCCTATATCGGGCCGTGCGTGTTGCTCGACGTTCGTCACGCCCGCGGCCGGGTCGAGATTGCCGATGTCGACTGGGCCGCGATCGAGGGCGCGACACGCGTCTTGTTGCGGACCTATGAGCAGTTTCCGCACGAGCACTGGGATTCGGATTTTACCGCGATCGCCAGTGATGTGATCGCGCGGCTTGGTTCGATGGGCGTGCGCCTGATCGGCACCGACGCCGCCTCGCTCGACCCTGAACAGTCGAAGACGCTCGACGCGCATCAGGCGGTGAAGGCGGCCGATATGCGGATATTGGAGGGGCTGGTGCTCGATAATGTGCCGCCGGGCCGATACGAACTCGTCGCGCTGCCGCTGCGCATTGTCGGCGCCGACGCGAGCCCGGTGCGCGCTATCTTGAGGGAAATTGCATGACCGACACGCTCCTTGCCACCGATGTGTCGGCGCTCGACGCCGCCGATCCGCTCGCCCATTTTCGCGAGCGTTTCCATCTGCGCGAGGGCCTCATCTATCTCGACGGCAATTCGCTTGGCGCTTTGCCCAAGGCAGCGGGCGATCGACTCGCCGAGGTTGTGGCGAGCGAATGGGGCGAGGGGCTGATCACTTCGTGGCTCGGCGCCCAATGGTCGACTTCGCCGCGGCGCATCGGCGACAAGATCGGCCGGCTGCTCGGCGCCAACCCCGGCGAGATCGTTGCGACCGATTCGACTTCGGTGAATATCTTCAAGGCGTTGACCGCCGCACTTTCCTTGCGGCGTGAACGGACGGTGATTCTTTCGGAAGCGACCAATTTCCCGACCGACGTCTATATGATGCAAGGTATCGAGGCCTTTTCGGGCGATCGATTGAAGGCGGTCACCGTCGCGCCCGACGAAGTCGTCGAGGCGCTGAACGACGATGTCGCGGTGCTGCTGCTGACGCAGGTCCACTATAAATCGGGCCGCGTCCGCGATATGGCGGCGATCACGCGGGCCGCGCACGAAGCAGGCGCGCTCGTCGTCTGGGATCTGAGCCACAGCGCGGGCGCGATCCCGGTCGACCTCAATGGCGCGAACGCCGATTTCGCGATCGGCTGCGGATACAAGTTTCTCAACGGCGGCCCCGGCGCACCGGCCTATCTGTTCGCGGCAACGCGGCATCATGCCGCCACGCCGGTGCTGTCGGGCTGGTTCGGGCACGCCCGCCCCTTCGCCTTCGAGGAGGATTATGACCCCGCGGCGGGAATCGAACGCTTCCAATGTGGGACGCCGCCCGTGCTCGGCCTGTCGGCGCTGGAAGTCGGTGTCGACCTGCTGCTCGAAGCCGACATGGCCGAAATCCGGCGCAAATCGCTCGCACTTGGCGACCTGTTCGTCGAGCAAATGCGGCCACTATGCGAAGCCCATGGCTTCGAACTGATCAGCCCGCAGGACCATGCGATGCGCGGCAGCCAGGTCGCTTATGCCCATCCGCAGAGTTATCAGATCGTCCAGGCGCTCAAGGAACATGACGTCATCGCCGACTTCCGCGCGCCCGATATTTTGCGCTTCGGACTGACGCCGCTTTACCTGCGTTATCGCGACATGGTCGAAACCGTGGCACGGCTCGAAAAGGTCTGCGCAACGCGCGCGTGGGACAAGCCGCAATATCACCAGCGGGCGGCGGTGACATGAGCGACGTCGCGGCACCCTTCCTGCCCAAGTCGCGCGTTGCCGCGGTGCAGGCCGCGCCAGTCTTCCTGGACACCGCGCGCACCGTCGACAAGGCCTGCGCGCTGATCGCCGAGGCGGCCGAAAATGGCGCGCAGCTTGTGGCGTTCCCCGAGGTGTTCGTCTCGGCCTATCCCTATTGGAACTGGTTGATGACGCCGATCGAGGGCGCCGAATGGCACGAACGCCTCTACCGCGCGTCGCTATTGATCGACGGTCCCGAGGTCGCGGCGTTGTGCAACGCCGCGCGCGACCATGGCTGCACCGTCGTCATCGGGATCAACGAGCGCGATCCGGTGAGCGTCGGCACACTCTATAACACCAACCTCATCATTGGCGCCGACGGCAGTCTGCTCGGGCGCCACCGCAAGCTGGTGCCGACCTGGGCCGAGAAGCTGACATGGGCGGGCGGCGACGGCAGCTCGATCCGCGTCTATGACACGCCGGTCGGGCCGCTTGGCACGCTCGCGTGCGGAGAGAATACCAACACGCTCGCGCGCTTTGCGCTGCTGTCGCAGGGTGAACTGGTTCATGTCGCCAATTATATCGCGCTCCCCGTCGCGCCCGCCGCGTACAATATGGCGGAAGCGATCAAGATCCGTGCGACCGCGCACAGTTTCGAGGGCAAGGTCTTCACGATCGTCGCCTGCTCGGCGGTGAGCGAGGAGATCGTCGCGGCGATGTCCGAAGGCCGCCCGCAGAACCGCGACCTGCTCTCGCGCCCGAACAGCGCCTGGTCGGGCGTGATCGACCCGCACGGCAACCTGGTCGGCGAGGCGCTGATCGACGCCGAGGGCATCGTCTATGCCGATATCGACCTCGGCGAGTGCATCCGCCCCAAGCTGATGCACGACATCATCGGCGGTTATAACCGCTTCGACATCTTCAACCTGACAGTCGACCGCACTCCCCGCGCGTCGGCCCTGTTTATCGACGAGCCTCAGCGCGTCGGTCCCAATGAGGAGGAGCCGACATGACAGGCCCCAGCACGATCATTGATCCCCGCGACGATGTGCTCGGCCGGTCGCGCGTCACCGACACACCCGAGCTCGAAGCCTTTTATCAGGAACTTGCGACCCGTAATGCAGGTGCCTTCTGGAAGCGCGCCAATGCGATCGAGCCGTGGGAGCCGGAGACGCGCTATCGCCCGACGCTCTGGCGCTACGCCGAGATGCGCGCCATGTGCCTCCGCGCCCTTGACCTCGTAAAGCCCGAAGAAGCTGGGCGGCGCGTCGTGACCCTGCTCAACGACAGCGACGCGGGGCGCGAGAATGTCGCGGTGTGCGGCTGGCTGTTCAGCGGGATGCAGGCAATGCGTCCCGGCGAAATCACCCCGGCGCACCGCCACACCGCGTCGGCGCACCGTTTCATCATGGAGGGGAAGGGCGCTTATACCGTCGTCGACGGCCACCACATCACGCTAGGCGCCAATGATTATGTGCTGACGCCGGGCGGCTGCTGGCACGACCATGGCGTCGTTGCCGACGGCGAAGTCTCGATCTGGCAGGACGGGCTGGACATTCCGCTGATGAACAGCCTCGAGACGAATTTTTACGCGGTCTATGACCAGCCCGCGCAGACGGCGGCCTTTCCGACCGATGACTTGCCGCTGAGCTACGGTGGCGGGCTGCGCCCCGAAGGCGTGCCAGCGTGGGAGAAGCCTTATTCGCCGGTGATGGTCTATCGTTGGGACGCGACGCGTGACGCCTTGTGGAATCTCGCCAAGGTTTCGGACGGGTCGCCCTTCGACGGGCATATGCTACGCTATTCGAACCCGCTGACCGGCGGGTGGGCGCTGCAAACGATGGGCGCGCATATGCAGATGCTCAAGCCCGGTTTTCGGGGGAAAGCGCACCGCCACACGGGCAATGTCGTTTATAATGTTGCGGGCGGGCGCGGCTATTCGATCATCGGCGGTGCGCGCTTCGACTGGGAAACGCACGACATTTTCTGCGTGCCGGCGTGGATGTGGCACGAGCATGTCAATCTCGACGCATCCGAAGAAGCCTTTCTCTTCTCGTTCAACGACTTCCCCGTGATGGAGGCGCTGGGCGTCCGCATCGAGGAAGCCTATTCAGACAATGGCGGCCACCAGCCCGCCTGACCAGACAGGATTATTTATGCGCTTCGTGACATATCGCACGGTCGAAACCGAACCGCGGCTCGGCCTCCTCCGCGACGGGCTTGTAATCGACGTCGAATATTTCGGCGATGCGATCGGGCATGACCTGCCGTCGACGATGCTCGATTTCATCGATCTGGGCCCGGTCGCGCTGCGCTTCCTGCAGGAAGCCGTCGCGACGGCGACCACCGCCGACCTGGTCGGCACGTCGTTGCCCGAGGGCAATGTCACCTTGCTCGCGCCGATCCCGCGGCCGCGCAAGAATATTTTCGGAATTGGTCTGAACTACACCGAACATGTCGCTGAATCGGCGCGTTCGCTCGACACGTCAAACGAGCTGCCGAAGCAACCGGTGATCTTCTCCAAGCCGCCGACGGCCGTCGTCGCGTGGAACGATCCGATCCGTCACAATGCCAGGGTGACGCAGCAGCTCGACTGGGAAACCGAACTCGCGGTGATCATCGGCAGCACCGCCCGCCACGTCGACGAAGCTGACGCGCTGACCCATGTGTTCGGCTATACCGTCATCAACGATGTGTCGGCGCGCGATTGCCGCCGCGCGGGGCAGTGGATCGTGTCGAAGGGGCAGGACAGCTTCGCGCCGATGGGTCCGTGCATCGTCACCGCTGACGAGATTGGCGATCCGCATAATCTCAATATTCTGACCCATGTGAACGGCTTCGAGAAGCAGAACAGCAACACGCGCTTCATGCTGTTCAATATCAACCAGTTGATCGCCGATATTTCGAGCGTGATGACACTCGAACCCGGCGACATCATCGCGACCGGCACCCCCGCTGGGGTCGGCGCAGGCCGGACGCCGCAGGAATTCATGTGGCCGGGCGACGTCGTCGAATGCACCGTCGAGGGCATCGGCACGCTGCGCAACCCGATTATCGCGGTCTGAGGCGTCCGAGATGACGAGACCCATCCGCATCGGACAGATCGTGCCCAGCTCGAACGTCACGATGGAAACCGAGATCCCCGCACTCCTCCGTGCGCGCGAAGCGATCGCGCCCGAGCGCTTCACCTTTCACTCGTCGCGGATGCGGATGAAGAAGGTGACGAAGGAGGAGCTTGCCGCGATGGACGCCGATTCCGACCGCTGCGCGCTTGAATTGTCGGACGCTGCGGTCGACGTCCTCGGCTATGCCTGCCTCGTTGCGATTATGAGCATGGGTCAGGGCTATCACCGTGTCTCCGAGGCGCGGTTGCATCAGCGCACGGTCGATAACGGCCGCGCCGCGCCCGTCGTCACCAGCGCCGGGGCGCTGATCGAGGGGCTGGCGGCGCTCAAGGCGAAGCGTATCGCACTTGTGGCGCCCTATATGAAACCGCTGACGCAGATGGTCGTTTCCTATATCGAGGATGAAGGTGTTGAGGTAAGCGATTGGCTTGCACTGGAAATCCCCGACAATCTGGAGGTCGCGGCGCAGGACCCCGAGAACCTGCTCGACCATTACAAGCGGCTCGACCTGACGGGTATTGATGCGCTGGTTCTTTCGGCCTGCGTCCAGATGCCGTCGCTGCCGTCGGTGCAGAAGATCGAGGATGCGATCGGTCGTCCCGTCGTCTCGGCCGCAATCTGCACCGCGCACCAGATGCTCACGCGCCTGGGCCTGCCCACCGCGGTTCCGGGTGCCGGGGCGTTGCTGTCGGGTCGCTATTGATCGATCGCAGTGGGCGGCGTGATTGCCGCCGCCGCGGCGACATCATGCGTCACATTGGCAACCGTGCGGAACATATCGGGGATGATGTCGATCGCGAGCAGGATCGGCAGCAGTTCGAGCGGCGCGCCCAGCGCGATCGCGGTCGGCGCCACCGACGCATAGAAGCTGATCTGTCCCGGCATTCCCAGGATTGCGAGCGAAGCCAGGATCGCAAGCGGCAGCGCCACGTCGCTACAAAATCGGGGCCGAAGCTGTCACTTTGGCCCTTAATCCCGGCGCGCTCCGACCGTAAAACATGTAAAATACGAAACGTCGCTGTCGACCGCCGTCTGGGCAGCGCGATTTTCCGATTATTGGCCGACGTCACGTTAACCATGAACTGCAATATGATTGAATTTTAGCCCTAATTACAGTATTGCGGAGACGTGTTTTTGAGTATTTTGCAGTATTGACGGGATATTGTGCTTCCCCTCGATGCTGTTCCGATAAGGTAGAAGACATGAAGCAACGTCGCCTCTCCGATCCGGTAGAAGAGCAGGATAAGGCTGCCGACATGGATCGTCGTGGCGGGGACCGCTATCGTACGGTCTGGCGGATTGCCAAGGTGACGCGCAACGGCGACGCGGGTTTGTGGCGGGTTCGCAATATCTCGGACCGCGGCATGATGCTCGCGGCGGACGTCCCCATCGCAATCGGCGAGAAGCTGGAAATCGCGCTGTCGGATACCGTCCTGCTGCGCGGCGACGTTGTGTGGTCTGATGGTGGACGGTGCGGCGTATCGTTCGACAAGGAAGTCGATGTCGCCGACGTGCTCAAGCAATTGGCGGCCGAGCAGCGCGCCACCGGCTATCGCCAGCCGCGCCTGCCGGTGCGCACACAGGCGCAGGCGGTCACCGACGACGGCACGACCCGCATCGAACTGGTCGATCTGTCGCAGAATGGCGCGGGCTTCGTCCATGATGGCCATTTGGAGGTCGGCAAGGAGCTCGATTTGATCCTCGCGGGCGGGGTCAAGCGCCGGGCGATCGTCCGCTGGTCGCGCGCCGGGCGCGGTGGGTTATGGCTGACGCAGCCGCTCGACCGGACCGACCTCGAAAGCATCCGCCGCTTCGAAAGCTGATTTCAGGCGCCGCGCGCGATCTTCGCCCAGGGGTTGAGATCGGGTTCGGCGATTTTCACAAGTCGGTTGCGATCGCGATGCAGAAAGGGCTCATCGCGGCCCTTCACGACCAGCGTCGTGTCCGACACATAGCTCCACGATCCGTCATCGTGGAAATCTACCGTCAGCTGATAGGCGTCGGTCCGAAAGGCGAGTTCAAGGAAGCGCGTCGAGCAAATGCCATATTCGGTCTCGCCGCGTGTCGCCTTCACAACCAATCGCTTGGCATCGGGTTGGGCATGGCCCGACGCAATGGCGACCTGTCCGCGCGGGATTGCCAATGTCTGCAGGATCAATCCGGTCGATGCTTCATACAGCCAATAGCCCACCTGGTCGTGAAAGCTGATCGCTTCTTCGCGCGTGTTGACGTGCTGATGGTAACGCAGGCCATAAAATAGCTGCGGCCCGTTCGCTTGCGGATCGATCGGCTGTATTTCGATCCGCTCATAATATCGGCGCGTCTCGGGGCCGTCGGCCTTGGGATTGATGTCGACGCCGCGTTGCCCTTCCCACACGCCGGCAAGTCGCGCCAGCGGGCCAAGGTTGGCGATCGTCTCAGGATCGACGTCCTCGGGTTCGGTGAAGATATCTTCGGGTAATTCCATCGCTTGCCCCCGCTGGCGATCAGATGTCCTCGACGAGCCGCCCGTAAAGCTGCGGCCGCCGGTCGCGGAAGAAGCCCATGCCGGCGCGATGTTTTGCGGCGCGATCAAGGTCGATCGTCTCGGTCAGCACGCCGGTTTCGGTCGCGCCATATTCCTGGGTCAAGTCGCCCCATTCGTCGCTGATGAAGCTGTGGCCATAGAAATTGGCATTGCCCTCGGTCCCGATGCGGTTCGCGGCGATCACCGGCATGCAGTTCGACACGCTATGCCCCTGCATCGCGCGGCGCCACATGCGGCTGGTGTCGAGGTCGGCGTCATAGGGCTCGCTGCCGATCGCGGTCGGATAAAAGAGCAGTTCGGCGCCCATCAGCGCCATCGCGCGCGCGCATTCGGGATACCATTGGTCCCAGCACACACCCACGCCGATCCGCGTGCCAAAGACGTCCCACACCTTGAAACCCGTGTTGCCGGGACGGAAATAATATTTTTCCTCATATCCCGGGCCGTCGGGAATATGGCTTTTGCGGTACGTCCCCATGATCGCGCCATCGGGGCCGATCATCGCGAGCGTGTTGTAATAATGCGGCCCGTCCTTTTCGAAAAAGCTCGTCGGGATCGCGACCTTCAGCTTTGCCGCGAGCGCCTGCATCGCTACGACGCTCGGATGCTCGGCAGTCGGACACGCCGAGGCGAACAATTCCTCATCTTCGACCTGGCAGAAATAGGGGCCTTCGAACAGTTCGGGTGGCAGGATCACCTGCGCGCCCTTTGCGGCCGCTTCCTCGACGAGCGCGGTCACGGCGTCGATATTGGGTTCGGCAGGGCCGGGCAGGGCGAGTTGCAGCGCGGCGACGGTGATGGTGCGGGTCATGGGCGGGTCCGTGATGGCTCGAATCGAGCCGGAATATAGGAGGCTTGGCGCCCGATGCTAGGCCGGAAGCTGCTGGCTCGAGCAATGGAAGCTGCCGCCGCCGACGATGATGCCGCGCGCGGGCACGCCGACGGCGCGGCGATCGGGGAAGAGCGCGGCGAGCGTGTCGACCGCAGCCTGATCGTTGGCGACGCCATAGGTCGGCACCACAACCACGCTGTTGCCAATGTAGAAATTCATATAGCTCGCCGCCGCGATCTCGCCTTCGATCTCGACGCGGCCGGGCGAGGGCAGGTCGACGATTTCGACCCCGCCGAACGCAGCGGTGCGCGCGCGGGCGTCGGCGTAGATATGCGCGTTGGGATCGTCTTCGCCCGCCGCGACGGGAAGCGCCAGCCGTCCCTCACCGACGAAGCGCGCCAGATTGTCGACATGGCCGTCGGTGTGATCGCCGACCAAGCCGTTGCCGAGCCAGAGCAACCGATCGATCCCGAGCGACTGGTGGAGCCGCACCGCGATATCCTCACGCGTCAGCGTCGGGTTGCGGTTCGTATTGAGCAGGCATTCCTCGGTGGTGACGCAGAGGCCGGTGCCGTCGACGTCGATGCCGCCGCCTTCGAGCACCCAGTCCTGATCGTCGACGGGCAGGCCCGATCCGGCAGCCAGCGCCGCGCCGACTTCCTGATCGCCCGGCATGACGAACTTCTCGCCCCACCAGTTGAATTCGAAATTGCGCGCGCGCCGCGCCGCGCCTGTCCCAACGATGATCGGCCCGGTGTCGCGCAGCCAGATGTCGCCGAGCGGCTGGACGAGAATCCTCACTCCCGGACCGACAAGCGCGGCGGCGATATCCGCCTGCCGCGCGTCGTTGACCACGAGCCGCACCTCTTCGCCGCGGCCGCCGTCATGGACGGCGTTGGCAAAGGCGGCGACATCGCGCCGTCCTTCATCGATCGCGCCCGACCACTCCTCGGCGAGGTGCGGGAAACCGATCCAGACGGCATCGTGCGGCGCCCATTCGGCAGGCATTATCAGCGTCATGGGCGCGGGCTCTTTCGGCTCACTTTGCGGGGCGCGACTTGTCGCGGGCGGCGCGGAATTCGTCGCCCTCGTTCCAGTTCGGCCATGCGTCGGTCATCGCGAGCATGCGGCCCGCGGCGTAATAGAGGCGCAGGTCGGACATCATTCCGTCCCAGTTTGTGATCGCCTCATATTCGTCGCCCGGCGCGTGATAGCGGTTCTTTTCATAGTCCTCGCCCGCCTTCTTGCCGGCCTCGACGCCGCCCTCGACCAGCTCGTCGCCGCTGCCGAAGTTGAACATCGGCACGCCGAGCTTGGCGAAGCTGAAGTGGTCCGAACGGTAATAGAAGCCCTTTTCGGGGGTCGGTTCGGCCTTGACCGTGCGGCCTTCCATCTTCGCAAGCTTGTCGACATAGGCGTCGAGTTCGGACTTGCCGCCACCGACGACAACGATGTCCTTCGCCGGACCTATCGCGTTGAGCGCGTCCATATTCACGCCGCCCACGGTTTGCGCGAGCGGGAAGACAGGGTTTTCGGCATAAAATTTCGAGCCGAGCAGCCCCGATTCCTCGGCGGTCACGGCAAGGAACACGATGCTGCGATCGGGCGCGCCCGCCTTGCGGAACGCCTGCGCCAGCGTCACAAGCCCTGCGATGCCGCTCGCATTGTCGACCGCGCCGTTGCAGATGTCGTCGCCGTCGACCGGCGTGCAGCGGCCGAGGTGGTCCCAATGACCGGTGTAGAGCACATATTCATCCGGTCGCTTGGCGCCCGGCAGCACGCCGATGACGTTGCGCGACATCTTTTTCGAGATGTCATTGTCGAAGCCGAAATTCGCCTTCACGCCCGTTAGCGCGACGGGTTTGAAGCCCTTCTTTTTCGCCGCTTCGCGCAACGCGTCAAAATCCTGCCCGGCGCTCGCAAACAATTCCTTTGCCTTGGCAAGCTGGATCCAGCCGTTGGCGACGGTCTGGTCGGCGCCGCCATTTTTGTTTTCGGCGAGATATTGCGTGCCAGTGTTGCTCGATTCGACGACGTTCCAGCCATAGGCGGCGGGCTCGGTGTCGTGGACGATCAGCACGGCGGCGGCACCCTGCCGCGCCGCTTCCTCATATTTATAGCTCCAACGCCCATAATAGGTCATCGCGCGACCGTTGAATTCGCCCTTGGCTTCCTTGGTCTGCCAGTCGGGGTCGTTGACGAGGACGACGACGGTCTTGCCCTTCACATCGAGTCCGGCATAGTCGTTCCAGCCCTTTTCGGGGGCATTGATGCCGTAACCGGCAAACACGACATCGCTGTCCTTGACCGCGGTCCTGGGCTGGACGCGATAGCTGAATGCCACATAGTCCTTGGCATATTGCGCGGTGACCGGCGCCTTGCCGCCGGTGAAGGTCAGCGGGGTCGCATTCTTCGCGGTGATCTCGACCAGCGGCACGTCCTGCGTCCACTTGCCGTTGTTGCCGGGCTTCAGCCCCGCTTCCTCATATTTCTTGATGATATAGGCGACGGTCTTTTCCTCGCCCGGCGTGCCGGGCGCGCGGCCTTCATAGGCGTCCGAAGACAGTTCCTCGGTCACTTCCTGCAAGGTCGCGAGCGACAATTCGGGGATCTGGACGTCGGGAATCGCGGGGGCCGAAGTCGCGGCCTTGTCGGAGGAGTTGCACGCGGCGACGGTCAGCAAGACCGCAAAAGCTGCGGTCGATCGGGGGAAACGAAGCATGGAAATTCCTTGGAAAGTTTCATTTGCGACGAGCGGGCTTGTGCCAGTCTGACGCCTATGGCGCAACCCGACTTGGGTCCCGCAAATCTTCGGCCTTGGAAATCGCCCGTCGTCGATCTAGCACTTGGCGAACAGACTGGATAACAAGGGGATAGGGAGATGGGGGGTCGCTTTTTGTGGTTATTGGGCGCCGGACTGACCGCGACAGCGGCGCAAGCGCAGGTCGACGAGGTTGCGCGCCGTTTCGGGACGCTCGACGGAATTACGCAGGTCAGCCTGTCGCCGGACGGACAACAGATTGCATTTCTGGCGCCGAACAAGGGGGAGGCAAATGACCTTTTCGTGGTCGATATCGACGGTGAGGCGACACCCCGCCGCATTCTTCGTGCGAGCGGCGATCCCGAAATCCTGCAATGGTGTCGTTGGGCGACCGACGCGCGCCTGATCTGCCAGATCGGCGGGCGGCAGAAGCTCGGCGATTCCATCTTTGGCTTTTCCTCCTTGCTTGGGGTGGATGCGGCAGGCGGCAATGTGAAGACACTGAGCACCCGACGCGGCGACAATGCGGTGGGCATCGATTTTCGCGGCGGCAGCGTGATCGACTGGCAGCCGGGGACCGCGAACAACGTCCTCGTGATGCGCAGTCACGTGCCGGAAGCGACGCTGGTTGCCAAAGAAGACGCGGGCATGGGGGTCGACCTGATGGACGTCTCGCAGGGCACGGTAAAGGTTGTCGAGAAGCCGCGGCGCGATGCACGCGAATATATCACTGATGGCAAGGGCAAGGTCCGCGCCATGGGCACTCAGCCGATGGAGGGGCGCACGGGTAACCTCAGCAGCACATTTCGTTATTTCTTCAAGCCTGCGGCTGGCGGCGACTGGCAGCCATTGTCATCCTACGACGTCGTCTCGCGCGAAGGGTTCGACCCGTGGGCCGTCGATGCCGCGACCAATCGTGCCATCGGCTTCGGCAGGATCGACGGCCGTCAGGCGGTCATGGCCGTTAACCTCGATGGAACCGGGAAGGGCGAGACGCTGTATCGCCATCCCGAGGTCGACGTGGACGGGCTGGTCCAGGTCGGGCGCGACCGGCGCGTCGTCGGCGCAACCTACGCCACCGAACGTCGTCAGATGGTGACGACCGACCCCAATGTCGCGGCGATGGCAAAATCGCTTTCGCGCGCGCTCGGCGGCCGTGAAGTCTACTTCATCGACGCGTCGGCGGATGAGGCGCATTGGCTCCTGTGGTCCGGTTCCGATGTCGATCCCGGCCGTTACTATCGTTACACGCCCGTCGCCAAGCAACTCCGCCCTCTGCTCGAGGACCGGCCTTTGCTGGCCGACCAAACCTTGTCGGCGGTGAAGCCGATCAAATATCCGGCCGCCGACGGCACGATGGTGCCCGGGTATCTGACGCTGCCGCCCGGCCGGGCCGACGCAAAGGGCCTGCCCGCGATCGTCATGCCGCACGGGGGACCGTCGGCGCGCGACGAATGGGGTTTCGACTGGATGGCGCAATATTTCGCGCAGCGCGGCTTTGCGGTCGTGCAGCCCAATTTCCGGGGATCGTCGGGCTATGGCGACAGCTGGTATCAGAACAATGGATTCCAGTCGTGGAAGACGGCGGTCGGCGACGTCACCGACGCCGGTCGCTGGATTGTCGCCGAAGGTGCCGACCCGGCAAAGCTGTCGATCGTCGGCTGGTCCTATGGCGGCTATGCCGCGCTGCAGTCGGGCGTGCTCGCTCCCGATCTGTTCAAGTCGATCGTCGCGATCGCGCCGGTCACCGATCTTGGCAAAATGAAGGATCAAAGCATGCGCGAGGCGGGCGGCGCGATCACGCGTGATTTCATCGGGTCGGGGCCGCACGTTCGCGAAGGATCGCCGGCGCAGAATGCCGCCGCAATCAAGGCGCCGGTACTGATGTTCCACGGCACGCTCGATCAGCATGTCGATATCGACCAGGCCCGCATTATGCGGAGCGCGCTGACGTCGGCGGGAAAGAAGGTCGAACTGATCGAATATCCCGGCTTCGCGCACGCCCTGTGGGACAGCGAGACGCGCGTAGCGATGCTCGGTCGGATTACGGAATTTCTGCCGCACTGATGGCCGGCCTAACGAAAAGGGGCGGCCCGCCTGCGGACCGCCCCTTTGTATCTTGCGAGTGAACCGCCGGATCAGCGCGAATAGAATTCGACGACCAGGTTCGGTTCCATCTTCACCGGATAGGGCACTTCGTCGAGCGTCGGAACGCGGACGTAGGTCGACTTGGTGCCGTCGACCGACAGATATTCGGGCAGGTCGCGCTCGGGCAGGCTCTGCGCTTCGGCGACCAGCGCCATTTCCTGCGCCTTCTTGCCGAGGGTGACTTCGTCGCCCGGCTTCACGAGGCGGCTTGCGACATTGCACTTCACGCCGTTCACATAGACGTGACCGTGGCTGACGAGCTGGCGCGCCGAGAAGATCGTCGGGGTGAACTTCGAGCGATAGACAACCGCGTCGAGGCGGCGCTCGAGCAGGCCGATCAGGTTCTGGCCGGTGTCGCCCTTCATGCGCGACGCTTCGAAGTAGTTCTTCTTGAACTGCTTTTCGGTGATGTCGCCGTAATAGCCCTTCAGCTTCTGCTTCGCGCGGAGCTGGATGCCGAAGTCCGACATCTTGCCCTTGCGGCGCTGACCATGCTGGCCGGGGCCATATTCGCGGCGGTTGACCGGGCTCTTCGGGCGACCCCAGATGTTTTCACCCATCCGGCGGTCGAGTTTATACTTGGCGCTCTGGCGCTTCGACATATGTCGTCTCCAATATGCTGTGTGCCGAAGGATTTCGGCGGTTCCCGGGTCGCACCATATGGACGAGATGCCATATGCGACCGCCGCTTCACCGGGGTGCGGGGTCCATTGCGAAGGCGCGCGGTTAGACGGGGAGGGGCGCAAAGTCAAGCGCCCAAGGCCCCGCTCGACAGAATGGAAAAAGCCGTTAAAGGCAGCGCGCATGACGTCCGCCAAACTTCCTGAAGACTGCGCAACAATGATCGATGTCCGGGCCGGGGTGGATGAGGTCGACCGCGAACTCGTCGCGCTGCTCGTCCGCCGTTTCGGCTATATGGACGCCGCGGCGCGCATCAAGACCGACCGCGCCGCCGTCCGCGACGAAGCCCGCAAAGCCGAGGTGCTCGACAATGTTGCGCGCGAAGCGGAAGCCGCCGGGCTGGAGCCCGAGCGACTTCGCGCCGTGTGGAACGAACTGGTCGAACAATCGATCGCCTATGAGTCGGTCCGGTGGGACCGTCTGCGTGCCGACAGTTGATCGTCTAGTTGGTGGAGCCGGCCGTCGGCGCGTCGGCAACGGCTTGCGTCGCCTCTTCCTTCGGCTTCACGGGTTCAACAACCGTGCGGCACACGCGCTTGGGCACGGCGCTGCCGGTCGATTCAATCTTTTCACAGATTTTTTTGGGCTTTGCCGGTTTCGCCGGGGCGGCATCGGCCGGATTGGCGGAAGCCACCGCCAAGGCGATGGAAATTATAGCGGAAATCATGGATCTATTTTCCCCCCAAAAGGATGCGGCCTTTTAGAGAGGTTTGTTGTTGCCGCCAAGGGGTGCTGAATTGGGTCCCCAATGCCAAGCGATTGCCCGACATTGAACGGCCCGGCATTCAATTCCCGACGCCGTTCAGGCGCGCGTCGTTGCGAATATTGGTCGGCTGGCCGTCCCATTCTTCCTGCGTCTTGCAGATCCGGCTCTTGAGGCGCGATCCGGTGCTCTTGTTGGCGCGGCACACCATTTTCGGCTTTGCGGGTTTCGTTTCGCTTGTCGTCTGCGCCGGGGGCGCTGCTTCGGGTGCGGAGGCGGAAAGGGCGAGGGTAAGGATCAGGGTCAACATGAGCGTCTCCAAGGCGGGGGCTAACCCGTTATCGCGGCCGAGGCGTCCTGCCAAGAGCCGTCACGATGCCGTGCATCATCCTGATATCATTGTGCGACCAGCCTGTTTTGGTCAGCGCGGTGCGCAAGGTGCGCAGCGTCGCCTCGGTCCGCTCGGGTGGGACGAAATAGCCGCTGGCGTCGAGGTCGCGCGTGAGATGCTGGATCAATTCTTCCAGTTCGGCGTGCGGAGCGACCGGGTCGAGCGGCACTTCGGGCGGGCTCGCCAGCGCGATGCCCTTCGACCATTCATAGGCCAGCAGGATCACCGCCTGCGCCAGGTTGAGCGATGCGAATTCGGGGTTGATCGGCACCGTGACGATGCTGTGTGCCAGCGCGACGTCGTCGGTTTCGAGCCCCGAGCGTTCGGCGCCGAAGACATAGGCCGAACGGCCCGCGCTGGCATGAACCTCGCGCGCCGCCGCTTCGGGGGTCAGCACGGGCTTCATCACGCCGCGCTTGCGAACCGTGGTCGCATAGATGGTGGTGCAGTCGGCGACCGCTTCGGCCAGGCTGCCGAAAACCTTGGCCTCGGCCAGCACGATGTCGGCGCCCGCCGACGCCGGGCCGGCATCGGGGTTGGGCCAGCCGTCGCGCGGCGTGACAAGGCGAAGCTCGGTCAGCCCGAAATTGAGCATCGCGCGTGCCGCCTTGCCGATATTCTCACCAAGCTGCGGACGGACAAGGACGATGACGGGAGGCGGCGCCGCGCTTAGCTGTTTGCCACCCCCTTCCCGTATCCCCGAGCGAAGACGAGGGGTTTCGCCGAGCGAAGCCGAGGCGCGGGTCTTGCGCTCGGACGGCGGGATTGAAGCGCGTTTTAGCCGATCCCAGTCTCTTGCGATCAGGGCCTCCTTCTTTGTGCGAGACCAGTTCTTGATCTTTAGTTCGGCTGCCTTGGCTTCTTCTCGCGTGCCGAACGCTTCTGCCCATACCAGTTCCACGGGGCGACGCGTCGAAGTGTAACCGCCCAATGTCCCTTCATTGTGCTGATAGACACGCTTGTCCAAGTCGTCGGTGTGACCGGTGTAATAGCTGCGGTCCGCGCAATGGAGAAGATAGGTCCAGAAGGTCATGCTTTGCCTGTAGCGCGTTTCTCGCTGCGATCGAAATAGTCCCTCGTCTTCGCTCGGGAAAACGGAGAGAGAGTTGTCTGAAGGGCGAATTTAGCTCTTATGCGCCGCTTCGGTGACCGACGACGCGAATTCCTCGAAATCCTTGGCTTCGGTAAATTCGCGGTAGACGCTGGCGAAGCGGATATAGGCGACGCTGTCGAAGCCTTTCAGCGCCTCCATCACCATCCCGCCGATCTGCTGCGCCTGCACTTCGTTCTCGCCCGAGGTTTCGAGCTGGCGCTGGATACCCGACACCAGCCGTTCGATGCGGGCGCCGTCGATCGGGCGCTTGCGGCACGCGATTTGGATGCTGCGCATCAATTTCTCGCGGTCGAAGGGTTCGCGGCGGCCGTCGGCCTTGGTCACGCCGACTTCGCGAAGCTGGATGCGTTCAAAGGTCGTGAAGCGCGCGCCGCAATCCTCGCACTGACGGCGGCGGCGAATCGCGGCGCCGTCCTCGGTCGGACGGCTGTCCTTCACCTGGCTGTCTTCATGGCCGCAATAGGGACAACGCATCGCTCAGCGTTTCACCCGGCTGTAAAGCGCGATGGCTGCACCGGCGACTAAGCCGATGGGCCAGCTGACGACAGGCAAAACCGCGCCAACGACAGCGCCTACGACGCCGCCGGTGAGGACCGGGCGCGTCGAGGGATGGGCCATGCCTTGCTTGCCCATCGCCTTGACCTCTTCGATCGTCACTTCGACCAGTGTCGGTTCCTCGGGATGCTGCCGTGCCATTGCCTCAGCCTCCGTAAATCGGGAAGCGTTCGCATAGCGCGCGGACGCGGCCCCGGACATTTGCCTCGACATCGGCGTCGCCATGCTCGCCCTTGTCGCGCAGCGCCTCGAGCACATCGGCGACCATATCGCCAATTTCCTCGAATTCGGCGATGCCGAAACCGCGCGTCGTGCCGGCCGGCGAACCGACACGGATGCCGCTCGTCTTGACCGGCGGCAGCGGGTCGAACGGAATGCCGTTCTTGTTGCAGGTGATCGCGCTGCGTTCGAGCGCCTCGTCGGCGTCGCGGCCGGTGACGCCCAGCGGGCGCAGGTCGATCAGCGCAAGGTGCGTGTCGGTGCCGCCCGCGACGACGTCGGCGCCGCGGTCCTTGAGACGGCCGGCCAGTGCCTGTGCGTTCGCGACGGTCGCCTTGGCATAGTCCTTGAACTCGGGGCGCAAGGCTTCGCCGAACGCGACCGCCTTCGCGGCGATGACATGCATCAGCGGGCCGCCCTGCAGCCCCGGGAATACCGCCGAATTGATGCGCTTGGCGATCGCCTCGTCATTGGTCAGAATCATGCCGCCGCGCGGGCCGCGCAGCGTCTTGTGCGTCGTCGTCGTGACGACATGCGCATGTTCCATCGGCGAAGGGTGGACGCCGCCGGCGACAAGGCCCGCGAAATGCGCCATGTCGACCATCAGCAGCGCGCCGACATCGTCGGCAATCTTGCGAAAGCGCGCGAAGTCGAGCGTGCGCGGATAGGCCGATCCGCCCGCGATGATCAGCGACGGGCGATGCTCTCTCGCCAGTGCCTCGACCTGGTCGAAGTCGACGAGATGATCGTCTGCGCGCACGCCATATTGCACCGCGTTGAACCATTTGCCCGACATCGCGGGCGGCGCGCCGTGGGTCAGGTGCCCGCCGGCGTCGAGGCTCATGCCGAGGATTGTCGCGCCGGGCTTGGTCAACGCCAGCATCACCGCGCCGTTCGCCTGTGCGCCCGAATGCGGCTGGACGTTGGCATAGCCGCAGTCGAACAGTTGCTTGGCGCGGTCGATGGCGAGGGTTTCGACCTCGTCCGACGGCGCGCAGCCCTGATAGTAACGGCGGCCGGGATAGCCCTCGGCATATTTGTTGGTGAACACCGAACCCTGGGCCTCGAGCACCGCCTTCGAGACGATATTCTCCGACGCGATCAGCTCGATCTGATATTGCTCGCGTTCGAGCTCATGCTTCATCGCCGCCGCGACCGCAGGGTCGACCGTGCCGACGCCGTCGGTGAAATAGCCGGCCGATTTGATGGGCTTTGCGAGCGTGTCTGTGGTCATCGGCTGGTCTCCAGTTGAGGCGGATTCGAAAGCTTGTCGACACGGCGCGCGTGGCGGTCGCCGGCGAAGTCGGTGGTTAAAAAGGCGTCGAGACACGCTTTCGCCATATCGATGCCGGTCAGTCGCGCGCCCATCGCGATGACATTCGCGTCATTATGCTCGCGCGACAGCTTCGCCGACAGCGGTTCGGATACGAGCGCGCAGCGGGCGGCGGGGTTGCGGTTGACCGAAATCGAAATGCCGATCCCCGATCCGCAGAGCGCGACGCCGCGTTCCGCGCGGCCGTCGGCTATCGCGTCGCCGAGCTTGTATCCATAATCGGGATAATCGACGCTGTCGGGGCCGTTGGTGCCGAGATCTTCGACCTCATGCCCCTTTTCGCGCAGCCAGTCGGCAAGCAGGGCTTTGAGCTCATAAGCGGCGTGATCGGAGGCTATGGCAATGCGCATGATGCGGCTCCCGCGGGGCGTTAGGGAATCGATGAGCGCCCTTTAGGCGAAGCCGCATGGATTGACCATAAGCGAGGTGGCAAATTTGTGACTGTGCCGATAAAGCCGCCCTATGTCCGACACGATCATGTCCATCCTGATGCTGACCGGTGTCCTGCTCACCGGCGGCGCCGTCTATGTATTCCGCAAGGGCGACCGCCGCCGCGCGCTGCTGATGCTGATCGCGGCGCTGGTGATGTTCGCGAATATCGCGATCTGGCTGGTGCCGGTGAAATAGCAACCAGCGCTCTCCGCCGCGAGGTGTCTCAGCGGATCGGCGAATCGGGCGCGAGCCGCATATCCAGATAATTGTCGAGCGACTTCATCAGTTGGTCGAGTTCATGTTCGAAGAAATGGTTGGCGCGCGGGATCTCGTCGTGGTGGATCGTGATGCCCTTTTGCGTGCGCAGCTTGTCGACCAGCTTTTGCACCGCCGACGGCGGCACGATCTCATCCTGCCCGCCCGCGACGATGATGCCCGACGAGGGGCAGGGGGCGAGGAAGCTGAAGTCGTACATGTTCGCGGGCGGTGCGACCGACAGGAAGCCGCGGATTTCGGGGCGGCGCATCAGAAGCTGCATCCCGATCCACGCGCCGAAGCTGAAGCCCGCGATCCACGTCGTCTGTGCTTCGGGATGGATGGACTGGACCCAGTCGAGAGCCGACGCCGCATCGCTCAATTCGCCGATGCCATTGTCGAACGTGCCCTGGCTGCGCCCGACACCGCGAAAATTGAAGCGCAGCACCGCGAAACCGCGCGCGACGAAGCTCTTGTACATTGCCTGGGTGATACGGTCGTTCATCGTGCCGCCGCCCTGCGGATGCGGGTGCAGGATCAGCGCGACGGGCGCACGCGGACGCGGCGGCGGAGAGAATCGGCCTTCGATACGGCCCTCGGGGCCGGGGAAAATCACGTCGGGCATGGGAGCACCTCTTATCTTTTTGAGCTCCGGGCCGAATCGCCGGCTGGCGGGGTGGCGGAGCGAAGATGGCGCCTATATAGAAATTGCGTAGCATGTTGCAACTTTTGCGAATCGCTCGCAACAAGGATCTGTTCGCCGGATGATTTATCTCGATTACCAAGCCACGACGCCGCTCGCTCCCGAGGCGCGCGACGCGATGCTGCGCTGGTTGTCGGCCGATGGTTTGGGCAACCCGTCGAGCACGCACAAAGCCGGCCGCGCCGCAGCGGCGGCGGTCGAAGTGGCGCGCGACCAGGTCGCGGCGCTGTTGCCCAAGGGCGGGCGCGTCTTCTTCACCTCCGGCGCGACCGAGGCACTGAACTGGGCCTTGTTCAGCGGCGCGCGCGCGATGTCGGGCGGCGTCGCAGGGCTCAGCATCGAGCATGCCGCCTCGCTGCAATGTCTCGAACGGCTGAACGCGACGATCCTGCCGGTCGACAGCGATGGGGTGGCGCTGCCGCCCGACGACGCGTCGATCCCCGAGCGCGGCATTGTGGCGGCGATGCTGGTGAACAACGAGGTCGGCACGATCCAGCCGGTCGCCGACTTCGCTGCCGCTGCGCATGCGAAGAACGGCCTGCTGCTCTGCGACGCGGTGCAGGGATATGGCCGCGTCGCGATCCCCGACGGTCCCGACCTGATCGCCATTTCGGCGCATAAGATCCACGGCCCGATGGGCATCGGCGCGTTGTGGGTGAAGGACGGCGTCGACCTGCCGCCTTTTATGTTCGGCGGCGCGCAGGAGCAGGGGATGCGCTCGGGCACCGTGTCGCCCGCGCTTTGTGCCGGTTTTGGCGCCGCTGCCGCGCTCGCGGCCGCACGGTTCGATGCCGACGCCGAGCATGTCGGGCGCCTCTGGTCGCTCGCGCTGGATATGCTCCCCGAATGGACGATCAACGGCGATGCGGCGCGTCGCTATCATGGCAATCTCAACATCCGGCGCGAGGGTGTGAACGGCCTTCGCCTGATGTCGGACGCCCGCGATGTCGCCTTCTCGCTCGGCAGCGCATGCGGCAGCGGCTCGGGCAAGGTCAGCCATGTGCTGCGCGCGATGGGCGTGAGCGAGGCCGATGCGCGCGCCTCGATCCGCCTTGGCTGGGGGCGCTACACCAGCGAGCAGGATTTGCGCGACGGGATACAGGCGATCAAGGATGCCGCGCGATTGCAGGGCGTGAACTGATGCGCGTCACCTTCGTCCACGCCGACGGCAAGGCGCGCACCGAGGCCGAGGCCGAACCCGGTTCGATCCTGCTTGACGTCGCTCAGGCGCATATGATGCCGCTCGAAGGAACATGCGAGGGTCAGATGGCCTGCTCGACCTGCCATATCATCGTGGCGAAAGAGGATTTCGATCGCCTGCCGCCCGCTAGTGAGATGGAAGAGGATATGCTTGACCTCGCTGCCGGCGTGCGCCGCACGAGCCGCCTGTCTTGCCAGATCGTGCTAACCGACGATCTCGACGGCCTGACGGTGCACATCCCCGCCGAAAGCCGCAATATGCAGGGGCCGCGCTGAATAGCGGCGCTTGCATTTCCTCATCACCGCCGCCATATGCGCGGCGGGAGTCGGGCGGACGCAGTCTTCGCCAACCCGGTCAGGTCCGGAAGGAAGCAGCCGCAACGAATTCGCTGCGGGTCGTTCCGGCTCCCACCCATTTCCCCCTTCGACAAGACCGCAGCGCACCCCTAAGACGGGGCCATGAGCGATTCCGCCGACGACGAAACCCCGATGCTGGGAATGGACCTGCCCGAGACGGCGCCGCAGCCGCAGCCGTCGAGCGGGCCCTATCGGGTCCTCGCGCGCAAATATCGCCCGCAAACCTTTGCCGAACTGATCGGGCAGGATGCGATGGTTCGCACGCTCGGCAATGCGATCGCGCGCGACCGGCTGGCGCACGCCTTCCTGATGACCGGCGTGCGCGGGGTCGGCAAGACGTCGACCGCGCGCCTGATCGCCAAGGCATTGAACTGCATCGGCCCCGACGGACAGGGCGGCCCGACGATCGATCCGTGCGGCGTGTGCGAACCGTGCCGTGCGATCACCGAAGGGCGTCATATCGACGTCATCGAAATGGACGCCGCATCAAACACCGGCGTCGACGATGTGCGCGAGATTATCGAGGCGGTGCGCTATGCTGCGGTGTCGGCGCGCTACAAAATCTATATCATCGACGAAGTGCATATGTTGTCGCGCAATGCCTTCAACGCGCTCCTGAAAACGCTCGAAGAGCCGCCGCCGCACGTCAAATTCCTGTTCGCCACGACCGAGGTCAACAAGGTGCCCGTGACGGTGCTGTCGCGCTGCCAGCGTTTCGACCTCCGCCGTATCACGCCCGACATGCTCTTCGCCCATTTCAGCTCGATCCTTCAAAAAGAGGGCGTCGAGGCGGAGGCGCCCGCGATCTGGCTGATCGCCAATGCGGCCGAAGGGTCGGTGCGTGACGGGCTGTCCATCCTCGATCAGGCGATCGCGCACGCCGACCTTGATGGCGGCGGGAAGATCGGCGCCGATCAGGTCCGCGTGATGCTCGGCCTTTCCGACCGGACGTCGATCGCGCAATTGATGGCAACGATCCTGGGCGGCGATGCTGGCGGCGCGATCGACCTCGCCCGCGCGCAATATGCGCTTGGCATCGAGCCGGTCGCGATGGTGCGTGGGCTGATGGACCTGACGCATGCGATCACGCTGGCGAAAGTGTCGCGCCACGACGACCCCGCGCTCGCCGAAGCCGATCGGGAGCGCATCGGCGACTGGGCGCAAAAGCTGGGCTTCGCGCCGCTCAACCGGCTGTGGCAATTGCTGCTCAAAGGCCATGACGAGGTGTTGCGCGCGAACAATCCGCTCGAGCATCTCGAAATGCTGCTGCTGCGCGTCATCTATGCCGCATCGATGCCCGATCCCGGTGAGCTCGCTAAACTGCTCGAAAAGGGGGGTGTTCCGACGATGCCGCTCGCCGCGCCTGCGGCGCCCGCGGCACAGGAAAATATGGCGGCCAAACCCGCGGCTGCGGTCGAAGCTCTGCCGAACGCAGGCGCAGAGGCACCAGCCTCGGCGCTTACCGTGGCGCAGATTCACCAGCTTCTCGAAAGTACGGGAAATCATCGGCTTGCGGTCGATCTTTACGATCATCTGCGAATCATCACGCTTGAACCCGGCAATCTCGTGTTCGCGCCAGTCGCCGCGCTTGGCGCGTCCTTTGCGCGGGAGCTGGGGGATGCCTTACTTGCGCAGACCGGCAGCCGGTGGCAGGTCCGGGAAGGCGAGGGCGAGGGCCGGCCGAGCCTGGGCGACGTTCGCGCCGCCACGCTTGCCGACAATGACGCGCGAATCCGCGAACTACCTGTGGTGAAAGCCGTTCTGGCCGCTTTTCCTGACGCAAAACTTGAAGAGACGGCCGACAATCGCCATAAGTCCTAGTCATGAAATCGATCGAAGAAATGATGAAGGCGGCGCAGGAAGCTGCGGCGACCGTGCAGGCGCAGATGCAGGAGGCGCAGGCGAAGCTCGACAGCGTCGAGGTCGAAGGCGTGTCCGGCGGCGGTCTTGTCAAGATTCTGGCGAGTGCCAAGGGCCGGATCAAATCGATCCATATCGACGACAGCCTGATCGTTCCCTCGGACAAGCAGATGCTCGAAGACCTGCTCGCCGCCGCGTTCAACGACGCGCGCGAAAAGGCCGACCGGGTCAGCAATGAAGAAATGGGCAAGATGACGAGCGGCTTGCCGCTGCCCCCGGGATTCAAGCTGCCGTTTTGATCCGGCCGGACCCGGCTGTTCAGCACTCCGACATTGAATGCGTGCCAAGTTACGCCATATTAGCGAAGAACCACCTATAAGAAGGGCGGTGCGCCCGGTCGCGGGGCCCGTCCAGGAGCCGTAATGACGCAATCTTTTCCCCTTCTTCCGCTGCGTGACATCGTCGTTTTTCCGCACATGATTGTGCCGCTTTTTGTTGGGCGCGACCGTTCGGTCGCCGCGCTCGAAGCCGCGATGGAATCCGACAAGGAAATCTTTCTCGTAGCGCAGCTCGATCCGGGCGAAGACGATCCGCAGCGCGACGACCTCTATGACGTCGGCGTGATCGCCACTGTCCTCCAGTTGCTCAAGCTGCCCGACGGCACCGTCCGCGTCCTCGTCGAAGGCAAGGAGCGCGCAAAGCTGCTCGGCCTGACCACCGAAGACAAGGCAGTGATGGCGAGCGTCAAGCCGGTTGCCGACACCGTCGACGACAGCGTCGACACCGCCGCGCTGATGCGCTCGGTCGTCGACCAGTTCGAAAATTACGCCAAGCTCAACAAGAAGATGCCCGCCGAAACCGCGGTCCAGCTGTCGCAGATCGAGGACGCTTCGCGCCTCGCCGATTCGGTCGCGGGCAATCTCAACATCAAGGTCTCCGACAAGCAGGCGTTGCTGGTCGAGGATGCGCCGTCGAAGCGGCTCGAGATGGTTTTCGCCTTCATGGAGGGCGAGCTTGGCGTGCTGCAGGTCGAAAAGAAGATCCGCGGCCGCGTGAAGCGCCAGATGGAAAAGAGCCAGCGCGAATATTATCTGAACGAGCAGTTGAAGGCGATCCAGCGCGAGCTCGGCAACGACAATGGCGAGGGCGGCGACGACCTGGCCGAACTGCAGCTCAAGATCGACAGCCTCAAAATGTCGAAGGAAGCCAAGGCCAAGGCGCTGGCGGAGCTCAAGAAGCTGCGCGCGATGGCGCCGATGTCGGCCGAGGCGACCGTCGTCCGCAACTATCTCGACACGCTGATCGGTCTGCCGTGGGGCAAGAAGTCGAAGCTGAAGAAGGATATCGCAAAGGCGCAGGCCGTCCTCGACGACGACCATTATGCGCTCGAAAAGGTCAAGGACCGGATCGTCGAATATCTCGCCGTCCAGGCGCGCACCAACAAGCTGAAGGGCCCGATCCTCTGCCTCGTCGGCCCTCCCGGCGTCGGCAAGACCTCGCTCGGCCGTTCGATCGCGAAGGCGACGGGCCGCGAATTCGTGCGCCAGTCGCTCGGCGGCGTGCGCGACGAGGCCGAAATCCGCGGCCACCGCCGCACCTATATCGGCTCGCTGCCGGGCAAGATCGTGACGAACCTTAAAAAGGCCGGCACGATGAACCCGCTATTCCTGCTCGACGAAATCGACAAGCTCGGCCAGGATTTCCGCGGCGATCCCGCCTCGGCGCTGCTCGAGGTGCTCGACCCAGAACAGAATGGCAAGTTCCAGGATCACTATCTCGAAGTCGACGTGGACCTGTCGGACATCATGTTCGTCACCACCGCCAACTCGCTCAACCTGCCGCAGGCGCTGCTCGACCGCATGGAGATCATCCGCCTCGAAGGCTATACCGAGGATGAGAAGGTCGAGATCGCGAAGCTTCACCTGATTGCGAAACAGGTCGAGGCACACGGGTTGAAGGCGGGCGAATTCGAGCTGACAGACGAAGGGCTGCGCGACCTCATCCGCTATTACACGCGCGAAGCCGGGGTCCGCACACTTGAGCGCGAAATTGCGCGCCTCGCGCGCAAGGCGCTGCGCCGTATTCTCGAGGGCAAGGCGGAAAGCGTCACCGTGACGCCCGACAATCTTTCCGAATTCGCGGGCGTGCGGAAATTCCGCCACGGCATGGGCGATCTCGAAGACCAGGTCGGCGCGGTCACCGGGCTCGCCTGGACCGAGGTCGGCGGCGAATTGCTGACGATCGAGGCCGTGACCGCGTCGGGCAAGGGCCAGGTGCGGACGACCGGCAAGCTCGGCGAAGTGATGACCGAATCGGTTCAGGCCGCGCTGTCCTTCGTGAAGGCGCGCGCGCCGGCTTATGGCATCAAGCCCAGCCTGTTCGCGCGCAAGGATATCCATATCCACCTGCCCGAAGGTGCGGTGCCGAAGGACGGTCCGTCGGCGGGCGTCGGCATGGTGACCGCGATGATTTCGACGCTGACCGGGATCGCGGTGCGCCGCGATGTCGCGATGACCGGCGAAGTCACGCTGCGCGGGCGCGTTCTTGCAATCGGGGGCTTGAAGGAAAAGCTGCTCGCGGCGCTGCGCGGCGGCATCACGACGGTGCTGATTCCGGAAGAGAATGAGAAAGACCTCGTTGAAATTCCGGCAAATATCACAACCGGCCTGAAGATCATCCCGGTCAGCCATGTCGACGAAGTGCTCGCCGTGGCGCTCGTGTCGCCGGTCGTTCCGATCGAGTGGACCGAGGCCGACGAGCTTGCCGCTTCGCCTCCGGTTACGGCCGGAACCGACCCCGAAACGACGATTCGGCACTGAGTCGAACCCGCTTCGCGGCAATTCGCCCCAAATTCGTCGCAAAATCGACGTTTTGGGGCGTTTTTCGCCCTTTTTTGCTTTGACAAGGCGGGTCGAAACATCGTTAGTGGCGCGCCATGGCTTCGGGCCATGAGAATCAATTTAACCAACCATAACGCAGGGGTTCCTTAGGCATGAACAAACAAGACCTGATCGCCGCCGTCGCTGATTCGAGCGGCCTGACCAAGGGTGACGCGAGCAAGGCCGTTGAAGCCGTGTTCGACGCGATCACCGGTTCGCTCAAGAAGGGCGGCGAAGTCCGTCTCGTCGGCTTCGGCACTTTCGCGGTCAGCAAGCGCAAGGCATCGACCGGTCGCAACCCGCGCACCGGCGAAACGATGACCATCGCGGCGTCGAACCAGCCGAAGTTCAAGGCCGGCAAGGCCCTCAAGGATGCCGTCAACTAAGCCTGACGGTACCTTCTGGTGAAATCATCTCAGGCCGTGGCGCAAGCCGCGGCCTGATTTGTATCAGTGGCGAAATTTCGGGCAAATGGACGTTGCATTCACCGCGTTAGCGGCTATGGACGTCCAGCTTTCGGATGCCGGGCTTCGGCCCGTTCCGATCGGGCGCGTAGCTCAGCGGTAGAGCACACCCTTCACACGGGTGGGGTCACAGGTTCAATCCCTGTCGCGCCCACCATGGCCTTCGTGCCATGGCCGGAACCGAAACCGGAGCTGACCCGGCCATTCATCGCCTATTCAATGCTTTCGCGTTAGAGAAATGGCCATGATCCGGACCTTGACCCTTTCCCTTGTTTCCGCGCTGCTGTTGTCGGCGGGCGTTCCCGCTGCCGCGCGCGGCGATCGCGACCAGAATAATCTGCGCGAAGCTGCGGCACAGGGCCAGGTCATCCCGCTCAATCGACTGATCGCCGATGTCCGTTCGCGTCCGCCCTATAATGAGATGACTTATCTCGGCGGCCCGCAGTTTAATGCGGGACGGATGATATATGCGCTGAAATTCATGGATGGCAGCCAGGTGGTTGTCGTCTATGTCGATGCCCGCACCGGCCGGATCGTCGGACGCAAACCCTGAAATTTTGATCGCAACGACATTTTGCGATGATCGTTCGGACTTGATACACAGTCGAAACATGCGGCCGGGCTGCCCGGTGCGCAAAGGAAAGGCGCCTGAATGCGGATCTTGATTGTCGAAGACGAGCCCACGCTGGGACCGCAGTTGAAGGCGACGCTGGAGGGGGCAGGCTATGCCGTCGACCTCGCGACCGATGGCGAGGATGGGCATTTCCTCGGCTCGACCGAAAATTACGATGCGGCGATCCTCGATCTCGGCCTGCCCGAAATTGACGGCTTGACGGTCCTCGACCGCTGGCGCCGCGAAAAGCGCAACTTCCCGGTGCTGGTCCTGACTGCGCGCGACAGCTGGTCGGACAAGGTCGCGGGCCTTGACGCAGGCGCCGACGATTATCTTGCCAAGCCGTTCCAGACCGAAGAGCTGATCGCACGCCTGCGCGCGCTGATCCGCCGCGCCGCCGGCAATGCGTCGAGCGAGTTGATTGCGGGCGACGTCCGGCTCGACACGCGTTCGGGCCGCGTCACGCTCGCGGGCGAGCCGGTCAAGCTGACCGCGCAGGAATATAAGCTGCTGTCATACCTGCTTCATCACAAGGGCAAGGTCGTGTCGCGTACCGAGCTGATCGAGCATATTTATGATCAGGATTTCGACCGCGATTCGAATACGATCGAAGTGTTCGTGACGCGCATCCGCAAAAAACTCGGCGCCGACATCATCACGACGATCCGCGGGCTCGGCTACCAGCTCGACGACCCGCAATAATCGATGGCAGAGGCCGACGTCGCCCCGGCGGTCGAAAGCGACACCGACGCGGCGGACAAACTGGCGGCGCCGACCAGTCGCATCACCGGCTCGCTCGCGCGGCGCATGATCGCAATCGCGGCGCTGTGGATTTCGGTGCTGCTGATCGGCGGCGGTTTCGCGCTCGACCGGGTGCTGACCGGCGCGATTACGCGCAACTTCGATTCGAGCCTCGAATATGTTCTGATCGCGATGATCCGCTCGTCGGAGATCGGCCCCGATGGCGAAGTACGCCTGATCGAACCGCTCGGTGATCAGCGCTTTCTCGAGCCTTATAGCGGCCTCTATTGGCAGATCAGCGGTGGCAATCAGGAACCCTACCGCTCGCGTTCGCTATGGGAGCGTTCGCTGAAGGCGCCGACGCCGCATATCGACAACCAGATCCACACCTATGACAGCAACCAGTTTCCCGACGAGGAACTGCGCGTGCTCGAACGCAACGTCATCCTGCCGGGCAGCAAGACCAACTGGCGATACCAGATTGCACAATCGCGCGAGGCGCTCGACGCGCAGGTGGGTGCGGTGCGACAAACGCTGATCCCCAGCCTTGCACTGCTTGGCCTCGGCCTCATCATCCTTGCGGCGCTCCAGACCTTTTACGGCCTGTGGCCGCTGCGCCATATCCGCCGCGCGATCGCGGCGATGCGCGGCGGGCAGAACCGCCGCGTCGATGCGCCTTTGCCGCTCGAAGTGCAGCCGATGGTCGACGAACTCAACGCGCTGCTCGCGCATAATGAAAAACAGGCCGAGGAGGCGCGGCTGCATGCGGGCAATCTCGCCCATGCGCTGAAAACGCCGCTCACCGTCCTCGTCAACAGCGCGACCAGCTCCAGTTCGGAGCTCGCCGAGACGGTGCGGCGCGAGGCCGCGACAATGCAGCGACAGGTCGACCACCACCTCGCCCGCGCGCGCGCCGTCGGGCGCCGCGGCGCGGCGCAGGCGCGGGCGGTGGTGTGGGACAGCGTGCAAAGCGTGTCGCGCGCGGTTGCCGCGCTCTATCCAGAGGCGCGGCTCGATGCGGCGGGCGACAAGACCGTCGTCGTGCGGGTGGAGCGGCAGGATCTCGACGAACTTGTCGGCAATTTGCTCGAAAATGCGGCCAAATATGGTGGCGGCAGCGTGTTCGTCACGGTCGGCCGCGAGGGTGGGATGGCGGAAATCCTGATCGAGGACGATGGCATGGGCATATCGCCGGCAGATCGGGAGCGTATCTTCGACCGCGGGGTCCGCCTCGACAGCGGCAAGCCGGGGACGGGGCTGGGCCTCGCCATCGTGCGCGACGTTGCCGAAATTTACGGCGGCAGCATAGCGCTTGAGGAGAGCGAGGATCTCGGCGGGCTGCTCGTGCGGTTGAGGTTGCCCGCGGGTTAAGCGGCGGTGACGTCCAGCCCGCGCTGCACCCCTGGACGCGCGAGGCCTGCGTCGAGCCAGCGTTGGACATGCGCAAAGCGGTCGAAGCCAACAATCTCGCGCGCTTCGTAAAAGCCGATCAGATTGCGGACCCAGCCAAGCAGCGAAATGTCGGCGATGCTGTAGTCGTCGCCCATCACCCACTCGCGCGTCGCCAATCTTTCGTCGAGCACCCCGAGCAGGCGCGCCGATTCCGCCGCATAACGGTCGCGCGGGCGCTTGTCCGCATAGTCCCGGCCGACGAACTTGTGAAAGAAGCCGAGCTGCCCGAACATCGGACCAACGCCGCCCATCTGCCACATCACCCACTGGATCGTCTCGTAACGCATGGTCGGATCGGCCGAGATGAACTGGCTACTCTTGTCTGCAAGATAGATCAGGATCGCGCCCGATTCGAACAGCGCCAGCGGTTTGCCGCCTGGTCCGGCGGGGTCGTAGATCGCCGGAATCTTGCCATTGGGGTTGAGCGCAAGGAACGCCGGGTCGTGGCTCTCGTTCGCCATGATGTCGATCCGGTGCGGTTCGTAGGCGAGGCCCGTTTCCTCGAGCATGATGCCCGCCTTCACGCCGTTCGGCGTCGGCGCGGAGAAAAGCTGTATCCGTTCGGGATGCTGGGCGGGCCAGCGCGCGAAGATCGGGTGATCGAGGGTCACGCGCTCTGCTCCCGCTTGGCTTGCTGATGATGGCGGATCACCTCGTCGATGATGAAGCGCAGAAATTTCTCGGTGAAATCGGGGTCGAGATCGGCGTCGCGCGCCAGCTCACGCAATCGTTCGATCTGGCGCTCTTCGCGATTGGGATCGGCGGGGGGCAGGCCGTCGCGCGCCTTGAGTTCGCCGACCGCCTTGGTCACCTTGAACCGCTCCGCGAGCATATAGACGAGCGCGGCGTCGATATTATCGATGCTCTGGCGATAGCGGCTCAGTTGGTCGTCCATGGGTGCGCGATTCCTCTCTTCTGCGGCACGCTTGGCACCGGGCGGGGCCTCAAAGCAAGCCGAAAGTCGTTGCAAAATCGCGGCCGCGGCGCCAAGGCTCGCCGCGTTATGACAGCAGAAATTCATCAGCTTCACGGCGACCGGCCGCCCTCACTCGACCCGATGATGGCGCTTGTCGCCGCCGATATGAACGAGGTGAATTCGGTCATTCTCGACCGCATGCAGTCGGAAGTGCCGCTGATCCCCGAACTCGCCGGTCATCTGATAGCGGGCGGCGGCAAAAGGATGCGACCGATGCTGACGCTCGCGTGCGGCAAGCTGCTCGATTATCCGGGTCGCCGCCACTGCAAGCTCGCCGCCGCGGTCGAGTTTATTCATACCGCCACATTGCTCCACGATGATGTCGTCGACAAATCGGACCTCCGCCGCGGCCGCAAGACCGCGAACCTGATCTGGGGCAACAGCGCGTCGGTGCTCGTCGGCGATTTCCTGTTCAGCCGGGCGTTCGAGGTGATGGTCGAGGACGGCTCGCTCAAAGTGCTCAAGATCCTGTCGCGCGCCTCGGCGGTAATTGCCGAGGGCGAAGTCAACCAGCTCTCCGCACAGCGGCGCATCGAAACCAGCGAAGATCAGTATCTGGCGATCATCAACGCCAAGACCGCCGAACTGTTTGCCGCTGCATGCAAGATCGCGGCAGTCGTCGCCGAACGTGACGAGGCGACCGAAGCGGCGCTCGACGCCTATGGCCGTAATCTCGGTATCGCGTTCCAGCTTGTCGACGATGCGATCGATTATGTTTCGGATGCCGAGACGATGGGCAAGGGCGTCGGCGACGATTTTCGCGACGGCAAGGTCACGCTCCCGGTCATCCTCGCCTATGCGCGCGGCAGCGGAGAGGAGCGCGAGTTCTGGAAACAGGCCATCGTCGGACACCGGACGTCGGACGAAGACCTCGTCTATGCCACCTCGCTGCTTCACAAGCACGGGACGATTGCCGACACATTGGCGCGCGCGCGCCATTACGGCCAACGTGCCGTGGATGCGATCGGGGGTTTTCGCGTTAGCCAGGCGAAATCGGCGCTGACCGAAGCGGTCGCCTTCGCGGTCGCGCGCGCCTATTGAGGCGGCGCCGATGGCGATGATGGGCCCAGCGGCGGACAGCCCCGACGCCTATATCGCCGCGCTGTCGGGCTGGCAGCGTGAACGCTGCGAGATGATGCGCGCAGCGATCCTGCGCGCGGCGCCGTTCGAAGAGACGATCAAATGGACCAACCTCGTCTTTATGGCGAACGGTCCCTGCATCCTTATTCGCGCCGAGGCGCATCGCGTGCTGCTCGGCTTCTGGCGCGGCAAAAGGCTGCGCGACCTCGAACCACGGATCAAGGCGAGCGGCAAATATGAACTTGGCAATCTGGTGATGGTGGAGGCGACGGAGCTATTGCCCGAGACGATAGAAATGCTCGCGTCCGAAGCATTTCGTTTGAACGCCGAACTGGGCAATCCGGCGGCGCGCACCTGATGCAATCCTTGCCAATTGACATCGTGCTGCCCGATATCATGGCCGCGCTGGTGCTGAAGCCCAACGCCGTCGTCGTGGCGCCGCCGGGCGCGGGCAAGACGACACGCGTCGCGCCTGCACTGCTCGACCAGCCATGGTGCAAGGGCGCGGTGTGGCTACTGTCGCCGCGTCGACTGGCGGCACGCGGCGCGGCCGAACGGATCGCCGAGGAAATGGGCGAAACCGTCGGCGGCACGGTCGGTTATGCTACGCGGCTCGATAGCAAGCAGTCGGGCGCGACGCGGCTTCTCGTCATGACGCCGGGGCTATTTCGCAATCTTATCCTCGCCGATCCCGAACTCGGCGGTGTGTCGGCGGTGTTGTTCGACGAAGTGCACGAACGCAGTCTCGACGGCGATTTCGCGCTGGCGTTGGCGATTGACGCGCAACAGGGCCTCCGTGATGATCTTCGCCTCTTGGCGATGTCCGCGACGCTCGACGGGGCACGCTTTGGCGCCTTGCTTGGCAATGCACCGGTGGTGAAGAGCGAAGGCAAAATCTGGCCGCTCGACCTGCGTCACATCGGCCGCCGCGCCGAAGATCGGCTCGAGGCGTCGGTGCTCGCAGCGGTGCGGCAAGCGCTGGCCGATGAGGCTGAGGGCGACATGCTGGCTTTCCTGCCTGGCGCCGCCGACATCGAACGCGCCGCGACCGCGGTAGAGGACGCGCGGCTGCCGGTCGTCGTCCACCGTTTGCACGGACAGATCGACCCGGCGCTCCAGCGCCAGGCGCTCGTCCGCGACCGCGATGGGCGGCGCAAGCTGATCGTCGCGACAAGCATCGCCGAAACCAGCCTGACGATCGACGGAGTGCGGATCGTCATCGACGCGGGCCTGTCGCGTCGCCCGCGCTTCGACAAGGCGGCGGGTATCGCGCGCCTCGTCACCGAGCGTGCGAGCCAGGCGTCGGCGACGCAGCGCGCCGGCCGCGCGGCGCGGCAGGGGCCGGGGGTCGCCTATCGATTGTGGGAAGCGGCAGCGACCGCGGGCATGCCGCCGTTCGATCCGCCCGAAATCCACGAGAATGACCTGATGCGCGTCGTGCTCGATTGCGCGAGCTGGGGGATTATCGATCCGCGGCAATTGGGCTGGCTCGACCCGCCATCGCCGGCCGCCATTGCCGAAGCCAAGTCACGGCTGCAGGCGATTGGGGCGCTCGCTGACGATGGCCGCATCACCGCGCATGGCAAGGCGCTCGCCGCGATCCCGCTACCCGTCCCGCTGGCGCATATGCTGCTCGACGCGGCGCGCGCGGGGGAGAGCGAAATGGCGGGGCGGCTGGCGGTGTTGCTCACCGAGCCGGGGCTTTGTGGGCGCGGCGTCGATGTCGAGGCACGGCTAGGACGCTGGCGCGGGCAGCGGGGCGAGCGGTCCGAGGGCGCGTGGCGCCTCGCGCGGCGACTGGCGACGGTCGGCGAGAAGCTCGCGGTAGGGACCGACGATGTCGTGCCGCGCTCGATCGGCGGCTGGATCGCAACCGCCTGGCCCGACCGCGTCGCGCGCCAGCGCGCCGGACAGCGCGGCGAATATCTCAGCGTCGGCGGCCGCGCCTATCGCATTGATGTGGTCGATCCGCTCGCGAGCAGCGAATGGCTCGCGATCGCCGATGCGCAGGGCCACGCTGCGGGCGTGCGCATTCTTGCCGCGGCGCCGATCGAACAGGCCGAGGTCGAGGAATTGTTCGCCGACCGCATCGTCGCCCATTCGGCGAGCAGCTATGATAGCGCCAGCGACCGTGTCGATCATCGCCGCGAACGGCGGCTTGGCGCGATCGCGCTGACGAGCGGGCAGGCGGGGCGCAGCGAAAATGCCGGGGACGATATCGCGGTGCGCATGGCGGCGGTACGGAGCAAGGGGCTGGGGCTGATCGGCTGGGGGCCGGCATCGCAGGCGCTGCGCCAGCGCGCCTCCTATGCGGGAATCGACGCGCTTTCGACGGGTGCGCTCGCCGACAGCCTCGAACTCTGGTTGGAACCGTTGCTCGCAGGGTGCCGGGGCCTCCGCGATATCGGCGACCGGAGGCTGGCTGATGCGCTGATGGCGGTGCTCGACTGGCCGGCGCGTCAATTGCTCGAAAAGCACGCGCCCGCCGATTATGTGACCCCGGTCGGCAGCCGGCATCCGATCGACTATGGCGCCGACGGCGGACCGACGGTCAGCGTGCGCGTGCAGGAACTGTTCGGGCTGACGCGCCACCCGACGATCGGCGATCCGCCGGTGCCGCTGGTGCTTGCGCTGACCTCGCCCGCGCACCGGCCGATCCAGACGACGCGCGATCTCGTCTCTTTCTGGGGTGGCAGCTGGCACGATGTCGCACGCGAGATGCGGGGGCGCTATCCCAAGCACAACTGGCCCGACGATCCGGCGAACGCGCTGCCAAGCTTGATGACCAAGGCGGCCCAAGCGCGGCGCGATGCGCAATAGGCCTCTTTTCGCAGTCGCCGGTTGGCGCTATGGCGGCGACACAGGCCCCAGCACAGGACGATCCAGATGAAAGCGCGTATTTTCCAGAAGCCCAAGAATGCGATGCAGTCGGGGCGTGCCGGGACGCAGCGCTGGGTGCTTGAATTTGCGCCTAGCGAAGCGCGCAAGGCCGATCCGCTGATGGGTTGGGCGGGCAGCGGCGACACGCAGCGCCAACTGCGGTTGGGCTTTTCGAGCCGGGAAGAGGCCGTGGCTTATGCGGAGCGCAATGGCATCGAGACCGAGGTCGTTGCGACCCCCGTGCGGACGCTCAAGATTCAAGCCTACGCCGACAATTTTCGCTGATCGCCTGTGTCCCCGCGAAGGCGGGGACCCATCTCCTGCCAGTTCAATATCGCACCTCACGGTGATGGGCACCCGCCTTCGCGGGGACACGGTCGCCATTTAGGCGACGGCATTCACTCCACGTCGGGCTGCAGCAATTTGTGCAGGTGGACGACGACATATTTCATCTCGGCATCGTCCACGGTGCGCTGCGCGGCGCTACGCCATGCCTTTTCTGCCGACTTGTAGTCGGGATAGAGGCCGACGACGTCGAGATTGTGAAGGTCGGTAAAGTCGAGGCCCTGCGGGTCGCTGACGCGTCCGCCGAAAACCAGGTGAAGCTTGCTCATCTTCGGATTCCTGCCGGTAAAAGTCTTGGGGAGGGAAAGCGCAGCCCCCTATTCCGCAACGGACGAATAAGCAAGTCAGCTGTCCATCAACTGTCGGGGTCGTCCTTGCGGCCTTTAGGCAGGAGCGACCCCAGCAACGCGCCGATCGCGACCGCGCCGGCGACAAGCGCCAGCGGCTGCTTCTCGGCCGCGTCCTTCAACTTGCTGTTGGCGCGTTTGGCCTGCGCCTTGCCCTTTTCATAGACTTCGCCGGCGGCTTCGCGGGCAACGCCGGCCTGTTCGCTGGCCTTTGCCGCAAAATCCTCGGTCGCGGCGCGCGCGCGGCCGTAACCGTCCTGGATGCGCGCCTTTGCCGCTTCGGCGGTCAGTCGCGCGTTTTCGGCGGTTTTCTCTGCAAGTTCACTCGCTTTTGCACGCGTTTCGCGGGCTGTTTCACCGAACGGCTTCATCATCTTCCTCCACATTTTCGATGTCATCCTCGTCCGCCGGTTCTTCGGCGGAGCGAAAATGATCGGCGACGTCTGTCGCCAGGTCCTGAATCTTTTGCACCAGACGCGGCGCATGTTCTCTGATCGGTTCGCGCAGCAGCCATGCGATGCCCGCCGCCGCGGCGATCGCGATCGGAAGCCGGTTGTTGCGAAATTGCTCTTGCACCGCGTGGGCGGCGTCGTCGACCTTTTCGCCGATCCGGTATTTCCCGCGATCGACGAGCGCGCCGGGCTTGAGCGCGGCGCGTGCAACGTCGAGCCGGCGGTGCAGTTCGGCGCGCTGCAACATCGATCGGCGCGCGGCGGCGATCAGGCGATTACGCGTCCGCGGCATCGTCAATCCCTTCGTTGGCGAGGTCGCGGCGAAGCGCGGTGCGAATGTCGCCATAGCTGAGCTGCGCGCGCCAACCTGCAAAAGCGGCAATGGCAAGCAACACGCCGACCACGATCAATGTCGCGAGCAGCGGGCCAAGGTGCGGCGACAGCGCCAATATCGCACCGAACGCCAGCGCCAGCAATGCCACGCCGGCGGCGGTGGCGGCAACGCCGCCCCATATCGCGGCGCGACTGGCACCGTGCAGCGCCAGCTCGCCGCGCGCCTCGATGAGCGCAAACTCGGCCCGCGCCGTTGCCGAAAGATTGTCGACGACATCGCCGACAATCTTTTCGAGCGGGACGGGCGGCGGCGTCACCGGGCGCCCGTCGGGCGCGTAACCGTGACTTATGCCGTCAAAGCTATGCGCGTCGGGCGTTGGCGAGGGGTGCGGATCTGCAGATGACAAGGCCCTGTCAATCGTTCGAATTGCCCTTGAGCATCCGGGCGAGCACGAAACCGATCACCGTCGCTGCGCCGACGGCGATCGCCGGGTTCTTCTTGACCATGTCGCGGGTCGAGGCGGCGAGCTCGTCGAGATCCTTCTTGTCGAGCGACGTCGCGAGGCCGGCAACGGTCGTCGCGGCCGAGCGGGCATAGTCGCCATATTGTTTGCCGAACTTGGTGTCGACCGTGCCGGCGCTGTCTTCGAGCAATTTCGCGAGGCTGCCAACGGCTTCGGCGGCCTTGTCCTTGCCCTTGGTCGCAGCGTCGCGGGCCTTGGTCGAGGCCTGGTTCTTCAGCGTCGCCGCTTCCTCTTTCAGCGAGGCGGCTTTTTTCGACGCTTCGGATTTGATGGTGTCGCGCGTCGCAGCGAGCTGGTCGCGGATCGGATGGTCCTTCGCGGCCTTCACGGTCGCGGGCTTGCGCGCGGGCGCAGCCTTGGTCGCGGCGGCCTTAGCAGGCGCCGTGGGACGGGGGGTGGCAACTTTCTTGGTCGCGGGAGTAGCGGCTTTGGCCATCGGCGTTGTCCTCTTCTTCTTTTATCGGGCGCCGCATGCGCGAACAACCCTTTGGTCCTGCCTCAATATATAGCAAGACGGGGCTAATGGTTCCATCCCTGCGCAAAATTCCTATGCAGCGGTTGCACTAACGTCACCCGGTCGATAACAGGCGGGCGCCTTTTCCAACGCCCTGCCGGCAGGGCTTCAGCAGGACATATTGCATGACCGCCATCATCGACATCCATGGCCGCGAAATCCTCGACAGCCGCGGTAATCCGACCGTCGAAGTCGATGTCCTGCTCGAAGACGGCAGCTTCGGCCGCGCCGCGGTGCCGTCGGGCGCCTCGACCGGCGCGCATGAAGCGGTCGAACTGCGCGACGGCGACAAGAGCCGCTATCTCGGCAAGGGTGTGACCAAAGCGGTCGCCGCGGTGAACGGCGATATCGCCGAAGCGCTGATCGGCCTCGATGCCGAGGATCAGCGCGAGCTCGACATGGCGATGATCGATCTCGACGGCACGGCGAACAAAAGCCGCCTGGGCGCCAATGCGATCCTCGGCGTCAGCCTCGCCGCTGCAAAGGCGGCTGCCGATGCGCGCGGCCTGCCGCTCTATCGCTATGTCGGCGGTGTCTCGGCGCGGACATTGCCGGTGCCGATGATGAACATCATCAACGGCGGCGAACATGCCGACAATCCGATCGACGTGCAGGAATTCATGATCATGCCCGTCGGCGCCGGCAGCATCGCCGAAGCCGTGCGCTGGGGCAGCGAGATTTTTCACACGCTGAAGAAAGGCCTGTCGGCCAAGGGGCTCGCGACCGCGGTCGGCGACGAGGGCGGTTTCGCCCCGAACCTCGCCTCGACGCGCGCCGCGCTCGACTTCATCGCCGCATCGGTTGATCAGGCGGGCTTCAAGCTCGGCACCGATGTCGTGCTCGCGCTCGATTGCGCCGCGACCGAATTCTTCCGTGACGGCAAATATGAGATCAGCGGCGAAGGGCTGTCGCTCAGCCCCGAACAGATGGCCGAATATCTCGCCGCGCTGGTGAACGACTATCCGATCAAGTCGATCGAAGACGGCATGAGCGAAGACGACTTCACGGGATGGAAGGCGCTCACCGACCTTGTCGGCGACAAGTGCCAGCTGGTTGGCGACGACCTGTTCGTCACCAATCCGCTGCGGCTGGAGCAGGGCATCAAGGACGGCCTCGCCAACTCGCTGCTCGTCAAGGTCAACCAGATTGGCACCCTGTCCGAAACGCTCGACGCCGTCGATATGGCGCACCGCGCGCGCTACACTGCGGTGATGTCGCACCGTTCGGGCGAGACCGAGGATTCGACGATCGCCGACCTCGCGGTCGCAACCAACTGCGGCCAGATAAAGACCGGCAGCCTCGCGCGGTCGGACCGGCTCGCCAAGTACAACCAGCTGATCCGCATCGAGGAAGAGCTGGGCGACATGGCGCGCTATCCGGGTTCTTCGATTTTCGGCTGATCGCAAAGCGGCGGAAAACTATGGCCTGATGCCTTGACGCCATGAATCAACTCTGATTCAAGGGCCGGGATGACGCAGCGCCACAAATTCCGCAAATCGATGCACCGGGCCGCCGGCCCCGCCATCGCGGTGATGGTGGTGCTGGCGATGATCGGCTATATCATCTTCGGTCCGACCGGCCTCTACGCCTGGGGCGATTATGGCCAGTCGGTCGAAAAGCAGCGCGTGATCCTTAGCGAGCTCACCAAAAAACAGACCGAGCTGCAGAACCGCGTCAACCTGCTCGACCGGCGCCGTGTCGATCCCGACCTCGCCGAAGAATATGTCCGCGAAAAGCTCGGCGCCTATCACCCCGACGAGGTGATCATTCCGATGGAACCCGACGCGACGCGCTAAGCTTTCGCTGCGGCGTCGCCGCGCCCATGCTGCATACGTAAGTTGACGTGGCCCCCTGCCATGGTGGGCGTTGCCAAGTGCGGCGCGCCTCTCCTATATGGCGGCTTGCCGTAACGGCTAAATGCAAAGGAACCCGTCTTGGCCAAAGCACCTGCGCGCACCTCCCCCGCGCCCAAAAAGACTGCATCCACCCCGGCCGCCGCGAGCAACCGCGAGCAACCGCGCGATCCCGTTCCCTATGACGCGACTCCGCAAGAGCTGGAAAAATTCTATCGCGAGATGCTGCTGATCCGCCGTTTCGAGGAAAAGGCCGGGCAGCTTTACGGTCTCGGCCTGATCGGCGGTTTCTGCCACCTCTATATCGGCCAGGAAGCCGTCGCGGTCGGCCTGCAGTCGGCGCTTGATGGCGACAAGGACAGCGTCATCACCGGCTACCGCGATCATGGCCATATGCTCGCTTACGGCATCGATCCCAAGGTGATCATGGCCGAACTGACGGGGCGCCAGGCCGGCATCTCGAAGGGCAAGGGCGGCTCGATGCACATGTTCAGCGTCGAGCATAAATTCTATGGCGGCCACGGCATCGTCGGCGCGCAGGTGTCGCTGGGCACCGGGCTGGCCTTTGCGCACAAATATCGCGGCGACGGCGGGGTTGCGATGGCCTATTTCGGCGACGGCGCGTCGAACCAGGGGCAGGTGTACGAAAGCTTCAACATGGCCGAGCTGTGGAAGCTGCCGATCATCTTCGTGATCGAGAACAACCAATATGCGATGGGCACCTCGGTCAACCGCTCGTCGGCCGAGGACCAGCTTTATCGTCGCGGTGAAAGCTTCCGCATCCCCGGCATGCAAGTCGACGGCATGGACGTGCTCGCGGTGCGCGGTGCTGCCGAGACGGCGCTGGAATGGGTGCGCGCCGGCAAGGGGCCGGTGCTGATGGAGCTCAAGACCTATCGTTATCGCGGCCACTCGATGTCCGACCCCGCCAAATATCGCAGCCGCGAGGAAGTGCAGGCCGTCCGCGACAAATCTGACTCGATTGAACATCTGAAGAAGCTGATGACCGATGCGGGCATCAGCGAAGACAAATTCAAGGAAATCGACAAGGAAATTCGCGCGATCGTGGCCGAGTCCGCCGACTTTGCGGAAAGTGCGCCCGAACCGGAACTTCATGAACTTTATACCGACGTGCTGGTGGAGCAATATTGAGATGGCCATCGAATTGAAAATGCCGGCACTGTCGCCGACGATGGAAGAAGGCACGCTCGCCAAGTGGCTCGTCAAGGAAGGCGACACGGTGAAGTCGGGCGACATTCTCGCCGAGATCGAGACCGACAAGGCGACGATGGAATTCGAAGCGATCGACGAGGGCACGATCGGCCAGATCCTCGTTGCTGAGGGCACCGACAATGTGAAGGTCGGCACGGTGATCGCGACGATCGCGGGCGAGGGCGAGGAAGCCGCCGCTCCCGCGCCTGCACCGGCTGCTGCACCCGAACCCAAGGCCGAAGCACCCGCACCGGCGCCCGCCGCCGCTCCGGCTGCGGCCCCCGCTGCTGCCGAGCGTGCTTCGGACCCGGCGATCCCCGAAGGCACCGCGATGGTCCGTTTGACCGTCCGCGAAGCTTTGCGCGACGCGATGGCCGAGGAAATGCGCAAAGACGACCGCGTCTTTGTGATGGGCGAGGAAGTCGCCGAATATCAGGGCGCGTATAAAGTGACCCAAGGGCTGCTCGATGAGTTCGGGGCGCAGCGGGTCGTTGACACGCCGATCACCGAATATGGCTTCGCCGGCCTCGGCGCGGGGGCAGCGATGGGCGGTCTTCGTCCGGTCATCGAGTTCATGACCTTCAACTTTGCGATGCAGGCGATCGACCACATCATCAACTCGGCGGCGAAGACCAATTATATGTCGGGCGGCCAGATGCGCTGTCCGATCGTGTTCCGCGGTCCGAACGGCGCTGCGGCGCGCGTCGGCGCGCAGCACAGTCAGAATTTCGCGCCCTGGTACGCCAGCGTCCCTGGCCTGATCGTGATCGCGCCCTATGATGCCGCCGATGCCAAGGGGCTGCTCAAGGCCGCGATCCGCACTGAAGACCCGGTCGTCTTCCTCGAGAATGAGCTGCTCTATGGCCGCAGCTTCGACGTGCCCGAGGTCGATGATTTCGTCCTGCCGATCGGCAAGGCGCGGATCATGCGGGCGGGCAGCGACGTCACAATCGTCAGCTATTCGATCGGCGTCGGGCTCGCGCTCGAAGCCGCCGACCAGCTTGCGGCCGAGGGCATCGACGCCGAGGTGATCGACTTGCGCACGATCCGTCCGCTCGATACCGCGACGGTGCTCGCCAGTCTCAAGAAGACGAACCATCTCGTCATCGTCGAGGAAGGCTGGCCGGTCTGCTCGATCGCCAGCGAACTCGCGATGGTCGCGATGGAGCATGGCTTTGACGATCTCGATGCACCCGTCATGCGCGTGTGCAACGAGGATGTGCCGTTGCCCTATGCGGCGAATCTTGAAAAAGCGGCACTGATCGATACGCCGCGCGTGGTTGCAGCCGTGAAGGCGGTCCGCAATCGCGCTTGATCTTTTTCACCTCGTCATTGCGAGGAGCGACGCGACGCGGCAATCCCCAGCCATCGGCCTTGCGCCTCGCGCTGGAGATTGCTTCGCTTCGCTCGCAATGACGAAGGTGGGATGCTAGCGCTTCCCGCGCATGACGACTGACGCCGATCTCGAAACCAGCTTCTATCCCGATATGCGCGATCCGCGCGTGCTGGTTTCCGTACCGCACGCGCGGCGCGCGGCGATGGCGGCGCTATGGAGTTTGGCCGCACGTCTCACAAAGCTGCTGCTCGACGCGCGCGAACCGCTGATCGGTCAGATCAAGCTCGCCTGGTGGCGCGATATGGCGGCGATGATCGCAAGCGATCCGGGCGCCTTGCCGAAGGGCGAACCACTGCTCGCCGAACTTCAGGCCACGTGGGCGGGGCAGGGTGGTCTCGACGCCCTTGTCGATGCGGCCGAGGCGATGCTGGTCGCCGAGAGCGACGACGAACGGCGCGCCGCTTCCGAGAACTTTGGTGGGCAGCTTTTCAGCCTGTCCGGCGGCGAAGCTGCGGGCGGACACCGCTGGGGCCTCCTCTGGGGCGCCGGGGTCGAGGACAAGGAGCAGGAAGCGCGCCAGCTGCTGTCCGATGCCAAGGCGCGGCCTGCTCCGCCGCGGCGCGCGTTTAGCGGAAATCGCTCGCTCCTGATGCTCGACCGCTGGGCAGCGGCAATCGCGCACCATGACGGCGAGCGGCAGCTGCGCAGCGAGGGGCTGCTCCTGTTGCGCATCGGCCTTTTCGGGCGCTGACGACTAAAAACGCGTCGGGGGTGGAAATAGCGCCTCCAAACAACTATCTTTGCCAGAATAAACGGGGTCGCAGGGGACAATGCGATGTTCAACGGGCTGGTCGCCTATCTCGATTCGATCAAGGCGCGCGACCCTGCGCCGCGGTCGCGCTGGGAAATTCTACTCTATCCGGGGCTTGTTGCCGTCGGCATGCACCGCATCGCGCACTGGCTGTTCGAGGCGCGATTGTTCTTCCTCGCGCGCTTCGTCAATCATCTGTCGCGCTTCCTGACCGCGGTCGACATCCATCCGGGTGCGCAGATCGGCCGCCACCTGTTCATCGATCACGGCTTTGGCGTCGTGATCGGCGAGACTGCGGAAATCGGCGACAATGTTTCCATCTATCAGGGCGTGACGCTCGGCGGCACCGATCCCGCGAATGGCATCGGCGGCAAGCGCCATCCGACGTTGGCCGATGATGTCATTGTTGGATCGGGTGCCCAGATCCTTGGCCCCATCACGGTCAACGCCCGCGCGCGCGTCGGTGCGAATGCCGTAGTGACCAGGGATGTGCCCGAAGGCGCGGTGATGGTCGGTATCCCGGCGCGTTCGACCTTGCTCGACGCGACCGAATATGCGCGCGAATTCGTGCCCTATGGCACGCCGTGCAGCGAAACCTTCGACCCCGCGACGCAAAAGATCGAGCTGCTGCAATGCCAACTCGACCTGCTGCAGAAGCAGCTGAAGTCGCTGCTCGATGAGCGCGCCGAGGTAGCTGAAGCCGAAGCGCCGCGGCGCAAAGGGGGCCGGACCGGCGCCTGATGGGAACCGTAACGCCCCTGCCGTTCGCCAATCGGGCGGCACCGCTGCAGACCGGCTTCGATCGCCCCGAACTCATGCGCATCCTCGACCTCTACGGCCGCATGGTCGCCGCAGGGCATTGGCGCGATTATGCGATGGATTTCCACCGCGACGCCGCAATCTTTTCGGCCTTTCGCCGCGCCGCCGAGCGCCCCGAATATCGCATCGAAAAACGCCCCGCCTTGCGGAGCCGGCAGGGCATGTGGGCCCTTGTCTCCGAAGCCGGGGCGATATTGAAACGCGGTGACGAGCTATCGAATGTGCTCGCCCCCGTCGAACGCAAGCTTATGAAGCTGGTCGGGGACTGACGCCGCCGATCCGGAACGGGTAGTGGGGATCAGGCCTTTTTCTGGCCTGGCCCCCACCCGTTCCTCCGCCCGCAGGGGGGAGCTCTCGATCAGGCTGCCGCGAGGCGCCTGAGCTTTTTGTCGTCACCCAGCAGCACCGTCGGGCTACCGTGCGCCTTGCGGCGTTCGACCCAGTCGCGCAGCAGTTCGGCGCAGCTGTGGTCGAGCCCCGACAACTGGCCGCAGTCGATCGTCACCGGCTTGTCGCGCGGGATCGCGCCCAGCGTGTCTTCCAGCTTGGGAAGCTGGACAAAGGTTGCCGCGCCCGACAGGCGAACGCGCGTTCCCTCTTCATTGTCCGATTGATCCACCTTGAGCCGCAGGCGGCGCACATGGGGGATCAGTTCGACGAGTGAGAAGAGGATGCCGACGATCACGCCGGTGAGCAGGTCGACCGCGACGACGAGCACCAGTGTCGTGGCCCAGATTGCGACCGGCAGCAGGCCATGATGCTTGAGCAGCTCACGCGCATGGTCGAGCTTGACGAGGCGCCAGCCAGTTACGACGAGCACCGCGCCGAGTGTCGCCATGGGGATGGCGCGCATCACCGACGGCAACAGCGCGACGAACGCCAGGATCCAGATGCCGTGCAGGATCGTCGAGCGGCGCGACACCGCACCGGCCTGGACGTTGGCCGAACTGCGGACGATGACGCCCGTCATCGGCAAGGCGCCCGCGCCGCCGCACAACATGTTGCCAACGCCCTGCGCCCGCAGTTCCTTGTTGAAATCGCTGCGCGGACCATCGTGCATCTTGTCGACCGCCGCCGCCGATAGCAATGTCTCGGCGCTGGCAATGAAGGCGACCGCGATGGCCGCGGCGATGATTTCGGGCGTCAGCCAGCTCGCGAAGGATGTGGGCGGCGTGATCGCGGTGAGGATCGAATCCGGCACGTCGACGCGCGCTACGTTCATGTCGACAAACAGCGCGATCAACGTGCCCGCCACGACGCCCAGCAGGGCGCCGGGGACCAGGCGCAGCGATTCCGGGCGCCATTTTTCCCATGCGAGCATGACGCCGATCGTGATGCCGGCAATCAGCAGCGCAAGTTCGGCACCGCCGGGGCTGGCGGGGTCGAGCCCGAGCAGGCGTCCCGGCATTGCGGCGATATTTTCAAGGCCGCTAGCCAAGGGTTTGGCGTCGAACAGGACGTGGAACTGGCCGATGACGATCAGCACGCCGATGCCGCCGAGCATGCCGTGAACGACCGCAGGAGAAATCGCGCGGAACCAGCCGCCGAGTTTCATCATGCCGGCGATCAACTGGACCGCGCCCGCGATCAGCAGGATCGGGCCGAGCGCCTCGATTCCCTGCGTGCGGATCAGTTCGAACACGATCACAGCGAGGCCGGCGGCGGGGCCGCTGACCTGGAGCGGCGATCCGGCGATCGCGCCGACGACGATCCCGCCGATGATGCCTGTTATCAGGCCTTTTTCGGGCGGGAGGCCGGATGCGACGGCGATGCCCATGCACAGCGGCATCGCGACGAGAAACACGACGATCGACGCCGCGAAATCGCGCGAAAAGCCGCTGGCCGAGCTGGCGGGGAGAGCCTGGCTCGCCATGATCAGGCAGCCTTTGCCTGGTCTGCGTGCATCGCAAGCCGCTCGCCGGCAGCGAGCGCGACGGGCAGGGGTTCGTCGTCACGGATCGGCATGAAGCGGCCGGTGGCGCCGTCGAGTCCCATCACGACACCCAGATGGATGTCGACGAACCAGCCGTGCAGCGAAATCTCGCCGCGCGCGATGCCTGCGGCGACCGACGGATGGGTGCGCAGGTGGGCAAGCTGGACGACGATATTCTCGAGGCTCGCGGCACGGACGAGTCCGGCATCGTCCAGGTCGGAATAGCCCGTTCGCACGACATGCTCGGCGGCGTGGCTGTGGCGCAGCCATGCGGCGACGTTCGGCATGCCCTCGGTCATGTGCGGGTTCATCAGCGCCTTCATCGCGCCGCAGTCCGAATGGCCGCAGACGATGATGTCGCGCACGCCGAGCGCGGCGACGGCATATTCGACCGTCGAAGATACGCCGCCGTTCTGCGTCGCAAATGGGGGTACGATGTTGCCGGCGTTGCGGCAGACGAACAGGTCGCCCGGTTCGGCCTGCATGATGTGTTCGGGTACCACGCGGCTGTCCGCGCAGGAAATCATGAGGGCCTTCGGGCTCTGGCCGTCGGCAACAAGTTTGGCGAAAAGGTCGTTACGGCTGGGGAAGACGCGCTTTTCGAAATCGAATACGCGGCCGATAAGGTCGTTCATGAAACCACTCCTTGCTGGTTGGTTTCACGCACATGGCGATCGAATTTTGCTGCGGTGCAGCGTTAATGTAACGAAATGTTTCTCAGGCGGCGGGCAGGCGCAGGCGTGCGGCCAAACCGCCGAGATGGCTCTGGCCAAGCTCGAGCGACCCCCCGTGCATCCGGGCGATGCGGTCGACGATCGACAGACCGAGCCCGAACCCGCCCGTATTGCGCGCCCGCGCGCTGTCGAGCCGGGCAAAGGGCTGGATGGCTTCTTCGCGCTGATGTTCGGGGATGCCGGGGCCGTCGTCGGCGACTTCGATTTCGATCCTCCGGTCGCCGCTGCGCAGTCGCACCTCGATCTCGGTCCCGAAGCGCAGCGCATTGCCGAGCAGGTTCAGCAGCGCGCGCTTGATCGCGATGCCGTGGACCGGCAGCACCAGATGGTTGGGCCCGGCATAGCGGACGCGATGCCCCCGATCGCTCGCCTCGTCGGCGGCCGTCGCGCACATCACCGCGATATCGGTCGGCGCCAAGGGCTCGGTCGGATTGTCGATATCGCCCGACAGATAGGCCAGGAGTGAGTCGATCATGCGCTCCATCTCGCCGATATCCTGCTCCATCGCGGCCTCGACCGCCGGGTCGGCGATGCTGTCGGCGCGCAGCCGCAGCCGCGAGAGGGGCGTGCGAAAGTCGTGCCCCACCGCCGCAAGGGCCTGGGTCCGGTCGGCGATCATCGCGGTGATCCGGTGCTGCATATCGTTGAAGGCGCCGATGACGCTGCGCACCTCGGTCGGCCCGCGCATCGGGACATCGACGAAATCGCGCTTGCCCATATTTTCGGCCGCGCGCTGCAGGTCGCGCAGCGGGCGAAGCGTGTGCCGGATCAACAGGCTGGCGAGCAGCACGAGCGCGATCGCCGGGACCAGCGTTTGCAATGTGCGGCCCAGCGTCAGGTCCAGTTGGCGAACATGGTCGCGCGCGCTGAAACTGACCCAACTGCGATCGTTCAGCCGGATTGCCCCCGATATGGTGCTGTGCAGACCGGGTGACTGAAGATAGAGGCGCAGGTCGCGCTTTTGTATCTCCGGCTCCCATGCGAGGATCTGGCGCGTGATCTGATTGAGCTTCGGCGACACGGGCGGCGGATTGACCAGCCGTTCCTGCCACACAAGATGATAGCGCGTCGTCGTCAGTTCCGACGCCACCGTATTGCGCTCCGATCGCGGCGCTTCCTCGATCAGCTTGCCCGACAGGACGAGATGTTCGGCCAGGCGGCGCGCCTTGTCGCCGTTGATCGAAAACTGGCTCGCGCGTTCATAGAGGAAGATGCTCGCGGCGCTTTCGAGCAGCACCGCGGCGAACAGGATCGCAACGATCTGCCCGAACAGGCCGAAGCCGCGCTTTTCGACCAGGCTCAAAGCCGCTCCGCCGGGACGTTCAGCATATAGCCGATGCCGCGAACGGTCACGATCGGCGCGGGTCTGTCGGGGACCGACAATTTGCGCCGCAGACGGCTGATCAGCACGTCGATGCTGCGGTCCGAACTGTCGCCAAGCCGGGTGCGCGACAATTCGATCAGTCGCTCGCGCGCGATCACGCGCTGGGCGTTGTCGCACAGGCTGACCAGCAGGTCGAATTCGGCGCCCGTCAACTCGACTGCGGCGCCATCGGGCGAGGTCAGCTGGCGTCGCGGCAGGTCGGCGGTCCATTCGTCGAAGCGGATCAGGCCGCGTTCGCGGTCGGCCAGCGGCCGCTCGATCGCGTGGCGCCGCAGCACCGCGCGGACGCGCGCCACCAGTTCGCGCACGCCGAATGGTTTGGCAAGATAATCGTCGGCGCCCAGTTCGAGGCCGACGATGCGGTCGGTTTCGGTCCCCTTTGCGGACAGGAAGATGATCGGAATGTCGCTCGTCCGCCGGACTTCGCGGCAGAGGTCGATTCCCGACGTGCCGGGCAGCATGATGTCGAGTAGCAACAGGTCGGTGGGCGCCGCACGCAGCGCGTCCCACATCTGCGGCGCGGTGCCGGCAGTGCGGACTATATAGCCATGTTCCTGCAGCGCGCGCGCAGTCAGGGTTCGGATCGGAGGATCATCCTCGACCATCAGTATATTCGGCGGTGTCATTGCTTCACCTGGGAGAGGGGCTTAATATTCTTTGACGCGGACCCGCCCGTCCGTGCCATGTTGCGGAGTGAAGGAACGCCTTGCCGGTCGGGCGCAGGCGAAAGCGCGGTCCTCAGGATGCACAGCCCTGCGGATCCGCGCTTCTCTTATCGTGCCTGACCGTTCAGGCAAGGGGGCGAATCGCTTCTTCGCTTCCGGCAACCGAAACGGCCGCGACGAAAAAGGGCCCCGTCCGACTGGCCGGGGCCCCGAAAACCGGCTTCCGAAGCTGGAAACCGACGCGCTCGCGATATTTCTATCCGTGAGCCGCGACGCCGACCGGAGCGACCGTCGCGGGCAATTGGTTCGCGAGATTGTCGGGCAGGAAGCCGACCACCACCGCGCGCGCATTCTGCCAGAAGGCCGAGAGCAGCAGCAGCGCCGATCCGATGACGAAGGCGGTCAGCGCGACGTTAAGTTCGACCGCGCCGAAGGTGTTGAACAACTGCGTCATCGCGAAAAGCACATAGGCCAGCGCCGAGACCAGCAGCGCTCGCCGGTCGATCGCGAGCGCGATCAGCCCGAACAGGATATAGACGCCGATCACCATCACCGCTGCGGCACTGCCGATGTCGTCGCCGCGCGTGACGCCGAGCAGGTGGAAAATCGGGTGCGCGATCATCGGCGCGGCGAGCAAGTGGAGCCAGAAGGCGACATCGCTGCGGCGCGTCTGGCGCACCCGATCGCTGCGGTCCCACCACATTGCGAGCGCGAACACGCCGAGCCCGGCAATCAGGACCAGCGCCATCACCAGATTGGGGGAACCCGAAACGCCGGTGATCGAGAGGATCAGCGCGACCGCCGTCGCCGCGAGCGCCGCGGTGCCTGCGGCGACGGTGACCGGCACCATGAAACGCTTCCAGTGCATCCAGGTCGCAGCCGCGGTTACCAGCGCGATTGCGCCGATGAGCAGTGCGCCGACGGTTTCGCCGGGGTCTCTGCTGAAAATGGCTTCGCCATGTTCGACGAGGAAGCCGATCATCGTCGCGGCGACGCCACCCGAAAAGGCGAGGACGAGCACGATGCTGGGCAGCGCCATGCGGCGCTTGCGGGTAAAATATTCGGCGAGGAACCAAGCCGAGCCGGCGACGAAGGCGCCGCCGAGGGCGGGGTGGACCGAGGCGCCGATCCAGCCGACCGCGATGAGCAGAATTACCGCCGCGATGCTGACAAAAATATCGTTGAAGCCGGTGATAAGGCGGAATGATTCCTCATCCGCCGCGGGGGCGGCGCGCACCGATGCGATATGCGAGCGGAAAGCCAGCGCGGCCTCCGGCGTCAGTACCTTTGCATCGACCGCGGCTTGCAGGTCGGTTTCACTATACATCGGGGTCGTCCTTCTGTCCGATCCCCTTGCCCCGCATCGCTTTTAGCAAAACTGTGTTAGTGATGCAACACGATAACTCAGGCGAAGATTTGCGCCGAGGTGAGCCGCTTGCGCTGTGCCATGGTGATGCGTTCGACCAGCCGATACGCCGCAGGATAGAGGGCAAGGTTGATCAGCGCGGCGAAGATACCGATCTGCAGGCCGGTTTCGAATTCGCCCGGCGAGGCGGGATTGAATGTCAGGCGAAGCGAAATGTTCGACGCAATGTTCGAGAGCAGCCAGGTTCCCCACCAGATCGCGAGCAGCCCCTCGGGACGGTCGAGCAGGTCGCCCTGTGCGCCGTGGCTGGCATTCCAGATTTGCCGCATCGCCGCGTAGGGCTTGAAGAGATTGGCGATCGGGATGAAAAACCACCCGACCGCCCAGCCGGGAGGGTAATCGAAGCCGACAGTACCCGCGGCAACGATATTGGCGGCCGCGCGGTAGATCCACATGCTGAAGACGATAATCGTGACGAGCGTGAGCAAGGCGTCGGCGAGGCCAACGGTGGCATAGAGCGCGGCGGCGCCGGTCAGTTCGGCATTTTCATCGAGTGAGATGTCGCCCCGCAGCTCGGCCACCTGTCCCGCCAGCGTTGCGACGATCAACACGAAACCCGCGATCAGCAATAGCTTCACCAGCTTTGCCCGCTGTTCCAGAAGGTCGATGCCCTCGGCCAGGCCCATCTTCGCCATGATGCTTCCCCCAGTTGGGGGCGCCGCCCCGGCGCCCCCAGCGGAAGGATGCTATCAGCTTCAGCCCAGCGCCATCAATGCCTTCATGACGTTCATCGACTGTTCGCTGCCCGATTGCGGGACGATCTCGCCGTTGCGGTCGATGATCTTCTCCCACGCCGCAGCGACGCCCTCGGGGGTGCGCTCGCCTTCGGGCAGCGCGACGCCGGGGGTCATTGTAACAAAAGCGGCGTGAAACGCGCCCGCGCCCGCACCGACGATCATGTTCGTCGGAGCGTCCTCGCTAACCAGGTAAAGCGCTGCAGGCACGACATTTTCGGGGGTGAATTTTTCGAACAGTTCGGCGGGAAAGATATCCTCGGTCATACGCGTGCCCGCGACCGGCGCGATCGTGTTGCAGCGGATGTTATATTTCGCGCCTTCGAGGTGGAGCGTCTTGGTAAGCCCTGCGAGGCCCAGCTTCGCGGCGCCATAATTGGCCTGGCCGAAATTGCCGTAGAGGCCGGTCGACGACGCGGTCATCAGGATGCGGCCATAGGCCTGTTCGCGCATCAGGTCCCAGCACGCCTTGGTGACATTGGCGCTGCCCGACACATGAACCTTCAGCACCAGGTCGAAATCGGCGGGCTCCATCTTGGCAAAGCTCTTGTCGCGCAGGATACCCGCGTTGTTGATCAGGACGTGGACGCCGCCCCATTCTTCCTTGGTCTTGGCGACCATCTCGACCATCTGCTCATATTCGGTGACGCTGCCGCCGTTCGACGTGGCGGTGCCACCCGCCGCGCGGATTTCCTCGACCACCTGCAGTGCGGCGTCCGAATGGCCGGTGCCGTCGCGCGATCCGCCAAGGTCGTTGACGACAACTTTCGCGCCGCGTCGCGCCAGTTCAAGCGCATAGGCGCGGCCCAGACCGCCGCCGGCGCCGGTGACAATAGCAACGCGGCCGTCAAATTTGATCGTCATGATGGTCTCCCGGAAATGGCGGAACAGTCGCCAATAAAAACGCGACCGTCCTTAGCCGTTCATTGCGGTCAGGCAAGGGGGATGCGCGCCAGGGAAAAACATCGCCTGCAACCAGATTGTCATATCTCTGACGCCAGATTGTCATATATCAGAAATAATAGCGCCATCCGACCGTCATCTTTTTCGCAATGGAGCTTCGTTCATGCGCCACGCCCTGATCGCCGCTCTATTGGCGACGTCGATGTTCAGCCTGCCGATAACGGCGCATGCCCAGGCGATGAGTGCCGAGGAAGCGGCCGCGCTGCGCGCCGAACTGGCGGCGCTTCGCGACAAGGTCGAAACGCTCGAAGCGCGGCTCGATCAAGCGGCGCCGCCGCCGGTCGCGGCGCCCGCTCCAGCGCCCGCCCCTCAGCCTTCCGCGACGCAGATCAAATGGAAGGGCGCGCCGGAGATCAAGACTGCCGACGGCTGGAGCTTCAAGCCGCGCGGACGGGTCCAGGTCGATGCCGTGCATGTCGGCGCGCCAGGGGCGATCACCGACCCCGCGCTCGGTTTTTCCAGCGAACTGCGACGCATCCGCATGGGGTTTGGGGGAACAATCCCCGGCGGTTTCGGCTATAAGGTCGAGGCCGATTTCGCCGAAAGCGACGTCGTGCTGCTCGATGCGTTCATGACCTATCAGGACGGGGCGCTGAAACTGACGGTCGGCCAACACAACACATTCCAGGGACTGGAGGAGCTGTCGAGCAGCAACGACACCAGCTTTATCGAGCGTTCGGCGTTCACCGACGCCTTCAATTTCATCCGGCGTGCGGGCGTTTCGGCCGAATATACGACGGGAGCGCTACTGTTGCAGGGCGGCGTCTTCACCGACAATTTCACCGCGCTCGATAGCGGGAACGACGGCTACAGCTTCGATGGCCGCGTGGTTTATGCACCCAAAGTCGGCAAGACCCAGCTGCACTTCGGTGGCTCGGCGCACTGGCGCAAGCTCGGCGATACCGTGCCCACCGTGCGTTACCGCCAGCGTCCGCTGGTCCACAGTGCCGATATTCGCTTCGTCGCTACCCCCAATATGGAGGCTGAGGCGGAGACCGGCTTCGGCGCCGAGGCGGCGTTCATTCGCGGGCGCCTGCACGGCGCGGCAGAAGCCTTCTGGCAGTCGGTCGACCGTCCGGGCCTCGCCGATCCGCAATTCTTCGGCGGGTCGGTCGAAGCGGGCCTGTTCCTGACCGACGATATGCGTAGCTACAAGGAAGGGATGTTCAAGGAAATCCACGTCAAGGATCCGGTGAGCGACGGCGGGATCGGCGCCTGGCAGATCAACCTGCGCTATGACCATCTCGACCTCAACGACGCCGGCATCGTTGGCGGCCGACAGGACGGCTATATGGCGTCGCTGATCTGGACGCCGATCGATTATGTGCGCTTCATGGTCAATTATGCGCGGCTGCAATATCACGACGCGGTCATCCCCGCGGGCGGCGACCGCGATTATGGCGTCGACAGCGTCGGAGCGCGGGCGCAGATCGTTTTCTGAAGAAGCAAAGGGTGGAGCGGCGGCTAACGCCGACCGCGCCCGGCTTAAACGCTCTTTCCCGAATCCAGTGCATAGCCCGCCGAGCGCACCGTCCGGATGATATCCGTCGTGCCGGGCAGGTTGATCGCCTTGCGCAAACGCCGGATATGGACGTCGACCGTGCGCAATTCGATGTCGCTGTCCTGGCCCCACACGCTGTCGAGCAATTGTCCGCGCGAGAAGACGCGGCCCGGATGCTCCATAAAGTGACGCAGCAGACGGAACTCGGTCGGCCCCATTGCGACGATCTGGCTGTTGCGGACGACCTTGTGCGCGACCGAATCCAGTTCGATGTCGGCATAGGTCAGCATTTCGCCCGCGAGCGCGGGGCGCAGACGGCGGAGCACCGCCGACACGCGCGCGACCAGCTCGCGCGGGCTGAACGGCTTGGTGACATAATCGTCGGCGCCGGTCTCGAGCCCGCGGATGCGGTCCTCTTCCTCGCCGCGCGCGGTGAGCATGATGATCGGGACATTGGCCGACTTCGGATTGCGGCGCAGGCGCCGACAAACCTCGATGCCGGGCAGGCTCTCGATCATCCAGTCGAGCAGGACGATGTCGGGGACGCGTTCCTCGACGAGCACGAGTGCCTGTTCGCCGTCGGGCGTTTGCCGGACCGAAAAGCCTTCGCGTGCGAAATGCCAGACGATGAGTTCGGCGATCGCCTCGTCATCCTCGATGAGCAGCAGGTCGGGCTGCGGCATCAGCCTTCCTCCTGCTCCGCGGCGCCATCTTCGGGCTGTTCGCCGCGCTCGCGTTCTTCCATATGTTCGCCGGTGACAATATAATAGACCATCTCGGCGATGTTCGTCGCATGGTCGCCCATGCGTTCGAGGTTCTTGGCGACAAACAGCAGGTGCGCGCTTTCCGAAATATATTTCGGATTTTCCATCATGAAGGTGACGAGCGTGCGGAAGATGCTGTTGTAGAAATCGTCGACATTCTTGTCGCGGACGGTGACGCGCACCGCAAGTTCGGCGTCGCGTGCCGCGAAGCTGTCGAGCGCGTCGTGGATCAGTTCGACGACGATGTTCGACATCGACATGAGCAGCGGGATCGCCTCGATCGAGCGCGTCTGGTCCATCAGCGCCACGCGCTTGGCAATGTTCTTGCCATAGTCGCCGATGCGCTCGACGACCGACACGATCTTGAGCGCCGCGATCATTTCGCGCAGATCGTCGGCCATCGGCGCGCGCAGCGCGATCGTCTGGACCGCAAGCTGTTCGACCTCGGCTTCGAGCGCGTCGATTTTCTTGTCGTCGCGCACAACCTGTGCCGCGAGTTCCAGGTCGCCGCTGTTGAGCGCGCTCATCGCCTGGAGCAGCGCCTGTTCGGCGCGCCCGCCCATTTCGCTGATCAGGCCGCGGAGGCGGTTCAGATCTTCGTCGAACGCCTTGACGGTGTGCTCGTTGACTACTGCCATCATTCTGTCCTTTCGCGGCTACGGATCAACCGTAGCGGCCGGTGATATAGTCCTTGGTGCGTTCCTGCTTCGGGTTGGTGAAGATGTCGGTGGTCTTGCCGTACTCGACCAGTGTTCCGAGGTGGAAAAAGGCGGTGCGCTGCGACACGCGGGCCGCCTGCTGCATATTGTGCGTGACGATCACGATAGCATATTTGCCGCGCAGTTCGTGGATCAGCTCCTCGATCTTGGCTGTCGCGATCGGGTCGAGCGCCGAACAGGGCTCATCCATCAGGATGACTTCGGGGTCGACCGCGATCGCGCGCGCGATGCACAGGCGCTGCTGCTGGCCGCCCGACAAGGCGGTGCCGCTTTCGAGCAAGCGGTCCTTTACCTCGTCCCACAGCCCGGCGCGGACCAGCGCGCGCTCGACGATGACGTCGAGGTCGGCCTTGTTTGGCGCAAGGCCGTGGATGCGCGGGCCATAGCCGACATTGTCATAGATCGACTTGGGGAAGGGGTTCGGTTTCTGGAACACCATGCCGACGCGCGCACGCAACTGCACGACGTCCATCGACGGCGCGTAAATATCCTCGCCATCGAGTTCGATCTGACCGGTGACGCGCGCGCTCGCAACCGTGTCGTTCATGCGGTTCAGCGAGCGCAGGAAGGTCGACTTGCCGCAGCCCGAGGGGCCGATGAAAGCGGTGACCAGGTCGGTGCCGACGTCGATCGACACGTCGTTGATCGCCTGTTTTTCGCCATAGAAGACGTTGACGCCGTGCGCCTTCATCTTGGGGTCGGCGATGGTAAGATCGTCTTGGGTCATGGGGGTCACCAGCGTTTTTCGAATTTGTTGCGAAGATAGATCGCAAAGGCGTTCATCGACAGCAGCACGATAAGCAGCACGATGATCGCGGCGGAGGTTTTCTCGACAAAGCCCCGGTCGACTTCGTCCGACCAGAGGAAGATCTGCATCGGCAGCACCGTCGACGGCGAACAGATGCCGCCCGGAACGTCGCCGATAAAGGCGCGCATGCCGACGAGCAGCAACGGCGCCGTCTCACCCAGCGCGCGCGCCATGCCGATGATGGTGCCGGTCAAAATGCCGGGCAGCGCGAGCGGCAACACATGGTGGAACACCACCTGCACCGGGCTGGCGCCGACACCGAGCGCGGCGTCGCGGATCGACGGCGGCACCGACTTGATCGCATTGCGGCTGGCGATCACGATCACCGGCATCGTCATCAGCGCGAGCGTCAGCCCGCCGACGAGCGGGCTCGCCTGGCAGAGGCCGAACCAGTTGATGAACACCGCCAGCGCGAGCAGGCCGAAGATGATCGACGGCACCGCGGCAAGATTGTTGATCGACACTTCGATGAGGTCGGTCCAGCGGTTCTTCGGCGCATATTCTTCGAGATAGAGCGCGGCGAGGACGCCCGTGGGAAACGCAATCAGAAAGGCGATGAAGATCGTCAGCACCGATCCCTTGAGCGCGCCCCAGATGCCCGCAACCGCCGGGTCGGTGGCGTCGGCATTCTTGAAGAAGGGCCAGTGTATTCCGGTCCCCAGCTTGCCGTCACGCTCCAGCGCATCGACCCGCGCGCCCAGTTCGCCGCGCGCGCCGTCTTTCGCCATGATGTCGACCGCCGAGGACGCCGGCAGTTCGAACACCGTCTTGCCGTTCAGGAGTTCGGGGTCGGCCTTGATCTCGCTGCGCACTTCCTTCCACGCATTCTCCGAAATCAGCTCGGCCCCGCCGTCGCCCAGCGCTTCGTCGGCGGCAAAGGCGACGATGTCGGCCAGGCCCGCATTCGCGATCACCTGATCGGCATCGGCATCGCCAAGCCGCGCGGGATCGATCGTCAGCGGCATCGCCTTGAAATCGATCGGCACGGTGACATGCGTATAGGTAAAGCCGCGCGCGCCATTGCCGACCATCACAAACAGCAGGAAGGCGAGGAAGGCGCCCGAGAGCAATACGGCGCCCAGGCCCATCAGCTTGAAGCGGCGTTCGGCGGCGTAGCGGCCCGCGATGCGTTTCTGCATCACGGTGCCTTTCCAGTCGGTGGGGGCGGTGTCTCTATTCATAAGCTTCGCGATACTTTTTGACGATGCGCAGCGCGACGATGTTGAGCAGCAAGGTCACGATGAACAGGACAAGGCCGAGGGCGAAGGCGGCGAGCGTCTTGGCGCTGTCGAACTCCTGGTCGCCGGTGAGCAATTTCACGATCTGCGCGGTTACCGTGGTGACGCTGGCGAACGGGTTGGCGGTCATGTTCGCGGACAGGCCCGCCGCCATCACGACGATCATCGTCTCGCCGATCGCGCGGCTGACCGCGAGCAATATGCCGCCCATCACGCCCGGCAGCGCGGCGGGGATCAGCACCTGGCGGATCGTCTCGTTCGGCGTCGCGCCCAAGGCCAGCGATCCGTCGCGCATCGCCTGCGGCACCGCATTGATGCTGTCGTCGGCCATCGAGGAGACGAAGGGGATGATCATCACGCCCATCACGATACCGGCAGCGAGCGCGCTTTCGGTCGAGGCGTTCGGAATGCCGAGCATCACCGCAAATTCGCGTAGCGCCGGGGCGACGGTCAGCGCGGCGAAATAGCCGTATACGACCGTCGGCACGCCCGCGAGGATCTCGAGCAAAGGCTTCACCCACTGGCGCACACGCGGCGCGGCATATTGGGTGAGGTAGACCGCGGTCATCATCCCGATCGGGATCGCGACGATCATCGCGATGATCGCGCCGATCAAAATCGTGCCCCAGAACAGGGGAATGCCGCCAAAGGTATCGGGCTGCGGCGCTCCGCTTTGCGGCGCCCATTCGGTGCCGAACAGCAATTCGGCAGGCGAGACGAGGCGGAAGAAGCGGATCGATTCAAAGAGCAGCGACAGCACGATGCCAAAGGTCGTGAGGATCGCGACCAGCGATGCGAGCAGCAGCACCAGCATCACGATCTTTTCGACCCGCGTCCGCGCCCGGAAATCGGGCTTGATCCGCGTGAAGGCATAAAGCCCGCCTGCAAGCGCCAGCGCGAGCATCGCGGCAATGCCGATCCACGCATATTTGTGGCTGGCGTCGGCATAGGGCTGCACCAGCGGCGCCGCGGCGAGCAGGCGCACCTTGTCCTGCTGGCCCTCGGCCACGCTGCGCGCGTCGGACAGGATCGCGCCGCGCTCGAAGCCGAAGCTCGGCAAGCTTTGTGCGGCATCGGTCGCCAGCACCTGATTGGTGATCAGCGCGGGCGAGACCGACGACCAGACGGCCAGGAAAAGGGCGGCCGGGGCGAACAGCCACAGCGCGACATACCAGCCATGATATTGCGGGCGCGAATGCAGCTTGGTGCCGGCGCGGCTGGCCAGCAGGTTCGACCGCTGGCGACCGGCCAGCCAGCCGATCAGCGCGAGACCCGCGATCAAAAGCAAAAGGGCGGCGGCGTTAAAGGTCACTTGGTCCCCGTCATCCTGTCTGGATCATCGTCGTCAACCCCAAGCGGGATGACGTGGCAATTTCATGACTCTGCGTCACAATTTCGGTTTCCGTTCGCATCGAACACCCTATTGCCGTTCGTGTCGAGCGGGATATTGGGCCGATCATTTTCTCACGGTGACGCAAAAAGACGGTGGCCGGACGGGCGAACCCGCCGCGGCCACCAGCGGGAGGAAACTTACTTCAGCTCGGCGCCGTTCAGCGCGGTCATGCCCTTGCCGTTCGCCGCCGCGGTTGCGGCAATGGGGGCAGGCGACACGATCAGGCCCTTGGCGGCCAGATAACCGCCTTCGCCCGCGCCCTTCAGGAACTCGGCGACATATTCGGCCAGCCCGGGGACGACGCCGACATGCGCCTTCTTCACATAGATGAACAGTGGGCGCGAACCGGGGTAGCTGCCGTCGGCGATCGCCGCATAGGTCGGCGCGACGCCCTGGATCGGCACCGCCTTGATCTTGTCCTTGTTCGCATCGAGGTAGGAAAAGCCAAAGATGCCAAGGCTGGTCGGGTTCTTGTCGAGCTTCGAGATGATCAGGTTATCATTCTCGCCCTGCTCGACATAGAAAGGCGATCCGCGCAGCGCGGTGCACACCGCCTCATGCTGGTCGGCATCGCTCGCCTTCAGCGCCTTCATCTCGGGATTGGCGTCGCAGCCGGTGCCGAGGATCAGTTCCTTGAACGCATCATAGGTGCCGCTGGTCGACGGCGGGCCGAATACCGAGATCGCGACCGCGGGGAGGGCGGGGTTCACGTCCTTCCACGTCTTGGCGGTGTTCGGCTTGCCATAGGGGTTTGCGGCGAGCGCCTTGTAGACATCTTCTTCGGTCAGCTTGAAGCCGGGGCCGCGCTGCGCTTCGCCCAGCGCGATGCCGTCGATGCCGATCTGGATTTCGACGATGTCCTTGACGCCATTGGCCTGGCAGCTGTCGAATTCCGACTTTTTCATGCGGCGCGAGGCGTTCGAAATGTCCGCGGTGTCGCCGCCGACGCCGGCGCAGAAACGCTCGAAACCGCCACCGGTGCCCGTGCTGTCGATCTTCGGCGTCTTGTTGCCCGTCGCCTCGGCGAACTTCTCGCCGACCGCGGTGGCAAAGGGATAGACGGTCGAGGACCCGACCGCGCTGATATAATCGCGCGCACCGCCACCCGAGGACGCCTGATCCTGACACGCGGAAAGCGCCAGCGCGCACGTCGCGGCACCAGCGAGGCCAAGGACCTTGGGAGCGAATTTCTGCAGCATGAAATGATCCTGTGGTGGGGGTCGTTACCGAACCAAGCCACCACCCCCGCGGCGACTCGCTGAGCGCCATTTGGGGGAGTTGTGTGACGTGTTTGTGACACGGAGTGTCATATAAGTGTCATGGATAGTGTCAGTTAGCGGGCCTAATGGGTGGAGGCTAAGCGGAGTCTTCCGTACTCATCCGTTTTATGTTTTCTACTGACGGGATTTTGAATATAGTTCGAGTAAGATCAAGAAGCACCGAAAGGTTGAAAAAAATTATACCGATAGCGAGAGAATTCGCAACCGCTCTATTGTAATCTGGAGTAGGAAGTAGCGGTTTTACTATAACTACTAATCCCGCTGCTGCAAAAAGAGCGATCAAGGAATAGGCTGATTTCTTCAATGATGATCGTGTGCGAGAAAACGGTTTGCCCGTCTGATCTTCGATCTTATTTAGTTCGAAATGAACACTTGCTGCAGATGCCAGCGTCACAGCAACGATAAAGCCAAGCGTTCCCAAGAGTTCGTGGTTTACGAAATTAGCTAGGAATGTGTTCCGATCATCCAAAAGGTGCGGTTCGACGAAACTAATTGTCAGCAGCACCGTCATCAGCGCGATTAGGATCATCCAAGGTAGAACTTTTGCCACGGCTAAGGATCGTCCTCTTCAATCCACTGAAGTATTTCAGCATGGCATCCGCACTGGCTTTAACGGCGGGGATTTTAGATACCAGAGGTTGTTTTGTCGAGCGGAAAGGTGTGCCATCCATTGCCCTTGCTGACAAGGTTCCCGCTCCACGTTCAGCGTAGTCAACCCCTTCGCGAACCTTCTGATTGTCAGTCGAAACGCCATGCTCCGATCGGAAGCCAACTCGAACCCGTTCTGCTCCGGTGGTTCTCCCGGTATCCCGCAGGTCGGCATCAAGGTCGGATTCGGTGCTCCACATATTTGGGACGACAAAGTCGAAATCGATCTTTTTCATCACGTTGTCATGGCGATTGGCAAAAGCCCAAAAGCGCGAAGCGTCAAATAAGGGTTCTATCTCGATTTGATAGGGCGCTTCCTCCAGAACGTTGATGTGCTTTACTAGCGACTTGATGAGACTGCTCGGCTTGCCTACGACATCATTCTCCACAGCAACTCTCTGACCCTCGTCATGGTGCGTAGGGTCCACAACGACATATGCGCCCTGCCATTCTTCTTTTGCAATCTCACCGCCGCCCTCGTCAGGGGATTGGTGCAATTCATGCACGCGGGTCCGCTGAATGAGGCCCACTAAGCACTCTTCAGCATCACCTTGTGGTACCCAATGAAGTGTCATTCCGGCGAAGTGGCCAAACTCAAATGGCTTTTTCAGAGCGTATCTGAGCCATTCTTCTCTAGTGTCCCGTGTGCGCATCGTGATTGTTGTTTGCGCAATAGGAATCAAGCTAAAGTGGAATAGAGTAAATTTTCGTTCCGGCACTGCATCCTCCCTTGAAAGAGGCAATTGATGCTAAACATCTGTATTGTCAACTCTGCGAACAATCCGGATATTTTTGATGGAGTGCCAGAGTGGCGTAGCCGCCGTATATTGTGGTAATTGAACGAAGTGTAACTTTGCTCGCTTATCTAACTGCGGCTCAAACTTTCCATGATCCTCATCACCGGCCACGTCATCCTGACCCCCGAGCATCGCGAGCGCATGATCGCGCTCGGCGCCGCGCATAGCGCGCGGTCGCGCGGCGAGGCGGGGTGTCTGGGGCATCGCTGCCATGTCGATGTCGAGCAGCCCGACCGCCTCGCCTTTGTCGAAGAGTGGGCGGATATCGCCGCGGTGCGCGCCCATTTCGCGGTGCCCGCATCGGGCGCCTTCGTCGCCGAAATGCGCGCCCTCTCGCCGCAGCCGCCGGTGATCCGCATCTATGCCGCCGAGGATATCACCGCGAAACTGATGGGGTGACCTCTACTCCCCTCCCTTCAGGGAGGGGTTGGGGGGGGCATGTTGGTCGGGGCAGGCGGGGCGGTTTACAGGCCCTCCCCCAACCCCTCCCGCAGGCGGGAGGGGCTTTTAAAAAACCGCTTTCCTACATTATTCGGCTGTGCCAGCCTTCATCCGGCTCTTTGAAATCGCGAACGGACAGGGTGCCGCCCGGTGTGCGGGCGGCTTTGGCTCGCTTTCATTCGGTCCCGGAACAGGGCAGCGAAACCCGGCGCACAAGGCTGACCTTTGCTGACCTTTGGAACGACCATCGCGCGCGGCCGCCGCAGCCGCCGGTGATCCGGGTCGTGCTGCGGAGGCTCGTAAAGCTGATGGGGTAGCGTGATACTCCCCTCCCGCTTGCGGGAGGGGTTGGGGGAGGGCGTGTTTGGGCGCGGGACGGACGGGGAAGGCTTACAGGCCCTCCCCAAACCCCTCCCTGAAGGGAGGGGCTTATTTGAGCAACGGCGCCAGATATTGTCCGGTGAAGCTGCGCTTTTCCTTCACCACCTGCTCCGGGGTTCCCGCCGCAACGATCTCGCCGCCCTTGACCCCGCCCTCGGGGCCGAGGTCGAGGATATAGTCGGCGGTCTTGATGACATCCAGATTATGCTCGATCACCACGACGCTGTTGCCCTGATCGACGAGCGCCTGCAGCACTTCGAGCAATTTGCGGACATCCTCGAAATGCAGGCCGGTGGTCGGCTCGTCGAGGATGTAGAGCGTCTGCCCGGTCGAGCGGCGCGACAATTCCTTGGCGAGCTTGACGCGCTGCGCCTCGCCCCCCGACAAGGTCGTCGCCTGCTGCCCGACCTTGATATAGCCTAGGCCGACGCGCACCAGCATCGCCATCTTCTCGCGGATCGACGGCACCGCCTTGAAGAACTCGGCGGCATCCTCGACCGTCATGTCGAGCACGTCGGCGATGCTGTGGCCCTTGAACTTCACCTCGAGCGTTTCGCGGTTGTAGCGTTTGCCGTGGCACGTCTCGCACGTCACATAGACGTCGGGCAGGAAGTGCATCTCGATCTTGATCAGCCCGTCGCCGGTGCAGGTCTCGCACCGCCCGCCCTTGACGTTGAAGCTGAAACGCCCCGGCTTGTAACCGCGCGCCTGGCTTTCGGGCAGCCCCGCGAACCAGTCGCGGATGATCGTGAAGGCGCCCGTATAAGTGGCGGGGTTCGACCGCGGGGTGCGGCCGATCGGCGACTGGTCGATGTCGATCACCTTGTCGCAATGCTCCAGCCCCTTCAGGCTGTCGTGCGGCCCCGCGATCATCCGCGCGCCGTTGAGCACGCGCGCGGCGCTGGCATAGAGCGTGTCGATGATCAGGCTCGACTTGCCGCTGCCCGACAGGCCGGTGACGCAGGTGAAGGTGCCGAGCGGGATCTTCGCGGTGACATTCTGGAGGTTGTTCGCGCGCGCGCCCTTGAGCACGAGGTCGAAGCCATTGCCCTTGCGGCGATGCTTCGGCACCTCGATCTTCTTCGCGCCGGTGAGGTACGCCGCGGTCAGGCTGTTCTTGTTCGCGAGCACCTGTTCGAGCGTGCCCTCGGCAACGATCTCGCCGCCGTGGAGCCCCGCGCCGGGACCCATGTCGACGACATAATCGGCGTGGCGGATCGCATCCTCGTCATGCTCGACGACGATGACGGTGTTGCCGAGGTCGCGAAGGCGCTTGAGCGTCGCGAGCAGCCGGTCGTTGTCGCGCTGGTGGAGGCCGATGCTCGGTTCGTCGAGCACGTAGAGCACGCCCGACAGGCCGCTGCCGATCTGGCTGGCGAGGCGGATGCGCTGGCTCTCGCCGCCGCTGAGCGTGCCGCTCGTGCGGTTGAGGTTGAGGTAATCGAGCCCGACATTGTTGAGGAAGCCGAGCCGCTCGTTGATCTCTTTCAATATCGCCTTGGCGATCTGGCGCTGCGTGTCATTGAGCTTTTCGTCGAGCGTGCTGAACCAGCCGAGGGCGTCGGCAACCGAGCGCTGCGCCGACATGCTGATGTCCTCGCCCGCGATCTTGACCGCGAGCGGTTCGGGGCGCAGCCGTGCGCCGTGGCACGTCTCGCACGGATGCGGCGCCTGATATTTGCTCAGCTCCTCGCGCATCCACGCGCTTTCGGTCTGGAGCAGGCGGCGGTTGAGGTTGCCGATCACGCCCTCGAACGCCTTGTGCGTCGTGTAACTGCGTTTGCCGTCCTTGAAGGTCAGCTCGACGGGTTTGCCGCCGCTGCCATATAGGATGATCAGCTGCACCTCGCCGGGCAGATCCTGCCACGGCGTCGTCAGGTCGAAACCATAGGCTTTGCCGAGGCTTTCGAGCACCTGCATATAGTAAGGCGAGGGCGGGTTCGATTTCGCCCATGGCACCACCGCACCCTTTTTCAGAGACAGCGCATGGTTGGGGACGACCAAGTCGGGGTCGAACTCCTGCCTTTCGCCCAGCCCGTCGCACGCGGGGCACGCGCCTTGAGGGGCGTTGAAGCTGAACAGCCGCGGTTCGATTTCGGCGATCGTGAATCCGCTGACCGGGCAGGCGAATTTTTCGGAGAAGATCAGGCGGTTCGCGGGGATTCCGGCGCCCTTCATCGCGCCGCCGGTGTCTTCCTCTTCACGTCCCGGAACCGGCCCGTCGGCAAGATCGACATAGGCGAGCCCCTCGGCGAGCTTCAGCGCGGTCTCGAAGCTGTCGGCAAGCCGCGTGCCGAGGCCCTCGCGGACGGCGATACGGTCGACAACCACTTCGATGTCATGCTTGTATTTCTTGTCGAGCGTCGGCGCTTCGCCGATCTCGTAAAATTCGCCGTCGATGCGGACGCGCGTGAAGCCGTCCTTCTGCCACTGCGCGAGTTCCTTCTTATACTCGCCCTTGCGGCCGCGCACGACGGGGGCGAGCAGATAGGCGCGTGTGCCCTCGGGCAGCGCCATCACGCGGTCGACCATGTCGGTGACCGTCTGCGCGCTGATCGGCTCGCCGGTTGTGGGCGAATAGGGAATGCCGACGCGCGCCCACAGCAGGCGCATATAATCGTAGATTTCGGTGACGGTGGCGACGGTGGAGCGCGGATTGCGCGACGTCGTCTTCTGCTCGATGCTGATCGCCGGCGACAGCCCGTCGATATGCTCGACATCGGGCTTTTGCATCATTTCGAGGAACTGGCGGGCATAGGCCGACAAGCTCTCGACATAGCGCCGCTGCCCCTCGGCATAGATGGTGTCGAACGCGAGCGACGATTTGCCGCTGCCTGACAGGCCGGTGATGACGATCAGCGCATCGCGCGGCAGGTCGACGTCGACGCCCTTCAGATTATGCTCGCGCGCGCCGCGCACTTTAATATGGGTGAGACTCATGGGAGAGGTGTGTTCCAGATTTGTTCTAGGGGCGCAAGTGCGGTTCTGCGCGGTTGCGGTATAAATAGGGTGCGCCGCGCCGCGCCGCAATGCGCGACATCGGACGTGTCCTTTCCACTAACCTCCAAGCGGCTTCGACCAAGCGTCGTATCCTTCGCTTGACCGCCTGAAGTTGTGGGCGGACAGTCATCGCGTGGTCGTCGACCCCTTGGGTCGGCGCGGGGACCAAGGAGACGGGGAATGAAGACAGGTTTTTTCGGCGCGGCCTCATTGGCGATTGCCGCTGCATTGGCTGCGCCGGCATCGGCACAGCATTTGGCGCCGTCGGCGGCGCTTGTGAACGACAATACGGCCGATACGGCGGGCGGGAGCGAGGGCGGCGCGCTCAAAGCGCTGACCTTTGGCAAATGGGGTGTCGACCTCGATGCGCGCGATCTGTCGGTGAACCCCGGCGACGATTTTGATCGCTATGCCAATGGCGCCTGGTTTTCGCGTACCGAAATCCCGTCGGACCAGGCGTCGGCAGGGGTTGATTACGACGTCTATAACCTGACCCAGCGCCAGCTGCGTGCGGTCGTGGCTGGCGCGCCGGCGACAAGTCAGGTCGGGGGGCTTTACCAGAGCTTCATGGACGAGGCGCGCGTCGAAGCCCTCGCCGCCGAGCCGCTGATGGCCGACATCGCCGCAGTCACTGCGATCAAGGACAAGAGCGAAATGGCGCGCTTCATGGGCGGCACCCAGGCCACGTTCGGTTCGACGATCGTCGGCGGCGGGCCCTATGCCGACACCGCCGATCCGACCGTGAACGTGCTGTGGCTGGGACAGGCCGGACTGGGTCTGCCCGAGCGCGATTATTACCTCAATGACAGCTTCAAGCCGCAGCGTGAAGCCTATCGCGCCTATATCGCGCGGACGATGAAGATGGTCGGCAGCGCTGACGCGGAAAGGGCGGCCGATGCAATCATGGCATTCGAAACCGAGATTGCGAAGGTCAGCTGGGCGATCGCGGACCGCCGCGATATCGGCAAGATCAACAATCCGATGTCGTCGGACGAACTCGCCGCCTATGCGCCCGGGCTCGACTGGAAGGCGTGGTTCGCAGGATCGGGCATCGCGCCGCAAAAACGCATCATCGTCAACGAGAAAACCGCGATCCGCGACATCGCCGCGCTCTACGCCAAGACCCCGCTCGACACGATCAAGCTGTGGCAGCAATTTCATGTCGCCGACAATGCCGCGCCCTATTTGTCGAAGGCATTCGTCGACAGCCGGTTCGAATATACCAAGGCGCTGAGCGGCGTTGGCGAGCTGCGTCCGCGCTGGAAACGCGGGTTGACGCTCGTCGACGGCAGCCTCGGCGAACTGGTTGGCGAAACCTATTCGAAGCAGTATTTCCCCGCGAGCGCAAAGGCGAAGATGGAAGTGCTGGTCACCAATCTCAAGCTCGCGATGGGCGACCGCATCCGGAACAACAGCTGGATGGCGCCCGCGACCAAGGAAGCTGCGCTCGCCAAGCTGGCGAAGATGGATGTGATGGTCGGCTACCCCGATAAATGGCGCGATTATTCGGGGCTGAAGATCGACCCTGCCGACCTCTACGGCAATGTGAAGCGTAGCGCGGCGTTCGAATATGCCTATGCGCTGTCGGACCTCAACAAGCCTGTCGACCGCAAGAAATGGGCGATGAACCCGCAGGAAGTGAACGCCTACAACGGCGGGCTGGAGAACAAGATCGTGTTCCCTGCCGGCATCCTGCAGGCGCCCTATTTCAGCGAGAGCGTCGACGATGCGGTCAATTATGGTGCGATCGGCGCGGTCATCGGCCATGAGATCACGCATGGCTTCGACGATCAGGGGCGCAAGATCGATGCCGAAGGCGCGGTGCGTGACTGGTGGACGCCCGAGGATGCGGCGCGCTTCGACGCGCAGGCCAAGGCGTTTGGGGCGCAATATGCGACCTATGAGGCGGCGCCGGGCGCGTTCATCAACCCCGATTTGACGATGGGTGAAAATATCGCCGATCTGGCCGGGCTCGAGGTCGCCTATGACGCCTATCGACGCTCGCTCGGCGGCAAGCCTGCGCCGGTGATCGACGGGCTGACCGGCGATCAGCGCTTCTTCCTCGCTTTTGCGCAGGCGTGGCGGACGAAGCAGCGCGAAGATGCGATCAAGCAGCAGGTCGCCAGCGATCCGCACAGCCCGGCGCGCTGGCGCATTATTGGCCCGGTGCGCAACGTCGATGCGTGGTACAAGGCGTTCAGCGTCGCAGCGGGCGCCAAATATTATCTGAAGCCCGAGGAACGCACCAAGATCTGGTAGTCCTGAGACCCCTTTCTCAGGATTGGGCGGGGGCGGCCTTGTGCCGTCCCCGTACCGCCATCACGGTCAGCGACAGCGCCGCGCCGACGATGACGAACAGCGCCGGAAAGCCGCCGAGCACCGACATCATGCGGATGCCGTCGATGCCGCCGCCGGCGACGAGCACGATCGCGACCAGTCCGACGGTGACACCCCACACCGCCTGCACCCAAAGCGGCGCCTCGGGCGCGTCGGGCGTGATGCCGCGCGTCGACAGCGCGCTCATCGCCGAGACATTGGCATCTGCGCCCGCCACGTAAGACAGGAAAATCGCGAACAATACGATCCCGGTAATGACGGGACCGCCGCCGAGCGCGCTGAACAGGCGGAACAGCACGGGATCGGGGCCTTGCGCGGTCAGGACGGCGTAAAGGCTGGCGCCGCTCTGCTGGTCGAACGCGATCGTCGCGCCGGCAATCGCCGTCATCCACACCGCGCCGAACAGCGACGGCAGGATGAGGTTATATAGGATGAAGGCGCGCACGCTGTAGCCGACCGCAAGGCGGCCCAGGAACAATGCTGTCACCGGCGCCCATGCAAACCAGTTGGCCCAGTTGAAGATCGTCCACTGGCGGTGCCAGCCGGTGTCGACATCGAGCCCGAGGTTGCGGGGCAAGAAGGTCTGGAAAAAGTCGGCTGCGCCGCGCATCGACAGGCCGAACATCTCGGCCGTCGGCCCCGCGAGCAGGACGAAGGCGATGATCGCAAAGAATAGCCAGGTGTTAAGCACGGAAAGCCCCGCAATGCCTTTTTGCAGACCCGTTGCGGCGGAAATCAGGAAACTGGCGACGATCGCGGCGGCAATGGCCCAGCGCAAGGCGGGACCGCCTTCGAAGCCGCCGATCCCCTCGATGCCGCCCGCAAGCGCGAGCAGACCGGCGCCGAGCGAAGCCGCCATGCCTGCGACCAGGGCATAAAGGCAGATGATGTCGACCCCCGTTCCGACCGGACCATGCGCGCGCGGGCCGATCAGCGGCACGAACAGCGACGAAAGGCTGAACGGTTCGCGGCGGTTGTAATAGACGAGGGCGAAGGCGAGACCGGCAACGGTGTAAATGGCGTAAGGCGTCAGCGTCCAGTGCAGGAACATCGTCGACATCGCAAAGGTCGCTGCGGCATCGCTGCCCGGTCGTAAGCCCAGCATCGCGGGTGGATCGTTGAGATGGAAGAGCGGCTCTGCGGCGCCCCAGAAGAGGATGCCGGTGGCGATCGTCGTGCAAAGCGTTACCGCGAACCAGCGCCAGCGGGGCAAAATCGGTTGCGCCCCCGGACCGCCGATGACCCGCCCGCCGAACGGCGAAACGGCAATGACCGCCAACAGCACAAGAAAGCCGATCCCCGCCCAAGCGAAGAGCGGTGAAAAATAGCGCAATATCCAGTCATTGATGGCGGTTTCGGCGGCGACGACAGCGGGGCCCTGCCAAAGGCTGAGGATGACGGCAGCGAGAAGCACCGCGAGGGGCGTGAAAAACACTGGGCGATTGAGGGGATGCTTCAGAGATGCTGGCAAATGGTCGGCCGATCGGACATGGTCAGAGTGATCAGCATGACCTTTGCCTCGCCCCAGGTCAATTCGCAGGCGGGAACGGCGGATCGGGCAGCGCGTTGGATCGGCAGAAATTTGGATTGCAAGGAGAAGATTAGATGACAAGAAATTGGATGGCGGCCGCTGCTGCGCTCGCGCTGCTCACCTCGGGTCAGGCCGCAGCCTTCCAGATGCCGACCGATACGACGACCGAGGCGAAACCGGCCAAGGACGGTACAACGGCTGAAGAACGGTCGAACACGGCACGGCTCAATGCCGAACAGGCCGCGCGCGCCAACGCGGACAACACGACCTATGCACAGGAAGTTTCCGCTGCACAGCAGCAGGTCGCGCACGACCAGACGGTGTTCACACAGGAAACCGCAGCTTATGAGGCAGAGAAGGCGCGCATCGCCGCGATGTCGGCCGAAGAGCGAATGAAATGGGAAGCCGACGCCGCTGCTTGCAAGGCGGGCGACACGACCCGCTGCGCCGCGCCGACAACACCGCCGCGCTAAGGCGTCAATATATTGCGGTCAGCGGTGGCGGGGTCATGTCGGCGGGCGCGGGATCGCTCGCCGACAGATTGGATTGCGGGCCTTCTCCCACCGAACCGATGACCGGCTGCGGATCGGGGAAGCGGCCGCCGTATCGATAGTCTTCGTCGGTGGCGGCGAGGATCGGCGCGTCGACATCGACCGCGCCCAGCTCACGGATATCCTGACCTGATCTGTCGAGGCGCTGCGCGGGCAGGCGTATCGCGACGCCGTAGCTGTCCGCGCAGTCGCGACACGGATCGGCGCCGTCACCTCGCGCTGCAAGCGCGCCGGGATTGGCGCTGAGATGCGCATAGGATGACGGCTCACCGGTGCGGCCCCCCAATCGCGGACCTGCGGCCAGTTCGCCCAGCAAGGCCCCGCCGGTGACGCCGACCAGTCCGAACACCGACCAACGGATCAGGCGCGCCCCTAGGTCGCGACTCGCGACGAAAGATAATTTCTTCCTCATCGCTCAATCTGGCCATGGAGATGCGCCGAATGCAAGCGCGGTGCCATGATATTGCTTGGCGGTCGGCCATTCGTCGACTGTTCGACGCGTTTCGTCTGTCAATCGAGCGGCCATCCGCGCCGATCGATCCAAAGGCGATTCTCATGACGTCCAGGGGGTATCACCAACTTGCGGGATATCGGAAGACGGTCTCCCCGGTCCGCCAGCCGGTATCCCGCATCCTTTTGAAGAGAGGACTCCCCCATGGCGAAATTTTCTTTCCTGTTGGCCGCGCCGGTTGCGCTGGCCGGCTTTGCAGTCCCGGCCGCAGCCGAAGACAAGGGCGACCGACACACGGTGGTCGTGCGATACGACGACCTGAACCTGTCGAGCGTTCAGGGCCGCGAGCGGCTAAACACCCGTGTCAAATATGCCGTGCAGAAAGTGTGCGGCAGCCGCCTCACTCACCGGCAGGGACTTCGCGAACGCACGATCGCCAATCGCTGCGAAGACACGGCGATGGCCGACGCCGGTGTGAAACTCGCTGGCCTGTTCAACGGTGAAAGTGCCCGCCTTGCCGATCGCGGCCAGATTGTCGTTGTCGCCGCTCCCTGACCAACTTTGCGATATGGTGATGCTAAAAGGCGGTCATGCCCCGGCGGCATGGCCGCCTTTTAAGTTCAGGCATGCATGATCGCCTTTACATCGTGGAGGTAAGTCCGGCCGATGCGGTGCACGCCGCCTTCGCCCAGATCGACGCTCCACGCGCCGTCGCCGTGATGTTTCAGTCCGACGATACCTTCACGGCGGATCATTTTCGACCTGTGGATGCGCATGAACTGATCGGGGTTCATGCGGGCTTCAAGTGATTTGATCGTCTGATGGATCAGCCAGCTGCGGCCGCCGACATGGAGCCGCATATAGTCGCGTTCGGCCTCGATCAGATCGACCTGTGCCGCATCGATGCGCAGCATCTCGCCGCGATTCTGGACCCAGAATTCATTGATCCATTTGCTTTTTTGCGCCGGTGCGCGCTCGGTCGAGCGCCATTCGCGCACGCGCGACAGGGCGCGCGCGAGCCGATCCGGTGACACCGGCTTGAGCAGATAGTCGACTGCGGCAACGTCGAACGCTGCGACCGCATAGCGGTCAAAGGCGGTGACGAAAACGACCGCGGGCGGGTTGTCGAGCCGTTCGATCGCCGCAGCCACCTCCAGCCCGTTGAGATCGGGCATCGCAATGTCGCACAGCACGAGGTCGGGCGCGAGCGCATCGACCATACGGAGCGCCGAAGCGCCGTCGCTCGCGGTGCCGACGAGCGACACGCCGTCCTGCTGCCCGGTGAGAATCTGCAATCGTTCGATCGCCAGCGGTTCGTCATCGACGATAAGGGTTCGAAGGGTCTGGATCATTTCAGCATGCCTCCCGTGCCAAGGGCAACCAGAGTGAAACGACAAAGCCGCCATCGTCCGACGGGCCCCATTCGCATCCGGCGGTGGGGCCATAGCGGGTCAGCAGGCGTTCGCGGACATTGCCGAGACCGAGGCCGGTTCCCGACGCAGGAGCGGGGGCCTTCGGGTCGATGTCGTTTTCGATACGCAGCACCAGCAGCCCGTATTCGGCGCTGGCGGTGAGGCGAATCGCGATTTTCCCCTTGCTCGGCGCGACGCCATATTTGATCGCATTCTCGATGATCGGTTGCAGGATCAACACGGGCACGCAGGCATTCTCCAGCTCCTTCGGCATCGACACCTCGACCTGCAGGCGATCGGGGAACCGCGTCTGTTCGATGTCGAGATAGAGCCGCTGGAGCGCGATTTCCTCTGCGAGGCTGACGAGCTGCTCGGGATCGACGGCAAGACTCGATCGGAGGAAGGATGCGAGGTTCATGATCATCGTCTCGGCCTCGCTCTTCGATCCCTTGAGCACCAGCGTCGACAGCGAGTTGAGGGTGTTGAACAGGAAGTGAGGATTGACCTGATAATGCAGCGCGCGAAGCTGCGCGGTCTGTGCCTCCATCCGGAAATGATTGGCGCGGCGTTCGAGTGCGCGCATCTCGTTGGCATAGCCGAACGCGACATAGAGCGCGGCCCAGACGGCGAAGAAGAAATACCAGCGGATCGAGCTGTCGAGGATCAGCATCATTTCCCAGGCAACCGAGTATTTCGCCTGCATTTCTTCGATGATCTTGGCGCTGTCGGAGACGGGAAACCAATAATAGAAAACCAGAAGATTGACCGTCGCATAGATGATGACGAGCGGAACTGCGGCGCCGAAAGCGGCCGCCAGCCGCGCGCCGAAACTCTGGGGCTGGGCGCGCTGGAGCAGCTGATAGAGGACGAAAGTGCAGAGGATGCCGGCGACGACGACGATGGCGCGGCGGCCTGCCGACGGCCATTGCTCGGGCACGCCGGTCAGCATCGCCAGCACCGAGGTGATCAGGAAATAGATCGCCCACATCGCGATGATCGATCCGATTGCGACCCTGGGGTTCACGCGTGCGTCGGAGGCACGCCAATCGGGCGCCGCCGCCAACATTTTCGCGCGCTGATCGCGCAGCGCATCCTTGCGGTTGGTGATATTCATCATGCTGGCTTTAGCGCCAAATGGCGATCGGTGGCTAGCGGGCACCGGGTCGCCAGTCGAAGCTGCGTGCGCCTTGGTCGAAAGCCGGGCGCAGGTCAGCCTGCCGGTTGCGGCAACACGCGGCGCCAGGTGCCGCGTTTGTAGATCGCCCACGCCATCGCCAGCGAGGCGAGCGAGGACAGCGGAAAGCTCCACCACAATATGTCGCTGCCGACGGCGGGATAGCCGAAATAATAGATGCCGAGGCGGATCGGGAACATCGACAGGAACAGGATCACGAGCGGGGGGACGACCGATCCGTTGGCGCGCAGCGTGCTGATCAGCACGATCGTCGTGCCAAAGGGCAGGAAGGTCCAGGTCGCGATCAACTGGATATTGCGCGCGACGTCGATCGCGGGGCTTTCGCTGCCGAGGAACAGCGCGAGCGCGGCGCGGTCGAACGCCAGGAGGAGCGCGATGAGCACGCCGGTCATCGCGAGGTTGATCGCGATGCCGCTGTTCGTCACCGACGATACGCGGTCCCAGCGGCCGGCGCCGATATTCTGCGCCGCCATCGAACTCACCGCGGCGCCGATCGCGAGCGCTGGCATCTGGATATAATTCCAGAGCTGGAGCGTCGCGCCATAGGCGGCGGCGGTGACGAGCCCCTCGCGGTTGACGAGCCCGACCATCACCAGCCCGGCGCCCGAAATGACCAGCATCTGCGCGCCCATCGGCAGGCCGCGGCCGATTATGAAGCGCAGCTCGCTCCATTTGGGAATGAGGTATGACAGTTCGCGGCCGCGGAGGCGCAGGACATGATTCCTGGCGTAGAACCAGCCGATCATGCCCGCGAGGCTGATCGTCCCGGCAACGGCTGTCGCCAGTGCGCTGCCCGCGATCCCAAGGCGCGGGAAGGGGCCAAGGCCGAGGATCAGCACGGGGTTGAACACGATGTCGAGCACGACGGCGAGGATCATGAAGCGGAGCGGGGTCACGGCGTCGCCCGCACCGCGCGAGGCCATCATCAGCGTGACCGACATCATGCTGGCGGGAACCGCGAGGAAAGTGACGCGCAGATAATCATGCGCGAGCGCGAAGGCTTCGGCCGGGGTCTTGAGCCAGCGCAAGATCTGGTCCGACGCGAACCAGCCGACAATCGCGATGACGACCGAGAAGATGAGCGCGAGGCCGATTACCCCGCCGGTCGCGCGGCGCGCCGCGTCGATATCGCCACGGCCCATCGACTGGCCGATCAGCACCGTCGCCGCCATCCCAAAACCGAAGAAGGCGCCGAACATCAGAAACATGATGATGTTCGCGTTGGCGGTGGCGGCCAGCGCGCCTTCGCCAAGGAATTGCCCGACCCAGATCGAATTCACCGATCCCGAGAGCGTCTGGAGGATGTTCGACGCGAGCGTCGGGAGTGCGAAGATGACCAGCGTCTTGGTGATCGGTCCCTGCGTCAGGTCCATCCGGCCGCCGCCGCGCGCGGTCTGGCGCGGCGGCACCGGGCTGGCAGCCGGGTCCGCCGCCGCCGCGACCGGCGTCGGGGTGACGGGGACCTCTTCGTTCACCCCAGCCGCGCCAATGCGGCGGTCAGGCGGTCGGCTTCGGCTTCCTTTGCGGCGTGGTCGGCGCGGGCCTTTTCGACCGCTTCCGGCTTGGCGCGCTCGACGAAGGAGGGGTTGTTCAGGCGGCCGGCAAGGCCATCGCGTTCCTTCGCTGCGGCGGCGAGCGTCTTGGTCAGACGGTCGCGTTCGGCGGCGATGTCGATCACGCCTTCGAGCGGGACGGTGATCGTCTCACCCTCAACGACGAGCTGCGCCGAGGCGCCCGCAGGAGCAGGGTCGAAGCTGACGCTCTCAAGGCGCGCGAGGCGTTCGAGCTGCGCCGCGAGCTTGTCGGTGCGCCCCTTCAGCGACGAAGGGAAATGCGCGGTCAGGCGCGCGCCCGGGGGCAGGCCGAGTTCGGCCTTGGCGGTGCGCAGTTCGCTGACGAGCTTGATCAGCCAGTCGATGTCGGCGCTGGCTTCGGTGTCGCGTGCCGCGTTCGGCGCGGGCCATTTTGCGGTGATCAGCGGATAGTCGGCGCGGTCGCCCAGCCCGGTCCACAGTTCTTCGGTGATGAAGGGCATGAAGGGGTGAAGCATGACGAGGATCTGGTCGAGCACCCAGCCCGCGACGGCCTTCGTCTCGTCGTCGATTGAGCCTTTGATCAACTCGAGATACCAGTCGCAGAAGCGGTCCCACGCGAAGCTGTAGATCGCGTTCGCGGCCTCGTCGAAACGATAGGCTGCAAAGGCCGTCTCCATCGCGCGGACGGTCGCGGCGACATCGCCGATGATCCAGCGATTGACCGGCAGCGTCGCCGCAGGGGCTTCGAAGCTGGTTGATGCCGAAATGCCATTGGCTTCGCAGAAGCGCGCGGCGTTCCACAGTTTGGTCGCGAAGTTGCGATAGCCCGCGAGGCGCGCGTCATCCATCTTGATGTCGCGGCCCTGGCTTTCCATCGCCGCCATGAAGAAGCGCAGCGCGTCGGCGCCATATTGGTCGATCAGCCCGAGCGGGTCGACCACATTGCCCTTCGACTTCGACATCTTCGCGCCGTCGGGGGCGCGGACGAGGCCGTGGAGATAAAGCGTCTTCCACGGCACATCGCCCATGAACTCCATCCCCTGCATCGCCATGCGCGCATCCCAGAAGAAGAGGATGTCGAAGCCCGAGATGAGCACGTCGTTGGGGTAGTGGCGTTTCAGAAGCTCGGTGTTCTCGGGCCAGCCGAGCGTCGCGAACGGCCAGAGGGCGGAGGAGAACCAGGTGTCGAGGACGTCCTCGTCGCGCGTCAGGGCGACGCCGTCGCCCGCTTCGGCTTGCGCTTCCTCTTCGGTTTCGGCGACGAAGATGCGACCATCCTCGGCATACCATGCCGGAATCCGGTGCCCCCACCACAGCTGGCGCGAGACGCACCAGGGCTGGATATTCTCCATCCAGTTGAAGAAGGTCTTTTCCCACGTCTTGGGCACGATATTGATGCGCCCGTCGCGCACCGCCGCCATTGGCGGCTGCGCGAGCGTTTCGGCGTCGACATACCATTGGTCGGTCAGCCAGGGCTCGATCACCACGCCGCCGCGGTCGCCGAAAGGCGTCTGGATCGTGCGCGGCTCGAAGTCATGCTCGGCGCCGTCCTTATCGACGTGCGCGATCAGGAAACCCGCTTCCTTCATCCGCTGAACGACGAGTTCGCGGGCGCCGTCCTTGCCGTCGCGCTTGAAACGGTGGAGGCCGATAAACTCGTCCGGGATCAGCCCGTCGCTCGTCTGGATCACATTCGCATCGCCGTCGAACATGTTGAGCATCTCGCCGGGCTTGAAGCCCGCGCGCTTGCCGACGTCGAAGTCGTTGAAGTCGTGCCCCGGCGTGGTCTTCACCGCGCCTGATCCCAGTTCGGGGTCGGCATGTTCGTCGGCGACGATCTTGAAACGGCGGCCGGTGAGCGGCTGGAGGATGTCCTTACCGATCACGCTCTTGTAGCGTGCGTCTTCGGGGTGCACCGCCACCGCCATGTCGGCGAGCATCGTTTCGGGGCGCGTCGTCGCGACCTCGATATAATCGCGCCCGTCATCGAGCGTCACGCCGTCGGCGAGCGGATATTTGAAATGCCAGAAGCCGCCCTGCACCTCGTGCGTCTCGACCTCCAGGTCCGAGATCGCGGTCTTGAGCTTCGGGTCCCAGTTCACGAGGCGCTTGTCGCGGTAGATCAGACCCTTTTTGTGCAGGTCGACGAACACCTTGACCACGGCGCGGGTGAAATGCGGGTCCATCGTGAACTGCTCGCGGCTCCAGTCCATCGAACAGCCGAGACGGCGGAGCTGGCCGGTGATCTGGCCGCCGCTTTCCGCCTTCCATTGCCACACCTTGTCGATGAAGTCCTCGCGGCTGTAATTGGTGCGCTTGTCCTGCCGCGCCTCCAGCTGGCGTTCGACGACCATCTGCGTTGCGATGCCGGCATGGTCCATGCCGACGACCCACAAAGCATCCTTGCCGCGAAGGCGCTCGTAGCGGACGAGGACGTCCTGCAACGTGTTGTCAAGCGCATGGCCGATGTGCAGCGCGCCGGTGACGTTCGGCGGCGGGTTGACGATCGTGAAGGGGGTGGCGTCGGGACGCGACGGGCGAAACAGCCCGCGGCTTTCCCACTCAGTGGCCCATTTCGCCTCAATCGCGGCGGGATCGAATGTTTTTTCCATCGGCATAGCCGGGCGCCTTTGCCAGCCGGGGCGCGAGGCGGCAAGGGGGAAGCTGCCCACCCGGGCCGTCCGCATCACGGATAGCTTGATTTGAAAAGCCGTGTGCTCCCGCGAAGGCGGGAGCCCATCTCCAGCTGATCCTATTTTGAACCGGCGGGAGATGGGTCCCCGCCTTCGCGGGGACACGGTAGCGTATTAGGGTGAGCGGTCCTATTTCTTCAAATGCTCGCCCATCCAGTTGAACACCGTCTGGTGCCACTGGACGCTGTTCGCGCCTTTCAGCACCCAGTGGTTCTCGTCGGGGAAGACGAGCAGCTGAGACGGGACATTGCGCCGCTGGAGCGCGGTGAAGGCGGCGAGACCCTGGCTGTAGGGGATGCGGAAATCCTTTTCGCTGGTGATGACCAGCATCGGGGTTTTCCACTTCGTGACATGGTTCACCGGGTTCCATTTCTCGGGATCTGTGCGTTCCCACCAGGGGCCGCCATGATCCCATTCGTCGAACCACAGTTCCTCGGTCTCGAACGCCATCGCGCGCAGGTCGAAGACGCCGTCGTGCTGGACGAGGCACTTGAAGCCGTCGGTCCACTGGCCCGCGATCCAGTTCATCATATAACCGCCGTATGAGGCGCCGAGCGCGCAGGCGTTGGTGAGGTCGAGCTGTGCATCCTGCTTGCCCGCCGCGGCCAGGCCAAGCTTCAGATCCTCGAGCGGCTTGCCGCCCCAATCCTTGTTGATGCTGTCGGTGAAGGCCTGCCCGTAACCGGTCGAACCGTGGAAATCGACGGTGACGACGCCATAACCCTGCTCTGCGAACAGGCGCGGGTTCCAGCGCGTCGACCAGCTATTGCCAAAGCTGCCCTGCGGTCCGCCATGGACGATGAAGGCAACGGGCAGCTTTGCGGTCGCGTTCGCAGGCTTGAGGATCATGCCCCACACCTTGTCGCCATTCGCGCCGGCGAACTGGATCTTGTCGAGCTTCACCGGATTGAACTCGGCAAGCGCTGCGGCATTGACGTTGGTGAGCTGGCCGACCTTGCCCTTCGCGTCGCGAACGAACAGGTCGGTGGGCAGGAGCGCGCTGTTGCGCGAATAGAGCAGGCCGCCGCCGGGCAGCGGAGTGACGTCGCCGATATTGCCCTCGAACGCTTCGGGCGATGCTTTCAGGCGCTCGACCTTGCCCGTCGCGGCCTCGACGCGGAAAACCGGATGTTCGAGCGTGTCCTGCGCGGTCACATAGAGCGACTTGCCGTCCGCCGCCCAAGCGATCGAGCCGACCGAGCGATCCCATGCGTCGGTGAGCTTCTTCGTCTCGCCGTTTTCGAGGTTGCGCAGCATCAGCACCTGCCGGTCCGCCTCGTAACCCGGGCGCGCCATCGCGACGTAAGCGAGCCATTTTCCGTCGGGCGAAGGCGTGGGCAGCGTGTCGGTCGCCTGATTGTCCTCAGTCAGGTTCACCGGCATCATCCGGCTGTCGACCAGCCAGCTATAGATATCGAGGTTGGTCGACATCGGCTCGTTGCGATCAGCTTTGCGCAGCGTGAAAAAGACGGTGCGGCTGTCCGCGCCCCACGCGAGTTCCTCGCCGCCGCCGAAGGGCTTCGACGGCGTGTCGCCGATCAGCCCTGCGTCCGCGGGGCGCGCGGCGGTCGCCTTGCCGTCCACAAGGTTGAAGATGAAGGGGCGGCTGTAGGTGCCCGGGGTTTCCCACTGGTCCCAATGGCGAACGAAGCCCGCGCCATCCTTGTAGAGACGGCCGCTACCGGGACCGGGGAGCGCGCCCTTGTCCTTCGCCTCGCAACCGAAGTCGATGCATTCTTTCGGAATGTCGCCCCATGCGAGCAGCTTGGTGGCGTCTGGCGAAATCTTGAAGCCCGAGATGTCGGCCCTGGTATCGGTCACCTGCGTCGCGGCGCCGCCCGCCTTCGGATCGACGCGCCACACCTGGCTTTTGCCCGACGCATTCGAGAGGAAATAGAGGCTGCCGTCCTTGTCGAAGGCGGGGGCGGTTTCGTTCTTGCCCGCCGTATCGGCGACCGGGGCGGGCTTGGCGCCCTTCGCATTGCGGTCGACGAGCCACAGGCCGGTTGAGCGTTTGTAGCTCTCCGCCTCGGTTTCGGTCATCTGGAAGGCGACCCAGCGCCCGTCGGGAGATGCGGTCGGCGCCGCGACGCGCTTCAAGGTCGCAAGGTCGACTTCGGTCATCGGACGGGCGAAGGCGGGGGAAGAAAGGGCGGCGGCGAGCGCGATCGCGCTGCAGAGGATCTGGTTTCGCATGGAAGCGGTTTAGCCGGGTCACGAGCGCGTTCAAGCTGTTAGTCGTTTGCTGGTTCGGAGTGGCAGCTTTGGGTTGGGGAGCCGCCATTGCCGGTTTCGGTTATTCCGAGCCGGGGCCGCGATCCGGTCGGCGCATGCGCCGGGCCATCATGCCAAAGGTCAGGAAAGGTCACCCTATTGCAGTGCCCCATTTGTTGCGCTCGACCGACAGATGGCAGCCGGACCTTGGCCGAATCCGGCATCCGGGCAGCGACCATTTTTACCTGCAATTTGAAAGAGCTGACATGAAGGCTGACACAGCCGAATAATGTAGGAAAGCACTTTTTTCAAAGGCGGATGGCGGCTTTGGGGTGGATTCCAGACGGTCCCCTCTATTTCCGTTCGTGTCGAGCGAAGTCGAGACACCCATCGGTAGCGCGCGACTTCGGGGTGTCTCGACTTCCGGCGAATGCCGGAAGTTTATCCTGAGCGCCTGCAAGGCAGTCGAAGGGCTCGACACGAACGGGATTTAGAAGGCGGTTTGTCCGCAACTGGTCGTTAGCGAACGAGCACGCCACCCTTCATCACATGGTCGATATTTTCGAGCACGGTGATATCGGTCAGCGGATCGGCCTTTACCGCGACGAAATCGGCATAGCGGCCGGGAATGATCGCGCCGATGTCGCGTCGCCCCATTTCCTCGGACGCGCGGCCGGTCGCCGACTGGATCGCCTGCATCGGCGTCATCCCATATTTGACCATGTTGCGGAACTGGCGTGCGTTGAGCCCGTGCGGGTAGACGCCGGCGTCGGTCGCATAGCCGATGTTGACGCCCAGTTCGACCGCGCGGCGGAAGGCTGCGCGCTGGGTGTCGGTCGTCTCGCGGTTTTTGCGCAGATATTCCTCGGGCCAGCCCTCTTTGGTGCCGACATCGTCGATATAGGTGCCGTTATAGATGTCCATCGCGAGCCAGGTGCCATTCTTCTTCGCGAGTTGCAGCGCCGCCTCGTCGGCGAGGCTGGCATGTTCGATGCTGTCGACCCCGGCGTTGATCGCATTTTTGATCCCCTCGGCGCCGTGCGCGTGCGCGGTAACCCTTTTTCCGCGGGCATGCGCGACCTTGACCACCGCGCGCAGATATTCTTCGCTAAGTTCGACCGCGCCGGGTTCGGTGCCCATCGCAAGTACCGCGCCGGTAGCGATCACCTTGATGAAGTCGGCGCCCTGATCGAGCAAATAGGCAGTTTTCCTGGCCGCTTCCTCAGGCGTCGCGGCAACACCGAGGCGCATGTCGGGCGGCAGTTCTTCGTTCGGAACGACGCCGTTGAGTTCGCCGCCGCCCTTCGGGATCGTGATATAGGCGCCGGCGACCCACATCCGCGGGCCCGGCACATCGCCGCGGTCGATCGCATTGCGCAGCGTGACGTCGGTGAGCCCGCGATAAGTGCCGACGTCGCGCACGCTGGTAAAACCCGCGTCGAGCGTGACGCGCGCGTTGCGGGCGCCGACCAGTGCGGTTTCGGCGGGCGACGCCTTGATCGGCGCGGCCAGATCGGCGCTCTGGCCGAGGTCGGCAAGGTGGGTGTGGAGGTCGATCAGGCCGGGCAGCACGGTGAAGGCGGACCAGTCGACGACGGTCGCACCATCGGGCGCCTTTCCGCAGGCACCGACGGCCTTGATGCGTTCGGCCTCAACGGTGATGCACTGACCGGCGCGGACCTCGCTCGCGACGCCGTCGATCAGTCGTCCCGCCTCGATATAAAGGGTTTCGGCCGACGCCAGCGATGCCGTCAAAAGGGATGCCGCGAGCGCGGCGCTCAGATGGCGGTATCGAAAGCGTTGCACTGGCGCGGGTCTCCCGTTTGCAGGCCGCGACGCAGCCAGGTCATGCGTTGTTCGCTCGTCCCGTGGGTGAAGCTTTCGGGCACCGGCCGCTGCCCCGCCGAGCGCATCAGCGTGTCGTCGCCGATCGCGTTCGCGGCGCGCATCGCTTCTTCCATATCGCCCGGCTCCATCACCGGCTGCCCGTCGTTCGTCTTGGCGCGGGCGGCCCATACGCCGGCGTAGCAATCGGCTTGAAGCTCCATACGCACCTGCAGCGCATTGCCTTCGGCTTGCGAGGCGCGCTGTTGCGCTTGGCGGACCTGATCCGAAATGCCGCTGATTGTCTGGATATGGTGGCCGACCTCGTGGGCGATCACATAGGCTTGCGCGGCGTCGCCGGCGGCACCGAACTTCTGTTCGAGCTCGCGGAAGAAGCTGGTGTCGAGATAAACGCCCTGATCGGCGGGGCAATAGAAGGGACCCATTGCCGATTGGGCAGCTCCGCAGCCCGACCGATTGGATTCAGTGAAGAAATTGAGCGTTGGCTTGCGATAGCCGCTGATCAGCCCTTCCCAAACGGTATGCGTCGATCCGAACACGTTGCAGGCGAAGCGTTCGCTCTGCGTATCACAGGCGACATTGGCCCCATTGCGGCTATCCGCCGCCGGATCGACGGTCCCGCCGCCGCTACTGAGCATATTTGCGCCGGGGCCGAGAACGAAGAAAGCAACGGCGCCGAGCAGCAGGATCGTTCCGCAGCCCATCTTGCGCCCGAGCAGCATCGGCAGAAATCCGATCAGTAGCCCGCCGAGGCCGCCGCCCCCGCCGCCGCCGAACCCACCGCCGCCCCGGCCCAGATCGCGAATATCGTCTCCGGGATCATAATCGTCGAGGCGCATCGGGATTCTCCACCGGTAAATGGTCGTTTCCTCGCAACTGTTACAGCAGCGCCGGGTAATTGGAAGGGGCTTCGCGGCAGAGAAGCCATTGCAATCGCTCGTGCTGCGGTGCACAAATATCGTCCGTCCGCCAGCCGAGGATCACGAGTCCATGCCCCGCCGCGCCGCCCGTGCCGCCTTGCCGCTCCCCGACCTCGTCGTGCTCGTCCTGCAAGGAGGCGGCGCGCTCGGCGCATTCCAGGCGGGGGTGTATGAGGCGCTTATCGAGCTCGGCATCGAACTCGACTGGGTTGCAGGTATTTCCATCGGAGCGGTCAACGCCGCGATCATCGCGGGCAACGAACGCGACCAGGCGGTGGGCAAGATGCGCGAATTCTGGGAGGGTGTGTCGTCGGCGCTGCCGTCGCTGCCGACCCCCGATAACGATTGGGCGCGCGAATGGTCGCATATGGCAGCCGCGGGGCAGGTGATGGCGTTCGGCGTTCCGGGCTTTTTCATCCCGCGCTTTCCGCCGCCCGCCTTTGCCGAGCGCCAGACGCCCGAGGCGATCAGCTTTTATGACACAAGCCCGCTGGTCGGGACGCTCGATCGGCTCGTCGACTGGGAGCGGGTGAACAAGGGCAAGGTGCGGCTGTCGGTAGGCGCAGTCGCGGTCGAGACCGGCAATTTTCGCTATTTCGACACCACATGCGACACGATCGACGCGCGGCATATATTGGCGTCGGGGGCGCTGCCGCCCGGTCTGCCGCCGGTGGAGATCGACGGGACATGGTATTGGGACGGCGGGCTCGTTTCGAACACGCCGCTCGAGCATGTCGTCGCCTCGGCGCACGACGACATGCTGGTGTTCCAGGTCGATTTGTTTCCGGCGCGCGGCGAACGGCCGCACGATCTAGAGGAAGCCTGGTCGCGAGAGAAGGATATTCGTTATTCGAGTCGCACGCGGCGTATCTCGGACGGGCTGGTGCGGCGGCGCAAGGAGCATCGGCTGATCGACCGGATGCTGCAGAGGCTGCCAGAGGAATATGCCGAGCTGCCCGAGGTGAAGGCAGTGCGGCGGATGGTCGACTGCAAGGCACTCAACGTGGTCCAGCTGATCCACGAGCCGCCCGCTTGGCAGACCGGCGCGCGCGATTTCGAATTTTCGCGCTCGACGATGGAGGTCAACTGGGCGCTCGGCCGCGATGCGGTCGAGGCGGCGATGAAGGACGGTCACCTGCTTGCCGACAGCATCGCCGAGGGGCGGTCGGACAGTTTTGCGGTGCAATCGAATGCATTGCGACCAAAGGCCGAACCCGACGTTTCCTGACTCTCTCCCCCGCTGGAAAGGATTATCTCATGCGCCTCAAAGGAAAGACCGCCCTCGTCACCGGATCGACCTCGGGCATCGGGCTTGGCATCGCCAAGACCTTTGCTGCCGACGGCGCGAACATTATCATCAACGGGTTCGGCGCAGCCGACGCGATCGAGACCGAGCGCAAGGGACTGGAAGCCATCAGCGGCGGGAAGGCCGCCTATGACGGCGCCGACCTGACCAAGCCCGAACAGATCGAGGAAATGTTCCAGCGCGCGGAGAAGGATTTCGGCGGCGTCGATATTCTCGTCAACAATGCCGGGATGCAGTTCGTCTCGCCGGTCGAAGATTTTCCGGTCGAGAAATGGGACATGATCATCGCGCTCAACCTGACTGCGGCCTTCCACACGATCCGCCATGCCGTGCCCGTCATGCGCAAGAAGAAATGGGGACGGATCATCGCCACCGCCTCGGCGCACTCGCTCGTCGCCTCGCCGTTCAAATCGGCCTATGTTACCGCGAAGCACGGCCTGGCGGGCCTCACCAAGACCGTCGCGCTCGAAGTCGCCGACGCGGGTATTACGGTGAACTGCATCAGCCCCGGCTACGTCTGGACGCCGCTGGTCGAGAATCAGATCCCCGACACGATGAAGGCGCGGAACATGACGCGCGAACAGGTCATCAATGATGTGCTGCTCGAAGGGCAGCCGACCAAGCAGTTTGTCACCGTCGAGCAGGTCGCGGCGATCGCAGCCTTCCTGACTCGCGACGAGGCGGCGAACATCACCGGCGCGAACCTCAGCGTCGATGGCGGCTGGACCGCGGGCTGAACCGCTCCGGCCTTGAGCAATCTCCTTTGCCCTCCTAAGGTTAACTATCAAGGGGCCGGGGAGAAATGGAGAATCATGGGTCGCACCATTTGGGTTTTGGCGGTGGCGCTTGGCGTCACCCTTGGCGCGTGTCGGACGGTGGTGCCGCCCGTGCCGCCATCGTCGGCAGACACGCCGCCGGATGCAACGGGCAGCTGGCGCGCGACCGCGACCGATGCCGACAAGGAGCGCATTCGCGGCTGGTATAATAGCTGGCAGGTGGCGCTTGCGGATGCGCGCGCCAAAGGCTTTGGCGCGGATATCGACCGCGAGGGCGTGCTTCTCCAGCCGACGGCGGCGCTGCCCAATCCGCACCTGCCCGCGGGAGACTATCGCTGCCGCACGATCAAGGTGGGGACGCAGGGCCGTGGCGGACTGTCCTATATCGCTTATGGCTGGTTCCGGTGCCGCGTGGCGTCCGAACAGGGGCTGTCGAGCCTGACCAAGATCACGGGTTCGCAGCGTCCCGTCGGGCTGATCTTTCCCGACAATCTGAAACGCCAGATATTTCTCGGGACGCTCGAACTCGGCGATGAGAAGATGGCGGTCAATTACGGCAGCGACCGGATGCGCGACATGGCGGGGCTGATCGAGCGGATCGGCGACAATCGCTGGCGGCTGGTGCTGCCCGCACCGGCCTATGAATCATTGGTCGACGTGATCGAACTGGTCCCGGCGAGCTGACAACAGGGGTAGTATCAATGCGGAATTTGTGGACGGGCGCCGCGGCGCTGGCGCTGATCGTTTCGGGGGCGGCCCCTGCGGCGGCGCAACAGCTGGGCGGCGAGGTGCAGAAACAGATGCCGTCGCTGATGAAGATTTACGACGATCTGCACGCCAACCCCGAACTCAGCTTCATGGAGGTGCGCTCGGCGGGCATTTTGGCGGCTGAGGCGCGCAAGCTGGGGTTCGAGGTCACCGAAAAGGTCGGCGGCACCGGCATCGTCGCGGTGATGAAGAACGGCCCCGGGCCGGTCGTGCTGGTCCGCGCCGATATGGACGGGCTGCCGGTGACCGAACAGACCGGGCTGCCCGGCGCGTCAAAGGTGCGCGTCACCACCGCGGAGGGCGTCGAGACCGGCGTCATGCACGCGTGCGGCCACGACACGCATATGACCGCATGGGTCGGCGTCGCGCGGTTGATGGCGGCGAACAAGGCGAACTGGTCGGGGACGCTGGTGATGATCGGCCAGCCCGCCGAAGAACGCGGTGCGGGCGCGCGGATGATGCTGGAGGACGGGCTTTATACCCGCTTTCCCAAGCCGCAATACGCGCTGGCGTTCCACGACGCGGCGCAGTTTCCCGCCGGGGTGATCGGCTATACGCCGGGCTATGCGCTCGCCAATGTCGACAGCGTCGACATACTGGTCAAGGGCGTCGGCGGCCACGGCGCCTATCCGCAGACGACCAAGGATCCGATCGTGCTGGCCAGCCGCATCGTGTCGACATTGCAGACCTTGGTATCGCGCGAGATCAGCCCGCTCGACAGCGCGGTGGTGACCGTCGGCAGCTTTCACGCCGGGGCGAAGCACAATATCATTTCGGATGAGGCAAAGCTGCAACTGACGGTGCGCAGTTACACCGACGAGGTGCGGGGTCACCTGCTCGACGGCATCGCGCGCGTCGCCAAGGGCGAGGCGATTGCGGCGGGGATTCCCGAGGACAAGATGCCGGTGGTGAGCGTGCAGAAGGACGAGTTCACCCCGTCGACGTTCAACACCCCCGATTTCACCGAGGAAATGGCGGCGTATCTGAAAACCAGTTTCGGCGAGAAGCGCGTGGTGCAGGTGCCGCCGGTGATGGGCGGTGAAGATTTCGGCCGCTTTGTGCGCGACGACAAGGACATCAAAAGCCTGATCATCTGGGTCGGCGGGGTGCCCCAGGCCGAATATGACGCGGCGAAAAAGGAAGGCCGGACCTTGCCGAGCCTGCACTCGCCCTTCTGGGCGCCCGAGGCGGACAAGGTGATCGCGACGGCGACCGAGGCGCTGACGGCGATGACGATAAAGTTGATGGGGAAGTAAGAAGTCTGGTCGGGCGTTATCAACAAAGAGGTCATTCGCGCACGCCGACGAAGCGTCAAATCCTGTGGAGGGGCTATATGAACATCATTCGAGTTTCTCGATTCTGACGATGTTAAAATGTCCTCGCTTTCGCAAATTTCGATTTGGCACCACTGGCGCGACACAAATAAATTGGGATGGACCTGTTGCTGCGGCTGTGGTGAGCAAAATATATGTCTGCCAAGCAATCCCCTGCCAGCTTGTTCGCGTGCCTTACAGACCGTGAAGTGGAAGTTTTGCGCATGTTGGCAGCAGGACACACGGTGAAGACCATTGCGGTGCGTCTTGGGCGCTCGGAAACCTCGATTAACGAGCGTTTGCGGACCGCCCGCCGCAAGACGGGTATCGGCAGTAGCCGTGAATTGGCGCGCCTTTTGGCTGGCCAAAAAACTTGTGACAATAATATCGATCTTTCGAAGCATAGTAGCGGCGTGAAGGACTTGGCGCACGCCGCGGCCATTGGGGCTCGCGGCTCGAAAGGAATGATCGTCATGCTCTTCATATTACCCATAGCCGCCGCTGGATTTATTGTCGCTGACGTCCCTGCTGCGGACCAGGCCGCGACGCCGAACGCGGATTACAGCGCGGCATCCAAGCAGCTGCCCTTGGTCGGGAGCTGGTCGCTCGACACTTCGCTCATTCCAGAGCGAGAGCGGCCTCAGCGGGTGACAATGACTTTCCGTGCATCGCAAGGCGAAAAATGGACAACGCTCGTCGAAATTGTTGCACCGGACGGCTCTAGCAGGCATTCAGAATCGACCGCTGCTCTTGATGGCGTCCCAGTTCCGATCACGGGCAATATGGATTTCATCGACAGCGTTGCGCTGCGTCAGCCAGCGCCAAACACATTGGTTATGACCCTGGGGAAAGACGGAACACGGGTATCGACGCGGGTCTATACCGTCGCCAAGGATCGAAAATCCATGACCGAAACAATAGTTTGGCCAGGCGATAATCGTCAAAAATTGGAAACGACGCATTTCAATCGCATCGATTGATCGCGACCTTGCCGCGGCTTGGATTGACGATTGTTCGTCGTGATTCCAAATCAGCTACCCCTTCATCGTCGCCCCGGCAGTGGAGCCCGGGGTGACAAGGGATTTTTTGCTAGGTATCTTGAGGAAGGGCTTCGACCCAAGCGTACCCAACCACCGCGATATTTTCGTCTCCAACCGCAATCTGGCTGATCACCGAGGCGCGTTGATCGCGCAGCGGCGCCACGAGCCGGCCGTGGTTGGCGGCGCAGATCATTGCAACGCCATGATCATTCAAAGCGGCTGCGGGTCACCTGCTGTCGGCGTTTCGATGCCCGCGGGCGCCTCGACAACCGGAATTTCCGGATCGGGAAGCGGATCGGTCTGAGGGGACGCAGGTTCGGGTGGCGCTTCGACTGGCGGAGCCGCGATGACATCGGGAATCCGGCCTTTCAGCGCATCAATCTCGCGTTGTCTCATTTGCAGATAGAGGGTGCGCGTCTCGACATAGGGATCGAGGCTTTGTTGTTGCAGACGCTCGATCTCGGCATCGCGTTCGATGCGATCGTTGAGCGCCCGGACGACCGTTGTCGGAACCGCGTAAGCGGGACGGTTGAACGGCTTGCCGATCGCGGTTGGCAGGACCAGCATGTCGAGGCCGTTGCCGGCCATGTCGCGCAAGGTCGTCGCGCCGAACAGCGGCAGGTAGAAAAAGGGACCGGGCTCTACGCCGTAGAAGCCCAAGGTATTGGCAAAACCGTTGCGCCGATACGGCAGGTTAAACGGCTTCTTCTTGGCCACGTCGAAAAGGCCACCGACGCCGAAGGTCGAGTTGATGGCAAAGCGGCCAAGCGTTTCGGCGGCCTTGCCGATCTTGAACTGCAACAGATAGTTCAGAAAATTGACCGGCTCGGTCAGGTTGCGCAGCGCATTGCCCACCCCGTCACGGACAGGCTCGGGAACGATGCCCTGATAGCCCATTGCGATCGGCCCGATGAGCGCCTGGTCGATCGCCTGGACCGCTCGATAGGATTCGATGTTGACCGCTTGCAGCGGATCGCCGGGCGGCGCATCGCCGCGCGCCGTCACGACGATTTCGTTCGGCGCCCCCGGTCTTGGGGGCGGCTGCTCGCCGCCGGACGTTCCCGGCGTGACCGGCGCTGGCGACGGGTTGGCCCCGATCGTCGGTACGACCTTTGGCGGCAAAACATCGCCCTCATATGGCTGGGCGGTCGTCTCGGTCGGGATTTCGGGCGCCGCGTCGGTGGAAACCGGCGGTGTTTCGGACAGTAAAAGAAGCGCAGCGACGGCGGAAATGCTCATCGGGCGCGCGGTCCGGCCAGCACGGGATTTGCGCGCGTCGGTGTCATATATTGGTCTCCTAACCGGGGTATCAGCCCGGAATCACGATCAAAGGGCATCCTCCCTTTCGTCAGATGCTGCTTAACGGGCTTTAGCGGGCTGGAAACCATTATCTTTCCCCCAACCAAGGGGAAGGGTAAAAGAAATCATGCTTGCGGCGCAAGGGGCGGCGACGGGATCGCGGCGTTTGCGCCATCGTCCTGCCGTCAGCGCTTCGCGCTGCCGCCACGTCGGCCCGAACGGCTTTTGCGGCGTAGTGACAGTGGGGTCTTGAAACGGCCCCACGTCCCGCCTAAGTTGAAGCTATGCGGGCCGGGCCCCTCTGGCGTCGGCAGGATATTCCTGCCGCGTGATGTCGGACCGCATCGGGTGACACCGATGCTCTGGGCCTACCTCCCCCCTTAAACCTGGGTCCTGCATCGGCGTCACCTGCTTGATTTTCAATCAGGAGGCCCAAGTTCATGACGCTTAATCCCAATCTTTATCGGCTCACGCTGCTGCACCGCCAGCTCGACGAAGCGGCGCGGCGCGAGGCGCGGCGGCGCGGGGCCGATCCGTTTCGCCTGCTTCGGCTCAAGACGCTGAAGCTCGCGGTCAAGCGACGCCTGGCGGCGTTGTCGCTGCGTCCGGCGCTCGCGCGCTAATCCACCCTAACCAAGACCGGAAGCGTCGCCTCGCCGGGGCGGCGCCTTCTGGCGCACTCCAGGGACAATTATCATGGAATTTCTGTTTGCCGACTGGCTGGGCACCCCGGCCTGGTTCTGGCTGGCCTTTATCGCGATCGTTATCGCACTGACTGCGTTCGACCTTGGCATCCTGAACAAGGAAAACAAGGAGATGGGCATCGGCGAGAGTTTGAAGCTCTCGGCGCTCTATATCGGTATCGCGATGGCATTCGGCGCGTGGGTCTGGGCTGCGAAGGGCGGCGAGGCGGGGCTGCAATATTACACCGGCTTCTTCATCGAGAAGGCGCTGTCGATCGACAATATCTTTGTCATCTCGCTGATCTTCACGACCTTCGCGATCCCCCCGCGCTACCAGTATCGCGCCCTGCTGTGGGGTATCGTCGCGGTGATCGTGCTGCGCGGGATCATGATCGCGGGCGGCGCGGCGCTCGTGACCGAATATGGCTGGGTGCTCTATATCTTTGCGGCGTTCCTCGTGTTCACGGGCGTGAAGATGCTGTTTGCAAGTGAAAAGCCGATGGACGTGGCGGGCAATCCGGTCGTCAAATGGCTATCGCGCCGGATACCGATCACCGATGAATTGCATGGCGAGAAATTCTTCGTCCGCGTGCCCGATACCAAGACCGGCAAGATCGTGCTCGCGGCGACACCGCTGTTTTTGGCGCTGGTGGTCATCAACCTTGCCGATCTGGTTTTCGCGGTCGACAGCGTGCCGGCGATCTTCGCGATCACGACCGACACCTTCATCGTCTATACGTCGAACATCATGGCGATCCTCGGCCTGCGGGCGCTCTATTTCGCGCTGTCGGCGATGGTGCACCGCTTCCATTACCTCAAATATGCGCTGGCGCTGGTGCTCGTGTTCATCGGGTCGAAGATTTTCGTCGCCGACTTCCTGCTGGATGGCGCGAAGTTCCCGCCACTGATCAGTCTGGGCGTGACGGTCGCGCTGATCGCGGGCGGTGTGATCTGGTCGCTGGTCAAGACGCGCGACGGGGAAGCGGCGCTGCCGCAATAAAAATGTCCGCCGGAAGCGCGAAGGCTTCCGACGGACAGGCTTTCCTCCCCAGGAAAGCTCGGGTGGCGCGGGGCGATTGTGCAAGGGCCCCGCGCCAAGGTGGGTGGCGCGAGGGGGTGCAACGGGCCCCTCGCGCCGAACTCGTGTCAGGCGACGAACTGGTTCCGCCGCGGCCTTTAGGCCGCAAACTGGTTCATCGTGTTGTCCTTGCCCGCGGCCTTGAGCGCGGCTTCGCCGGCGAAATATTCCTTGTGGTCGTCGCCGATGTCGCTGCCCGACATATTCTGGTGCTTGACGCAGGCGATACCCTGACGGATTTCGGCGCGCTGGACGCCCTTGACGTAACCCAGCATCGCTTCGTCGCCGAAATATTCCTTGGCGAGATTGTCGGTCGACAGCGCCGCGGTGTGATAGGTCGGCAGGGTGATGAGGTGGTGGAAAATGCCCGCCCGCTTCGCCGAATCGCGCTGGAAGGTGCGGATGCGGTTGTCGGCTTCATCGCCGAGCGCGGTGCCGTCATAATCGACACTCATCAGCTTGGCGCGATCATAGGCGCTGACGTCCTGACCGTCCTTCTCCCAGGCATCATAGACCTGCTGGCGGAAGTTCAGCGTCCAGTTGAAGCTGGGCGAATTGTTATACGCGAGCTTCGCGTTGGGGACGACTTCGCGGATGCGGTCGACCATGCCGGCGATCTGTTCGATGTGCGGCTTTTCGGTCTCGATCCAGAGCAGGTCGGCGCCGTTCTGCAAGGATGCGATGCAGTCCATGACACAGCGGTCCTCGCCGGTGCCGGGGCGAAACTGATAGAGATTCGAGGGCAGGCGCTTCGGGCGCATCAGCTTGCCGTCGCGGTTGATCAGGACGTCGCCGGGGTTGCCCGCGCCCTCGACCTCTTCGCAATCGAGGAAGCTGTTATACTGGTCGCCCAGGTCGCCGGGTTCTTTCGAGAAGGCGATCTGCTTGGTGAGGCCCGCGCCGAGGCTGTCGGTGCGGGTCACGATGATGCCGTCCTCGACGCCGAGTTCCATGAAAGCGTAGCGGCAGGCGCGGATCTTCGCGATAAAATCCTCGTGCGGCACGGTGACCTTGCCATCCTGATGGCCGCACTGCTTTTCGTCCGAGACCTGATTTTCGATCTGGAGCGCGCAGGCGCCGGCTTCGATCATCTTCTTGGCGAGCAGATAGGTCGCCTCGGCATTGCCGAACCCTGCGTCGATGTCGGCGATGATCGGCACAACGTGCGTTTCATGATTGTCGATGCTCGCCTGAATCTGCTTGGCCTTGAGCTCGTCACCCTCGGCACGCGCGGCGTCGAGTTCGCGAAACAGACCGCCGAGTTCGCGCGCGTCGGCTTGGCGGAGGAAGGTGTAGATTTCCTCAATCAGCGCCGGGACGCTGGTCTTTTCGTGCATCGACTGGTCGGGCAGCGGGCCGAATTCGCTGCGCAGGGCGGCGATCATCCAGCCCGAGAGGTAGATGTAGCGGCCCTTGACGGTGCCGAAATGCTTTTTGATCGAGATCATCTTCTGCTGCGCGATGAAGCCGTGCCAGCAGCCGAGCGACTGGGTGTAGTTCGCAGGGTCGGCGTCATAGGCGGCCATGTCGGCGCGCATGATGCGCGCGGTGTAGCGGGCGACGTCGAGGCCGGTCTTGAACTTGTTTTGAGCGCGCATGCGGGCGATGCTTTCGCCACTGATGCCGTCCCAGGTGCCGTCGTAATCGCGGATGAGGCGGCCAGCCTGCGCCATGTCTTCCTGATAACCCATCGTCTTTGTCCTTGAGAGGAGGTGATGGGTGAATGTTGGCGACGATGGCGCGGAAAGTGAAAAGCTTTGTCAATTATATTTGTGAAATACAGGCTGTAGGTGTAAATTGGGCTGTAAAGTAGTAAAGAAAGTTACAATATGGCAGAGCGGCGCGTGTTTGCGGGGCCGGCGGTGCGCAAGGTGCGGCGCGAGGCGGGGATGACCCAGGCCGCCATGGCCGAGGCGCTCGATATTTCGCCGAGCTATCTCAATCTGATCGAGCATGGGCAGCGACCGCTGAGCGCGACGGTCATCGTCAAACTGGCCGAACGCTTCGAGTTCGATGCGGCAAAGCTGGGGGCGGAGGATGTGCCCGGCGGGCTCGCCGGGCTGCGGCGGCGGCTGGGCGATCCGCGCTTTGCCGATCTGGGGATCGGCGCGCAGGAGGTCGAGGAGTGGTTGCAGACGGCGCCTGCGACCGCCGCAGCTTTCGCCCGGCTTTTCGATGCCGCGCCCGAGGGCCGTTCCGATGTGGCCGACGAAGCGCCCGAAGTTGCCGCGGTGCGCCGCGCGATCGAGAAATGGCGTAATCATTTCGCCGATCTCGACGCCAAGGCCGAAGAACTGGCCGACGAACTGCGGCTCGCGGGCGGCGATCTGTATGGTACGATTTCAGAGCGTTTGCGGACCCGGCACCAGCTGGGCATCCGCATCTTGCCGAGCGACGTGATGCCCGATCGCCTCCGCTGGCTCGACTGGCATGCGCGGCAATTGATGCTGAGCGAATTGCTGCGCCCCGCATCGCGCACCTTCCAGGCGGCGGCGACGCTGGCGCAGATCGAGGCGAAGGGCGAGATCGATGCGCTGGTCGCGGGGGCTGAATTTGCCGAGACCGCGGCGGCGCGTCTGTTCGAACGCCATCTGATCCACTATTTTGCCGCAGCGTTGATGATGCCGTACAGCCGTTTCCTGCGCGCCTGCGACGCGACGGGATACGACCTGCTGCTGCTCCAGCGGCGCTTCGGCGCGGGCTATGAGCAGGTCGCGCACCGGCTGACGACGCTCCAGCGCGTCGGCGCGCGCGGGCAGCCCTTCTTCATGCTGCGCATCGACCGCGCGGGGCAGGGGAGCAAGCGCTATGCGGGGGCGAGCCAGTCGCCGCTGGTCGATGGCGATGCGCGCTGTCCGTTGTGGGGGGTCCACGAAGCCTTTGCGCGCCCCGGCGAGGTGATCGCCGATCTGGTCGAGCTCGAGGACGGCTCGCGCTGGTTTACGCAAAGCCGCAGCGTTGCGGCGCCCGGCGCAACGGGCAGCGGCACGCCCGCGCGCTTTGCCGTCTGTGTCGGGGTCGATGCCAAGGTTGCGGCGCCGCTGATCGCTGCGCGCGGGATCGACCTGATGCGCAGTCCTGCGACGCCGATCGGCCTTGGCTGTCGTCGCTGCACGCGCACCGGCTGCATCCAGCGATCGATGCCGCCGCTCGGCCGCCCGTTGCGCTTCCGCGAGGGCGAGCGCGGGGTGAGCGCGTTCGATTTCGCGGGCGACTGAGGTTAACCGGCGTTTACCGCGCGGCTTAATATGACACTGGCCGTGCCGTATTGGGAAAGGTGCGTGTCTGTCAGGCGGCCGCAACGGGACCCAAAATGCTTGTTCGAATTCAACCAGAGGACGTCGAAATCGGTATGTTCGTCCACGCCTTCGTAGGGTCGTGGTTCGATCATCCGTTCTGGCGGAGCAATTTCCGGATCGAAACATCCGAGCAGCTGGAACGCATCCGCAATTCGGGCATCGACGGGTTGATGATCGACGGCAACCGCGGGATTGCGCCGTTCGCGGGGCCGCAATTGAGCAATCGCGAAGGCAATATGCCCGGTAAGCTATTGCGATTCAACGAAGAACCGCAGGCGAATAGGCTCGCGATCCGACCCCGACCGACTTTCGCGGCGCCCGACCCGGAGGATCGTGCGGCCCCGCGTCCCCGCCGCGGCTATGGGGCCGAATGTCGACGTGCGAAGCGGACGATCGACCGGACGCGCGCGGCCGTCGTCGACATGTTCGATGGCGCCCGGCTGGGCCGGGCGGTCGAAGTCAAGCGTATGGTCAAGCTGGCGAGCGCGATCGGCGCGTCGATCGAGCGCGATGCCAAGGCGCTGATCAACCTCGTCCGGCTGAAGGAAAAGGACGAATATACCTATCTCCATTCGGTTGCGGTCTGCGCGCTGATGATCAATTTCGCGCGGCATCTGGAACTCGACCCGCAACAGGTCGAGGATTTGGGCGTCGCGGGCCTGCTGCACGATGTCGGCAAGGTCGCGGTTGCGGACGCCATATTGAACAAGCCGGGCGCGCTGTCGAAAGACGAAATCCGGTCGGTGCGGGGGCATCCGGTTGCCGGCCACCGCCTGTTGGCGAGCTCGGCTGGTGCGCCCGACCTCGCGCTCGAACTCTGTCTGCGGCATCATGAAAAGGTCGACGGCACCGGATATCCCGATGGGCTTAAGGACGATGCGCTATCCCTCGCCGCGCGCATGGGCGCGATCTGCGACGTCTATGACGCGGTGACCTCAAACCGCCCCTATAAGGATGCATGGACGCCGTGCGAGGCGCTGACCAAAATGAGGACGTGGGAAGGCCATTTCGACCCCGCGCTGCTCGACCGCTTTGCCGACAGCCTTGGCATCTATGCGGTCGGGACATTGGTGCGGCTGTCGACGGGCGAACTTGGGGTCGTCGTCGGGAGCACGGGCGCGGCGGATGAGGATGTCATCGTGCGCGCCTTTTTCGACTGCGAAATGCTCGCCGAAATCGCGCCGGTCGACCGCACGATCGCGCCGTCCGCCGAACATCCGCGGATTATCGGCCGCGACAGCCCGAGTTTCTGGCGCTTTCACGACTGGGATGTGCTGCGGCTCCGGATCTTGGCGGGCGGAGACGAGGTGACCGCTGCCCGCGATCCCGATCAGTCGATCGGCCCGCGCGGCGTCGCGAGCTGATCGGCGCATGCCCCTCTCCGGAGAGAGAAGGTGGCTTTGAGGTCAGGCTTTTTGCGCGGCGACCCAGCGGTCGATTACCGATGCGAGGACCGAAATCGGCATCGCGCCCGCCGATAGCGCGGTGTCGTGGAACCCGCGGAGGTCGAATTTGTCGCCGAGCGCCGCCTTCGCCTTTTCGCGGATTGCGACCCAGCGCGTCTGGCCGACCATGTAGCTCGTCGCCTGTCCCGGCCACACGCAATAACGCTCGATCTCGGTGACGTTCGATCCCTCGGGGGTGCCGAGCGAATCATTATAGTAAGCGATCGCCTTTTCGCGGCTCCAGCGGAAATGGTGGAGCCCGGTGTCGACGACGAGGCGCGCGGCGCGGAACATATAGGATTGCAGATAACCGAGCTGGCCCCACGGATCATTCCGATACACGCCCATTTCGTCGGCGAGCTGCTCGGCATAAAGGCCCCAGCCTTCGGTGTAGACCGAATAGGCGGGTAGGCGGCGGAGGCGCGGGATACCTTCCGCCTCCTGCGCGAGCGCGATCTGGTGGTGATGGCCGGGCGTCGCCTCATGATAGGTCAGCGTCGGCAGCGTCCATGACGGGTTTTCGGCGGTATCGCGCAGGTTGATATAGTAAGCGCCGGGACGCGAGCCATCGGGCGCGGGGATCTGGTAATAGCCGCCGGGGGCGCCCGCCTCGATCTCGGGCGGAACGCGGCGGATGTCGCACTTCGCCTTGGGCAGACGGCCGAACGCTTCGGGCAGGCGGCGCTGCATTTCCTGAATCTGTTCGTTGAGCTTTGCGATCAGGTCGGCCTTGCCCTTGTCGGTGTTGGGGTAAAGGAAACGCGGGTCCTTGCCGAGCGCGCGCATCCGTTCGGCGACGGTGCCCTTCGACATGCCTTGCTTTTTGAAGATGGCGTCGGCGCGTGCCGTCAGTGCCGCCATGCGGTCGAGGCCGAGTTTGTGAACATCCTCGGCCGACATGTCCGTTGTCGTCGCGTAGCGGAGGGCATAGGCATAATATGCGTCGCCCTTGGGCAGGCGCCAGACGCCGGCGTCGTGCGTCGCGCGCGGGCGGACGGCGGTGAGTTCGGCCGCCTGGCGGCGCATCGCGGGATAGATTTTGCCTTCGACGATGGCAGTGCAGCGTTTCGCCCAGTCGCCCGGAATCTCGGCGGTTTTGGTCTTGAGGTTGGTGGTCAGGATATTGGCGTCGGGCGCGGGCGCCATGATGCTTTGGAACAGGGTCAGCGTGCGGTCGACGACGAAGTCGGGCGGGATGATCCCCGCGGCATGATCGGCCTTGATCCGCCCCGTTTCATTATCGAGCTGCACCGCGAAATCGGCGCAGCGCGCCAGATAGGCCTCGGCGTCGGCGGCGTTCGCGATGCTGTGCTGGTTGACGAGGAAATCGGGGATCGAGCGATAGGTTCCGCTGAGCTGCGTGACCGGATGCGGTTCAGGCCAGCTGTGAAGTCCGTAGCTGAAGGTGTCGTAAGCTTTGACATAATCCTCCCACGGACCGCGGAAGGTTTCATAATTGACGAGGTCCATTCCCGACAGTTTGGCAGGGTCGATCGTCTTCAGTTCGTTGAGCCCGGTGCGATAGAGGTCATGCCCTCTCTCGATCCCTGCGGGCGAGCGGTCGGCTAGTTTCGCCTTTGCCGCCGCGCGGTCGCCCTTGTCGGCGCCGAGCGATGTCGCGAATTCGGGGTCCTGGTCAAGCAGCATGTCGTAGATGCGCTCGTAGATCGCGGTCAGCCGCGCGCCTTCGCTGTCGGGCGCCGCTGCGAAGGCGGCGCGCGGTCGGACGCCGGCCAGCATCGAGGAAGCCGCGGCGGCAGCGAGCAGGGTACGTCGGTCGAACATTTTAGGTCTCCAGAACTGCTTTGGCGCGGACCTCGGCCTGCGCTCCATAGGTGTATTGTTGCAGCAAGTCACCTTGAGTGCAAGTGTCTGATGTGGCTGTCCTCTATTCGCGCGCTTTGGCAGCCGCGCGCACCTCTTGCGATCGTTCGAGCGGGATGACCAATATATCGTCGCCGTCGACGATCACCGCGATATTGTCCATGCCAAGAATCGAGACGCGCTTGTCGCCCGCGCGGACCAGATTGCCGCGGCTTTCGTGGAGAAAGGCGTCGCCGGTGACGGCATTGTCGGCGTCGTCCTTGTCGGCAAGCGCGTGGATCGTGTGCCAGCAGCCGAGGTCGGACCAGCCCATCGCGACGGGGACGACGGCAACGCGATCATCCTTTTCCATCACTGCATAATCGATCGAATCCGAGGGCGCCTTCGCGAACTCGATGGCATCGGCATAGAGCGCGTCGCCGTCGCGCATTCCCGCCGCAATCGCCTTGTCCGCAGCTTCGAAGATCGCGCGGCAATGCGTCAGCATCGCGTCGCGCATCCGACCCGCGCGGAACAGGAAAATCCCCGCGTTCCAGCTGTATCCACCGGCCGCGAGCATCGCTTCGGCGTCGGCGAGCGGGGGTTTTTCGACAAAGCGGTCGACCGCGAAGCCGTCTTCGCCCAGTGGGGCGCCGGCGGCGATATAGCCAAAGCCCGTTTCGGGGCTGTCGGGCGTGATGCCGAAGGTGACGAGCCAGTCCTGCTGCGCGAGGCGCACGCCCTTGGCGATCGCGGCATGGAAGGCGGAGACGTCGGCGATGACATGATCGCTTGGCATCACGAGCAGCAGACTATTGGCGTCGGCTTGCGCGACCGCGAGGGCGATCGCCGCAGCGGTGTTGCGCGGTATCGGTTCGACGAGCAGCGATTCTTCGCGGTCGGCCATCTGCTCGCGCACCATCGCGACATGGCCATTGCCGCACAATACGACCGGCGGCAGGAAATCGGGGCCTGCCGGGGTGCGCTCGACCGTCTGGCGGAACAGGCTGCGCTGGCCGTGGAGCAGCAGGAACTGCTTGGCGCGGGTGCCGCGCGATTCGGGCCAAAGCCGGGTGCCGGCGCCGCCGCAAAGGATAACAGGCTGGATCATCAACGTCATGACGCCCCATCTAACCTGTTGGATGCGGCGGGTCACCCTGTCATTGCCGATATGGCGAGTGTAAAATTAACCGACAGTTGACGCCTCGGCTGTAGTATCGGGGGCGCGAAAGGTCCCCATGTTCCGGCTGTTCAAACATTATGTTCCGCACGCGGTCGTCTGGCTGGCGTTGATCGAGTTTTTCGCGCTGCTCGGTTCGGCCGAGGGGGCGTGGCATCTTTATGCGCATCAGGCCGGGTTCGACGCCGGCGCGCTCGGCGACCGCTGGCTGCCGCTCGCAACCTTCGGGATAGCCAATTCGCTCGCGATGATGGCGACCGGAATGTACGGGAACGAGGGGCTGCGCTCGATGCGTTTCGCCACCGCGCGCCTGCTCGCGGCGATTTCGCTTGGCGTGATATTCCTTTCGGTGCTCGGGTTTCTGTTGCCGACGGCGACATTGTGGCGCGCGAACAGCCTCTACGCGATGATCTTTGCCATCGCGGTGCTGTTCATCATCCGTCTCGCGCTGACGCAGTCGGGGGGGAGCGAGGCGTTCCGGCGCCGCATCCTGGTGTTGGGCGCCGGGCCGCGCGCCGCGCGATTGGCCGCGCTTGCCGATGCGCCCGGAAGCGGGCTCGAGATGGTCGGCTTTGTTGCGATGAGCGCGGCCGAAAAGACCGTGGCGGGCGCGATACCGCGCGAGGCACTGGCCAATCTGTCGGACCTTGTCGTCGATTTGCGCGCGGGCGAAGTGGTGCTTGCGCTGGAGGAGCGGCGCAACGCGCTGCCGCTGAACGACCTGCTGCGCGTCAAGACGACGGGCGTCCATGTCAACGACATTGCGAGTTTCATCGAGCGCGAGACGGGGCGCGTCGACCTGGCGACGACCAATCCCAGCGGGCTGATCTTTTCCGACGGTTTTTCGGCGGGGCAACGCATTTCAAAGGTCGGCAAGCGGCTGTTCGATATTGTCGCCAGCCTGCTCGTGCTCGTCGTCGGCCTGCCGCTGATCATCGTTGCGGGCATCGCGGTGATACTCGATAGCCGCGGGCCGGTCTTTTATCGCCAGCCGCGTGTCGGGCTGTTCGGCGAACCTTACGACATCTTCAAGATCCGTTCGATGCGCACCGATGCCGAGGCGTCGGGCAAGGCGGTGTGGGCGAGCGAAAACGACCCGCGCGTCACCCGCGTCGGCCGCATCATCCGCAAGCTGCGCATCGACGAACTGCCGCAGACCTGGTGCGTGCTGAAGGGCGACATGAGCTTTGTCGGGCCGCGCCCCGAACGGCCGAGCTTCGTCGAGGAGCTGGAAAAGAAGCTGCCCTATTATGCCGAGCGCCACATGGTGAAGCCGGGGCTGACCGGCTGGGCGCAGATCAACTATCCTTATGGCGCGTCGGTCGAGGATGCGCGCGTGAAGCTCGAATATGATCTTTATTATGCCAAGAATTATTCGCCATTCCTCGACCTTCTGATCCTGCTCCAGACTGTGCGTGTCGTGCTGTGGCCGGAGGGGGCGAGGTAGCCGTGTCGGCACTGACTGGCCTGTCGCAGATCCTGTCCGGCCTCGCGCTGGCCGGGTTTACGGGTGTCACCTTGTGGCTGCTGACGCGATCGCATGCGCGGATGGCGGCGTTGATGCCCGCGCCGCGCTTGCTCGCGGCGACCGCCGCAGCGACCGCCTTTTGGTGCGTCGCCATGACCATTTTTGGCCCCGGATCGTCGCAGTCGCTGGTCGCGCAGACGGTGCGCGATTTCGCCATGCTGCTCTGGCTGGGCGCAACATTCTGGCCACCCCATGCGGCGATGTCGCCGCCGCTGCGCCTGATCGCGCGGATGCTTGCGACGATCTGTGTGCTGACGTTGCTGCTCGGCGCGGCGGCGCATTTGCGCGCCGGTGCGGCGGCCGAGCCGTGGATGTCGCCGACGCTGGGCTTTGCCGCGACGGTCGTGGCGATCGGCGGGCTGCTGATGATCGACGCCGGGGTTCGTCACGCCAGCGCGGGGCAGCGCATGCCGGTGATGGCGGTCGCCGGCGGGTTCGCGATGCTGTGGGCCTATGAACTCAACGTCCAGCTGATCGGTGCGCTGACCGGCGAAATCGCCTCGACGCTGATCGCGCTGCTTCCGGCGATCGTGCTGCTCACCCTGCCGGTCTATATTGTCGCGGCGATGGATATCGGGCGTGAGCGGATGCGTCTGTCACGCACCGCCGCGACCCGCACGCTGATCCTGCTGGGCGCCGCCGCCTATCTGATCGTGATCGCGCTGACCGGCGCCGTCGCGCGCGTCGCCGGCGGCGATTATGGCGAACTGGCGCAGGCGATTTCGTTGCTGGTCGCGCTCTGCACCGGGGGGCTGATGCTCGCCTCGGCGCGGTCGCGGGCTTGGCTTTCGGTGATGATTTCCAAGCATTTCTTTGAGCATCGCTATGATTATCGCGCCGAGTGGATGCGTTTTACCGCGACATTGGGGCAGGGCGGGGGCGAGGATGATCGCAATTTGCATCGCCGCGTCGCCAAGGCGCTCGCTGAACTGACGGGAAGCCCCGGCGCGCTGCTGATGCTGCCCGGCGCATCGGGGGGATTTCGCATCGCCGAGCAATGGCATTGGCCTGATGGAGCGAGCGAGGACGCTACGCTTTCACTGCGGTCGGCGTTCATGTTGCAGGAAACGCAGCATATCGTCGACCTCGACGCGGAGCGCCGGGGGCATCCCGGCGAGGATCTGGCGATCCCCGACTGGTTGATGGCCGACAGCCGCGCCTGGGTCGTCGTCCCGGTGCTGCATTTTCAGCGGATGATCGCAATCGTCGTGCTGCAGCGCCCCCCGGTGTCGCGCGCGCTCGACTGGGAGGATCTCGACGTGCTGCGCATCGCAGGGCAGCAGGCGGCGAGCTATCTTGCCGAATCGCAAAGCCAGCAGGCCTTATCGGAGGCGCGGCGGTTCGACGAGTTCAACCGCCGTTTCGCCTTCATCATGCACGACATCAAGAATCTGGCGAGCCAGATTGGATTGCTTGCGCGCAATGCGGAACGCCACGCCGACAAGGCGGATTTTCGCGCCGACATGGTCGAGACGCTGAAGATTTCGGCCGGGCGGCTTTCCGACCTGCTCGTCCGCCTGTCACCGCGCGAGCGCGGTCCGGCGGCGGAGGCGGGGCGGACCTTGGTCGAGCCGGTGCTGAACGAGATCGCGGCCGAGATGCGGCCGCGCCGCGCCTTGTTCGTCGGATGCCAGGCGGGTTTGTCGGCGTGGGCCGATGCGGGGGCGATCCGGCAGATCGTCCAGCACCTTGTCGCCAATGCGATCGATGCGTCGGAGGCAGGAACGCCGGTGCAGGTCGTCGCGGTCGCCGAACAGGGGCGCGTGCGGATCGATGTGATCGACCAGGGATGCGGCATGACGCGCGATTTCATCCGCGACGAGCTGTTCAAACCCTTTGTGTCGACGAAGGAATCGGGGTTCGGGCTGGGGGCGTTCGAGGCGCTGCAAATCGCGCAGGCGATGGGCGGCGCGATCGAAGTGGTCAGCGAGCCGGGCAAGGGCAGCAGCTTCACGCTGTGGCTGCCGCTCGCCGATGCACGGAGCGACGCGGGCCTCGATGCGCGCGTGATGAAAGTGGGATTGAAATGAACGACAGCGGGGCCGGTCTGCGCAAATTGCTGGTGGTCGAGGACGACCCGGGGCTGCAGACGCAGCTCAAATGGGCGTATGAGGATTATCAGGTGCTCGTCGCCGGCGATCATGATGCGGCGATCGAATTGCTGCGCGCCGAGGAGCCCGATGTGGTGACGCTCGACCTGGGCCTGCCGCCCGATCCGGACGGCACGCGCGAGGGATTCCGGACGCTGTCGGCGATCCTCGAGGCCAAGCCCGATACCAAGGTTATCGTGGTGTCGGGACATGGCGAGCGCGCGAGCGCGTTGACCGCGATCGCGAGCGGGGCGTGGGATTTTTATCAGAAGCCCATCGACATCGACGAGCTTGGGCTGATCGTGCGGCGCGCCTTTCATGTGCGCGAACTCGAGGTCGAGAATGCACGCCTGGCAAGCGAGGGCGCGAGCGACAATCGCGTGCTCGGCGGGATGATCACCGGCGCGCCCGAGATGCTCAAGGTCGCGCGCACGATCGAACGCGTCGCCAACCTCGATGTCAGTGTGATGCTGCTCGGCGCGAGCGGCACCGGCAAAGAGTTGCTTGCGCGCGGATTGCACGAGGCCAGCGGGCGGCGCGACGGGGCGTTCGTTGCGATCAACTGCGCCGCGATTCCTGAAAATCTGCTCGAAAGCGAATTGTTCGGGCATGAAAAGGGGGCATTCACCGGCGCGGTCAAGACGACCGAGGGCAAGATCGAGCTGGCGCATGGCGGCACGCTCTTCCTCGACGAAGTCGGCGATATTCCGCTGCCTTTGCAGGTCAAGCTGCTGCGTTTCCTGCAGGAACGGACGATCGAGCGCATCGGTGGGCGCAAGGCGATTGCGGTCGATACGCGGATCGTGTGTGCGACGCACCGCGACCTCGACGCGATGATCGCCGAGCAGAGTTTTCGCGACGATCTTTATTACCGCCTCGCCGAGATGGTGGTGAAGATCCCGTCGCTCGCCGAACGACCGGGCGACGCGGTGCTGCTCGCGCGGCATTTCCTCCATCAATATGCCCCGGAGATGAACCCCGGCGTGCGCGGCTTCGCGCCCGATGCGCTGCAGGCGATCGACGAAGGACGCTGGCCGGGTAATGTCCGCGAGCTGGAGAACCGCATCAAGCGCGCGGTAATCATGGCCGATGGCAAGCTGGTGATGCGCGAGGACCTCGACATGGCGGGCGGCGCGAGCGCCGATGGGGAGGGGGGCGAGGAGGCGTGGCTGAACCTGCGCAGCGCGCGCGAGGCCGCCGATCGCGTCGCGATCCGCCGCGCGATGACGCAGAGCGAGGGCAATATCTCGGCCGCCGCCAAGCTGCTCGGGATCAGCCGGCCGACATTATATGATTTGCTCAAACAATATCGGATGCAGAGCTGAATGGATTTTCGCCGCCTCTGGACAAGCGCGCTGCTGCTCGCGGCATTGCTGCTGGAAGCGTGCGGCGACGGCGCCTCGTCCGCGCCGCGCAAGACGCTCGAGGCGCGCCGCGCCGCGCTTCAGGCCGCGATTGCAGCCGACCCCAGGGTCATCGCCGAACGCGTCGAGCTGGCGCGCGTCGCGATCAAGCTGGGCGACGGGGTGGGTGCCGAGGCGGCGGTCAAGGGCGCACTGGGCGCGGGGGCTAACGATGCCGCGCTGCGCCCGTTGCTCGCGCGCGCCTATGCGATGCAGGATGAGCGGAACCGCGCGCTCCAGACGATCGACGACGGGCCGATCATCCCCGAGATGATCGGCGAAGCAGCGTGGGTCGCGGGCGATGTGCATCTGGCGGATGGCGATCTGGGCGCGGCGCGCGAAGCCTATGACCGGGCGGTCCACGAATTGCCGCGCAATTCGGCGCTGTGGGTCGACGTCGCGCGCTTTCGCGACGCCAATGCCGATACGCTCGGCGCGCGCGACGCGGTCGAATATGCAATCGAACTCGACAAGGCGAACAGCGATGCGCTGGCGTTCAAGGCGAACCTTGTGCGGACTGAGGAGGGACTTAATGCCGCGCTCGCCTGGTATGATGAGGCGCTTGCCGCCGATCCCGACAATGCAGATGCACTGATCGAACAGGCCGCGACACTCGGCGATCTCGGGCGCTATCGCGACCTGCTGACCGCGCTGCGTCACGCGGCGACGATCGTGCCGCGCGATCCGCGCCTCTATTATTTGCAAGCGGTGCTCGCGGCGCGCGCCGACAATTACCGGCTCGCGCGCAGTCTGCTCCAGCGCACGCGCGGCGCACTCGACGAGCAGCCGTCGTTCATGTTGCTTAGCGCGATCGTCGAACTCGAACTCGGCGGCGAAGCGGTTGCCGCGACCTGGGCGGATCGTCTGCTGGCCGAGCAGCCGGAAAATTTCACCGCGCGCCGCATCCTGGCGGCGGCCGAATGGTCCGATGGTGACGCCGGCGCGGCGCTCGAAGCGTTGCTGCCGCTGGTCCAGCGTCCCGATGCCGACAGCTGGTCGCTGCTGCTCGCGGCGCGTTCCGCTGCCGAACTCGACCGGCGAATCGAATCGGCGGACTATATGGGGCGCGCCGCGGCGCTGTCGCCCGGCGAAGTGGTGCCCTTTGCCGCCGACAATGATTATCGCCTGCTGACGATGGCGGCCGATGCCGAGCCGCTCAATCCCGCATATGCAATTCCGGCCATTTCGGCCGACTTGTCGAGCGGCAATAGCGCGGGGGCGATCGCGCGCGCGACGCGGCTCCGCGATGCGAATCGCGGCGTCGCCGACGCGCATATCCTGCTGGGCGACGCGGCGCTGGCGGGCGGGCAAACCGACCTGGCGGTGCAGGCCTATCGCGCCGCGCGCGACCTCGATGCGGGCGAACGCACGACGTTGCGGCTCGCCAATGCGCTGTTCCGTGCCGGCGACGCCGCGGGGTCGGGTGCTGCGATCCTCGCGCTGCAGCGCAGCCAGCCTTCAAGCATCGCCGCCGACCGATTATCCGGCCATTTGGCGATGGATATCGAGCATTGGGATAAGGCGATCACGCATTTCGAGCGCGTGCGCCGACGGATCGGCAATCGCGACGTCGTGATTTTGCGTGAACTGGCGCGGGCGTGGGCGGCGAAAGGCGATGATGCGCGGGCGCTGCCGCTGATCGACCGCGCCTATCGTTTGCAGCCGTTGAACGCGGGGATCATGCTATTTTACGCCGACCTGCTCGAGCGGCGGGGGAACAAGCAAGCGGCAGCGGATTTGCGCGACAAGGCGGCGCAGATCGGGCGCTAGAGGAACGAAAGCCCTTTCCCTTTGGGAGAGGGTCGGGTGAGGGTGTCTGAGGTTGGTCTTCGCAATTTACGGGTGATCCCCTCACCCAACTTCGGCTAGGTTGGTGCGCAACCAAGCCTACATATCCCTCTCCCGACGGGAGAGGGTGTCTTGCAGCTCCCCACCCCAAAAGCGGACAAAAGGCGTCAGGCTTCGGTCAAATCCAGCATCGTACGCGCGTCGAGGCCGATGCGGCGCATCTGCTGCGCGACGGGGGGCCAGACGTTGGCGAGGAAATCGGCACGCATCAGGTCGCGGAGGCGCTCGGTCGCGCCCGGGGCGACGAACATGCCGACGCCGCGCTTGACCGTGACCAGTCCCTCGTCCTGAAAGGTCTGATAGGCTTTCGCTACGGTGAGCGGGTTGGCGCCTTCCTCGGCGGCGAGCGATCGGACCGACGGCAACATGTCGCCGTCGCGAAACTGGCCGTCGAGGATGGCGTTGGCGATGACATCGCGCAGACGCTGGTACACGGGTTTGGACTGATCGAGCATGCCGCCTTAATGCCATAAGACAGCAGCACAGTCAAATGCGACTAATTACAAATTCAGTCCGGTAAATGAAACTAAATTTCCCAAGCCTGCACGACGTCGTCATATTCGGGGCGCGGCCGCTCATCAAGGTCGCCCGCCGCTGTGCCCAGAAAGAAATAGCCGACGATCATGTCGCCCTCGACGGCGCCGAAGGCGGCGGCGACATCGGCGCTATACGCCGCCCAGCCGGTCAGCCAGCTGCCAACGAAGCCATGGGCGTGCGCGGCGTGGAGCAGGTTCATGCCGACCGCGCCCGCCGACATCTGCTGTTCCCAGACCGGGATCTTGCTGCCCGGAACCGGGACCGAGAGCAGGACGAGAAGCGTCGGCGCCTGATGCGCGAACTGGTCGAGCGCCGACAGGTCCATGCCCGCGGCGCCGGGGTTTTCGGCCACCCATGCCTTTTTGAGCAGCGCTGCAAAGGCGTCGCGCTGGTCGTCCGCGACGGTGATGATGCGCCACGGCGCGAGCTTGCCATGGTCGGGGGTGCGCAGCGCAAGCGCAATGATGTCGCGCAGGGTGGCGGCGTCGGGGCCGGGCGCGATCATGTCGCGCGCCTTGCCCGAACGGCGCGTGGCGAGATGGGCGAGGAGCGAGGAGCTGTCGTTGAACATGGCCCGCCATGTGGCCTTTCGCGCGGCCTCGCGCAAGTGTTGCGAGGCATTCGCAATAATTTTCGGCCCGATCGCGATAGTTTCGCGCGCAATTAGATTCTTCCCATACGCAATTTTGACGCTAGTGTTACGGCCATCCGCCCCATTTCGAGGGCCAACAACCATATTCAGGGAAGGGTCGCCATGACCAAAGCCTATGCCCAGCACGGGGATGCCGCCGGGACGTTTCTCGGCCACCCGAAGGGCCTTTTTGTCCTGTTTTTCGCCGAAATGTGGGAGCGTTTTTCCTATTATGGGATGCGTGCGCTGCTCATTTTCTACCTGACTAAGCACTGGCTGTTTTCGGACGGGGAATCGGGCGTCATTTATGGTGCCTATACGGCGCTCGTCTACATCACCCCGGTGCTCGGCGGTTATCTGGCGGATCGGTGGCTCGGGCAACGAAAGGCGGTGACCTACGGCGCCATATTGCTGACATTCGGCCATTTCATCATGGGGTTCGAGGGTGATGGCGGACAGGATCCGGCCAGCCTCAGCATCTTCTGGCTGGCGCTCGCCTTCATCATCGTCGGCTCGGGCTTTCTGAAAGCCAATATCTCGGTGATCGTCGGCCAGCTCTATCCGCGCACCGACGTGCGCCGCGATGGTGCCTACACGATCTTTTACATGGGGATTAACCTCGGCGCCTTCCTCGGCTCGCTGCTCTGCGGTTATCTCGGTGAGACCTATGGCTGGTCCTATGGCTTCGGCGCCGCGGGCTTTGGCATGTTGCTCGGCCTGATCGTGTTCATCTGGGGCAAGCCGCTGCTGCTCGGCCGCGGCGAACCCGAGGATCCGGCGAAGCTGGCGCAGCCCGTAATGGGTATCAAGTTCGAATGGCTGCTTTATCTCATCGGCCTCGCTGCCGTCGGCGTTTGCTGGTGGATGGTGCAGAATCAGGCGCTGGTCGGAACCTTCCTGGGCGTCGCGGGGGCCGCGCTGGTCGCCTATGTGGTGTTCACGGCCGTCGTGAAGCTGCCGCCCCAGGACCGAGACCGCATCTTTGCCGCGCTGTTCCTGATCCTCGGATCGATCCTGTTCTGGGCCTTGTTCGAACAGGCGGGGTCGTCGCTCAACCTCTTTGCCGATCGCTACGTCGATCGCGCCGGGGTTCCGGCTTCGGTGTTCCAGTCGCTCAACGCGGGTTACATCGTCCTCTTCGCACCGCTGTTCGCGATGCTGTGGACCTGGCTCGGCCGCCGTGGGTGGGAACCGTCGGCGCCCGCCAAATTCGGCCTTGCGATGCTTCAGCTCGGTCTTGGCTTCTTCGTCCTCAAATGGGGCGCCGAAGCTGCGGGGATGGAAAATGCGACGCCGGTCCTGTTCATCTTCCTGATCTATCTGCTCCACACGACCGGCGAGCTTTGCCTGTCGCCGGTGGGGCTCAGCGCGATGAATCGCCTTGCGCCCGCGCATATGGCGTCGCTGATCATGGGCACCTGGTTCTTCGCATCGGCGACCGGCAATTTCGCCGCGGGCCTGATCGCGGCGGCGACAGGGTCGGAAAAGGCGAGCGGCGAAGGTGCGGGCAAGGCGCTCGTGCTCGACGTCTATCAGACGATCGGCATCTGGGCGGTCGGGTTCGGCATCCTGGTGATCGTCGTGTCGCCGCTGATCAAGAAGCTGATGCACCTCGACACGCTGCGCGATGCCGAAGATCTGGCTGGCACGAGCGAACTCGGCGAGCCGCAGGCGGCTGGCATTCATCCCGAATCCAAAGGGGCGTAATCGATGATCCGGGGTGTGAAGGGCAGCCTGCTGGCTGCGGTATCGCTGGCGCTCGTCGGTTGTGCGGCTACGGGTAAGGAAACGGCTTCGGCGGGCGATAAGCCCGCCGAAAAGCCGGTCAAGTTCGACAAGGATCCCTATCCCTCGACCTACAAGGGATATCCGACCCGGCTGACGGTGGTGAAGGGTGTCACCATCTTCGACGGCGAGGGCGGGCGGATCGACAATGGGTCGATCGTGATGACCAGCGGCAAGGTGGATCGGGTCGGCGGACCCGACATGGAGCTGCCGACCGACGCCGACGTGATCGACGGCGCGGGCAAATATCTGACCCCCGGCGTCATCGACATTCACAGCCACCTTGGCGACTATCCCTCGCCCAGCGTCGATGCCCATTCGGACGGCAATGAGGCGACCGCGCCGACGACCCCCGAAGTCTGGTCCGAACATAGTGTGTGGCCGCAAGATCCGGGGTTCAGCCGCGCGCTCGCCAATGGCGGCGTGACGTCACTCCAGATCCTGCCGGGCAGCGCGAACCTGATGGGCGGACGCTCGATCACGCTCAAAAATGTGCCGTCGCGCACCGTGCAGGGGATGAAATTCCCCGGCGCGCCCTATGGCCTCAAAATGGCGTGCGGCGAGAATCCGAAGCGCGTTTATGGCGGCAAGGGCCGGATGCCCTCGACCCGCATGGGCAATTTCGCGGTGAACCGCGCGACCTGGGCGAAGGCGGCGGCGTACAAGAAGAAGATGGACGACGGGAAGGCGGTCGACCGGGATCTGGCGATGGAGACGCTTGCGGGCGTGCTGTCGGGCGAGATCCTGATTCACAATCATTGCTACCGCGCCGACGAAATGGCGCTCGTCATCGATATGTCGAAGGAGTTCGGCTATAAGGTGTCGACCTTCCACCACGCGGTCGAAAGCTACAAGATCGCGGACATTCTCGCGAAGGAAGGCATTTGTTCGGCGATGTGGGCCGACTGGTGGGGCTTTAAGATGGAAGCCTATGACAGCGTCAACGAGAATATCCCGCTCGTCTACAAGGCGGGGGCGTGCACGATCGTCCATTCGGACGACGCGAACCAGATCCAGCGATTGAACCAGGAGGCCGCGAAAGCGCGCGCCGCCGGGCGCCGCATCGGCATCGACGTCAGCGACGAAATGGCATGGACCTGGCTGTCGTATAATCCCGCCAAGGCGCTGGGGATTGCCGACCGGACCGGCAGCCTGAAGCCCGGCAAGATGGCCGACGTCGTGCTGTGGAACGGCAATCCGTTCAGCGCCTATACGCGGCCTGAAAAAGTCTGGATCGACGGGGCTTTGATGTTCGACGCGAACGATCCGAAACGGCGTCCGGTGAGCGATTTCGAACTGGGCCAGCCGGGCGAAGGAGATGTGAAATGATGCGCGCCCTTCTTCTCTCCGCCGCGGCGCTGATCGCACTTCCCGCCGCCGCGCAAGACGTCGCGATCGTCAATGCCAAGCTCGTGATCGGCGACGGCAGCGCGCCGATCGAGGGCGGCACCGTCCTCGTGCGCGGCGGCAAGGTCGTCGCGGCGGGGGCAGGGGTAGCCGTGCCCGCGGGCGCCCAACGCGTCGATGCAGCGGGGCGCTATGTGACGCCCGGAATCGTCGCGGCATTCAGCCGCGTCGGGTTGACCGAAGTCGATGCGGTCAGCGGCACGAACGATCGGTCGGCACCGCGCACGCGCTTTTCGGCGGGGCTCGATATCGCGCCCGCGCTGAACCCGATGGGATCGCCCGTCGCGGTCAACCGCGCGTCGGGCGTGACCCGCGCGATCGTCGCGCCGGGCAGCAGCAGCAATTTGTTCGCAGGCCAAGGCGCGGTGGTCGACCTGGCCGACGATATGGACATGGTCACCAAGCCGCGCGCGCTGCAATATGTGGCGTTTGGCGAGGATGGCTCGGCAAAGGCGGGGGGCAGCCGCGCCGCGACCTTCCTGTTGTTCCGCGAACAGTTGCTCGCGGCGCGCAGCTATGCCCGAAACCCCGCGACGCTCGCCGAATGGGGCAATGAGGCGATGATCCAGCGCGCCGATGCCGATGCGCTGGTGCAGGTGATCAACGGCACCACGCCGCTGTTCGTGCGCGTCGACCGCGCCGCCGACATCGTCAATGTGCTGAAGCTGCGGCAGGAGTTTCCGGCCCTGAAGCTGGTGCTGGTCGGTGTGACCGAAGGCTGGCTGGTGGCGCGCGAACTGGCGGCGGCCAAGGTACCGGTGCTGGTGTCGCCGCTGACCGACCTGCCGTCGAGTTTCGAGCAGCTTGGCGCGACGCAGTCTAATGCCGGGCGACTGAAAGCTGCCGGGGTCGATGTGTCGGTCGGGGTGTTCGACGACGATGACGCGCACAAGATGGGTTATGCGACGCAATATGCCGGCAATCTTGTCGGCCTCGCGCGCGTCCCCGGCGCCAGCGGCATGACATGGGATCAGGCGTTCGCCGCGATCAGCAGCGTCCCCGCGCGCGCCGTCGGGATGGAGGGCAGCATCGGTTCGCTGCGTCCGGGCCGCGCCGGCGATGTCGTGATCTGGGACAATGATCCGCTGGAACTCGGCAGCCGCCCGACGGCTGTGTGGATCGACGGCAAGGCGCAATCGCTGACGACCCGGCAGGACCGCCTGCGCGACCGTTATGCCACGCCGCAGGAAGGGGCGTTGCCCAAGGCTTACGACAGATAAGGGCAGGCAGGCGTGACAACGCCTGCCTCGCTCCCCCGCTCTCCATGTTGACACTGTTATCTTGGTGGCGGATGGTGCCGACATGATGCCGCGAGTCGCCCGCCGTCGGCGTGTCGGTCGACGGCAGGGAGGGATTGACCATGCAACCCATGTCGCTTTTGATCGTCACCGGCCTGTTGTTCGTCGGCTCGCACCTCGCTTTATCGCATCCGCTCCGCGACGGGCTTGTGGGGCGGATGGGCGAGCGGGGGTTCCAGATCACCTATTCGATCGTCGCGATCGCGTGCCTGATCATGCTGGTGCAGGCGTGGCGCGGGATGCCGCCCGAGCCGCCCTTATGGGCGGTCGACGATCCGCTGTGGATATTCGCGTCGCTGATCGTGCTTTTTGCAAGCATATTGTTCATGGGATCGCTGATCGGCAATCCGGCGTTGCCCGCGCCGGGCGCGGCGAAGGCCGCAGCGGCCGCGCCGCGCGGCGTGTTCGCGATCACGCGGCACCCGATGATGTGGGGTTTCGCCTTGTGGGCGTTCGCGCACGCGATGGTGATGCCGACGCCAGCGCAGATTGTCCTGTCGGCGATCATCATCTTTCTCGCGCTCGTCGGTTCGGCGGGGCAGGATGCCAAGAAGGCCAGATTGATGGGCGATGCCTGGCGCGGCTGGGCGGCGCGGACGAGTTTTCTGCCCTATGCGCGGCAGATCGGCGGCGCGGCGCCGTGGGGCGACACGATCCCGCGGCCGCACGCGCTGTTCGGCGGGATCCTACTCTGGCTCGTTGCCACCTGGGCGCATGGTGCGCTGGGGTATATGGTGGCCGGTATCTGGCGCTGGATGGGTTGATATAATGCACGATGCGACGACGACCGCCGACCTGTCGCTTCGCCTGCTCGGGCGGCCGCTTGACGAACTCGATGCCGACGAGCGGCGGGTTCTCGATGCGATCGCCGAGCGCCGCCTGATCAGCCGCGATGCCGCCGATATCGACGACGAGGGGGCAAGTTTCGGGGCGCGGCTTTCGGACAGGGTGGCCCAGGTCGGTGGGTCGTGGGGCTTTATCATCCTGTTTACCGTCGTGCTGCTCGGCTGGATGCTGCTCAATTCGGAGGTCCTGGCGCGCTGGGGGATGGCGTTCGATCCCTATCCCTTCATCTTCCTGAACCTGATGCTGTCGACGCTGGCGGCGGTGCAGGCCCCGATCATCATGATGAGCCAGAACCGCGCATCGGCGAAGGATCGCATCGCGGCGGGGCTGGATTATGAGATAAATTTGCGCGCCGAGCTGGAGATTATGCGGTTGCATGAGAAGCTCGACCAGATGCGGATTCACGAACTGACGGGGAAGGTCGATGCGCTGTGCGCGCGAATGGATGTGAAGGGGTAAGCCAATCGACGTCGCCGATGTCTGCTTTGGGGTGGGAAGCGGACGCAAGACCAATCGCCGAAACGAGGCTCAAGCTCAGTTGCGATGTCCGCATTTCACACAGGTGCCATCGCCTCGCCCGGTTAGCAGCCATCGTATCGGCTTATGGAGATAAATTCGCCTGCATTGCTCACACAGTAGGAGGGTTCCCAGCACTCCGGCAAGCGTCATACCGGCGAGCAGCAGGTAAATGTTGCCCAAGATGGCGCCTACCAGCATCACGAGTGTGGAGGCTATTCCGAGGGGTCGGGTTTTGCTGGCTCGCTCAAATCTACTCATGCCGACGTGTTCCCTTACGCGCAGTCATGTCCAAGCGCTGCAGGTTGGCCGACGGCGCGAATGTCTGCAACCGGTCGGCAGTAGCCATTCCAACGATGCAGCTACAGCCGCACCATCCGCATACCCTGCTCGCCATAGCGCGGGCCGCTCGTCCCGCCTTTTGGCGCGGCGGCGTCGATCGCCGCAAGGTCGTCGGCGGTCAGCGTGACCTCGGCCGCGCCGACGCTGTCTTCCATTGTCGTGCGGCGCTTGGTGCCGGGGATGGGGACGATGTCGTCGCCTTGGGCGAGCAGCCAGGCGAGCGCGACCTGTGCCTTCGACACGCCTTGCTTGTCCGCCACCGCGCCGATCGCATCGACGATCGCGAGGTTGGCGGGGAAATTCTCTTCCGAATAGCGCGGGTCGTTACGGCGCCAGTCATGTATGGGCAGCTCGTCGCGGCTGCGCACGGCGCCCGCGAGGAAGCCGCGGCCGAGCGGCGAATAGGGGACGAAGCCGATGCCGTTTTCGCGGCAGACACCGAGGATCTCGTCCTCGATATCGCGTTCCCAGATCGAATATTCGCTCTGCAATGCAGTGATCGGCGCGGCCTTGGCGGCGCGGCGGATCGTTTCGGGACCGGCTTCGGAGAGCGCGATGTGGCGGACCTTGCCCTCCTTCACCAGCTCCATCATCCCGCCCACGACCTCTTCGATGGGGATCGAGGGATCGACCCGGTGCTGGTAGAAAAGATCGATTGCGTCGATGCCGAGCCGCTGCAGCGAGCCCTCGCACGCGGCGCGCGCATTGGCGGGCGAGCCATCGACGCCGACGATCGCCTTGCCGTCGAATTTGAAACCGAATTTGGTCGCGATGACGAGCCCGTCGCGCTTGCCCTTGATCGCTTCGCCCAGCAATTCCTCATTGCTGAACGGGCCATAGATTTGCGCGGTGTCGAAGAAGGTGACGCCGAGGTCGATCGCGCGGTGGATCGTGCGCGTCGATTCGTCCAAATCGGCCGCCTCGCCATAGAGGATATTGCCGCCCTTGATCATCGGCATGCAGCCGATGCCGATCGCCGAGACTTCGAGGCCATGGCCGAGCTGACGATATTTCATGGGGCTTCTCCTGCTGTGGGGGCGGCGTCGTCGACACCGTCGGCGGCATATCTGGTGGCTGCGACGTCACCGATAACATTGCCGAGTGTCCGGAAGATATCGGGAAAAGTCTCGACCGCGACGAGGAGCCCGAGCGGTGCGACCGGCACGCCCATCGACACTGCGATCGGCGCGATCGAGGTCACGAAGCTGATCGAGCCGGGCAGGCTGACCGAGGAAAGCGCCGCGGCGATTGCGACCGCGAGGCCGACCGCCATTTCCCACGGGGTCAGCTCGACCCCGAACAGCCAGGCGACATAGATGACGACCGCGAGGTTCATCGCGGGGCTGGTAAAGCGGAACAACGCGACCGCGAGCGGCAGGACGACGTCGGCTTTTTTCGGATCGACGCCGAGCTCCTCGGAGGATTTGAGCATCGCGGGCAGGCTGGCGAGCGAGCTTTGCGTGCTGATCGCAACCGCCAATGTCGGGACCATCGCGCGGACGAAGCGCGGCACCGAAATGCCGACGACAAGCCACGCGAGCAGCAAGCCGAGGAGGAGGCAGCTGATCCCGATCGACGACAGGATCAGCACATAATGAATAAGGCCGCCGAACGCCGCGACCCCGGCCTTGACCGCGAGCGCATAGCCCAGCGCGAAAACGCCGATCGGGGCGAGCGCGAGAACCCAGCCGATGACGATCAGCATCGCGTCGCCCAGCGCCTTGAACAGCCCCGACAGCGTCGCGCGCTGCACCGGTTCGAGTTTCGTGATCGCGAAAGCAAAAATGGTCGTGAAGACGATCAGCGGCAAGATGGCGGTTTCGGCCGCCGCGGCGATCGGATTGGTCGGGATCAGCGAGAGCAGGAAATCGCCAAAGGTCGGCGACGGCCCCGCCTCGGTCGTGCCGCCGAGGCCGTGACGCAGGGCGTCGGCCGCGCCGGTCGAGAGCGGGAAGAGGCGTAGCAGCGATGGTGTCATCAGCAGCGACATCAGGCCCGAAAGCGTGATCGCGCCGAGGAAGATCATCACCGCGCGAAAGGCAAGCTTGCCCGCGCGAGCGGCGTCGGCGGTCGCGGTGATGCCGGTGATGAGCAGCGCGACGACCAGCGGGACGATCGTCATCTTGAGCGCATTGAGCCAGAGCAGCCCGATCGGTTCGATATAAGGAAGCGAGGCGGTTCCGGCGTCGGGCGACACCAGTTCGACCCCGATTCCCAGCAGCATGCCGGCGACGAGCGCCGAAAGGATGAACCAAGCGGATTTCAAGACGGATTCTCCCGGGGATTATTCTGGCCTGCTTGCCAAGCAAAAGAGGGTGACTTAGAGCACCTCCCGAAAGAAACGGGAACCGGTTTTTGGGCCGGGAAACGCTCCCTGGGGCCATCCCGTGCGTGCGTGGGCGGGCGATTGCCCGACCATCGGCGTAACTAGCAAGAGGTGACATGCGCAAGTTTTTCGGAACCGACGGGATTCGCGGCCTGACCAATCAGGTCCCGATGACGGCGGAAGTCGCGATGCGCGTCGGCATGGCGGCGGGCGCGCACTTCCTGCGCGGCGATCACAAGCATCGCGTCGTGATCGGCAAGGACACGCGATTGTCGGGCTATATGCTCGAAAATGCGCTTGTCGCGGGGTTCACCAGCGTCGGCATGGACGTGGTGCAGGTCGGGCCGATGCCGACCCCGGCAATCGCGATGCTGACGCGCTCGATGCGCGCCGACCTCGGGGTGATGCTCTCGGCGAGCCACAATCCCTATCACGACAATGGCATCAAGCTGTTCGGTCCCGACGGGTACAAGCTGTCCGATGAGGATGAGGCGCAGATCGAGCATTTGCTGGGGCAGGAGCCGAAACTCGCCGATCCCAGCCACATCGGGCGCGCGAAGCGCATCGACGACGCGCGCGGGCGTTATATTCACGCGGTAAAACAGAGCCTGCCCGAATCGGTCCGCCTCGACGGCCTCCGTATCGTGCTCGATTGCGCCAATGGGGCGGCGTATAACAGTGCGCCGACGGTGTTCTGGGAACTCGGCGCCGACGTGGTGGCGATCGGGGTCGATCCCAACGGCACCAACATCAACGACAAATGCGGATCGACCGCGCCCGCGCTGCTGCAGGAAACCGTGGTCGCGAGCGGCGCCGACATCGGCATTGCGCTCGACGGCGACGCCGACCGGCTGATCGTCGTCGATGAGCAGGGCCGGATCGTCGACGGCGACCAGATCATGGGGCTGATCGGGGCGAGCTGGGCGCGGCAGGGGCGGCTGAAGGGCGGCGGCGTCGTCGCGACCGTGATGTCGAACCTTGGCCTCGAACGCTTCCTCGAGGGCGAAGGGCTGCGGCTCGAGCGCACCAAGGTCGGCGACCGCTACGTGCTTGAACGCATGAAAGAGGGCGGCTTCAACGTCGGCGGCGAACAGTCGGGGCATATGATCCTGTCGGACCATGCGACGACCGGCGACGGCACGCTTGCCGCGTTGCAGGTGCTCGCCGAGCTGATCGCGTCGGGCAAGCCCGCGAGCGAATTGCTGCACCAGTTCGATCCGGTGCCGCAGCTTTTGAAGAATGTCCGCTTCGCCGGCGGCAGGCCGCTCGAAGACAAGCAGGTCATCGCCGCAATCGCGGAGGGCGAAGCCACGCTCGACGGACGCGGGCGGCTCGTCATCCGTCCGTCGGGCACCGAACCGCTGATCCGCGTGATGGCCGAGGGCGACGACGCCGGACAGGTCGAGCAGGTCGTCGACATGATCTGCGACGCGGTGCGCGCGGCGACGGCATAAACCTTTTATTTTTGGAACCGAAAGAGACTGAACATGCTCGAAATGCGACCCGATTGCGAAAAGTGCGGACGCGATCTGCCTGCCAATGTCCATGGCGCGTTCATCTGCTCGATGGAGTGCACCTTTTGCGCGAACTGCGCCGACAAGCTCGATGAGATTTGCCCCAATTGCGGCGGCGACCTGCTCGACCGGCCGCTCCGCGAAGGCGCAATCCTCGCGAAATATCCCGCCTCGACGGAGCGAAAGCATAAGGGGTGACGGTGCGGGAGCCCATAAATAGGGACTGTTCCTATTTTTCCAGACGCGGTCGTCCGCAAAAAATAGGGACTGTCCCTATTTATGGGCGGAGGGCGCTGTGAGTGCGCGTGTCCTGATTGTCGCGGGCTCGGATAGCGGGGGCGGCGCGGGTATCCAGGCCGACATCAAGGCGGTCACGATGCTTGGCGGCCACGCGATGACGGCAATCACCGCGATCACCGCGCAGAATACGCTGGGGGTCCAGGCTGTCCATCCGGTGCCGACCGCGATGGTGATCGCGCAGATCGACAGCGTTACGTCGGACATCGGTGTTGACGCTGTCAAGATCGGCATGATCGGCAGCGCCGAGACCGCTGCCGCAGTCGCGGAGCGCTTGTCGCAGCCCGATCTGGCGCAGGCCGCGCTGGTGTTCGATCCGGTGATGGTCGCCACCAGCGGTTCGGTGCTGGCCGACGCGGCGACGATCGACGCGTTTCGCGCGCTGCTCGACCGCGCGATGGTCGCGACGCCGAACCTGCCCGAACTGGAAGCGCTCGGCGGCGAGGAGGCGGTGCTCGCGCACGGCTGCTCGCTGCTGATCAAGGGCGGCCATGCCGAAGGCGAGACGGTTGTCGACCGATTGCTGGAAACGGGCGAGGGCGAGGTCGCGCGCTGGGAAGCGCCGCGCATCGACACGCCGCACAGCCACGGTACCGGCTGCACGCTGGCAAGTGCGATCGCATGCGGTTTGGCGCAGGGGATGCCGCTGGAACCCGCGATCGCGCGAGCGCGCGATTTCGTCCGCCTGTCGCTGCTCGATGCGCCGGGGCTGGGGCAGGGGCATGGTCCGATGGGGCAGCAATATGTGCGCAACGACGGGCTGTTCACCGGCCCGGCACTCAACCAGATCACGTTGCCCGCGATTGATTATGCGGTGTCGGTGGCTTTTTATAAGCAAATGGGTCTGCAGCAGATCGTCGATAGCCCCGGCGCTGAAGGAACTGGGGGCTACGCGCGGTTCGAGGCCGCGAATGGCGTCACGCTGTCGATCCACGTCGGCGACGGCACGGCGGGCGGGGCAACGGCCTATCTGGAAAGCGGCGCACTCGACGCATGGGTCGCCTATCTGGCGCGGCGCGGGGTGCGGTTCGAGCAGATGCCGAAGGATGAGGATTGGGGCTGGCGCGAGGCGCGGCTGACCGATCCCGCGGGCAACCGGCTGTGCTTGTATCAGGCGGGCGAGTATCGGAGATATCCGCCATGGCGGGTGTAACTCCCCTCCCGCCTGCGGGAGAGGTTCGGGTAGGGCATGTTCCGGCAGTGCTGCACCTCGACAGACCATCCCCCAACCCCTCCCGCAAGCGGGAGGGGAACAAGTGATCGTCGGCGTCGACGAAGCCGGGCGCGGGCCGCTCGCCGGCCCGGTCGTCGCGGCGGCGGTGCTGCTTTGCGAAGGGGGCATCCCCGGGCTCGACGACAGCAAGAAATTGTCCGCAAAACGCCGCGCCGAACTCGAGGCGCAGATCAAGGCGCGCTGCCGTTGGGGCGTCGGCGAGGCAAGCGTTGCCGAAATCGACCGCATCAACATCTTGCAGGCGACCTTCCTCGCGATGACGCGCGCCGTCGAGGCTTTGGGGTTCGAGCCCGCCGAGATACTCGTCGACGGCAACCGGCTGCCCCGCTGGCGCTATACCGCGACCGCGATCATCGGCGGCGACGCGCTGCATCCGTGCATTTCGGCGGCGAGCATCATCGCGAAGGAACATCGCGACCGTTTCATGGTCGCTGCGGCGCGCGATTTTCCCGGCTTTGGCTGGGAAACCAACATGGGCTATGGTACGGCGCACCATCTCGCGGCGCTGCGCCAGCATGGCCCGACGCCGCACCATCGGATCAGTTTTGCCCCGGTCGCACAAATGCAGCTGGTCTGAAGCCCGAAGCCCAAAAGCCTAAGAGGGGAACAGGCGATGCGCAGAGGATTTTCGGCCGACGATGTCGGGGCGCAAACGGGGCGTCGGTTCCTTGTTACCGGTGCCAACGCCGGAATCGGGTTTGAAGTGTCCAAAATCCTCGCGGCACGCGGCGCGCAAGTGATCTTGGCTTGCCGCGATGAAAATAAGGCCGAGGCGGCGATGAACCGTATCCGGGCCGACGTGCCCAAGGCCCAGCTGTCGTTCCAGCCGCTCGATCTTGCCAATCTCGATCAGGTCCGCGATGCTGCGAAGGCGGTGTTGGCGGGCCCGCGGATCGACGTCCTCATCAACAATGCGGGGGTTATGATCCCGCCCAAAACGCTTACGAAACAGGGCTTTGAACTGCAATTCGGAGTCAATCATCTCGGGACATTCGCCTTGACCGGGCTGCTCCATTCCCATGTCGAGGATCGTATCGTCATCACGGGCAGCATCGCGCACCGGAATGGCTCGATGGATTACAGCGACCTGTCGGCTTCGCGCAGCTATCATAATTGGGCCCGCTACCAGATGAGCAAACTCGCCAACCTGCTCCATATGTTCGAACTCGACCGGCGGCTGAGCGCCGCGGGGCGCAGGACGCAGGCGATCGGATGCCATCCGGGGGTCGCGCTCACCGAACTCACGCGGCATTTGCCGATGCCGCTGCGCGCGATGACGCCGCTCGCCGGGCCTTTTTTCAACAGCGCGGCGCAGGGCGCGTGGCCGACGCTGCAGGCGGCGACCGGCGCGCATGTGCAAGGCGGGGATTATCTGGGGCCGCAGGGGCTTGGCGAGGTGGCCGGACGCTCAGGACCGGCGCGGGCGACGCGCGACGCGCGCGATCCGAAGCTGGCGCGCGAGTTGTGGATGCGGTCGGTCGAGCTGACGGGCGTCGATCCGGGGGTATAAATTTCTTCTTCCCTTGCGGGAGAAGGATACGCAGCGCTGTGCCGAAGGCGCCAGGCGAAGTTGGATGAGGGTAACAAGGTTCGTTGGTCCAACTGGCGTTCCAACCCTAGGCAGCAAGCTGCCTAGTCTCCACATGCCTCTCTCCCAAGGGGAGAGGAAAAAAATTTCGCGGGTGAGTCTTACCGGCCACACCACCAGTGGTTGAGTCCGCGAGTCCCAGCCGACTCCATATGCTGTGCCAGACTCCTTTCGTTCTCCTCTCGTTAACCATTTAGAGAGGCGGAATCCTTAGACTTCTGCGCTTGACGGCGGGTGCCGCTGGACTCATCAGGGCCTTCTTACGAGCAAGGAACGGGGTGAAGCATGGGTGTGATGGAACGGGTCAAGGCGCCGGCGACGAAGCAGCGGACGCCGAAAGTCGACCCCGCGGACCTGCCGCTCGACAGCATTTTGCAGGGCGATTGCGTCGAAATGATGCGCTCGCTTCCCGCCGCTTCGGTCGACATGATCTTCGCCGACCCGCCCTATAATCTTCAGCTCGGCGGCGACCTGCTGCGTCCCGACGGTAGCCAGGTCGATGCGGTCGACGATGATTGGGACAAGTTCGACAGCCTCGCGACCTATGACCGTTTCACCCACGCCTGGCTCAAGGAAGCGAAGCGCATCCTGAAGCCGAACGGCAGCATCTGGGTGATCGGCAGCTATCACAATATCTTCCGCGTCGGCACCGCGTTGCAGGACAACGGATATTGGATCCTCAACGACATCGTGTGGCGCAAGGCAAACCCGATGCCCAATTTCAAGGGCACGCGCTTTACCAACGCGCATGAGACTTTGATCTGGGCGTCGATGGGCGAAAAGTCGCGCTACACCTTCAACTATCGCACGATGAAGACGCTGAACGACGAATTGCAGATGCGTTCGGACTGGCTGATCCCGATCTGCGGCGGGCAGGAACGGCTGAAGAAGGGCGGCACGAAAGTCCACCCGACGCAGAAGCCCGAAGCGTTGCTCTATCGCGTCCTGCTCGCTTGCACGAACCCCGGCGACGTGATCCTCGATCCCTTCTTCGGCACGGGCACGACGGGCGCGGTCGCCAAGCGTCTGGGGCGCCATTTCATCGGCATCGAGCGCGAAGATGACTATATTGCCGCCGCATTGGAACGGATCGAATTGGCGCTGCCGCTCGACGAAAGCGCGGTGAAGACGATGATGGCGCCCAAGGCCGCGACGCGCGTCGCATTCGGCACATTGGTCGAGGGCGGGATGATCGCGCCCGGAACGATGCTGACCGATGCCAAGCGCCGCTGGAAGGCAAAGGTGCGCGTCGATGGCAGCCTCGATTGCGAAGGCCAGCCGGCGGGGTCGATCCACAAGGTCGGCGCGGGCCTGCAAGGTGCGCCGAGCTGCAACGGCTGGACCTTTTGGCATGTCGACAATGGAAAAGAACTGCGCGTGATCGACGCGGTGCGGCAGGACTGGTTGCTGGCGAACGAAGCCTGATGTTCCAGCCGCTGACCAAGCCCGACCTCGGCGCCGCGTCGGCGGGGGCGCAAATCTATTGCCGCCCGACGTGCTCCGTCGACCGCCCGCACGAGCTTGATGACGATTGCTTGCGGATCGCCGACTCCATGGTCTGGTTCGCGGCGTGGCACATCAGCCTGCGCGACGGTTTGACCGTCAAGTCGGCGATCGTTCCGGTTCCCGAATGGGATGGCTGGACGGCGGCGATGCCCGACCGATTGGCGCAGGCGGCCAATGCACAGCGCGCCGGCGCCGCCCGTCCGCGCGGCGTGTTGCAACTCGGCGAGCGGACGATCCGGCTGAACGAGCCGCAGCTGATGGGCATATTGAACGTGACGCCCGACAGTTTTTCGGACGGCGGCAAACATGTCGATAGCGTTGCCGCGGCCGAGGCGGGCTTTGCGATGGGCGCGGCGGGCGCGGCGATCATCGATGTCGGCGGCGAATCGACGCGGCCCGGCGCACCGCTGATCTGGGAAGGCGACGAGATCAAGCGTATCGAAGGCGTGGTGTCGGCGCTCGCGCGGGGCGGCGTCGCGGTGTCGATCGACACGCGCAAGGCCGCGGTGATGGAGGCGGCGCTTGCTGCCGGTGCCCGGATCGTCAACGATATCTCGGCGCTGCGTTACGACGACCGCGCGATGGAAGTGGTCGTTCACGCGGGTTGTCCGGTCGTGCTGATGCACGCGCCCTCGGCCAGGAGCGACCCGCATGAAGGCGGAAGTTACGCGCATGTCCTGTTCGACGTCTACGACATGCTCGCCGAACGCATCGCGGCGTGCGTCGCCGCCGGGGTCGAGCGCGCGAAGATCATCGTCGATCCGGGACTCGGCTTCGGCAAGGGGGTCGGTGACAATCTGACGCTCATCAATGGGCTGGCACTGTTTCACACCTTGGGCTGCCCGATTTTGTTCGGGGCGAGCCGCAAGCGGATGATCGGCGCGCTCGATAACGAAGCGCCTGCGGACCAGCGGCTCGGCGGCACCGTCGCGCTGCACTATCAGGCGGCGTCGCAGGGCGCGCAATTGCTGCGCGTCCACGATATAGCCGAAAACCGTCAGGCGCTTCGCGTTTGGCGCGGGTTGAGGGATGCGGCGCTGACCGGCTGAATTCGGCGAACGCAACCCTGACCGACCTCCCCGCGTATCGTCCAGGACCTCTGGCGCCACTCCGGCGCCGATCCCCTGGAGATTATTATGCAACTTCCCACCGGCTCGCACGTCGTCGTCGCCGACGGCACCCAGTTTCAACTGTTTCTAAACAGCGGAACCGAACAGGAACCCAGCCTGAAGTCCGTTGCCCTGTCGACAAGCGACGAATCGGCGCACAACGCCGGACAGGGCGACACGCCGCGCCAGAATGAGGAAGCGGGTCACGCCGCATCGGTTGCGACGGCGTTGAACGCCGCCGTGCTGTCGAACAAGATCAAACAATTGGTGGTGATTGCCGATCCAAGCACGCTCGGCGAAATGCGCAAACTCTATCACAAGGCGCTCGAAGCCGTGCTGGTGGGGGAGATTGCGAAGACGCTGACCGGCCAATCGACCGACGACATTCTGAAGTCGGTTGCCAGCGCCTGACCGAATTCAGGCGGGTCAGGCCGCCGTATCGATCCCCAGATCGCTGAGCTTGCGGTAGAGCGTCGAGCGCCCGATGCCGAGGCGGCGGGCGACTTCGCTCATGCGGCCGCGATAATGGCCGATCGCGAGGCGGATGACGTCGGCCTCGATTTCCTCAAGCGGCCGGAGGTTGCCGTCGGGGAGGTAGAGCGTGACGCCGATCGCCTCGCCGTTGATCGCAACCTCGCCTTCGCCGCTCGGGCTGCCACCGCCGAGTGTCGCCTCGATCGCGCGGAAATCGGCGCTGGTGAGCACATCGGTGGTGCTGTTTACCGCGGCGCGGAACAGGACATCCTGCAACTGGCGGACATTGCCCGGCCAGGCATAGGCGGCAAGCAGGCGCAGCGCGTCGTCGGTGACGCCGATCGGTCCCATGCCCGGCAGGCCGCCAATGCGCGCGAGCAGGTGGCGCGCGAGCGGGCCGACGTCGCCGCGACGCTCGGAGAGCGAAGGCAGAGTGAATTGCGCGCTCGACAGCGCGTAGAACAGGTCTTCGCGAAAGTGGCCGGCCTCGATCAGCTTGTCGAGCGGGCTGGTGCTCGTTGCGATGATTCGCACGTCGACGCTCTGGCGGATCGTGCCGCCGATCATCTGCACTTCGCCCGAGTTCAGGAATTCGACGAGCTTTGCCTGGGTTTCGAGCGGAATGCATTCGACATGGTCGATGATGATGCTGCCGCCGTCGGCCTGGACGAGCCGCCCGACCTGGCGGTCGAACGCCCCCGGAAAGGCGCCGCGTTCGTGGCCGAACAGGCCCGATCCGATGAGGCCCGGCGACACGGCCGAACAATCGACCATCACAAGCTGACCGCGGGCGCGCGGGCTGGCGCTGTGGATCGCGCGGGCAAAAACTTCCTTGCCGGTGCCGGGTTTGCCGTTGATCATCACCGGAACGCGCGCGCGGGCGGCCTTGGCGGCAATGGCGAGCGCGCTGCGGAAATTCGGGCTCGACCCGATGATTTCCTCGAATGCCAGGGGCGCCCGCAGCTTTTCGGTGAGCGGACGCAGTTCGCCCTGCGGGCCGCTGGTCGACACGACGCGGTCGAGCGCTTCGAGCAGGCGGTCGGGCGCGATCGGTTTCTGGACGAAATCGCTCGCCCCGGCGCGCATCGCACCGACGGCAACCTCGACCCCGTTGCGCATCGTAATGACGACGAGCGGCAGCGCGGGGCGCCAGCGGCGCAGTTCGGCGACAAATTCGGAGAGGTCCATGCCCGGCGCGCCCTGGTCGACGAGCACGGCGTCCAGTGCCATGCCTTCCTGCGTGCCGAGTCTGGCCAGCGCGGTGTCGGTGTCGGCGGCGATGACGCTGCGCCAGCCGCCGCGCGATGCCAGCGCCGCCAGAAAGCGCTGCTGGGCAGGCTCACTGTCGACGATCATCACCATCCGCGTGTCGCGCGTGCTAGCCATCGTTTCGAATCTGCCCCCTGAACCGATATTGCTTTGGGTTTGTTCTGCTGAGGGCTGCATATCTATCCGATAGGGGTAAAGGGGCGATTAAGGGCATTCGTCTTTTCCCGTATCGAAGTCTAGGGGCCAAACCCGCACTTGAGCATCGCGGGGTGCGTGGCTAAGACCGGCGCGATAACCGATTCTGGGCACGGCGCTGTGCGCTTACGCACAGCTATTGGCCGTTTAAGGGGAAAAGCGATGGCACAGCAGGAAATGAAGGCAGCCGAGGAAACCTACACGGGTTTCATCAGCCTGCTGAAAATCGGTTCGATCCTTACCGCGATCGTCACCGTCGGCGTCGTCCTCCTCATCGCGTCCTGACCGGATCGACATGCGCATCGCTGTCCTGAGGGAGCTCGCCGAAGGCGAAACCCGCGTCGCCGCTACGCCCGAAACCGTGAAGAAATTCATTGGCCTGGGCGCGGAAGTTGCCGTCGAATCGGGGGCAGGCGATCAGGCTTCGATTGCCGATGCCGATTATAGCGCGGCGGGCGCAAGCGTCGGCAGCCGCGCCGATGTGCTGAAGGGCGCGAACATCATTCTCGCGATCCAGGGACCCGATCCCAAGGGACTTGCGGGCTTTGCCGATGGCGCCTGGCTCGCCGCCGGACTCAACCCTTTCGGGGAACGTGCGCGCATCGACGACTATGCGAAGCTCGGGCTCGAAGCGCTGGCGATGGAATTCATGCCGCGCATCACGCGCGCGCAATCAATGGACATATTGTCAAGTCAGGCGAATCTTGCCGGATATAAGGCGGTGCTGATCGCGGCGAACGCCTATGGCCGCGCCTTTCCGATGATGATGACCGCTGCGGGCACCGTCAGCGCCGCCAAGGCGTTTGTGATGGGCGTCGGCGTCGCGGGCCTTCAGGCGATCGCGACCGCGCGCCGCCTCGGCGCCCAGGTCAGCGCGACCGACGTGCGCGCCGCGACCAAGGAACAGATATTGTCGCTCGGCGCCAAGCCGATCTTCGTCGAAACCGTCGCGGGGATCGAGGGCGAGGGCGCTGGCGGCTATGCCACCGAAATGTCCGACGAATATAAGGCGGCGCAGGCCGAACTCGTGTCGTCGCACATCGCCAAGCAGGACATCGTCATCACCACCGCGCTGATCCCGGGGCGCCCCGCGCCGCGGCTGATTTCGGACGCGCAGCTGGCGACGATGCGTAGCGGCAGCGTGATCGTCGACATGGCGGCCGAAAGCGGCGGCAATGTCGAAGGCTCGGTCTCGGGCGAGGCGAAGCGCATCCACGGCGTCACCGTGATCGGCGCGAAGAATATCGCGGCGCTGATGCCCGCCGACACCAGTGCGCTATTCAGCCGCAACCTGTTCAATTTCCTCGCCGCCTTCTGGGACAAGGACGCGGGCAAGCCGGTGCTCGACGAGGAAATCGGCAATGCGGTCCGCCTGACGCAGGGCGGCAAGGTCGTCAACGAGCGGTTGCTGGGATAAATATGGGCCTGTTCAGCGCCGGAGATATCGACATTGCGGGCGCGCAGGCCGAATTTCAGGCCTGGCTGATCGAAGGCGAACGCGTGCTCGCGGCATTCCGGACGATCCGCGACACGGTGCTGCTGACCAACCTGCGCTTCATATTCGTCGATGTGCAGGGACTTACGGGATCGAAGAAGGATTTCCAGAGCATTCCCTGGCGGTCGGTGACCCGCTTTTCGTTCGAAACCGCCGGCACGTTCGAGCTCGATGCGGACATGAAAGTGTGGGTATCGGGCGCCGCGACACCGCTGGAGGTCAAGATATCGCGCAAAAGCGATCCGCAGAAAATCCAGCAGCTGATGGCGCAGTTGATCGTCGGTCGCTGACGTCGGGAACCGGCCTTCTTTGGCATTTTCATGAAACTTCCGGTGGTTACTATGCGTTCGGGGTTTCAATAACCCGAATCTCGACCAGTTGGAGCGCCTATGGCACGCAGGGCAGCAGCGGTTTCATCACGCAGCCCGACGTCGAACAGTCGAACGGTAACATTCACGTCATCAACGGCGTGTTGATGCCGACTTTGGGCTGATTCCCGGGCCGTTTCGCCCGGTTTTTGAAAGGACAGCATATGAAAACTCATCTGATCTTGACGGTTGCAGCTGCGGCGCTCGCGTTATCGGGTTGCGGCGACAAAGCGGAAACGCCGACCGAGACGACGACCGTCGCTGGCGGCGAAATGGCGCCAGCGCCCGCGCCCGCTCCGTCACAAATGCTTTCAAGCAACAGCATCGCCGCGAATCTGTCGGCCGCTCCCGACTATAAGTCGCTGGCGACTGCAGTGACGCAGGCCGGCCTGTCCGAAACATTGTCGGGTGCGGGCCCCTTCACGGTCTTTGCGCCGACCGACGCCGCTTTTGCGCAGGTGCCGCCGGTGACACGCGACGGCTGGATGCGTCCGGCGCAGAAGGAGGTGCTTGCGGGCGTCCTCAAATATCATGTCGTGCCCGGCACGCTGACCGCGGCCGACCTCGCCGCCAAGATCACCGAAGGCGGCGGCAAGGCGGTGCTCAAGACCGCCGACGGGCAGGATCTGACCGCAACGAAGAGCGGCGATTCGATCCTGCTGACCAGCGCTAGCGGTAACAAAGCGACGGTGACGCAGGCCGACCTTACCCAGTCGAACGGCGTGGTTCACGCGGTCGACGCGGTGCTTGTTCCCAAAATGTAGTATCCCGGCGCTCCGGCGCAGCGATATTCTGTGTCACAAAGGGCCCGCATTTCCCACTCGTGGAAATGCGGGCCTTTCCTTTTTGGCTGCTTTGGAGTCGACACGCCAGCATCGCCACGGCAAGAGGTTCGCGAAACGGAATCAGCAGGGGAGCGAGCCCGTGGATTTTATCGCGATTTTTTCGATTTTCGTCCTGGCCTGCTTCGTCGGCTATTTTGTCGTCTGGTCGGTGACCCCGGCGCTGCACACGCCGCTGATGAGCGTCACTAACGCCATTTCGTCGGTGATCATCGTCGGTGCGCTGATCGCCAGCGCCGCGGCGGGGTCGGCCTCGTCGAAATGGCTCGGCCTGGCCGCAGTCGTGATGGCGAGCATCAATATCTTCGGCGGCTTTGCCGTCACCGCGCGCATGCTGGCGATGTACAAGAAGAAGGAGCGCTGAGGTGGATTTTCAGTCGATCCTTTCCGCCGCAACCGGCGGCCACGGCCTCGCGGTTAATCCCTGGGCCTCGGTCGCCTATCTGGTAGCGGGCGTGTTGTTCATCCTCGCGCTGCGCGGGCTGTCGAGCCCGGCGACGGCGCAAAGCGGCAACCGTTTCGGCATGGCGGGGATGACGATTGCGGTCGTCACCACGCTGCTCACCCACGCGCCGACCACCGCCGACGGCCTGCTCGATACGATCGGGCTGGTCGAAATCCTCGTCGCGATCGGCATCGGCGCCGTTATCGGTATCGTGATGGCGCGGCGGATCGCGATGACCGCGATGCCGCAGCTTGTCGCGGCGTTCCACAGCCTTGTCGGCTTGGCTGCAGTTGCAGTGGCGGCCGCGGCCTATCTCAATCCGCAGGCGTTCGGCATTGCCGATGCCGCGGGTCAGATTTTCACCGTCAGCCGCATCGAAATGGGTCTCGGCATCGCGATCGGTGCGATCACCTTCTCGGGTTCGGTGATCGCCTTCCTGAAACTCAACGGCAATATGTCGGGTTCGCCAATCATGCTGCCGGGGCGGCACCTGATCAATCTCGGCACGCTCGCCGCGATCATCGGCCTCGTCGCCTATTTCACGGTCGACCAAAGCCCATGGGTGTTCTGGACCGTCACCGGCCTCAGCTTCGCCATCGGTTTCCTGCTGATCATCCCGATCGGCGGCGCCGATATGCCGGTCGTCGTGTCGATGCTGAACAGCTATTCGGGCTGGGCGGCGGCGGCGATGGGCTTCACCCTCGGCAACACCGCGATGATCATCACCGGCGCGCTCGTCGGCTCGTCGGGCGCGATCCTGTCGTACATCATGTGCCGCGCGATGAACCGCAGCTTCATCAGCGTCATCGCGGGCGGCTTTGGCGCCGATGCGGGACCGAGCGATGGCGGCTCGAAGGAACAGCGGCCGTGGAAGCCCGGCAGCGCTGAGGATGCGGCGTTCCTGATGAGCCAGGCCGACACGGTCATCATCGTTCCGGGGTATGGCATGGCGGTCGCGCAGGCGCAGCATGCGCTGCGCGAAATGGCCGACCAGCTCAAGAAAGAGGGCGTGACGGTCAAATATGCGATCCATCCGGTCGCCGGGCGCATGCCCGGCCATATGAACGTCCTGCTCGCCGAAGCGAACGTCCCCTATGACGAGGTGTTCGAGCTGGAGGACATCAACGGTGAATTCGCGCAGGCTGATGTCGCTTTCGTCATCGGCGCGAACGATGTGACCAACCCGTCGGCAAAGACCGACAAGACGTCGCCGATTTACGGCATGCCGATCCTCGACGTCGCCAACGCCAAGACCGTGCTGTTCGTGAAACGCTCGATGGGCGGGGTGGGCTATGCCGGGGTCGACAACGACGTCTTTTACATGGACCAGACGATGATGCTGCTCGGCGATGCCAAGAAGATGGCCGACGACATCGTCAAGGCGCTGAGCGGAAGCGGGCACTGAGGGATACACCAAATCCGTTCGTGCTGAGCTTCTCGAAGCACCGTTCTTCCTCCGTTGATCATTGAAGAAAAGAACGGCCCTTCGACAAGCTCAGGGCGAGCGGACATTTTTGAATCGACGTTTGGAGATTGAGTTTTGCGCAAAATCGGCCTGATCGGGGGAATGAGCTGGGCATCGACCGAGCTATATTACCGCCACCTCAACAAGGGCGTGCAAAAGCGCCTTGGCACCGCCTGTTCGGCGCCGATCGTGATGGAAAGCCTGAACTATTGCGATCTGTCGCGGATTACGACGCCCGAAGGCTGGACGCATGCGAAAGAGGTGTTGATCGCGTCGGCACAGCGGCTCGAGGCTGCGGGCGCGACCGCGCTGATGATCGCGGCCAATTCGATGCACAAGGTCGCCGAGGACGTCGGTGCGGCGATCTCGATACCGATCCTGCATATCGTCGACGAAACCGGCGAGAAGATGAAGGCCGACGGGGTCAAGGCGGCCGCGGTGATCGGTACGCGCAATGTGATGACCGAAGCCTGGTTCCGCCAGCGGCTCGTCCGCCACGGGCTGACGCTCGCGCCCTATGACACGACGCGCGCGGACGAGATCGACCGCATCATCTACGAAGAGCTGATGCTGGGCAAGGTGAACGAAAGTTCGCGCCGGACGATGAAGACCTTCATCACCGACATCGCGAAGCAGGATGTCCAGGCGATCGTGCTGGCCTGCACCGAATTGGTGATGCTCGTCGATACCGATGCCAATGTCCTGCCGATCTATGACACCACGCGCATCCACGTCGCGGCGGGCGTCGACTGGATTTTGGGCGAGGGGTGATTTTCTTCCCTTCCGCTTGCGGGAGGGGCCGGGGGAAGGCATGTGACCTCGAGGCTGGGCCGCAACAGACCCTCTCCTAACCCCTCCCGCAAGCGGGAGGGGGATTGAGTCAGCTCAATTTCGTCCACGTCACCGTGCGGCAAAAGACCGAGACGCAGCCTTTCATCGTCATTTTGTCGCCCTTCACGCGCAGGTGCGCCTTGTAATAGCGCCCATCCTCGGGGCTATAGCCTTCGCCCTTCCAGCCGTCGCCATGGGGCACGAGATCCCAGTAGATCTGCAGGCCGGTGACCTTGCGGCCGCGTTTCGACTTGTCGGGATTGCGCTCGTCGAGCTGGCCCCCGGCGGGCTGCTTGATCAGCAGGCGTTCGACCCGTCCGCACATTTTGTTGCCGCATGCGGCCATCACGACGACACCCTTGCCATCGTCGGTTTTCCATCGTCCCGCGATGGGCGCGGGCGCCGCCGCCATCGACGGCACGGCTATCAAGGCGACAAGCGCCAAACCTAATCTGTGAATCAAAGCGACCTCTCCCCGGTTAGCTACACATATGTCAGCAACATCGCTTGGCATTCGTCAAGTCTTGCACCATGCTCCCCGAAAATAAGGGGAGAGACATATGCGATTCCATGGTCTGCGCCACCACGCGGCGACGCTCTGCATCGTGGCGGCATTGGCCGCCAGTCCGGCGGCGGCGAAAGTGATCAGCGTCAATGCGACAACGCCCGACGCGAATGAAAAGCTGCAAGAAGCGCTGATTCTCGCCGAACCGGGCGATACGGTGCAACTGGGCGCGGGCGTGTGGAAGCTGACCGACGGCCTGTCGCTCGACGTCGCCAATGTCACCGTGCGCGGCGCCGGGGCGGGCGAGGGCGGATCGATCCTCGACTTTACCGGCCAGCAGGGCGCGGGCGAGGGGCTGCTCGTCACCTCCGACGATGTGTTGCTAACCGAATTCGCCGTGCTCAACACCAAGGGCGACGGCATCAAGTCGAAGGGCGCCGACCGCATCGTCTATCACAAATTGCGCGTCGAATGGACAGCGGGGCCGAAGGAAACCAACGGTGCCTATGGCATCTATCCGGTCGAGAGCAGCGATGTGCTGATCGACAGCGTTTATGTGCGCGGCGCGTCGGATGCGGGGATTTACGTGGGCCAGTCGAAGAATATCGTCGTCCGCGAGTCGATCGCGACCGAAAATGTCGCGGGGATCGAGATCGAGAACAGCTATGACGCCGACGTCCACGACAATATCGCGACCAAGAACACCGGCGGCATATTGGTGTTCGACCTGCCGAGCCTGCCGATGCAGGGCGGGCATAACGTCCGCGTCTTCGACAATGTCGTGAACGACAACAGCACGCCGAACTTTGCGCCCAAGGGGAATATCGTCGCGAGCGTGCCGACCGGCACCGGCGTGCTGGTGATGGCGAACCGCCATGTCGAGATTTTCGACAATGTGTTCGACAACAACGGCACCGCCAATGTGATGATTGTCGGCTATCGCTACGAGCATAAGGACCCGAAATATCAGCCGCTGCCCCGGCAGATCGTCGTGCGCGGCAACCAGCATGGCAAGGCGGGCTATGCGCCGAAATTCCCCGGCGGCGACATGATCGCGGCGGCGATGGGCGGTAGCATCCCGCCGGTGCTGTGGGACGGCGCGGGCAATGCGGTCGTGCTCGATCCGGTCGGCGTGCTGTCGCTGAACCTGCCCGATGTGAAAACGCCGCAGAGCGAAGCGAAGCCGGCGCCCGCCGACCTGTCGAAGGGCACGCCGCCTGCGGCGCTGCCGGCGATCAGGCTGCCCGCTGCGATGGAGGCGAAGGTTCGGTGAAACGCGTTCTCGCCGCGGTTGGAGCGGCGCTGTTATGTGCGAGCGGCGGGGCGGCGATTGTGGCGCCGGCGGTCGATCAGGCGCTCGTCGAGAGCGACGCGATGCCGCCAAAACTGTCGGCGTTCGGCCTGTTTCGCGGCAACGACCCGAAAGCCCCCGCAGCGGGCATCGGCTATACGCTGCGCGCGCCGCTCTTCAGCGACTATACCGACAAGCATCGCTTCATTTCGATCCCGGCGGGCATGAAGGCGTCGGTCGCAGCCGACGGGACAATCGCGTTTCCGGTCGGCACGGTGCTCGTCAAGAGCTTCGGTTGGGCCGACGTCAACGGCGGGCGGCCGGTGGAGACGCGGCTGCTGATCCATCGCGCGTCGGGTTGGACCGCCTTGCCCTATATCTGGGATGCCGATGGCAAGGATGCGACGCTGGCCTTGGGCGGGCGGCGCGTGGCGGTGACGTTCAAAAGCCCCGACGGCGAGGCGCACAGCATCCGTTACGCGGTGCCGAACAAGAACCAGTGCAAGGAATGCCACAGCCTGAACGGCGCGATCGTGCCGATTGGGCCGAAGGCGCGCAATTTCATCCTCGACCCGGCCGCCTCCGACAAGCTGCGAAGCCGCTATTTCGAAAATCCTGCGGCGCTGAAACCGCTGATGCCCCAGTTGCAGGATCCCAAGGCGGGCAGCGTCGCAGCCCGCGCGCGCGCCTATCTCGACGTCAATTGCGCGCATTGCCACAACCCCGCCGGCAGCGCGTCGAACAGCGGGTTGTTCCTGCGCTGGACCGACGATCCGGCGGGCGTCAACTATGGCATCGGCAAGCGCCCGACCGCAGCGGGGCGCGGCAGCGGCGGCATGGATTTCGCGATTGCACCGGGCGACCCCGATCACAGCTTCCTGATCTATCGCCTCGAAAGCACCGACCCCGGCATCGCGATGCCCGAGGTCGGGCGGTCGACGGTGCACAAGGAAGGCGCGGCGCTGCTGCGGCAATGGATTGCGGAGATGCCGAAAGCATCGCATTAGGCAGGCCATGATCCATCAAGCGCCCCAGCTCGTCCTCCACGATTATTTCCGCTCGTCGGCCAGCTATCGCGTCCGCATCGCGCTGAACCTGAAAGGGCCCGACTATGAGCGCGTCGAGGTCAGCTTGATCGCGGGAGAGCAGCGCAGCGACGCCTATCTGGAACAGAATGCGCAGGGCTTCGTCCCGATGCTTGTGGTCGATGGCGAGCCGATCATCCAGAGCATGGCGATCATCGACTGGCTCGACCGCGCCTTTCCCGAGCCGCGGCTGATCCCGGAACAAGCGATGCCGCGCGCGGTTGCGCTGGCGCGGGCGCAGGTGATCGCGAGCGACATCCACCCGCTCAATAATTTGCGCGTCCTGAAATATCTGACGCGCGACCTCGGCCTGAACGAACAGACCAAGGACCGCTGGATCGCGACATGGATCGCGCAGGGGTTCGAAGCGCTCGAAGCGATGGCGGGCGACGGCCAATATCTTGGCGGCGACACGCCGGGGATCGCCGACTGCTGCCTCGTGCCGCAAATGTATAACGCGCGCCGGTTCGAAGTGCCGCTCGACGCTTATCCACGGCTGGTCGAAATCGATGCCGCATGCATGGAGCTGGCAGCATTCCAACGGGCGCAACCCGACGCGGTGAAGCCCGCGTGATCCGGCTTTTGACGGGGGCCTTCGCGCTGGCGCTGCCGGTGGGGGCAATGGCGCAGGACAAGCAAGTCCCGGTCCCTCTCGAGCCGATCACTATCCCGATCATTTATCCGGACGCGATCGTCGTGAACGGCGGGCTGCTGCCCGACAATGCCCGCAACCCGCTGGGCGTGACGCTATTGACCGATTTGGAGTCGGGGATAGGGACTCGGGTCGAAAACCGACTGCGGGACGAGGCCGGTATTGTCCAGTTCCGCCGCTCGGACAGCCGCACGGCGCACCCGACCAGCCAAGGCGTGACATTGCGGGGGCTAGGCGGGAACGCATCGAGCCGCGCGCTGGTCATGCTCGACGGCGTTCCGCAGGCTGACCCCTTTGGCGGCTGGGTCGCCTGGAGTGCTTATGATGCGATCAACCTTGGCGGCATCGCGATTGCACGCGGTGGCGGCAGCGGCGTCGACGGACCGGGTGCACTAGCCGGAACCATCGGCCTCTATTCGACGATGACCGATGGCGCCGAGGCGAGCCTTGCCTATGGCAGCCGCGACAGTTGGGACGCTTCGGCGTCGGTCGGCGGCGAAGTCGGCAGCGGACACATAGCGGTGGATGGCCGCTACAGCCGCGGCGACGGCTTCGTGCCTGTCGCCAAGGGCGAACGCGGCAGCGTCGATCGCGCCGCGCCCTATGAGCAGGGGGGGCTTGGCCTGCGGCTTCGTTTCGATGCGGGCGACAATAGCCGGATCGAGGCCAGCCTTCGTGGCTTTTCTGACCGCCGCGATCGCGGCATCGACTTTACCACAAGCAAGGTCGACGGCGTCGATGCCAGCCTGCGCTTCGTCCACGATCCATTGGGCAGCACGCAATGGCTCGCGCTCGGCTACGTCCAGCTCCGCGATTTCGAAAGCGGCTTTGCCAGCGTCGCGGCCGGGCGAAACAGCGTCGCGCCGGCACTGTTCCAGCGCGTACCGGCGACCGGCCTTGGCGCGCGATTTGAATTGCGCCCGGCCTTCGATGGAGCAAATCCGCTTCGTATCGGTGCCGATTGGCGCCGTACCGTCGGGCGCACCGAAGAGGATTTCTTCTTCACCGGCATCGTCCCCGGCCGCCACCGCACCGCGGGCGGCAGCAGCGATACCGTCGGCGCCTTCGCCGAATGGACCGCGGGCGACCCGACCGACGGCCTCCTCTGGACGCTCAGCGGCCGCGTCGACCGCTGGTGGCTGGCCGAGGGCTATCGGCTCGAACGCAATATCGCAGGGCCGGTCATCACCGACCTGCGCTTCGCTTCGCGGCGGGGCTGGGAAGGCAGCGGCCGCGCAGGCGTGCGCTGGACCTCGGATGGATTTTCGCTTCGCGGCGCCGCCTATCGCGGCTGGCGCCTGCCGACGCTCAACGAACTCTATCGCCCGTTCCGTGTCGGCGCCGAGGTGACGACCGCGAACGAGAGGCTGAGACCCGAGCGATTGTGGGGAGGGGAGGTCGGAATCGATTGGGATAATGGCGACACCAAGCTGTCTGCGACGCTGTTCGCCAACCATCTGACGAACGCCATCGCCAACGTCACGCTCGCGCCGAACCTCAACCAGCGGCAGAATCTCGTCGCGATCGACAGCAAGGGCGTCGAGGTCAGCGCCGAGCAGCGGATCGGTCCCGCGACGCTGCGCGCGACCTATGCCTTCACCGACGCCAAAGTCGACGCCTCGGGCGGCGCGGCCAATCTCGACGGCCGACGCCCGGCACAGATCGCCAAGCATGGCGGCGGCGTGTCTCTGCGCAGCAATGGCGGCGGCCCGTTCGGCGGATTTGCGACGCTGCGCTATATCGGCAAGCAGAATGAGGACGATCTCGGCCTGCTCGAACTCGGCGACGCGTTGACGCTCGACGCCGGGTTGTCGTGGAAATTTGCCGAAGCGATCAGCATCGAGGCGCGCGGCGAAAATCTGACCGGCGAGCTGGTTCCCGCCGCGATTTCCTCATCGGGCATCGTCGAGCGCGCCACCCCCCGGACCTTGTGGGTCGGCGCGCGCCTTTCTTTCTGATTTTGCCGCATTCGTGCCTTCACAGGGTGGAAACAGGCGATAGGATGGCCGCGCCGGGATTTTTGAGCGTTTGGGGGTTACCAAGGCATGGCCGCGAAGAAGCTGAATCTCGATAATTTCCTGCCCTACCGCCTGTCCATCGCCTCCAACGCCCTGTCGAGCCGGATCGCTGCGGAATATGAGAATCGCTTTGGGCTGAAGATCCCCGAATGGCGATTGATGGCGGTCCTCGGCGAAGGCCAGCCCAAGACGCAGCGCGAGTTGGTCGAGGCGACGCGGATGGACAAGGTAACGGTCAATCGCGCGGCAAAAGCGCTGGCCGACCGCCACCTGATCGCGCGCCAGGCGCATGAGGCCGACGGGCGTTCGCACCATCTCGACCTTACCGAAACCGGGCGGTCGCTTTATGACGCGATCGTTCCCGCGGCGCTGGCGAGCGAGGCGCAGCTCGAATCGAACATCAGCGCCAGCGAACGCGCGACGCTGATGGCCATCCTGGCGAAACTGACCGCCGCCGCCGAAACCTATGACTGATCGCAGCTATCGCGCTGCGCCGCCGGAGGCGCTGCGTATCGAGCCGCTCGGCGAGCTCACGGCGATCTTTGACCGGCGTTCGATGCAGACGCATCTTGTCGTCGCGCCAATGCCCGAGATCCTGAGCGCCATGGGCGGCGACCGGTGCAGCGCCGCGCTCCTCGCCGCGCGCCTTGCCGCGACATTCGATCTCGACGGCGATGACGATGTGCAGTCCATAATTGCCGAGCGGCTCGGCGAGCTTGCGGCGATGGGGCTGGTGGCGCGCGCGTGAGGCATTGTCTGCGCATTGCCGTCGGCCCGGTCCAATTCCGTATCGGCAGCGACTGGGCCGAACCGATTGCAGCGCTTGAGCGGCTGTACGCCGGCTATCCGCAGGATGCTGCGCGTCCCGCCGACGCTACGGTGCGGCTGTTCGCGGCGCGGCCGTGGCGGCGCTGGCTGCGGCCCTCGGTCCATATCGGTGGCGACTTCGTCGTTCCCGACGCGCTGCCACTCCCGCTCTCGATGGGGCTGCTCGCGGCCGAAATGGGGATGAACCTGCAGGTCGCGCTCGGCTGGCGGCGGCATATGTTGCTGCACGCCAGCGCGGTGGCGAAAGACGGCCGCGCGCTGATCATGTCGGGCGAATCGGGATCGGGAAAATCGACCCTCGCCGCGCTGCTCGGCGAGCGCGACTGGCGACTGATGGGCGACGAATTCACGCTGATCGATCCGGCCGGCGGCGAAGCCTTTGCGTTTCCGCGCGCGGTCAGCCTGAAGAATGACGCGATTGCGGAGGTCGCGGCGCGCGTCGATGCAGCGCGGCTCGGTCCGCTGCTCGCCGCCACGCCCAAGGGCGATATTCGCCACCTGATCCCGCGACCCGAAGCCATCGCGGCGATGCACGAACCCGCACGCCCCGCGCTGCTGCTCTTCCCGCGCTTCGGCGGCGAGGTGGCGGCCGAGCCGATGGGCGAGGGCGAGGCATTCGTCCGGCTGACCGAGGCGTCGACCAACTATGTCGCGCTCGGCGAGGCGGGTTTCGCCGCATTGACGCGGCTCGTTCGCGAAACGCCGGCATTCGGCATTTGCTATCCCGACAGCGCGACGGGTATCGCGCTGGTCGAGCAGCTGTGGGCGGAGGCGCCGCGATGAGCGCAGCACGCATCTTCGTCGACCTGCTCGCCGGGCGCTGCTCGGCGGGCGAACTGGTGCCGCGCGATTGGGATGGCGTGATCGGGGTCGCGCGCAGCGAGGCGATGCTGGCGACGCTCGCGCACCGTCTGGCCGATGCCGACTTGCCGCCGACCGTCGCCGCGCTGTTCGCCGACCAGCGCGCCGCCGCCAAGGTCGCTCAGGCGCAGGCGGTCTGGGAGGCCGAGATGGCGCGGCGGGCGCTGGCCCCGGCGGGGATCGAATTCGTGCTGCTGAAGGGCGCGGCCTATGCCGCTGCCGATATGGCGTGCGCCGCCGGGCGCCAGATTGGCGATCTCGACATATTGGTCCTTTCGCACGACATCCGTCGCGCCGAAAATCTGCTGCTCAAGGCGGGGTGGGAATGGGTGAAGTCCGATCCCTATGACGACGCCTATTACCGCCAGCATATGCACGAGTTGCCGCCGATGATCCACAAGGCGCGCGACCGGATGATCGACGTGCACCACACGATCCTGCCGCGCACCCACCGGATCACGCCCGACGCGCTCGCGCTGGTGAGCGATGCGGTGATGAGCAGCGTGGGTTTCGCGGTGCTGAACCCGGCCGACATGGCGTGCCACTGCGCCGCGCATATGCTCGCCGACGGAGATTTGCAGGGGGGCTTACGCAATTTGTGGGATTTCCGCATGATGACGCGCGACTTCGCCGCTGCCGATCCGGGCTATTGGGGGCAGCTCGACGCGCGCGCGGCACTGCACGGGCTGCAGGGCGCGGTGCACCGTGCCGCGCGGCTGTCGCGCGATCTTTATGGCGCGGCGCTGCCTGACGGGTGGAACCGGCACGATCCGGCCGACGCCTGGTTCCGCCGCCGCCTCCTCGCGCGCGACGACTGGGGCCGGGTCACGAACCCGCTGCTCGAATGGGCCTTCTACATCCGTTCGCACTGGCTGCGCATGCCGCCCGCGATGCTCGCCAAGCATCTCTGGACGAAGTGGCGGAAAGGTTAGAGCGTTTCGAGCAGCGGGATCAACTCGTCATAATGGTCGATGACATGGTCGGCGCCGAGTTCGCCGACCGGCCGGTCGAGGAAGCCGAAACTGACCGCGACGCTCGGCACGCCCGCATTTTTCGCCGCCATCACATCATAGATGCTGTCGCCGACAAACAGGGCGCGCCCGCCGCCGCATCGCTGGGTCATTGCGTGGATCGGTTCGGGCGACGGCTTGCGGACGCCGAGCGTGTCGCCGCCGATGATCGTCGCCATGCGGTCGGCGAGATCGAATTCGCCGAGCAGGACGCGCGCCAGATGCTCGGCCTTGTTGGTGACGACCGCTGTCCGCACGCCCAGCGTATCGAGCCGGTCGAGCGCGGCGATCACGCCGGGAAAGGGGCGGCTGAGGACCGCGATATGCGCTTCGTAAAAGCGTAGCAGCTCGGGATAGAGCCGCTCGACCGCGCCACCCGGAACACCGCCCGACGCGCGCAGCCCTTCTTCGAGCATATGCTTCGCCCCGCGACCGATCATCGGCCGCACCGCGTCGGTGCTGAGCGGGGGGCGGTCTATCAGCGCCAGCGCATGATTGACGGCGGCGGCCAAGTCGCCGAGCGTATCGACGAGCGTGCCGTCGAGGTCGAAGCCGACGATCGCAAAAGGAAATCCGTTCATCCGCCGCGCATGGCGCGATGCTCTGGAAACCGCAATGATTTGCTGGCATGGCAGCGCGCATGAGCAATCCCATCGCCGCTATCATCCTTGCCGCGGGCAAGGGCACCCGCATGAAATCCGACCTGCACAAGGTTCTGCACCCGATCGCGGGGCGACCGATGCTGCTGCACCTGATGGCGAGCGTCGATGAACTGAACCCTGCGAAAAAGGTCGTGATCGTCGGCGACAAGGCCGATCAGCTCGAAGCCGCGTTGGCGGGCAGCGCAGAGCTTGCGGTGCAGGATCCGCAGCTCGGCACCGGTCATGCGGTGCAGCAGGGCGAGGCCGCGCTGACGGGCTTCGCCAACGAAGGGGGGGGTGATGTGCTGATCCTCTATGGCGACGTGCCTTTCGTTCCTGCGGCGACCATGCAGGCGATGATCGACCGGCTGAACGCTCCCGACGCGCCCGCGGTGGTCGTGCTCGCGTTCGAGCCCGCCGACGCACAGCAATATGGCCGCGTCATCACCGATGGCGATTACGTCACCAAGATGGTCGAGCACAAGGATGCGACCGACGCCGAACGCGCGGTGAAGCTGTGCAATTCGGGACTGATGGCCGCGAAGTCCGCCGACCTCTTCGCGCTGCTCGCGCGTGTCACCGACGACAATGCGGCCAAGGAATTTTATCTTGTCGATATTGTCAATATCGCGAACGCCGACGGGCGGCACTGCGCGGTCGTCGTCACCGATCCCTATGACGTTGCGGGCATCAACAGCCGCGGCGAACTCGCCGCGATGGAAGGCGCGTGGCAGGCACGGCGGCGGATGCGGGCGATGGCCGAAGGCGCCAGCCTGATCGCCCCCGACACCGTCTGGTTCGCCTGGGATACCCAGCTGGGCCGCGATGTGTTGATCGAACCCAATGTCTTCTTCGGTCCGGGCGCCAAAATCGCCGACAATGTGAAGATCCGTGCGAATTGCCATATCGAAGGCGCCATCGTCGGCACCGGTTGCGAAGTCGGTCCGTTCGCGAGGCTGCGCCCCGGCACGGTCCTTGGCGAGAAAGCGAAGATCGGCAATTTCGTCGAAACCAAGAAAGCGGTGCTCGGCAACGGCGCGAAGGCGAACCACCTGACCTATTTGGGTGATGTGACGGTCGGCGCGAACGCGAATATCGGCGCGGGCACGATCACCTGCAATTATGACGGCTATTTCAAATATAGAACCGAGATTGGCGAGCGCGCTTTCATCGGATCGAACAGCGCGCTCGTCGCGCCGGTCCGGATCGGTGCCGATGCGATCGTCGCCGCGGGCAGCGCGGTGACGCGCGACGTCGCCGACGGCGAACTCCGCCTTGTCCGCGGCGAGCAATTGATCAAGCCCGGCTGGGCCGACCGCTTCCACGACGCGATGCGCAAGAAGAAGGCGGGCAAGTAACCATCATGCCCGCGCCGACGTTGACGACCGCGCGACTTGTGCTGCGCCAGCTGCGCGAGGAGGATGCCGCGGCGCTATTTCCGGTGTTGTCGGATCCCGAGGTGATGGTCTGGTGGTCGAGCGGGCCGCACGCGTCGCCCGCCGAGACGGCGGACTATGTCAAAGGCAATGCCAGCGAAGGGCAAGGCTATCTTTGCTGGGCAATCACCGCGGGCGACGATGTCGCGCTCGGCTGGGTCATCCTGATCGACGGAAAGCCCGATGTGAAGGAAATCGGCTATATCCTGCACCGCGACCGCTGGGGCAGCGGCATCGCGCGTGAGGCGGTGGCGCGGGTGATCGATCATGGTTTCGGCGCAATGAAGCTGCGCCGCATCTTTGCCGATACCGACCCCGAAAATCCCGGCTCGATCAGGCTGCTCGAACGGCTGGGGTTCCAGCGCGAAGGCCGGCTGCGCGGAGAGTGGGAAACGCATATCGGCGTGCGCGATTCGCTGATCTATGGCCTGCTGCGCGACGAATGGATGATGGAGAAGACAAAGTGAGTGACCGCTACACCGACAAACCCTTCCTGCGCTTTGTCGACGCCTGGGTGCTGAAGGCGATCGGCCATCTCGACGCGGCGACCGAGACCTATTGCAAGGCGATGGTGCCGCAGCTCGAACAGAGTTTCGGTGTGACCGGCAGCTGGGAACAGATTGTCGAGCAGCAGATGAAATTCGGTCCCGAATTAAAGACGCAGATCCTGAAAATCTGGACCGACGGCAAGGCGCGCTTTGCCGCGGGCAATGGCGAGGCGCCCGATCCGGTGCAGTTCGCGATGATCTTCGTCGACCGCAATTTTGGGCGCGCTTGACATGATATCATGATATGATATCAGTATATCAATGACGCGCATTCTCGCCGATCTTCCGGATGACGACATCCAATGGCTCGACCAGCTTGCTGCCGAACAGGGCAAGTCGCGCGCGTCGGTGCTTCGCGATGCCGTTACGGGCTATCGGGCGCAGTCACAAGCGTCACGGCGCAAGGATTGGCTCGATATTGGCTTTGGGGCGTGGAAGGACCGGGTTGATATCGGCGATTCGGTCGAGTGGCAACGGCGAGAACGCGCTGCCTCGACCCGCCCGTGGGATGATGATTACGAGGAGGTCAAAGCGGAATTTCCTGACCTGTTCGACGCGGAGGATGATCGTCAGCGGCAGATCCATCGTGATATGCTGGCAGGAAAATATCCCGCGCCTAAAAAGCCATCTTCTCAGTGAGCGGTTTTAGCTTTGATTCAAATATCATCATTGATGCGCTAGCCGGATTTGGTCCGGCGCGTGCGGAGATCGATCGCGCCACCGACTATGGTTCGCGCGCGTGGATCAGCCGCGTCGTGTGGATCGAAGTGATGTCGAAGGGCGAGGGCGACGGCCTGCGGCGCGCCGAAACGCTTCTTTCCGGCTTCAGCGTGGATGAAGTCGATGCCGAAATTGGCCGGCGCGCTGCTGCCTTGCGGCGCGAACGCGGTCGGCTGAAGGCGATGGACGCCCTCATCCTAGCCACCGCCCAAACCCGTGGGCGCGTTCTCATCACCCGCAATATAAAGGATTTCCCGGCGAATATGCCGGGCATCCGTATTCCCTATACTCTCTAAGACGAAAGCCAGACCCTCATGTGCGGAATTATCGGAATCATCGGCAAGGCCCAGGTGGCGGAGCGCCTCGTCGACGGCCTCAAACGCATGGAATATCGCGGCTATGATTCGGCGGGTGTGTGCACGGTTGAGGGCGGCCAGCTGATCCGCCGCCGCGCCGAGGGCAAGCTGGGCAATCTGGTCAAGGAGCTCGCGGGCAATCCGGCGCCGGGCACCGTCGGCATCGCGCACACGCGCTGGGCGACCCACGGCGCGCCGACGACGAGCAACGCGCACCCGCACGCGACGGGCGAGGTCGCACTGGTCCACAACGGGATCATCGAGAATTTCAAGCCGCTGCGCGAGGCGCTGCAGGCGCGCGGGCGCACCTTCGAAAGCGAAACCGACACCGAGGTTGTCGCGCACCTCGTCAGCGAACAGGTCGAGGCGGGCAAGTCGCCGCAGGATGCGGTGAAGGCGGTGCTGCCGCAGCTTCGCGGCGCCTTCGCGCTCGCCATCGCGTTTCGCCAGCATCCCGATCTGCTCATCGGCGCGCGGCTCGGCTCGCCGCTCGTCGTCGGTTATGGCGAGGGTGAGACCTATCTCGGCTCCGACGCGCTCGCGCTCGCGCCGCTGACGCAGAAGATCGCCTATCTCGACGAGGGCGACTGGGTCGTCATCACCCGCGACGGTGCGCAGATCTACGACGCCGACAATAATCCGGTGACGCGCGAGATCACCACCTCGGGCGTCACCGCCGCCGCGGTCGAGAAGGGCAATTACCGCCACTTCATGCAGAAGGAGATTTTCGAGCAGCCGACGGTGGTCGCGCAGACGCTCTCCTCCTACATCCGCCCGCTCGAACAGACCGTCGCGCTGCCGCAGATGGATTTCGACCTGTCGACCGTCGAACGCATCACCATCGTTGCGTGCGGGACGAGCTTTTACGCTGGCATGGTCGCCAAATACTGGTTCGAAACCTTTGCGCGCGTGCCGGTCGACATCGATGTCGCAAGCGAGTTCCGCTACCGCGACCCGGTCCTGCAGCCGGGCGGGCTCGCGCTGTTCATTTCGCAGTCGGGCGAGACCGCCGACACGCTCGCGGCGCTGCGCCACTGCAAGGCGAACGGGCAGACGATCGCGGTCGTCGTCAACGTGCCGACGAGCAGCATGGCGCGCGAAGCCGACTTGCTGCTTCCGACCCACGCGGGCCCCGAAATCGGCGTCGCCTCGACCAAGGCCTTCACCTGCCAGCTCGCGGTACTCGCGGCGCTCGCCGCGCATCTCGCGCTCAAGAAAGGCAAGCTCAACGCCGAGGAAGAACATGAGATCGTCAGGCATCTGATCGAGGCACCCGCCGCGCTCAATGCCGCGCTCGCGCATGACGAAGAGATTTCAAAGATGGCACACCTCGTCGCACCGGCGCGCGACGTGCTCTACCTCGGCCGCGGTCCCGACTATCCGCTTGCCATGGAAGGCGCGCTGAAACTCAAGGAAATCTCGTATATCCACGCTGAAGGCTATGCTTCGGGCGAAATGAAGCACGGCCCGATCGCGCTGATCGATGAATCGGTCCCGGTCATCGTCCTCGCGCCGAGCGGGCCATTGTTCGAAAAGACCGTCAGCAACATGCAGGAAGTGATGGCGCGCGGCGGCAAGGTCGTGCTGATCAGCGACGCCGAAGGCCTTGCCGAAGCCGGCGACGGCTGCATGGCGACGATCGAAATGCCCAAAGTCCACCCGCTGATCGCGCCTTTGGTCTATGCGGTGCCGGTGCAGCTGCTGGCCTATCATGTCGCGGTGGCGAAGGGGACCGATGTCGATCAGCCGCGGAATCTGGCGAAGTCGGTGACGGTCGAATGAGCTGGAACACCACCTGTCATTGCGGCGCCGTCTCGGTGCGGCTTGCCAAGGCGCCTGAAGAGGTCGCCGAGTGCAATTGCTCGCTCTGCTTCTCGCACGGCATCCTGTGGAGCTATTTGTCGCCGCGCGATGTGGTGATCGAGGGTAAGACGCGGACCTATAACCGCGCTGACCGCGACAATCCCAATTCGGACCTGCATTTCTGCGCGACCTGCGGTTGCACGACGCATTGGTCGGCGACGGAGGGGCTGATCGAGCGCATGGGCGGCGCGGTCGATTTGATGGGCATCAACATGCGGCTGTTCGACCCGGCGCAGCTCAGCGGATTACGGCTCGTCTTTCCCGACGGGCGCGGCTGGTCGGGCGAGGGGCCATGGGGCTATGCGCGCGAGCCTGAGGTCATGCGCTGAGGGTTGCCCGCGAGGCTATCACGCCGACGCATTCGCCTGCGCCAGGATCGACGCGGCGACATCCTCGATCTTGCCGGCGACGAGCAAGGGCGCGCCGCCGACCATGCCGACCTGCGTCTGGCCATTTTCATAATCGCGAAGCCAGGCAACATTTTCGGCGACGACGAGGTAATTCCCGCCGCGCGACTTGAGTTCGATGAATTTCATGCCGATGTCTCCTGTTCGTCGAGGCCCTAGGCGGCAAATATGAAGATTGTAGGATTCGCATGCGCTTCGCTGCCATCATTTTCGATTTCGACGGCGTCGTTGCCGACAGCGAAGTGCGCGCCAATTTGTCGCTGGCCGAGAGCCTGACCGCCGCCGGCATGCCCGCGACCTATGACGAGTGCCTGCGCGATTATTATGGTCACAACTGGCAGGAAACCGAGCGCCGGATCGCCCTCCGCTATGGTCGCGCGCTGCCCGCCGATTTCCGGGAGACGCACCGCGAACGGGCGCGGGCGCGCTATATGGAGGGTTTCGATGCGGTGCCGGGGGTCGCGGATTTCCTCGCCACGCTTGGGCCGTTGCCGCGCGCGATCGCCTCGTCCAGCCGCGCCGAATATATCGACTGGGCGCTCGGGCTGTTCGGGCTCGGCCATCATTTCGGCGCGCATGTCTATAGCGCGGACGGTTGGGACCGCGGCAAGCCGTTTCCCGATATCTATCTCGCGGCGGCGGACGGGCTGGGCGTCGATCCGGCGCAATGCCTTGCGATCGAGGATTCACCGACGGGGGCGCAGGCGGCGATCGCGGCGGGGATGACCGTCATCGGCTTTTGCGGCGCCGGGCATATCGTCGACCGCGCGGGCCACGCTGCGATGCTCCGCGAAGTCGGTGTGCATCATGTGGCGCGGACTTTCGATGAGGTGGCGGCTCTCACCCTTTAATGACGAGGGGCGGGGCGGTAAGCCGTTCAAAAACCGCTGTCCTATAAAGCCGGGCTGGATTAGCTTCGCGCACAATTGGATACCGATCGCGGAACGAAATATGCAATCGCGCGTGAAGTTGCGCAGTTTTCCGCGACTTTCCGAAATCATCCCCAAGGAGAGAGACATGTGTACCGAAAACACCGAAGCCGATCTTGACCGCGCGGGAATGGCCGTCGGACGGCGCAGCTTTGCGGCGCTCGCGGGCGCCGGTGCGCTGGCTGCGGCACTGCCCGTGCGCGCGCTGGCGGGCAAGCCGGTGAAGGGCCGCGATGTCACGATCAACACCGACGCCGGAACCTGCGACGCCTATTTCGTCGCGCCTGCGAGCGGCAAGCACCCCGGCGTGCTGGTGTGGCCCGACATTCGCGGCCTGCGCCCCGCATTCCGGCAGATGGCCGACCGGCTGGCGGGAGAGGGCTATGCGGTGCTCTGCGTCAATCCCTTCTACCGCTGGCAGAAATCGCCGGTGGTCGATGCCGCGAACGACTGGAGCGATCCCGCGGTGCGCGAAAAGCTGTTCGGTTACCTCAAGCAGTTGACGCGCCCGATCGTCGAGACCGACGCCAAGGCGCATCTCGCCTTCCTCGACGCGCAGCCGGAGGTCGATACGGCGCGCAAGATCGGCACCGCCGGTTACTGCATGGGCGGGCCGATGGTCATCTATACCGCTGCATTGAAGCCCGACCGCGTCGGGGCGGCCGCGAGCTTCCACGGCGGCGGGGTCGGAACCGACAAGCCCGACAGCCCGCACCTGCTGATCCCGAAGACCAATGCGGGCTATCTGTTCGCGATTGCCGACAATGACGACAAGGAAACGCCAAACGAAAAGCTCTTGCTGAAGGCGGTGTTGGAGCCGCGCAAGCAATGGCATGAGGTCGAGGTCTATGAAGGCGCAATGCACGGCTGGTGCCCGCCCGACGGCCGCGCCTATAATGAAGCGGCGGCCGAAAAGGCATGGGCGCGCCAGCTCGAATTGTTCAAGGCCGAACTGGCCTGACGCGCGCCGCGACGGTCAGTGCGCGTGCGCGCCGCCGCTCGCGGTATAGCTCGCATAGACGCGCTGGCCCGCGGGGCCGAAGGTCATCACCTTATAGGCTTCGCGGTGGTCGCCATGCTCCATGCCGGGCGAGCCGATGGGCATGCCGCCGACGGCGAGACCCTTTACGCCCTTCGGCTTTTCGCGGAGCAGGCGGGCGATTTCCTTGGCGGGAACATGGCCCTCGATCACATAGCCGCCGACGAGCACGGTGTGGCAGCTGCGCAGCGCCGGCGGCACGCCTTGCTTGTCCTTCACCGCTGCCATGTCGGGCGAGTTAACGACAACCGCCTTCTGCCCGAACGACGCCTTCACCTGCTCGAGCCATTTGAGGCAGCAGCCGCAGCCCGCGTCGCGGAACATCGTCGGGTTCGCGGCGTGGGCGGTGCCGATGATGGCAGAGAAGGCGGCGACAGCGAAAAACGTGCGGCGGGCGGGGGACATGGCGGGTTTCCTTGCTTGGTGCGGGGGCAGGTTAGCAGCCCAGGCGCACCGCGCAAGCCGCTCACCCCATCGGGTAGAGGATGTCCTTGCTCACCTTGTATAGCGCCTTCATCACATCGTCCGAAAGCACCAGCTCCATCGCGTCGAGGATCGGGTCGACCTGATCATAGGCGCTGACACCCACGATCGTCGAGGCGACGAAATCATGCTGTTTCGACCAGGCGGTCGCCATCGTCACCGGATGCAGCCCGGCTCCTTCGGCGATTTTGAGATAGCGTTCGGTCGCGGCGAGGCTCTTGTCGTTGACGAACCGGCGGCCCATTGCCGCCTGCCGTCCCTCCATGCCAAGATAGCGCGAAAAGCGCGCGCCTTCGGGCTTGGCACCGCCCTGATATTTGCCCGACAGCACCCCGCCGGCGAGCGGCGAATAGGGGATCAGGCTGACCCCCTCCTGGCGGCAAACCTGCGCCAGTTCGTCCTCGAAACGGCGGTTGTTGAGGCTGAAATTATTCTGGATCGTGTGGTAGTGCGCAAGCCCAAGCGCCTCCGACGCTGCGAGCGATTTCATCAGCCCCCAGCTCGTCTCGTTCGAGCAGCCGAGGATGCGGACCTTGCCGATCCGGACGAGTTCGTCGAGCGCATCCATCATCTCGTCATAGGGCGCATCATGGTCGGGCCAGTGCGTCTGATACAGGTCGATATAGTCGGTCTGCAGCCGCGTCAGGCTGTCATCGACCGCCTGCATGATATTCTTGCGGTCGAGCGCGGTCATGCCGCTGCGACACGGTGATTTGAACCAGACGTGGCTCGGCCCCGACACTTTGGTCGCAAGGACGATTGCGTCGCGCGGCTTGGTTTTCAGCCAGCGCCCGACGATCTCCTCGGTGCGGCCGACCCATTTGACGTCGGGCGGGACCGGATAGCCCTCGGCGGTGTCGTAGAAATTGATCCCCGCGTCGAAGCAGCGGTCGAGGATGCGGACGGCTTCGGCCTCGTCGGTCTGGCTGCCGAAGGTCATCGTCCCCATGCAGATGTCGGACACATGGATGGCGCTCTTGCCAAGACGGCGACTCTGCATGGTTCTGTTCTCCGGTCAGAAGAGGGGAGCGCCGTCTTTAGGTTGCGACATGCAACCTTGCAATCAGATCAGCAGCGCGAGCGAGCCGACGAGCAGCGCCGCCATCGTCCAGTTGAACGCTCGGAGCCGGGCCGGGCTCGACAGCCAGCGGCGCATCAGTTGACCCATCACCGCCCACAGGCTGGTTGAGGGCAGGTTGATGATGCCGAACACCACCGCCACGAGCAGCACCGCGCCGAGATTGCGGTCGGGCGCATAGAGCGCGATCGCGGTCAGCGCCATCGACCAGGCCTTGGGGTTCACCCACTGGAACAGCACCGCCTGAAAGAAGGTCATCGGCTTGCCGCGCGCACCGCTCTGGGTGTCGGGTGCCGCGGCGTTGGCGATCTTCCACGCCAGCCAGAGCAGATAGACGACGCTGACCACCTTGAGCACGCTGTTCAGGATCGGGAACAGGTCGAACAATCCCATCAGTCCGACCCCGACGAGGACGATCATCAGCGTGAACCCGAAACCGACGCCGAGCGCGTGCGGGATGGTGCGACGGAGCCCGAAATTGGCGCCCGACGCCATCAGCATCATATTGTTCGGCCCCGGCGTGATCGACGAGACGAGCGCGAAGGCGGATAGCGCAAGAAGGGCGGTTTGTTCCATCCGCGCAATATAATGCGTTCTGCGATGCAGTGGATTGCAAAGATTGGCGTCAACGGGATAGAATATGCAATCTATGACCAAGATTGATGCCATTGGCCGCAAGATATTGCACGAATTGTCGCGGGACGGACGAATCTCGAACCTCGAGCTGGCCGATCGCGTCGGCCTCTCGCCGTCCGCCTGTTTACGCCGGGTGCAGGAACTCGAACGCAGCGGCGTCGTCACGGGCTATCGCGCGGTGATCGATCCGGCGAAGCTGGGCCTGACCTTCCTCGCCTATGTCACCGTCGGCCTGTCGTCGCACACGAAGAAGGCGCAGGCCGATTTCGAGGCGGCGATGGCGGAGGCGCCCGAGGTGCGCGAATGCCACAATATCACCGGCGCGATCGAATATCTGCTGCGCATCGAGACTGCGGACCTCGCAGCATATAAACATTTCCACACCGAGGTGCTCGGGGTGCTGCCGCAGGTCCATTCGATTACGACCTATGTGCTGATGGATTCGCCCAAGGACGAGCGGGCGTAGTTTTTCTTCTCTAGCCCCGTGAAGCACTGCGCTTGAACCGCGGCGCCCCCCACCGCATATCGGTTTCATGACGAAACTCTCTTTCCTCGACCTCGTGCCCGTGACCGACACCGGCACGATCGCAGAGGCGCTCGCCAATGCCGCCGATCTAGCCAGGCACGCCGAGGCGCTGGGTTACGCGCGCTATTGGGTCGCCGAACATCACGGCATGACGGGTATCGCGAGCGCCGCGACGTCGGTCGTGCTTGCGCATCTAGGCCACGCCACCAAGCGCATCCGCATCGGGTCGGCGGGTATCATGTTGCCCAATCATGCCCCGATGGTGATCGCCGAGCAGTTTGGGACGCTCGAAGCCCTGTTCCCCGGGCGCATCGATCTGGGCCTGGGCCGCGCACCGGGATCGGATCAGCGCGTCGCGCGGGCGCTGCGCCGGACGCTCGCCAGCGACGAGCGCCAGTTTCCGCAGGATGTGCTGGAGCTTCAGGCGTTTCTGGCCGGCGACGAACAGCTTGGTATCACCGCGGTGCCGGGGGCGGGCACGCATATTCCGCTGTGGATATTGGGATCGAGCACTTTCGGCGCACAGCTCGCGGCGATGCTCGGGCTGCCATACGCCTTCGCCAGCCATTTCGCGCCCGACGCGCTCGACGAGGCGCTCGACATTTATCGCCGCCAGTTCAAGCCGTCGGCGCAGCTCGCCGAGCCTTATGTCGCCGCCGCGTTCAACAGCTTCGCGGCGGATACGCGCGAGGAGGCCGAGTTGCTCGCCTCGTCGCAGCAACAGGCTTTCGTCGCGCTGCGCACCGGCAATCCGGGCAAAATGCAGCCGCCGCTTGCGGGCTACAAGGACAGCCTGCCGCCGAACGCGCGCGCGATCCTCGACCATGTGTTGCAATGTTCGGCGGTCGGTACCGCTGACGATATTGCGGCCGGGCTGAAGGCCTTTGTCACGCGCACCGGGGTGGACGAGGTGATCATCGCCTCGTCGATGTACGACCATGATGCGCGTAAGCACTCGCTCGCGCTGACGATGGAGGCGAGCAAGGCGGTTTAAGGCGTCCGAACGCCGCTGTGTTGACGCACCTCCGGGTGCAGCAGTATAGGAGCGGCCCGACCAAGGGCGGCCCGTATCGGGGTCGCCTTTTTCCTTTTGCCTGAAAGGTGCCTGCCATGACGATCACGCCGCTGATGCCCGTATATCCCCGGTGCGGTGTGCGTCCGGTTCGCGGCGAGGGCGCCTATCTGATCGGCGAGCGAGGCGAGCGTTATCTGGACTTCGCGAGCGGCATCGCGGTGAACCTGCTCGGTCACGGGCATCCGCATCTGACCAAGGCGATTCAGGAACAGGCCGCGACACTGATGCATGTGTCGAACCTCTATGGCAGCCCGCAGGGCGAAGCCTATGCCGCGCGCCTGGTCGAGAACACCTTCGCCGACACGGTCTTTCTGACCAACTCGGGCGCCGAAGCCGTCGAATGTGCGATCAAGACCGCGCGCGCCTATCATTCGAGCGCGGGTAACGCCGAGAAGCACACGCTGATCACGTTCAACAACGCCTTCCACGGCCGCACGCTCGGCACGATTTCGGCGACCAATCAGGAAAAGCTGCGCAAGGGTTTCGACCCGCTGCTGCCGGGCTTTGCCTATGCGCCGTTTGACGACATCAACGCTGCGCTCGATCTGGTCGACGACAATACCGCCGGTTTCCTTGTCGAACCGATCCAGGGCGAAGGCGGCATCCGTCCGGCGTCGCAGCCCTTCCTGCAAGCGCTGCGCGACATTTGCGACAAGCGCGACCTGATGCTGGTGTTCGACGAAGTCCAGTGCGGCGTTGCGCGCACCGGCCACCTATACGCCTATGAACATTTCGGCGTGACACCCGACATCATGGCGAGCGCGAAGGGCATCGGCGGCGGCTTTCCGATGGGGGCGTGCCTCGCGACCGAAAAAGCCGCGCGCGGCATGGTGATCGGCACCCACGGTTCGACCTATGGCGGCAACCCGCTTGCTTGCGCCGCCGGTCAGGCGGTGCTCGACGTCGTGCTCGAAGAGGGCTTCCTTGCGTCGGTCAAGGCCACCGGCGAACGCCTGCGCGGCGCACTCGAGCAGTTGATCCCCAATCACGACCAGCTGTTCGACAGCGTGCGCGGTGTCGGCCTGATGCTCGGCCTCAAGCTGAGCTCGGACAGCCGTGCGTTTGTGGCGCATCTGCGCGACAATCATGGGCTGCTGACCGTCGCGGCGGGCGAAAATGTCGTTCGCGTGCTGCCGCCGCTCAACATCGACGACAGCCATATCGCCGAATTTATCGAGAAATTGTCAGCGGGCGCGGCGAGCTACACGCCGCCCGAAGCGTAGTGCCGAATTTCCTTAACCTGTCCGACGCGGGCGGAGACGCCGTCGCAGCGATGCTCGCCGATGCGATCGACCGCAAGGCGGCGCGTGCGGGCTGGCCGAAGGGCAAGGTCGACGCTGATGCGCCGCTCGCGGGGCATGTGCTCGCGATGGTGTTCGAGAAGAATTCGACGCGCACCCGCGCCTCGTTCGATATCGCGATCCGCCAGCTCGGCGGCGTCCCGATGATCCTTGATGCGGGAACGACGCAGCTTGGTCGCGGCGAGACGATTGCCGACACCGCGCGCGTCCTGTCGCGCTATGCCGACGCGATCATGATCCGCACCGACGATCATGCCAAGGTCCTGGAACTCGCCGACTGTGCCGGCGTCCCGGTGATCAACGGCCTGACCGACCTGTCGCACCCGTGCCAGATCGTCGCCGACCTGCTCACGATCGTCGAGAGCGGCAAGGCGCTTCCCGGGCTCGAACTTGCGTGGCTCGGCGACGGCAACAATGTCCTCGCGTCGCTGATCGAGGCGGCAGGCCTGTTCGGTTTCCACGTCCGTGCGGGGGTTCCTCAGGGCTATGAACCCGATGCGAGCTTCGTCGAAGCGGCGCGTGCGAAGGGCTCCCGCATCGAAATTACCCGCGATGCGCGCGATGCCGTGGCGGGCGCCGACCTGGTCGTCACCGACACATGGGTGTCGATGGGACAGGATCATGCCCACAACAAGATTGCCGCGATGGCGCCCTATCAGGTCGACGAGCGGTTGATGACCGGCGCCAAGAGCGACGCGATCTTCCTCCATTGCCTGCCCGCGCACCGCGGCGACGAGGTGGTCGACGCGGTGATCGACGGCCCGCAGTCGCGCGTGTGGGACGAGGCCGAAAACCGCGTTCATGCGCAGAAATCCATCCTGCTCTGGGCGCTCGGAAAATTGTGAGTTCGAAGACGTGAGTGAAATCATCGAAACCTGGTTCGATCGGCCCTTGCTGTTCACGATCGCCGAGCGCCATGTGCGCGGGCGGCTGGTTCGGCTTGGGCCAACGCTCCGGACGATCATGGGGGCGCATAATTATCCCCCGGTAGCCGAAAAGCTGCTGGCGGAGGCGCTGGTGCTGACCGTGCTGCTCGGTTCGACGCTGAAGGACGAGAATGGCCAGATGACGCTGCAGGCGCAGACCGGCGGCGGGCCGATCGAGCTGCTCGTCTGCGACTATCGCGGCGGCGAATTGCGCGGTTACCTCAAATTCGACCCCGAGCGGCTCGCGGAGGTCGGGTCCGAACCGACCTTGTTCGCGCTCTTTGGCGAAGGCTTTCTTGCGATCACCTTTGACCAGGCGGCGACCGCCGAGCGCTATCAGGGCATCGTCCCGCTCGAAGGCGCGTCGATCGGCGAGGCGGCGGAGCATTATTTCGAGCAATCGGAGCAGATCCCGAGCCTGATCAGGCTCGCGGCGCGCCATGATCCCGAGGCCGGCTGTCTAGCTGGCGGGCTGCTGCTCCAGCATTTGCCCGAGGGCGAAGTTGGTCGCGACCGGCTCCATGTCCGGCACGACATTCCCGAATGGGAGCATGCCAAGACGATCGCGGCAACGCTCAAGGACGAGGAACTCACCGATCCGGCGACCTCGCTCGAGACGCTCGCGTGGCGGCTGTTCCACGAGGACGAGGTGCGCGTCGAGCCGGGCATCGCCGTGTCGCGCGGCTGTCGATGCAGCACCGGCTATTTCGCGGGCGTGCTCGCGCAGTTTCCGGAGGCCGAGCGCACCGACATGGCAGACGACGCGGGCAATGTCGTCGTCGATTGCGCCTTTTGTTCGCGCATTTTTCCGATCCCGCTCGATGAAATTGCGACCCACAAACACGCGGAATAAGCCATGATTTCGCCCATTCCAACGATGAGGCGGGAGAATTCAGCGCCAAGCAGTTGAAATCGCAGCGCCGCACCACTAGTTTCATCGGATCGGGGTCGCATTTTCGCTCGCTCGTGGGCGGCTAACGGATAGGTGGAATGGCGATCTTCTCTCCCATATTACGAATGTCTCTTGTGGCGCTTGGCTGCGCGGCGGCCAGCGCGGTGCCCGCGCAGGCGCCTTCGCTGGCGATGCTCGACCGGCTCGAAAAGGGCAGCTGGCAGCTTCGCGAACGCGGCAAGGATGCCGTGTTGCAGACGATTTGCGTCGGCGACGCGCGGCGGCTGATCCAGGTCCAGCACCCGCGTTCGACCTGTTCGCGCTACATCATCGAAGACACGCCGAATTCGGTGACGGTCCATTACACCTGCCCCGGCGCAGGCCATGGCCGCACGACCATCCGCAGCGAAACGAACCGACTGGTCCAGATCGACACGCAGGGCATCGCCGACGGCAAACCATTTTCTCAAGCGATCGAGGCGCGCCGCACCGCCGGTTGTTGAGCGAACGATTTGTTAACCATGCAGCGTTAGACGGGTTGCAGGGCTCTTCATGATCGCCCTTTCTCCCTAACGGCTGTCATGCCGAACTGGGCCGTGCGGCAACTGCCTCGCGGCCCATTCTTTTGGTGCGCCGCAGCCCTTGCACGCCTCGCGGAGCGGGCCTATCTGGCGCCGATGCAGCAAGTTTCCGGAAAAACGGTGATCGTCCTCCTGTCGGGCGGACTCGACTCGATGGTCTGTGCGGGCCTCGCACGCGAAGCGGGCGCGCGCATCGTCGCGCTGACGATCGATTATAACCAGCGCCACCGTGTCGAACTGGAATCGGCGGTGCGCATCGCGGACTATATCGGCGCGGCCGAGCATATCATATTGCCGCTCGACCTTCGCCGCTTTGGCGGGTCGGCGCTGACCGCCGACATCGACGTGCCGAAAGACGGCGTCGGCACCGACATTCCGGTTACTTACGTCCCGGCGCGCAACCTCATCTTCCTGTCGCTGACACTTGGGTTGGCCGAGGCGCGGCAGGCGCAGGACATCGTGATCGGCGTGAATGCGCTGGATTATTCGGGCTATCCCGACTGTCGCCCCGAATTCATCCACGGCTTTGAAAAGCTGGCGGCGCTCGCGACGCGCGACGGCGACCAGGGCGTCGATTTCCACATCCACGCGCCGCTCCAGCATATGACCAAGGCGGATATTGCCGCCGAAGCGGCGCGGCTGGGCATGGACGCGGGGATGAGCTGGTCCTGCTATGATCCGACGCCCCAGGGGCTGCATTGCGGGGCGTGCGATAGCTGCCGTTTGCGCAGCAAGGGGTTTGCCGACGCGGGGCTCGCCGACCCGACACGATACGCCTGATCCGATGGCTCCCAGCAAATGACCTACGCCGTCAAAGAGATTTTCCTTACCCTGCAGGGGGAGGGTGCGCAGGCGGGGCGCCGCGCCGTATTCTGCCGCTTTGCCGGCTGCAATCTGTGGACGGGGCGTGAAAAGGATCGCGCCAAGGCGGTCTGCCAGTTCTGCGACACCGATTTCGTCGGCACCGATGGAACCCTGGGCGGAAAATATGAAACGGCAGAGGCGCTTGCCGACGTCATCGCCGAAAGCTGGGGGCAGGGCGCGGACGACCGCTATGTCGTGCTGACCGGCGGCGAGCCGATGCTGCAGGTCGACGATGCGCTGATCGATGCGCTGCACGAACGTGGTTTCACGATCGCGATCGAAAGCAATGGCACCTTTCCGATCCCGCGCAGCATCGACTGGATCTGCGTCAGCCCGAAGGCGGGCAGCGAACTGGTGCAATTGAGCGGCGACGAACTGAAACTCGTCTGGCCGCAGCCGGGCAGCGATGTCGCGCGGCTTGCGGCGCTCGACTTCAAACATTGGCTCGTCCAGCCGCTCGACGATCCGCACGCCGCCGCCAATGTGCAGGCGTGCATCGATCTGGTGATGGACGATCCGCGCTGGCGCCTGTCGCTGCAGACGCACAAGAATCTGGGGCTGCGTTAGCGGCTATTCGCCCTTTTTCGAAGCGGGAGCGCTGGTGATCGCCTTTTTCGCGACCGGCATGTCGACCGCATCGGGATTGTCGTCGGCTTCGCTTTCGGGGGCTTCGCTGTCGGGCGTCGCCTCGTCCGTCGAATCCGCCTCGTCGGCCTTCGCCCCATCCTTTTTGGTGTCATCGTCGGGGACGCTGTTGTCGATCGCGGTGCCGTCGCTGACCGCATCGTCGAGAATGATCATCGAATCGCTGATCGATCCCGGCTGGACTTCGACCGCGTCGAGTTTTGTCGTCGACGTGCCGGCAGTGTCGCCGCCGCCACAGGCGGCAAGGGCGAGCAGGGAGAGCGATGCGAGAAGGGTGCGGGTCATGCGGCGTTCCTAGTCTTTCGGCGAAAGCTTGTCGAGAAAGGCCGGTAGCGTCTGGATCAGCGCCGCATCGACGTCGGCGAAGGATGCGGTGCGGCCGAGCGCGGCGAGACTCGTCACCGGAAATTCGGCGATGCCGCACGGCACGATGCCGCCGAAATGCGCGAGGTCGGGCGCAACATTGAGCGAAAAGCCGTGCATCGTCACCCAGCGTTTCACGCGCACGCCGATCGCGCCGATCTTGGCTTCGCGGCCGTCCCGGTCGTCGGTCCAGATGCCGATGCGGCCCTCGGCGCGGCGCGCCTCGACGCCGAGCAGTGCAAGCGCGTCGATTACCCAGCCTTCGAGCGCCGACACATAGGCGCGCACGTCGCGCCCACGCTTGGTCAGGTCGAGCTGGACATAGCCAACGCGCTGGCCCGGACCGTGATAGGTGTAGCGGCCGCCGCGTCCCGCGTCGTAAACCGGAAACTGCGGGCTCAGCAGCTCGGCGGGATCGGCGCTCGTCCCGGCGGTATAGAGCGGCGGATGCTCGATCAGCCAGATCCGCTCGCCCGCGTCGCCAGCGTGGATCGCGGCCGCGCGCGTCTCCATGTCGGCCAATGCCATATCATAGTCGGTCAGGCCGGGGCTGATGGTCCATTCGGGCGGAGGAGGGAAGCTCATTGCGCCGGCTATCTGGCCCGCCATGTCGTCATGCGCAAGACCCTGTGCGCCGCATGCCGACAGGGCTGGACAGGAGCGCGGAAGGTCGTCACTTTCGGCGCAATTCGGAAATCGAAAAAATGACGGGGTATCAATGGTAAAATTCGACATGGGCGCCGCGTGGGACGACACGCTGCAGCTTTTGAAATCGCACACGGCCCTCGTCGGCACGATCGCGGGCGTATTTCTGTTCTTGCCGGCGCTCGCGGTCGCCTGGTTCGGGCCGGTGCCGGTCGAGCCCGCGGCGGGCGCCGATATCAATCAGGTCATGGCCACATTTCAGGAAAGTTTCCGCCAGATGATCCCGGGGCAGCTGGCGATCGCGCTCTGCACGCTGATCGGTACGGCCGGTATCCTGCGGCTTTGGCTGTCGCGGACCGGGACGAGCGTCGGTGAGGCGCTGACCTTCGCGCTCACGGTTTTTCCGACGATGATCGCGATCCAGATCCTGTGCGGTTTTGCAATCGGCATCGGCTTCATCCTGTTGCTCGTCCCCGGCCTCTATCTGCTCGGGCGCCTTGCGCTCGTCACCCCGGCGGTGGCTGACCGGGGTCTTTACAATCCCTTTGAAGCGATCCGGACGAGCTGGGACCTCACGCGCGGCAACGGCTGGGCGATTTTTTTCTTTCTCTTTCTCGTTGCGCTGGTGATCGTGATCGCAGCGCTGATTATCGGCGGTATCGTCTCGGTCATCGCGGGAAACGAGCCGGGATTCGGGCGGATGCTGGGCGGTTTCATCGAGGCGGCTTTCAGCGCCGTCGGCAGCCTGGCATCGATTGCCGTTTCGGCGGCAGCTTATCGCCAGCTTGCGCTTCGGACCTCGTCCGACGTGTTCCAGTGATGCGGGTCTCCGCCAATAACAATGATATGTCGCAAATGGGGCGAAGCCCGTCAGGCTTTGCCTGCCTTGGATGGAGTGGGCGCGTTTGATCTGAAAAACAGGGGGGAATGACATGACGAAAATGCGTATCGGAGCAGCCTTCTCGGCAACCTTTGCGTTTCTGAAGGCCAATTGGATGCAGATGTTGATCTGGGTAGGCGGGGCGTTGGTCGTCGTCGGTGTACTCGGTTATCTGCTTCTCGGATCGACCTTCTCGGCCATGGCGCTGGCGCCCAATGACCCGTCGCTCGTGATGGGTGCGTTCGGCAAGATATTCCTGTTCGCGCTGGTCGCGGCGGTGATCTTTTACGGCGTTTCGATGCTCATCTGGCGCGGCGGCATGCACCCCGGAGAAACGCCGAATTTCGCCTGGGCGTTTCAGGCGGGACCGGCCCTGGCCTTTGGCATGTTCGTGGTAATGATCGCCGCCTATATCGTCATCTTCGTCATCATGTTCATCCTGACGCTGATCTTCGGCGCGGCGCTGGGCGGGATGGGTGGATTTTCCCCGGACGCGCTGACATCGGGCGGCGCCAGTGCCATTGGCGGCGGCGCGATTCTCCTGATGATCATCCTCTATATCGCGATGGTCGTTTTCCTGCTGTGGGTGCAGGGTCGCTTCATGGTAGCCGGTCCCGTCATGGCCAATCAGCTGACGCGCAATCCGGTGACCGGTCTTGGGGAATCGTGGCGGCTGACGGGGCCGTCGCAGTGGACGATCGTCGGCTTCTACCTGCTCTTCGTGATCGGCATATTCATCTATGCGCTGATCGCAGGGATGATCTTCGGCGGCGTCCTGGGCGCGATTCTGGGCGGTTCGGCGGTCGGCGCGATCTTGACGATGATCGTCATGGCGGCGCTCGTCTACCTGCCGATCATCATGATTTCCTTTTCGATGCCGGTCGGCGTCTATCGCGCCATCGCACCGCGCGCGTCGGGTGACGTTTTCGCCTGATCGCTATTCGGGCAAAGCAACAAAGGCGCTTCCGGAAACGGAGGCGCCTTTTTGCTATGTCAGCTCCATTTCGCCAGCGGCGGCAGGCTCATCAGGATCGCGTCGATATTGCCGCCGGTCTTGAGCCCGAACAAGGTACCGCGGTCATAGACGAGGTTGAATTCGGCGTAGCGTCCGCGCCAGATCAGCTGCGCCTCGCGTTCTGCCTCGGTGAAGGGGAGCCCCATCCTGCGGCGCACAAGCTGCGGGAAAATGTCGAGGAACGCTTCGCCGACGGCCTGCGTCAGCTGGAAATTGCGATCAAACTCGGCATCGTCGCCGCATTCGAGATGGTCGTAGAAGATGCCGCCGACGCCGCGATGGACGCCGCGATGCGGGATGTAGAAATAATCCTCCGCCCATTTGGCATAGCGTTCGTAGACATCGGGGCCGAAGGGCGCGCAGGCGGCGCGCAGTCGCGCGTGGAAGGCGTCGGTGTCCTCGGCATATTCGATCGGCGGGTTGAGGTCGGCGCCGCCGCCGAACCAGCGTTTCGTCGTCGCGAGGAAACGCGTGTTCATGTGCACCGCTGGGACATGCGGGTTCGCCATATGCGCCACGAGGCTGATTCCCGTAGCGAAAAAGCTGGGGTCCTCGCCCGCACCGTGGATCGATCCGGCAAAGTCGGGCGCGAACTCGCCCGCGACGGTCGAGACGTTGACGCCGACCTTTTCGAATATCTTGCCCGTCATCACCCCGCGCACGCCGCCGCCGCCTTCGCCGGGCTTCAGCCCCTCCGCCTCGCGGTCCCACGGCGTATAGGCAAAGCGCGCCTCGCTGCCCGCCTCGGCCTCGATCGCCTCGAATTCGGCGCAGATGCGGTCGCGAAGCGATTCGAACCAGGTGCGTGCCGTCTTTTGCTGCGGGTCGAGCGAGATCATGCCGGAAAGCCTTTCGTTTGCCTGAGCGCTTCGGCGAGCGCGATGCCAGCCGCGACCGCGACATTCAAGGATCGAAAGCCCGGTTGCATCGGAATTGCGACCCGCGCTGCCACGGTGTCGTGGACATAGGGCGGCACGCCCGAGGATTCGGCGCCGAGCAACAGCAGGTCGCCGGGCGCGAATATAAAGGCGGGCAGGGGCGTCGCGCCCGCGGTCGTCAGCAGCACAAGCCGCCGCCCCGCATCCGCGCTCCACTGGCGAAAGCCGTTCCAGTCGGGATGACGGCGCACATTGGCCCGAACGGCATAGTCCATTCCCGCGCGTTTCAGCGCGCCGTCGGAGAAGGGAAAGCCGCAGGGTTCGATGATATGCGCCGGCACGCCGAAGCAGGCGGCGGTGCGCAGCGTCGTGCCGACATTGCCCGCGATATCCGGCTGAAACAGGGCGATTTCCATGAATGCCCCTTAGCCTCCGTCGCCAGAGGAATCGAGAGGCCTTGATGCAACGCCTTGGCACAGTGAAAGAAGCGGAAATTGCCTGTTGGCAAGCCCGGACAGTGCGGCTATCAGGCCCGCAATTCCCGGAGGGGCCGCCGGGTTGTGCGCTTTCGTGCGCGTGCAACAGGGGCGGCCATACTTCGAGAAATTTTGTTAGTTCACCCATGCAAGGGCAGTCGAATGGCCAGTGAATCTGAACTCAACGCCGGTATCGAGGATGGCGTACGTCGCCGGGATTTCATAAATATCGCGGCGGTGAGTTTCGCGGGTGTCGGTGCGGTCGCCGTGGTTCTGCCGCTGCTCAACCAGATGAACCCGTCGGCCGACGTCCTCGCGCTGTCGACGACCGAAATCGACATTTCGGCGATCCAGCCGGGCCAGGCGATCAAGACCAGCTGGCGCAAGCAGCCGGTGTTCGTGCGCAACCTTGTCGCCAAGGAAATCGCCGAAGCCAAGGCGGTGCCGCTGGGCGACCTGCGCGACCCCGAAACGATCGACCAGCGCACCAAGCCCGGCAAGGAAAACTGGCTGATTACGCTGGGCGTTTGCACCCATCTCGGTTGCGTTCCGCTCGGCGCTGCGGAAGGCGAGAACAAGGGCGATTTTGGCGGTTATTTCTGCCCGTGCCACGGTTCGCATTACGACACCGCGGCGCGCATCCGTAAAGGCCCGGCACCCACGAATCTGGTCGTGCCGCCCTATGAATTCACCAGCGACACCGTCGTGACGATCGGCTGAGGAGCGAGATAAGATGAGCTTTCCCTGGGCCAAACCCTATGAACCGACACATCCGCTGATGAAGTGGATGGACGAGAAGCTGCCGATTCCGCGTCTCGTCTATAATGCCACGGGCCCCGGATATCCGGTGCCGCGCAACCTCAACTATTTCTGGAACTTCGGCGTCCTTGCCGGCGCCGCGCTGATGATCCAGATCGTCACCGGCATCGTTCTGGCGATGCATTATGCCGCGAATGCCAGCGTCGCGTTCAACTCGGTCGAGCATATCATGCGCGACGTGAACGCCGGCTGGTTCATCCGCTACGCGCATATGAACGGCGCGAGCATGTTCTTCATCGTCGTCTATCTGCACATTTTCCGCGGCCTTTATTATGGTTCGTACAAGGCGCCCCGCGAAATGGTGTGGCTGCTCGGCGTCGTGATCTTCCTCCTGATGATGGCGACCGCTTTCATGGGCTATGTGCTGCCGTGGGGCCAGATGAGCTTCTGGGGCGCGCAGGTGATCACGGGCTTCTTCTCGGCGATCCCGATCGTCGGCGAGCCGGTGCGCGAATGGCTGCTCGGCGGCTTCGTCCCCGACAATGCCACGCTCAACCGCTTTTTCTCGCTGCACTATCTGCTGCCGTTCGTGATCGCGGGTGTCATCATCCTGCACATCTGGGCGCTGCATATCCCGGGGTCGAACAACCCGACGGGCATCGAGGTGAAGGGCGAACAGGATACCGTTCCGTTCCACCCCTATTACACCGCGAAGGATGGCTTCGGCGTCGGGGTCTTCCTGCTGGTCTTTGTCGCGCTGACCTTCTTCAGCCCGAATATGCTGGGCCATGCCGACAATTATATCCCGGCGAACTCGCTTTCGACCCCGGCGCATATCGTTCCCGAATGGTATTTCCTGCCCTTCTACGCGATCCTGAAGGCCTTCACCTTCAACTTCCTGTGGATCGACGCGAAGCTGTGGGGCGTCATCGCAATGTTCGGCTCGATCGCGCTGCTGTTCTTCCTGCCCTGGCTCGACAGCTCGCCGATCAAATCGTCGAACTATCGTCCGCTGTACCGCATCTTCTTCTGGATCCTCGTCGTCGACGTGCTGCTCCTCGGCTGGTGCGGCATGCAGCCGGCGGAACAGCCGTGGGTGATCCTCAGCCAGCTGGGTGCGATCTATTATTTCGCCCACTTCCTGGTCATCCTGCCGATCGTGTCGCGGATCGAACGCCCGCTTCCGATGCCGAATTCGATCACCGAAGCGGTCCTCGCCAAACACGCCCCCGACACCTCGTCGGCTTCGGCAACGGCCTGAGCGCCGGACTTTAATAGGAGCTGATACAGCCATGGTTCGTCCGCTCGGTTTTCTCGTCGGCCTCGGTTTCATTACCGCGCTGGTGCTCGCGATCTTCACGACGCCGCTCAAAAATGAAGTCAATGTCGCGTACGCGTTTCACAAACACCCCAAACATCTGAAGCTCGCCAGCGACGGCATCGTTCTGCCCCACTGGGACAAGGCGCAGCTGCAGCGCGGCATGCAGGTGTATAAGGAAGTCTGCTCGGCCTGCCACAGCCTGCATCTGGTCGCGTTCCGCGACATTGCAGACCTTGGCTACACCGAAGGCCAGATCAAGACCTTTGCCAAGGGTTTCCAGGTTCCGTCGATCAACCCCGACACGGGTGAGCCGGCGACGCGCGATGGCCTGCCGTCGGATTATTTTCCGTCGCCCTATGCGAACGAAACGGCTGCGCGCGCGGCGAACAACAATGCGCTGCCGCCCGATCTCTCGCTGATCACCAAGGCGCGCGAAGGCGGCAAGGATTATATCTATTCGCTGCTGACCGGTTACCAGAACCCACCGGCGAATCTGCCTGCCGAACTGAAGCCGGGCACGGGGCTGCACTACAACCCCTATTTCGCGAACCTTAACCTCGCGATGGCGCCGCCGTTGACCAAGGGGCAGGTGACCTTTGCCGACGGGTCGCCGAACGATGTGAAGAACATGGCAGCGGACGTCACGGCGTTCCTCGTCTGGACCGCCGAGCCGAAGCTGATCAAGCGCATCCAGGTGGGTTATGCGGTGTTCTTTTTCCTGCTGATCTTCACCGTGCTGACCTATTTGTCGTACCGGAATATCTGGGCAGACAAGAAGCATTGATGAGCGGGGGAGGGCGAGCGTCATGATCGCCCTCCCGCCTCAGCCGGACCTCGACCTCGCGTCGCTCGTCCGCACCATCCCGGACTTTCCCAAGCCGGGCATCCAGTTTCGCGATATTACGACGCTGATCGGCGACGCCGCCGGTTTTGCCGAAAGCGTGCGTCGGCTGAGCGACTGCGCCGCTGTGCATCGCCCGGACTTCATCGTCGCGGTCGAGGCGCGCGGCTTTCTGTTCGGCGCCGCAATGGCCACCGCAATGGGGCTCGGCGTCGTGCCGGTGCGCAAGGCGGGCAAGCTGCCCGGCGTCACCATCGGCGTCGACTATGAACTCGAATATGGCGTCGACCGGCTTGAGCTGCACGAGGGCGCGGTTCTGCCGGGGCACCGCGTCGTTCTTGTCGACGATCTGCTCGCGACCGGCGGCACGATCCTCGCCACCTCGGCGCTGATGCAGAGCGTCGGCGCCGAGGTGGCGGCGGCGTTGTTCGTGATCGACCTGCCCGATCTGGGCGGTTCGCAGCGGCTTTCGGCCGCAGGGCTGAGGTGTGAGACATTAATCACATTTGACGGCGCTTGACTATCAGATCCCGTCGCGAAGCGGTTCGCGGGCACTAGCCCGTCGGCCACTCCGACAAAATCGTCGATGCGTCGAAATAGTCGCGCCAATAGGTTATCAGGCCGTCGTGAACCTCGAACACGCCTGTGACGGGCAATTCGACCCATTTGTCGTTCAATCGATGCCGATCGAGCCGTTCGAGCATGACGACGGGGCCGGTCGCGCTTTCACGCAGAATCCTGAATTCATTTTCAAGCGTCGGCGCAAAAAAGGGTTCCAACACGGCACGAATGCCACATGGGCCTCGCACGGTTCCGATCGGAGGTGGGTTGGTATATTCGCAACCATCCGCGACAATCCGGATGGCGGAATCATAGTCCAAAGCTTCCATCAGTTTCAGGAAACTCTTGGCTACGTCCGCTGGCGAGCGCGTCGACACCATCATGATAGTCCTCCCTATCCAAGATTCCGCTTAAGCCTTGCTATTATCTCGGGCGGATACCGCCATTACATCCGAGGTAATCGTTCGACGAAAAATTTGTTGGAAAATGGGGCGATGACCCTTGTGATTATTAGGCCGCACATTTCGCGATCTTCGTTGATCGGAGAAGAAGGATGTTGATGATGAGTTTATTTTGGCGCCGCTGGTTTGCGCTTTGGTGCCTGTCGCTGGGCATTTTCGGGCTGATGCTGGCGGCCGGCGGAATAGAGGTAACCAGTGCACCGGCCGCATTCATCCTGACGACGTTGAACGGCGGAAGCGTCATTATGTTCGATGCTACCCTGCGTTTCAGTCTCGCGGTTCTTGGCGCTGTTTCGATTGGTTGGGCGGTTACGCTTTACCTGATGATCGGTGCGGCGATTGAACTTGGGGAACGAGGTGCACCCTTTTGGCATGCTATCACCGCAGGAATGGCGTGTTGGTTGGTGATCGACAGTGCGCTGTCGGTCATGACAGGATTTGCACTGAACCTGATACCCAACGGGATTTTGGCGACCCTCTATCTCATCGGCTTGTCCGGCAGTGGAGCCGTGAAGAGACCGGTTTAGAAGGGGACCCAATTCTGCTTCTTGCGGAATTTCATATAGCCGGCGTTCACGCCAAGCCGGGCGCCGACGCCGACGCGGATCGGGATTAGGACGACGTCGCCGCGGCGCATATAGCTCGCGTTGAAGCCACCGACCAGATAGGCCGCACCTTCGCCCGCGGGGTAGCGCTGGTAGAGATCCTCGCTGTCGAAGAGGTTATAGACGAGGACAAAAGTGTTGCCGGCGTTGGCGCCCGCATCAAAGCCGATCGACGGCCCGGTCCAGTAAGCGGGCAGCTCGCCCTCGATCTTGTGGTGCAGCGTCCCCGAGCCGTAGCGCACGCCGAGGACGAGCGCACCGCCGGCCTCGCGCCCGACGATATAGGCGTTGGGTTCGCCCTGCTTCTTCAAAATATCCTCGATCAACCCGGCGAGGCCCTGCGCGCCCTTGCCGAACACCCCTTCGGCCGCGCCGATCAGATCGTCCTTCTTATAGGTCGATTCGGGGCCCGCTGCTACATCGGTCGCCGAGGTGTCGGCGTTGGTGGTGGGGGCGCCGTCCACGGGCGGCACTTCGCTCGTCTGCTCATCGCCAGTGGCAAGGTCGCTGTCGTATGACGTGCCGGCCGTCGAATCGCTCGACACCGGCGGTGCAGGATTGTTGAGATCGGAATCGATCGTCGTGCTGTTGGGGTCGACTTCGCGCATCTGGGCGGCTGCCGGAAGCGGCGTCAACGCAAGGCCGAGCGATGCCATTGCTGCCAAAGCCAGGCTGGTGAATGTTTTGCGCATATTGGACCCCCAAAGATCGATCGACGCACGCGCGCCATATTCTTGGTTAATCATGGCCCGCTTTCGCGCGCGGGCAATGAACCGGCGATGACTTGAGTCGAATTTACGCCAGACCGAATCATCTGGGCGACGAAATGCCGGGTTTGACCCTAAAATTGCGCAATCTTTGCCGTTGCGGGTCGCGAAGCGCATGGCTATAGCGACCCGCCTAGGCCAGACTGTCGTTAGCGCGACAGGCCATGCGGAGACGTGGGTGAGTGGCTGAAACCAACGGTTTGCTAAACCGTCGTACTGGTAAATCCGGTACCGAGGGTTCGAATCCCTCCGTCTCCGCCACTTAACTTCCCGATCGGACAATTTTCGCCGTCGGCGCCGCGGGGCGGCGCCGCTGTCGTTTCCTCGATCTTAAGCCGTCTCGCGCCATCCGACCGGAAAATCCGAATAATTATTGTAAATGCGAATCGTTCTCGATAATGCCCGTGCGTCTTTTCGGTAGAATTTCCATATGCACGCACCCACTCCATCGCGTTCGGCGATCAAGAAGAGCCGGAAAGCCTTTTGGCTGAAGCAGTTGCACATGTGGCACTGGATGAGTTCGGCCGTCAGCCTGATCGGTCTGCTGCTGTTCGCGGTCACTGGCTTCACGCTCAATCATGCCGCCGATATCGAAGGGTCGCCGGTTGTGACGCAGGGGACGGCGCAGATGCCGCCGACGCTGCTCGCGCGCCTGAAGGCTGCGGTCCCCGACGCCGAAAAGGCGCCGTTGCCCGCCGACGTCGCCGCGTGGGTCGAGGACAGTTTTCCGGTCAAGGCGTCCGCCGAGGCCGAATGGTCGGAGGGCGAAGTCTATCTGCCCGCGCCGCGTCCCGGCGGGGATGCGTGGGTCGCGATCGACCTCGCGACCGGCGCGGCGTCGAGCGAGATCACCAGTCGCGGGTGGATCTCTTACCTCAACGATCTCCACAAGGGACGCAATTCGGGCGGCGAGTGGAGCCTGTTCATCGATATCTTTGCCTTCGCCTGCCTCGTCTTCGCCTTCACCGGCCTGTTCCTGCTCCAGCTTCACTCGGCAAAACGCAAGAGCACCTGGCCGCTCGTCGGGCTGGGCCTGGCCATGCCGGCCGCCATCGCCGTCATCTTCATTCATTAGGGAGACCAGTTCATGCAGCTTTCCACCCCTGCGCGCATCATCGGCGGCACGATCGGCCTCGGCGCGATGCTCGGTGCGCCCGCCTTCGCTGCCAGTCCGGGCACGATGGACGTGACGATCAACATTCCGCGGCTGAAGGTCGCCGAATATCACAAACCCTATGTCGCGATCTGGGTCGAGAAGGCGGGAGCGAAGGCAAAGACGGTCGCCGTCTGGTACGATTATGACATGAAGGCGAACGAGGGCACCAAATGGCTGCGCGACGTGCGCCAGTGGTGGCGTGCCGCCGGACGCTCGATGACCTTTCCTGCGAACGGCATTACCGGCGCGACGCGCGCGCCCGGCGCGCACAAGGTTTCCTTCTCGCGGGCACAACTCGGCGCGGCTGCGCCCGGCCAATATATGCTGGTGATCGAGGCGGCGCGCGAAGTCGGCGGCCGTGAGCTTTTGCGCATTCCCTTCACCTGGCCCGCGAAAGCCGGGGCGGGCGGCCGCGCCGCCGGAAAAACTGAACTGGGGCCCGTTTCGGTCGCCTTCCGCTGAACGTGAAAAGGACAGGATTATGAAAAAGCGAATTTGGGGTTTCGCCGCGACCGCCGCGCTTGCAGCGCTGGTCGCCGTTCCGGCCTCCGCACATCGCCAGTGGATGATGCCGTCCTCGACCGTGCTGTCGGGCGACGATGTATGGGTCACCGTCGACGCCGCGGTGTCGAACGATCTCTTCTATTTCGAGCATCAGCCGCTGCGGCTCGACGCGATGAAAGCCTGGGCGCCCGACGGCAGCGAGGTGGCGATCGAGAACAAGGCGACAGGCCGTTATCGCAGCACCTTTGACGTGCACCTGACGAAGAAGGGCACTTGGCGCATCGCATCGGTGTCGGACGGCGTGATGGGCAGCTATGATCTGAACGGCAAGACCGAACGACTGCCGCGCGGCACCACGACGGCGAATCTCGCCGAGCGCATCCCTGCCGGCGCGACCAATGTGAAGACGGCCGAATCGAACAATCGGAACGAGATTTTCGTGACGGTCGGCGAGCCGACGACAACCTTGTTCCAGCCGACGGGAAAGGGCATCGAGATCGTTCCCGTGACGCACCCCAACGACCTGATCGCGGGTGAGGCTGCGACCTTTCAGTTCCTGCTCGATGGCGAGCCCGCGGCGGGCCTGCCGGTCACGGTGATCCCGGGCGGCATTCGGTATCGCGACCAGCTTGGCCAGATGGATTTCAAGACCGGCGCCGACGGCAAGGTCGAGATCAATTGGACCGAACCTGGCCTCTACTGGCTGAACGTGACGACGCCGCAGGCCGAGCGCGAAGAAGGCGCCCCGGCTCCGGCGACGCCGCCCACGCCGCAGCGCCGCGCCAGCTATGTCACGACGCTGGAAGTGCTGGCGCCCTGACCGACCGCATCCTGATCCCCCGCGCCTTGACGCCCGCGGCTTTCGCCGCGCGCGGCGCGGGGGGCGTCATCGAACGCTTCGCCGGCGAAACGATGGGGACGGACTGGTCGTTGCAGGCGGTGTCGCCGCCGGAGGGGACGGCCGAACGCGTGCAGGCGGCGCTCGATCTCGTCGTCGCGCAGATGAGCCAGTGGGAGCCGGGCTCCGATCTTGCGCGCTTTAACCGCGCCGCGCCCGGAACATGGTGCGAAGTCCCCGCCGAGTTCGCTCATGTCATGAAAGCGGCGCTCGGCATCGCGCGGGCGAGCGGCGGTGCCTTCGACCCCGGCCTCGGCCATGTCACCGAAGCCTGGGGTTTCGGCAGCGCAGGCCCCGTCAAGGCGGTGCCGGAAGTGACCGCCCCCGCCGCGGACCGCACGATCGATTTCGACCACGCAACGCGGCGCATCCGGCGGGGGAGGGCGGCGGCACTCGACCTGTCGGGAATTGCCAAGGGCTATGCCGTGGACCTTGCGGCCGCATGGTTGCGCGGCATCGGCGTCCGGCATTTCTTGATCGAGGTTGGCGGCGAACTGCGCGGGGAGGGTATCCGCCCCGACGGGCAACCCTGGTGGGTCGACGTCGAGATGCCGCCCACATCGTCCATCCCGCCGTGGCGCATCGCGCTGCACGATCTGTCGGTGGCGACCTCGGGCAATTATCGCCGTGGCTTCACCGTCGGCGGCCAGCATTTTTCCCACAGTTTCGATCCGAAGACCGCGCGCCCGATCGCCCATAATGTGTCGTCGGTAACGGTGCTCCATCGCGACTGCACCAATGCCGACGGCTGGGCGACGGCGCTCACGGTTCTGGGGGCAGCGGCTGCGGTCGCGCTGGCCGATGAGCAACGGCTCGCGGCATGCATCGTGGCGGGCGACCGCGAATATCCGTCGCGCGCGTGGCGCTATATGCTGGATTAGGTCCTGACCCTAGCTGTCGGCCCAGAGCCGCAGCAAATTGTGATACACGCCGGTAAGCTCGATTACCGAGCGATCCTTGCCGCCAAGCTCGCCGGTCAGCCGCTGTACCGCGCGGTCGAGGTCGAACAGCGTGCGCCGTTCCTCGGCACCGCGGACCATCGACTGGAGCCAGAAGAAGGAGGCAATGCGCCGCCCGCGCGTGATCGGCGTCACGCGGTGCAGGCTGGAAGAGGGGTAAACGACGGCGTGCCCCGCAGGCAGCTTGATGCGCTGGACGCCGTAATGATCCTCGACCAGCAGTTCGCCGCCGTCGTAATTTTCGGGCGCTTCCAGAAAGACGGTGATCGACAGGTCGCTGCGAATACGGAAATCGCTGCCGCGCTTGATGCGGATCGCATTGTCGACATGCGTGTCGAATTCCTGCCCCGCGCCATAGCGGTTGAACAACGGCGGATAGATGCGAAGCGGCAGCGCCGAGGCAAAGAAGATCGGCGAGCGGCCGAGCGCCTCGAGGATCAGTCGGCCCGCCCTTTTGGCGGCCTCGCTATCCTCCGCCAATTGTTCGTTATGCTTGGCGAGCGCGGCCTGATGGCCCGACGTCGCATTGCCGTCGATCCACTCCGCGGCATCGATGATCGCGCGAATCTCCGCCAGTTCGTCGGGGGACAGCAAATCGGGAACGGCAATCAACATGAGCGGGATGTCCCTTTGGCGCGACCGCTTCGCGCTGCCATAGCTTCGACGGCTAATCAATGGGCGGGAGCAGGGTGCGCCGCTACTCCCGCCCAGCGATCAATGCGTATAGGTCAGCGAGAAAATGGCGGCGCGGGCATCGCCCGGGGTCGACCAGCCATTGTTGCGGATGCGTGTGAAATACAGCTCGTCGGTGAAATTCTTTACGTTGAGCTGAGCCTTCAGCTTGTCGTTGAAGGCATAGGCGACATAGGCGCTGTGGACGAAATAGTCCTTCGACCGGAATACCGGAGTCAACGTCGTCGGGGTCGCCAGCGCCGGCAGGTTCAGCGCGAAGCTGCCCTGATAGGTCAGGCTGTAGCCGAGCGTCATGCCGAACGGCAGTTCATAGGTGGTGAACAGGCTGCCCGAATGCTTCGGCGTCTGTTGGAACTCGGCGCCGCGGGCCGGGTCGGGGATCGCGGCGCTGTTGCCGCAGCCGGTGCGACCCGGATTGGCCAAACAGATGTCCGAGATCGACTGACGCAGGCTGCTGTCCAGATAGGTGTAGTTGGCGGTGATCGACCATTGCGGCGTGATCTTGCCGATAACGCTCAGCGCGATGCCATCGACGCGCGACTTGCCGTCCAGCACCTGGTCGGGGATCGTCGGATCGTTCGATGCGACCTTATACTGGTTGCGCTCGTTGCGGAAGGCGGAGGCGGCGAGCAACAGCTTGCCGCCCGCGACTTCGGCTTTCGCACCGATTTCGAAATTGCGCGCGCTTTCGGGGTCGACATTGCATGTTGCGGCCGTGCAGGCGCCGTTGACGGCGCTGATCGACGGCGTCTTCGAATTGCCATAGGCCGCGTAAAGCGTCACCGCCTCGACCGGCTTGTAAACGAGGCCGATGCGATAGGAGAAAAGGTCGGCCGAGTTGCGCAGGATCGGACCGGGCACGATCGCGCCCTGCGGCGTGGTCAGCGTCGCCGCCGCACCGGCGTCGGTACGGTAATTGCCGCTGTTACGCTCCCAGCGCAGCCCGCCGTTGATCTCGAACTTCCCGATCTTCATCGCGTCGAACAGATAGACGGCATAATTGTTGACTTCGCCCCGCTGGCGGCCGCTTTCGAAGAAATTGACCGGGCCGGTATAGACATTGCTGCCATAGACGCGGCCGGGGCCGGCGGGGCCGGGGACGATCTCGTTCGGATTGCCGAAGTTGATCAGCGGGAAAGCCGCATTGGCGACGGTGCCATTGGCATTGCGATAGACGTTGCCGGTCGAGAGGAAGTATTTTTCCCAACTCGCCGAAGCGCCGGCGACCAGCGTATGTTCGATCGCGCCGGTGTTGAACACCGCGCGCAGGTCGAGCTGGTTGTACATGATCTCATTGTTCGAATCGCGCAGGTTGCCGCGCGGTCCGCCGATCAGATAATAGCCCGCGGGGACGTTGACGCTACCGACGCCCGTCACATTGACCGTGCAGCTGCCACCCGTCGGGGTCAGGCCGTTCGCGAGGCAATAGGTGCCCTGCGGCGGACCGACGATCGTCAGCTGGCTGACCTGCTGCCAGCGCGACAGGTTGCGGATCGACACCTGGTCGCCGAGTTCGTGCTCAAACGTCAGTGTCGCCTGATCAACGGTGATGTCCTGCTTGTCGATGTTGCGATAACCGAAATAGTCGCTGCGATCGACGCCCGGCAGCATGCCGCCGGCGATGGCGTAATAGGGCACGCCATATTGCGGGATATTATCGTCTTCCTGGTGCAGATATTGCAGCGTTAAATTGGCCGGGCTGCCGACGCCCAGCGTGATCGACGGGGCGACGCCCCAGCGCTCATATTTATCGACATCGCGGCCAGGCACGTCGTTCTTGTGCACCATCGCGTTGAGGCGGAAGGCGATCAGGTCGCTTGCGCGGACGTTCGCGTCAATCGCGCCGCGATAATAATTGTCGGTGCCGATGCCGCCGCTCGCGACGATGCGCGTGTCGACAAGCGGCCGTTTGGTGACAATGTTGATTGATCCGCCGACCGATCCCGAACCGCCATACACCGAGTTGGCGCCGTTGACGATTTCGAGCTGTTCCACGTTGAAATTGTCGGAGCGGTTATAGGCGCCGCTGTCGCGCACCCCGTCCTGCGTGATGTCGCTGCCCGCCGAATAGCCGCGCAGCGTGATCGAGTCCGCCGGCGGCGAGCCACCTTCGGCGGCGCCGAAAGTGATGCCGGGGACGGTCGAGAGCATGTCGCGCAGCGTCAGCAGATTCTGCTGCTCGATCGTCTCGCCGGTAATGACGGTGACCGTCTGCGGCGTGTCGCGGACCGAACGCGTCGATTTCGGCGACTCCTGCTGCGTCTGATAATGTTGACCGGTGACGATGATCTGCTCGCGCTCGTCGCGGCGTTCGCGCTCGGTCTGCTGTTCGGTAGACGCATCGCCACCCGTATCGGCCGCCATGGCCAAGGTGCTGATGAGGCTGCCGACGCAGGAGAGCGCCAGGAAAGTGGCGGACGTCGTTGGCTTCACGGCTGTTACCCCCTTTGTTATGGTGGGTCGCCGCTATTGAGAGTCGATTGCAAAGTCAACTCTAATGCGAATCATTCGCGATATTGTCGCAATAGAAACTGTTTTGGGGTGTCGAGGGTCAGGACCTATTAATTGCACGTTCGCGCAATTAATAGGTCCTGACCCTAGCGCCGTCTTTCGAGCCACCAGCTTTGCCGCCAGCCATATTGGCTCGCCATCGGTTCTCCGGCCGCATTGGTTGCGGGCCTGAAACGGAACCGCGCTTCGATCAGGTCGCAGGTGGTCCGGTCGAGCGAGCTATCGCCGCTCGATCGCGTCACGCGGCACCCGCTAACCCGGCCGCTCGCCTCGATCGTAAAGCGGACCTCGACCTCGCCGCCCGCCCTCGCGCGGCTCGCTTCGCCCGGATAGTCACGGTCGCGGATCGTGCCGCTCCGCCAGGCGGCCTTGGTCCCGCCGCCGGTTCCGCTGCCCGTGCCGCCTGCGCCCGTCCCGTCGCCGCGCCCGCCCGCACCCGATCCGGGGCCGGGATTCGGCGTAGCACCCGCCGATGCGTCGTTACCGCCGCCCGGATGCGGCGCGGCGGCGACCGGCGGTGCCAGCGGTGGCAGCTTCGGCGGCGGCGCGGCGACGACGGCGGCTTTGGCATGGCTGTTGGCGGCCGACGCCTTGCCGCTGGCCTTTTCACCTGGCGCGATGGCTGGCTGGACATCCTCGCGCGGAGGCGGTGGCGCGGGGAGTGCGATCGCCGTAATCGCTTCGCTGCCCTTGCGGACGACATCGAGATCGAGGCCGCTCGCGAGGCCGAATCCGACCGCAAAGACGGCGAGCAGCGCGACGCCGCCCGACACCAGCTTCTGTCGCACCGAAACCTGCCCCGTATAGGCCATCGCGCCGCCTCATCATCGCGCGCCGCCGTGCGCAACCGACGACCCGCTTAAAGGAATTCGTCTAGCGTGGACATGAACCGATCGAACTGGTCGTGATGCAGCCAGTGACCGGCATTTTCGAACTCGATCACTTTCGCGTTGTTGAAATGTTCGATCCGGCCGTCCCTTTCGGGGTTCGAAGCCCAGCTGTTCGCGCCATAGAGCAAGAGGGTGGGGCAGGCGATAGCGCCCCACAGCGCAGCGATGTCACCCTGCGGCATGTCGAACGCGGGCCAGACGTTGAGGTAATTGTCGAACTTCCAGCTCCACGTCCCGTCCTCGTTGCGGCTGATACCGTGGATGGTCAGGTGGCGCGCCTGCGCCTCGGTCAGATAGCTGTTCTCGCCCATCATGCGTGCGAGCGCGTCCTCGATCGTCGCATAGCGACGTGGGGTGCGCCCGGCCGCCTGGCGCTTGTCGTCGATCCACTTGCGGAAGCGTTCGGCACAACCCGTCTGCGCGCGCTCGGCGATCACCTTGGGCGAGGGTCCGAGCCCCTCGATCGCAACGAGCTTGCGGACATTTTCGGGATAGAGGCCGGTGTAACGCAGCGCGATATTGCCCCCCATCGAATGCGCGACGATCGAGACCGGACCCAGGTCGAGTTGATGGATCAGCTGCGCGAGGTCGTAGACAAAAGCGTCCATGGCGTAATTGCCATCGGGCGACCATGCGCTGTCGCCGTGACCGCGCAGGTCGGGGGCAATGATGTGATAGCGATCGCGCAATTTCTCTGCGACCCAGTCCCAGTTGCGGCAGTGGTCGCGGCCGCCGTGGACGAGCAGCAGCGGCGGCGCGCCGCGGTTGCCCCAGTCGACATAATGCAGCTTCAACCGCTGCGAGATGAAGCTGTTCGAGGTGGGGCCGGCACTTGCCATCGGATCATCCTTGCTGTCTGTTCCAGTTTCAAAAGGCGACTGGTTTCGATCCGTCAACCCCGGATCGCATTCAGTGTGAAGCAAGGGAGAGAGGCATGACGACATTCCGCGACAATCTGCTGGCCGGCAAGACGGCCTTCGTCGCTGGCGGCACCAGCGGTATCAATCTCGGTATCGCCAGGCGTTTCGCCGAGCTCGGCGCCAGGGTCGCGGTAGCGGGGCGCGATCCGGACAAGGCGGCGCGCGCGGCGGCGGACATCGGCAAGGGCGCGCTCGGCCTGTCGGGCGATGTGCGCGACTATGCGGCGATCCGCGACGTGATGGAGCGTGTGGCGGGCGAACTCGGGCCGATGGACATCGTCATTTCGGGCGCGGCCGGCAATTTCCTCGCCCCCGCGCTCGGCATGTCGGCTAACGCGTTTCGTACCGTCGTCGATATCGACCTCAACGGCACCTTCAACGTGTTTCGCGGCTGCCACGACCTGCTCAATCGTCCCGGCGCGTCGCTGATCGCGATCACCGCGGGGCAGGCGGTCAATGCGTCGGCGCTGCAGGCCCATGCCTGCGCCGCGAAGGCGGGGATCAATCAGCTGATTCGCGTCCTCGCGCTCGAATGGGGCCCCGATGTGCGCGTGAACGGTATTTCGCCGGGCCCGATCGCCGATACCGAAGGGATGAAGCGCCTCGCCCCCGATGCGGAAACGCGGCAGGCGCATTATGACCGGATCGCAATGAAGCGGTGGGGGAAGGTCGAGGAGGTAGCCGAATCGGCGGTGTTCCTCTGCTCGCCCGCCGCCGGATATATCACCGGCACGATTCTCGACTGCGACGGCGGCAGCCAGGTGGGCGACGCATCGCGGGGCGATCTGGCGAAGGGAATGGCCTGACAGTAAAAACGCCGCCAACCCGTTTGGGTGGCGGCGTTTTTAATGGTGGGCGTGGCAAGGATTGAACTTGCGACCCCTGCGATGTCAACACAGTGCTCTACCACTGAGCTACACGCCCATCCCTTGGGGTGACGCGCCCCCTAAATGCCTCGGCGCGACTTGGCAAGCCCTTCGCGTGCGGCGGCGTCGTTATTGTTGGCTCGACCGGTCGCTGCGGCCGAACATATTGTCGACTTCGCGCACCAGATCCTTGAGGTGGAAGGGTTTCGACAGCAGCTTTGCCTGCGGCACATTTTCCTCGGCACGCAGGGAAACCGCGGCGAAACCGGTGATGAACATGACCTGCGTCTGCGGCGCGGCCTTGGCCGTGTGCTGGGCGAGTTCGATCCCGTCCATCTCGGGCATCACGATATCGGACAGGAGCAGGTCGAAGGTTCCCGAATCGATATAGGGCACCGCGGCGGTGCCGCGATCGACCGCGGTGACGTGATAGCCGGCGCTGGTCAACGCGCGTGCGAGATACTCGCGCATCACGTCGTCATCTTCGGCCAGCAAAATGCGAATCATATCGAAATCTGTTCCCTGGTCCTTCGGCGCGGCCGGTTCCGGTCGGCGGCCCCCTCTGTGACGCCTGTATAGCGCCAGAGATTTAACAAATTGACGCGCGGCGCTGGATTCGTCCCGCTTTTTTTGCCACCCATCGCGCATGCCGTCCCGCACCATCCCGCCCGACGCTATCGCTGTCAACCGGCCCGCGGTGAGTGGGCCCGTCGTCGTGTCGGTGCCGCACGCCGGACGGCTCTATCCGCCCGAGATACTGGACGCGGCGCGAGTGGACCGGACGCACCTCGAACGACTCGAAGACAGCTGGTGCGACCTGATTGCGTCCGGCGCCGCCGATGCGGGGGCGACGGTCGTCCACGCGCTCTGGGCGCGCGCCGTCGCCGACCTCAATCGCGGCGAAGGACAGATGGCGCCGGGCGAGGTCGCCATGCCGCTGCGTGCGCAATTTTCGGCGCCTGGGCGCAAGGAACGGGCAGGGCTGGGGGTCGTGCCGACGCGGCTTGCCGATTGCGGCCCGCTATGGAAGCGGCCGATCGACGGCGCGGCGCTCGAGTGGCGCCTCGAATCCTTTCATCGGCCGTATCAGACGGCGCTAGCCGTCGCCTTGACTGCCGCGCGCCAGAAATATGGCCACGCGATCCTGATCGACCTGCATTCGATGCCGTCGATTCCAATAGGCCAGCCGGGGCATGGCGCACGAATCATCGTCGGCGATCGGTTTGGCGAAACCGCGGGTGATTGGCTGATTGACCTGATTATCGCGTCGGCCGAGCGTTTGATCGAGCCCGTCGCGCGTAACCAGCCCTATGCTGGCGGCCATATCATCCGGACGCACGGCCGCCCGGCGGAGGCGATCCATGCGGTGCAGATCGAAATCGACCGCAGCCTCTATCTGACACCGGAGAGGTTGCCCGATGCGGCGCGTATCGCGCGGCTGGCGGGCTGGTTCGCGAACCTTGTCGCCGAAGCGGGGCAAGCGCGCCCCACGGCTGAACTATTCCCGCAAGCTGCTGAATAAAAAACCACCTCGTACCGAAGTACGAGGTGGCCAGGGTCCAGGGAGGACGCGTCCGCGTCAAGGATGACGGGACACTCGCCGCGATGGAAAGGGGGAAAACCACGGCGGCGTAGACGGGATTTAGGATGTTGTGCGCCGACTTACAAGAAGAGACGGTGCAGAATCTGCGATATGCAAGAAATTGGTCGGGGAGAGAGGACGGCCGCCGCCTATAGAGATAAGTGTCTGTAAAAACTGAAATTTTTCTGCGCCCTCGTCGAGGCATGCCACGGGGGTATCGCACAGGCGAGTCGCACGAGAAGATTTTTTTCCCATGGGAGCAATTCCTTACACTTATCGTCGGCGCGGAGGAATTTATGCGCTCCGACGCAAAATATGCTTTTTCAAAGCTAAACCTCATCCCATAACCTTGTCGCTTGGGACCAAAGAATTGTCCCAGGCCCGCTTTCGGGCCGCCGCGGCATGCGCAGCCCTCGATAGGGTTGTGACAATGATCAATCATGAGATCATTTTAAACGGCGGAGCGCGCTCCGCATCCATGCTTGCCGAAATCGCTCGCAAGGCAACCGATGTGCAACTCGGATTGGCAATCCGGGAGCAGTTGCACGGTCCAAATCCGGACGCCGAAGAAGCGGCGCGCGTATTCGGCGACTATTATCTTCTTGCCGCGCGGCACAACGGCGCCGCGGTTCTTGACGATCCGACGCGCGAAAGCCTGCGCGCACAGGGGCGGTCAGAGCGGCATATGCACAAGCTCGAAATACTGGTGCGGCATAATGCCGGCACCAATGCATTGTCCGACGCGCATCTGTCGTTGCAGTGCGAGGAACTGGGGCTGCCCTTCGACAAGCGTCATGCCGATGATGACCGCCGCATCATGCTCACCGCTTGGGGCGACGCCCAGCACCGGGCTGCAACTTTCAACACGCCCCTTGTGCAGAGCCAGTCTTCGCCGATCGAGTTCCTGCTGAACGCTCCGCGCGAAGAAATTGAACGGGCGCGTTCTGTGCCGCGGAAATCCGAACCGCAGGAGACCGGCGTATCGCAACAGCCGCCGCAATCGGAGGCCGCCGCCGATCATGCCGCTCCGGCCCCGAAAAAGCCCACGCCATTATTGAGCAAGGTGATCGATGCTGTCGTGGCGGGAATTGTCAGCCAGGGCTTTTGGAAAGATGGCCCGGGCAGCACTGCCGAAGATGGCAAGCGCCTGGTCAAACAATTTTGCTGGATGGTCGGCGATTTGCCCGTCGATGACTATGGGCAACAGCATCTTTCCCATTTCTGTCGTGAAATGATGGTCATGCCGAAGACGGTGCGCGTGCAGACATATTGGCACGAACCTTATGAAAAAGCGAAGAAGAAGTTCCCGCCGCTGACGACCCAGAACAGCCGCAAGGCGGTCACATTCAACAAGGATCTGGCCTATCTTGCCCGGTTTGGTCATCGGATGGTGACCGAAGGGCATTGGCGGGAAGGCCAGGTCAACCCGCTCAAATTTTCCCGAAAGGTGACGGTCAACCAGAAGTCGAAAGCCAAGTCACCCTGGCAGCCGGCACATATCGAGGAGATGCTGGCATCTCCAATATATGTCGGAAATGGCGGCTCGAAGCGGCGCCTGAAAAGCGGGCGGTATATCCATCAGGACGCGGCATATTGGGTCCTCCTGCTCGCGGTCTATACCGCGGCGACGCAAGGAGAAATCTGCGGCTTGCTGGTCGAGGAGGTTGTGTGCGAGGAGGGTGTTCTCCCGCATTTGATCTTCAGGAACAATCGCCTTCGCTCGCTCAAGCGGGACGCTCGCGAGCGCGAGGTCCCTATCCATCCGCGGCTGATTTCGCTCGGATTTCTGGATTATGTCGAATGCCTCAAGGCTGAGGGGACTAGCGAGCTTTTCCCGGAACTTTGGCTCAACGACGTCAAGCGCGGCGGCGATCAATATCGTGCAACGGTGTGGGACAAAGTCATCGACTGGTTCCGGCCGCGCGGGCTGGCCATCCCGGTTGGCAACACGGGCAAAGAGGCCGATTTCCATTCGCTCCGCAGCATGGTGCTGTCGCAGCTCGACCGAGCCTTGATCAATCAGAACATCGTCAAGGATATCGCCGGACACGCCCGCGAGGGGGTCACCGCGCAGACCTACCAGGATCTCAAAGCGAGCGGCGGGCTCAACGATGTGCTGACGGAACGGCTCAGCATTCTGCTGCACCTGCCTGACTTCGCGGCGGGTGTCATGCGCCAGACGCCGCGCCTTCTTCCCATCAAACTGAGGAGCCGATGATGAGTGTTTTTGCCGTCGATTTGCCATCGCCCAGTTACCACGAAATTTGCGAACGAGACGCCGTGCTCTATGGCCGCGATCTGGTGCTGAACGATCTTGCAGAACACCCTGACAGGGAACCCGATTATTATGTCCGGGCGGCAGTCTTCCATGTCTACGCGGCCGCTCTTTACGACTGCAGTCGACGTGATCTGCTCGCTTCGCTAGCCGCCCATCCGGCAACATCCGCGTTGGCTACCTTATCGCCAGAGCTGTTTGAAGACCATTGGCACAGCACTATCCGCCGCCTTTCTACTGCAGGCATCCATTCTGCGATGCAGTGTTACTGGTTGATGTGCGTTGCGTTGGGGATGGCCCAAGCCGCCGATGCGCTCTTTCGTGCCGATGGAGATGCACGCGGGCACGCCCCCTCGTCGCTGGAGGCATTTCTGCTGGACGGCTTTTACATTCCGCCTGCTGCTAAGCGGGATGCGAATCTTGATGTAATGTCTCCTATTTCGCGTCCGCTCGCGCGCAACGAGCAACATATACCGCTCCAAGTCTCCGGCTTGTCCGCCGAGCTCCAACCCATCGGGCCGCCGGGCCATTGGATGCCACAATCGTCGGCACCCGATAATTACGCTGTTGCTGCCCCCGACGTGAGCCGTGACGACTTGAATGCCGATATTTCCACATGCTCAGAACTCATCGAGGATTGGCTCGGCAGCAAAGGGGCGCTTAGCAGAGCCGAGCGTTCTCGCCGGGGCACGTCCGCACGGCACCTCATCACCGCGCTGAGTTTGACGGACTTACCCGCCAACCGTTTGGCATCGTTGGAGCCGAGAGCGGTGCCAGCGTTCGCCAAATATATCGCAGACCATCCGCTGAAGCCCCGCGGCGAGCGCGCCAGGATTGCGCACATCAAAGCGTTTCTCGAATATGCGCGCGATGTGCCCATCGAGGTTCCGCAGCTCGATTGGGATAGTCTCCTGCAGGGAGGCACCCATGTCTAATCCTGAAGCTGGTGCGTCTGAATATTTTAATGTTCAATACCTGTTTTCTTCTGCGCAGCAGACGAAAACCTGTGGTGCGCACAGCGCTGAACGGCGTGTCGCCAACATTGTGCGCGCAGAATGGGGAGATGTCCCATGCCGGTGAGCCGCTCCAAATATCAGGGCACACATCTGGAGAATGCTGCGCAGTGGTTGATCGAGATCGAAGAAATGGCGAGTGGCGGTTGGACAGAGGGTCTCGGCGGTCCGCGCCGGACCAGTGGTTATCTCGTGGCACAAAAAAAGTTGCCCGCTCGGTCCGCAGGCAAGTCATCGACCGCGCCCGCAAGATCGTCGCGCGCACCCGCCAGCGTTCCGCGGATGGTTCGCGTGTCCGAGCCCCGCTGGGCGCCGAGACCGCAGAGCAACGTCCGTGCCCATCATTTCGAGCACAAGACGATCCTCGCTTCAAAAAAAGGCTCGGTTTCTGTCGCGGAAGCGCGCGGGGCCTACACCCTCGCTTTCAATGCCGCCGATGGGGTCATCGAAGCGCAGGTCCGTGCGACGGTCGCCGCCGAATATATCGAGGGCACCACGAGCTCCGAGGCGGAACGCGTTGTTTATATTGCCGGGACCAACGGGGACACCAACGAGGAGCGGGTGCGATTCTGGGCGCTTGCGAACGAGAACGCCCATTTTGTGGGCGAGCATAAGGTCCGCGTAACCGTGACCGGTGCCGAGGCGGCCTGGGCCAAGGCGGCCCATGACCCGTCGATGCCTACCGAACTGCGCGCGACCCTCGCCGATGCCCTCAAAAACCAGGGTTCAGCGGAGCGGGTTGTCAATGACGCCGGGATCGTCGTGCGATGGCTGAAGGACAGCAAGCGCTTTCCGGCAGAACTGCGCGACCGGGTCGAACTGGAGCGGCCAAAAAATGGCCGCGTGGCCTATTCTATCATCGGACAATTTCCGCACACCATGTCCGAGGCTGGTATGCGCAGCTGCCTCGATGACTTCGGCGAAGAATTTTCGCGGCGGAAGATTCCATGGCAGGCGGTGATCCACGAGCCGACAGCCAAGAATTCTGCAAAGAACTGGCATTTCCACTTCATCTATTTTGCGGGGCCGGCCGAAAAGCTTGAAGACGGTCGCTGGAGCTTCGAGCGCGAATGGCGGCGCAACAAATATCGGACCAACGAATGGGTGCCGCTCAAACGGATGGGACGCAGCGAGGAAGTCGCATCAGCGGACTGGGTGCCGAATCTGAAAGCCCGATGGCGCGACATCGTGAATAGGCGATCGCTAGACGAAGGCCTGGAAATCTCCTTCACCAACGAGACGAACCGCGCCCGCGGATTGCCGAAAGCGCAGACGCGCTACAGTCCCGGTAGGCAGGCACTCCACAAGAAGGGCTTTTTTACGACCAGCGACGTCGAGCAAATATTGGGCAGCTGGGCGGCGTATAAAAAGCGTGCACGCCGGGCCGCTGCGGAGCGGGTCCGGAAATTGAAGGACCGCTATGATCGACTGAGCCGTGATAGGCGGCTGGAAATGCTTTCATCTGCCCAAGTCGATCCTGTGCTCGACACGCTGGACACATGCGAAGGGAGCCTGGGTGAAATCGAGCATCTGCTCCAGCTGGGTGCCGACGCGACCGTCCTGCGGGAAATGTTGGTGAGCGGCCCCAAGGCCGCGGAAGCCTATTATTCGGGCGTCGAAGCCGGCCTTGAGGGCAAGAAACCGTCGCCAGCGCGATCAGCCAAGGCTGCCTTCGCCAATGAAGTCTGCGCGGAAGCGGCGGCGTGTCTCAGCGATTTTGAACCCACCTTGTCAAAACTGTCCGCCATCCGGGCGGAGTGCGAGGCAGAAATATCCGCCCTCGGCAAAATATTGTCTGCGGAGCTTGCAGGTGCTGAGCGTGCGGTCGAGACACTTGTCGCGCGCGCGGCTGCCCAACCCGTGCTTGCCGACGAGCCGCTGCGCCACGAGAGCATGGCGGCGCACACACTCCCCGTGATGGCGGCCGCCAGAGCGGCGTTTCTCTCTACGCACCCGCAGATATAGCCTGCTTGCACCGCTGCACACAGGCCGGGAATGTGTAGAGCATCAGCCTAAGCGGTCATTGGTAGACCAGGTGGAAGCGTGGAAAAGCTGCCTGGCACACAGGCCATTGGAGTATGAATATGGAATATCAGAACGGGACCGCCTCCCTCGAGGCGGCACTTTCACTGTGCGCGCAGCAGCCAGATTTGCGCGTGCTACGCCGGGTCGGCCCTATCGACCGGCTGGTGTCGGACCGGCCAGCGCGGGGAGATGTCCGGCGGATCGGGGTCGTCGATACTGAAGCTACATCGACGAATGCCCACACCGCCGAGCTGATCGATATCGCTGTCGCAGTCCTTCTCGTCGACGCCGGGGGAGAGATCGTCGGCGTCGAGCGAACCTTGCAGTCGCTTCGCGATCCTGGCGCCCCCATACCCGCCGAGGTGGTCAAATTGACCGGCATCACCGATGAAATGGTGGCCGGCCGTATCCTGACCCACGAAAAATGGACGCGACTCTTGAGCGGTTGCGATATCTTGGTCGCCCATAATGCGTCCTACGACGCCCCCATCATCGAGCGGCTCCTGCCGGAAGTTGCAGGTCAAGCGTGGGCCTGTTCGATGCGTCAGATCGGGTGGCTGGATCATGGCTTTGACGGCGCGAAACTCGGACACCTTCTGATGCAGATCGGCCGATTCAACAACGGCCACCGCGCTGCCGCCGACGTCATCACCCTCTGCCATCTCCTCGTGCACCGCGACCTGCATGGCCGAACACTGATGGGCGAGCTTCTGGAGAAGGCTGGGCGCGACACGGTTCGTATCGATGCGAAGGGCACCGACTTTGCGGTCAAGGACCGCCTGCGCGAGCGCCGCTACCGCTGGGATCCGGCCGGAAAAGCCTGGTGGATCGAAGTCTGCGAAGATGAAGTCAACGAAGAGCGCCGGTGGCTCGAATTCGAGATCGGCTGTCGCAACCCCGTGATGACCGTGATGACCGCGTGCACACGGTTTCGGTGAAGACGCGTCGGGTGAGCGGGGAGATTGAGCACCGCAATGGAGCGGAAAAAAGCTCTGGCGCCTCGCCATCGTTGAAGGAAGTTGTGAATGGACACCGAAGAATTTCTGCGCCGTCTCCACTGTTGGGCTGCGGCGCTCAAACGCCTTATGAGCCCTCCAGGCATTGAAAATGCCGAGAAATCGACCTGTTTCGCGTCTGGGGAAGAGTTGAACGAAGTGCAAATCGCCAGCTTGGCATTTTTTGCCGCCAAAGTGTCAAAGCCCTTGGTCTATCTGACTTGGGATCGCTCTTTCGGCTATCTGCCATTACGGACCGATGCCTTCCTGCCCAAGACGGGGGCGGTCGAATTTACGAGGGGACTGATCCCGTGGACTGCAGGGCAGGGGCGCCCTGTCATCCTGGTCGAAGCAGCTGGCGACAACGCCTATGCGATGAAGCCGAACGGGCGCCTGCACAAATGCCTACGGCCGACTGACGATCTGGACGCCGGCATGTCCCTCGCGCTGGACCGTATTGGCGCTGCCGCAGCCGAAATCGATGGGGTCCTTCTACGGGCTCGTGGGGAAATGTCGAAAGCTGGGAAGGGGAGGTTTTAACGAAACCCCGTTCCGCCCAGCCACAAATCACAAGCATCGCCAAGGGCCGCCAGAGTGCGGCCCTTGGCGCATCTGGAGCACCTGACAATGACGCAATTTACCTTCTACGATACCGAAGCGACGTGGGATGAGACACTCCACGAAGCCTATCAGTCGATTGATCCTCGCCAGCGATCGCATCGGATCGGTTCCAAGCGCATCATTGCGGCAGCCGCATTTGATGTCGAAATTTCGGCTGAGGGTCATATCGCGTGCGAGGCGATCAAGAGCTGGACCGAATATGACGTCGGCGACGAGCCAGCGATCGTGGCCGGCCTGTTCGATCACCTGCGCGCGCGGCCGGACAGGATGGCGGTCGGATTTGGGAGCGTCGCCGACGATCTGCCCATCCTTACGCTCGCGGCGATGGAAGCCGGTCTGATGCTCCCGTCCCAGTTTCTTCCGCCCCAGCCCGGCGCTTTTCGCAGCGGACGGCGAATGCACCTCGATCTCGGCCTCGCCTTGAAGGGCAGCGGCAAGACTTGGCACCATCTTTCCGAGGTCTGCCTGCGCATTGGCATCCCGGTAGATCTCCTCAAAGGGAAGATTACCGGGTCTGCTCCGGTGACGGCAGAGAGCTGGAGAAACTTGCGGGCTCATGTCGAGCTCGACACCGCGTTGCTGGCGATCGCCACCCTAGCTTGGCAGCGCACACAGGGCCAAGCCTGCCTTGACCCAACCATCGCGGCCCTTGCCGTTTTGGACTGGCTGCGCCGCAATGGGCATTTGACCGAGACCAAGTTGACGATACTTGCGGACACCTGCCGCGCGTTCGAGTTGGACATTTTGCACGCCGGCAAGCTGGCGGCTTAGGGAAAAGGGGACGCGGCCGGTCGCTGGCTAAGCTCGCGACAACGGTTCGCGTCCCTTACGTTTCGCCAACTTATCCATGTCTGCGGAGTCCGGATACCAGGTCCGTTGGTGAATTGAGGATAGTAAGATGAGGACCGCTGCGGCGTTTTCGCTGTCGAGGCCAGTAATTGACTGCGGCGCCCAGCCACCCCAGGCCTTCACATTATACCAGGCGAAGAGAAAATCCTCACAGACCTTAGCGCCGCCGGTCCAATCATTGGCGAGGGAATAGACACGGTCGTAAGCATTGCGGACGTTTTCGGGCATTTCCGAGTAGGGCATCTGATCACTCCTTGCGGTGGTGACCGCCCATTGCGGTCACGCAAGATGTCCTTGCGCCGGTCGCTTGAAATTCGGACAGCCCTGCGGACATTTGCCGCGGTGATCTTCCAGCCGACCTAAGCCGTTTACGAAATTTTAACGGTTCTGGCTTAAAGGCAGCCAAATCTGCGGACACGTGGCAAGGCGAGCAGCCTAAGCCGGTGATTTTTGTTGTGACCCGCGCCAACTCTCGGACCTGCACGTTGTGCCGGTCCGATCGGCGTCCGAGGTCACGAATGCACGTTCGCGATTTTTACCTCACCACGGTCAGTGGCCTCGCGCGTCAGCGAGGTATTCGCCGTGCGCAAAGCAAATCCCAGTTCAAAAAATTCATCAAATTTCCGTTCCGAATGTCCGAATGCCGCGACTGCGGCGCAACCAGATATGGGGCGCACGTCCGCGACGATCGCCGACCAGCGGTGGCGAACCGAACTTGAGCAGTGCTATCGCGATCTGCGACTGCGCCGCATTGTGCAGGGCATTGCGGTGCGCAGGTGTGCAGACGCTGATGACGTGCTTCACGACGCGATCGTTCGGGCGCTGAAATACGGCAGCGGGGGGCAGAATCCTGCCGATCGGTTGATGGCATGCGTGTCCAGTATCACATCGACTGCGGCAAGGTCGCGGGCGCGTGCTGCGGCCAACGGCTTCGCCGGTTTTACCGATCCGGATGATCAGTGTGACCATCTTTGGGGCCGCGCATTTCTTCCTCCGGACGAGGAGTTGGAACGCAAGCTACGCCAGAAGGCCGTTGCATACATCCTTGCCGAAGCTGCCGACGGTGATGCCGTTCAGGCCAAGCTGCTTGATGCTGCACTCGACGGGATGCGCGGGGCAGAATTGATGCACTTGATCGGCGTTTCTGAGCGCGAACTCGCCACTCGTCGACGGCGGCTCAAACGCAGGATTCTGGCACTTTGCCGCCCCTTCAACTTCAACGGCCAGCTCGATTTTAGCGCGCATTATTAATTACAAGAAAGGACGATTTATGAAAATTTCCGACGTCTGTGTTAGGTTTTTGATAAGTAAAGGTGTGGACCCAAGGAAATTTGTCGAACTTTGTTCTTCGATAAAGATTAATGGAGTGATCTCTAAAACATTAATATATAACAAGGTCGGAAAACTTGAGGCCGAAATCACTTCAACTATGAGATGTATTTATCTCGAAATTGAGCATATAAAATACTCGTATTATGACGATATTATCGGCGACACCATAATCTGGTTGTCAAATGTTTCCATTCCGGAAGTATTATGCTCTAAAATCGTTGAAGCTGGAAAGAGGGTGGAAGACCTGATTGAACTTGGTGAGGAAAATGCATTTCTCAAAGGCTGCGGCACCATCCTTTCCGTCAAGAATGATGAGAGTGGTGTGACCGTAACATTGCAGCCAAACTGGATTGAAATGGCGTGATGAGCCTCAAGCGCATTCTGAACGAATTCGACTCTTGCACACGAGAGAGTCGCCGCGTGACGATACCTTGCTGACGGGGTAGTGCTAGCTTGTCCAGCCCGCGCTGAGAATTTTCTGATTCGTTGATTGAGCCCCTATGAACGCTGTGGAAATTGAAGAAGCCGTATCGGAGCTCGTCTTACAGCCGTTCGACGCAACCGAATTCCCGTTCCAGTTTATCACCGCATTCGGCGCGAAAAACTCGACGGTCGAACGCCTGCGCAAAGGCGATACCAATCAATCCGACGTCGGCGGTGTGCTTCAGCGCAACAATATCCACATCGGTATCGCGTCGGCGGGCGAGGTTGGTGACACGCTCGCACGGCTGCGCGCCAGCCCCAAGACAACGAGTGTCAAAGCCAAGTTCATTCTCGCCACCGATGGTGAGTGGGTTGAGGCTGAGGAAGTTGGCGGTGGCGATCCGATCGCGTGCGCTTATGCCGATCTGCCGCGCTATTTCGCGATGTTCCTGCCGCTCGCTGGCATCTCCACGGTCAAGGAGATCAAGAACAACCCTATCGACGTCAAGGCCACGGGGCGGCTCAACAAGCTCTACGTCGAGTTGCTGAAGGACAATCCGGACTGGGCAACCGAGGATCGGCGGCACGAGCTCAATCAATTCATGGCGCGGCTGATTTTCTGTTTCTTCGCCGAAGATACGGGAATTTTTCGCGAGCACCAGTTCACCGCGACCATCACGCAGATGAGCCACGCCGGGCACAGCAGTGGCGAAAAGCAATGGGGAAATACGCACGAGGTGCTGACCGAGCTGTTCCGCGCAATGGACACGCCGGTCACGCATGAGGGCAACCTCGACCCCCGCTACCGCGAAGCAGCAAACATCCGGCCTTATGCGGATGTGTTTCCCTATGTGAACGGCGGGTTATTCACCGGCGCCGTCGATGCTCCGCGCTTCAGCCGGACCGCGCGCGCCTATCTCCTGCGCGCGGGTGAGCTAGACTGGAAGGAGATCAACCCGGACATTTTTGGCTCGATGATCCAGGCAGTCGCCGAGGATGACGAACGCGGTGAACTGGGCATGCACTATACCAGCGTGCCCAACATCCTGAAGGTGTTGAACCCGCTGTTCCTTGACGACCTGCGCGATCAGTTAGAGGCGGCGGGGGACAGCAAGCTGAAGCTGCGCAATCTACGCAAGCGGCTGGGCAGCATCCGCGTGTTCGATCCGGCCTGCGGATCGGGAAATTTTCTCGTTATCGCATACAAGGAGATGCGCGCGATCGAGGCGCAGGTGGTCGACCGGCTGGGTGGTGAGGCGAGCCTAAAGCTCTCCGAGCGCCGCAGTGTAATCTCGCTCAGTAATTTCTACGGGATCGAAATCAAAGGTTTCGCCGCTGAGATTGCTCGCCTCGCGCTGCTGATCGCCGAGTTTCAGGCAGATTGTCGGTATCTCAGTCAGCACGAGGCCCGTGCGATGGTGCTACCACTGCACAAGACGGGGCAGATCACCGTAGGGAATGCGTTGCGGTTGGATTGGCTGACGGTTTGTCCGCCAGTGTATGCGGCAACGGGGGGCGAGCACGATCTTGGCTCACCGCCGGGACAGCCGGCGCTGGAGCTGAATGCGCTGGGAGCCCAAGTCGATTACGAAGTCTTTATTTGTGGCAATCCTCCCTATAAGGGCGCTCGTTACCAAAGCGAACAGCAAAAGGCTGATATCGCTCACGTCTACAGTGTCCTAAATCAGCCAGCAGCGAAGGCGATAGACTACATCGCTTGTTGGTATCTTCTGGCTTCTAAGTTCTTGTCAGCATCAACTAGATCTCAGTTTGCTTTCGTCAGCACAAATTCGATATGCCAAGGGCAACAAGTCCCGTCATTGTGGCCGGTCGTTTTTGGTTACGGGCTTGAGATTTTCTTCGCTTACACGTCGTTTCCGTGGCGCAATCTTGCGAGCCACAACGCGGCGGTGATCGTGGTTATCGTAGGTGTTCGCCGAACGTCAGGTGAAATCTGCACCTTGTATTCACTCGAGGATTCAAGCGAACTGGTTGAAGCTAGGGTGGTGGGAAGCATTAACCCATATTTGTCGCCCGGGGCTCGCTTGATAGTTCAAGGGCGGTCTTCACCACTATCGGACCTATCTCCCATGGAAACCGGTGGGATGGCCCGGGACAACAACGAATTTACCATATCTAGAGACGATTATAATGAACTCGTTTTCCGCGAACCGGAGTGCCTTCCTCTTTTTAGACAGGCGTATGGCGGGGCCGAGTTTATTCGAGGTCTCGACAGAATAGTATTCTATCTAAGGACCGGCGAAAAACTTACAGATCGGCAAAGTCATGCTTTGAAGTCGATGCTGGATAGGGTGAGGACTTACCGGGAAGATAGCACCCGTCCAGAGACTCGACGGATAGCAAATAGGCCAGAATATTTTTCAGAAGACCGGCATTACGAAGGCGTTAAGATTTTCGTTCCGCAAGTGTTTTCTGAAAACAGGGACTACATAACGGCGGGTTTTTTAAGGCCGTCTGACCTTGTGCTTGGACCGGGAATGCAGGTTATCAGAGGGCAGCTTACAGATCTTGCGCTTCTTACTAGTCTGCTTCATCTAAAATGGGTCGAGACAGTCTGCGGAAAACTGAAAACTGATATAAGATACTCGAATACCATGGGATGGAACACCTTTCCGGTCCCCAAACTCACCGAGGGGAACAAGGCCGATCTCACCCGCACCGCCGAGAACATACTGCTCGCGCGCGAAGCGCATTTTCCCGCGACCATCGCTGATCTCTATGATCCGGACAATATGCCGGTCGACCTACGCCGCGCGCACGAAGAAAATGACGAGGTGCTGGAGCGCATCTATATCGGCCGCCGCTTCCGCAACGACACCGAGCGGCTGGAAAAGCTGTTCGACCTCTATGCCAAAATGACGGCGAATCAGCCCGCCAAAGCCAATGGCGTAAAGAAGGGTAAAGTCGCATGATGGATCCCCTCGACGCTATCCTGCGCGACCCGCCTAACGTTTGGCTGACGAGCTTCTATGGCTTCGATCCCGCAAGTTGGGGCTATCTTGGATTCAGCACGTCGGGGCAACGGAAGGGTTTCATCGAGCGTAGCGAGACCGGCGTATTAATAGTTGTTTATGGAACCGGCACGGCCGCACCGGATGAATTCGGAAAGGTCATCGGCGTGCTTCAATGCAGCCATAGGGTCAACAATGCCGCGGCGTTCATGTCGCCGGTGGCTTGGGCGGCCAAAGAACGGTCTGCCGAGTCTGCTGGAAAATGGGACCTCGGCGTAAAGGCGATACGCGCTTGGCGGGTCGCGCCCGAGAGCCGCCCGCCCATCGCCGATTTCGCCAACGAAACCTACACACCCGGTCGTGGGCAAGCCATCGGATCGCAGGGCATGCCGCTGACGGCAGCGGAGGCACGCAAGATTCTGGACCTCGATCCGCAGGAGGTGCCAGTCTTCGGTGAAATCCCGGTGATCGAGGCTGCCTTTGGGAAAGGGGCCGACGTCCTCTCCCCCAGCAAGCCTGGTCCCGTATCGCAGAACCCGTTCATGGTGCGTGAGGCAGAGGGACCGAAAAGTCTCTACATCCTGGTGCTTGACGGTAATTCGTCCACATACCTTGGCCGCGATGCTGGTATGCAGAACATCATCAAGGTTGGCATGTCGAAAACGCCGATCGGCCGCTGCGACGATCACAATCGCGCGATGCCACGAGGCGCCTTCTCGTGGCGTGTGCTTAGATCGAACGAACAAATTGGCGCCGAGCCGTTTCCTAACTCGCGTGCTGCGATCGAGGGTGAGACGGAAATGAAGCGTGTGCTAATCGCACACGGGGGGCAATCGCTGAGTGGGGAATTCTTCCTCGCCGATGACCACGCCATCGAAATGGCTTGGGACAGCGGAATAAACAAAGCAACGGAGTGGGCCAAACTGTGACAGAAAGCCGTCCAATTCCTGCCGTCCGACTCGTCACAGCACACACTGGTGCCTCGGCAAGTGCCAATGAACTCGGTATGCGGCCAATGCAGGCGCGTGCCTATGCACATCGCGGCGAGCAGTATTTGCTGATCAAGTCACCCCCGGCATCGGGTAAGTCCCGCGCGCTGATGTTCATCGCGCTCGACAAGCTGACGAACCAGGACGTGAAGCAGGCGATCATCGTCGTGCCGGAACGATCGATCGGCGGTAGTTTCGCCGACGAACCGTTAAGCAAATACGGCTTCTGGGCCGACTGGACGGTGAAGCCGCACTGGAACCTGTGCAACGTGCCCGGCGCCGACGATGTGAAGGTCGCCAAATCCAAAGTGAAAGCGGTCGCCGAGTTTCTGGCGAGCGAGGACGGAGTGATGGTGTGCACACACGCCACTTTCCGTTTCGCGATCGATGAGCTCGGCATTGAGGCATTCGACAACCGGCTGATCGCGGTGGACGAATTCCACCATGTTTCCGCCAACCCGGACAATCGATTGGGTGCGCAGCTGGGCCAGTTGATCGCGCGCGATAAGGTGCATTTGGTGGCGATGACCGGCAGCTATTTCCGCGGTGATTCCGTGGCGGTGCTGACGCCCGAGGATGAGGCGAAATTCACCACCGTCACCTACACCTATTACGAGCAGCTCAACGGCTATCAGTGGCTCAAAACACTCGATATCGCCTACAGCTTCTACACCGGCCGCTACATCGACAAGATCAACGACTTGCTCGATCCGTCGGTGAAGACGATCGTGCACATCCCCAGCGTCAACAGCCGGGAGAGCACCAAGGATAAGCACCGTGAGGTCGAGGAGATCATGGATCATCTTGGCACCTGGAAAGGCACGGATGATGCGACCGGCTTTCACCTGATCGAAACAGCGGAGGGCAAGATCATCCGCGTCGCCGATCTCGTCGACGACGAGCCGTCGAAACGCGACCGCGTATCGACGGCATTGAAAAGCCCGGAGGCGCGCAAGAACCGCGATTATGTCGACGTGATCATCGCGCTGGGCATGGCGAAGGAAGGTTTTGACTGGATCTGGTGCGAGCACGCGCTGACCGTTGGCTATCGATCGAGCCTGACCGAGGTCATCCAGATCATCGGCCGTGCCACACGTGATGCGCCGGGCAAAACCGTCGCGCGTTTCACCAACCTAATCGCCGAGCCGGCTGCTGCCGATGACGTGGTGGCCGAGGCGGTGAACGATACGCTGAAGGCCATCGCTGCCAGCTTGCTGATGGAGCAGGTGTTGGCACCGCGCTTTGAGTTCACGCCGAAAGACGTCGGTGCAAAGCCCGGCTATCATTATGGTCCGGACGGCTATCAGGAAGGAAAGACCAACGTCGGCTTCGACGAGGAGCGTGGACAGTTCCATTTCGAGCTGAAGGATCTGGTCGAACCCAGCTCGGTTGAGGCGAAGCGTATATGCGCAGAGGACATCAACGAGGTCATCACCAGCTTCATTCAGGACAAGCAGGCGATCGAACGCGGTATGTTCGATCCCGAGGTCGTGCCGGAGGAACTAACGCAGGTCCGCATGGGCAAGATTGTGCGCGAACGCTATCCCGAGCTCAGCGAAACCGATCAGGAAGCCATCCGTCAGCACGCGATTGCCGCTCTGAACATTACGCAACAAGCGGCAAAAATCGTCACCGAAAGCGTGACCGAGGGCGATGATGGCGAGCTGAAGGTGAACACCTCGTTCGTCGATGGCGTTCGCAAATTCATGAATGTTCGCGAGCTCGATATCGATCTGATCGACCGGATCAATCCCTTCGATGCAGCATATGCCATTCTCGCCCGGGCTATGAATGAGGGCACGTTGCGGCAGGTGCAGGCGGCGATCACTGCTCGCAAAAGCACGCTGACTGAAGACGAGGCAAGGGCTTTTGCGGTTCGCGCCGTTCAGTGGAAGCGTGAGCGCGGGCGCCCGCCGGAGGTCACGTCGCAGGATCCGTGGGAGCGTCAGTTAGCGGAGGGCGTCGCTGCGTTTGCGCGCTTCAAGGCGAGGGCGGCCACCAATGGCTGAGATGTCCGACGATGACATTCTTGCTGAACTCGGCGTAGATCTCGCGCCCAAGAAGGTTCGCGCGCGCACACCGCGTGAGGAGCGCGTGATCGCAGGTTTTGAGGATATTGTGAAGTTTCGCGAGGACCACGGTCGTGCGCCCCAGCACGGCGAAGACCGCGATATATTCGAGCGGCTGTATGCCGTGCGGCTCGATCGTTTGCGCGCCCAGCCGGAATTCCACGTTCTGCTAGCCGACATCGATGTGCACGGTTTGCTGGAGGGCGTGGATGCCAACGCAACTCCGGTTGAGGCTCTGGACGACAGCGACATCCTTGCAGAACTGGACGTTAAGGCTGAGCCGGAAGCCAATATCACGCAATTGCGCAACGTCCGTTCGAATGCTGAACGAAAGGCGGCCGAGGAGATTGCCACTGCAAAGCGGTGCGAGGATTTCGAGACGTTCAGGCCTCTGTTCGAAAAAGTTCAAGCTGACTTGGAGGATGGCATCCGGGCGTCGCGCCGGTTTGGTCGCGATGCGAGCATTGATGTCACGGATTTCTTCATTTTGCGCGGCCAACTCGCATATGTGGCAGAAATTATCGGTGAACCGATCAAGGCGGCGAATGGACAAAACGATGCCCGATTGCGGGTAATATATTCGAACGGAACCGAGAGCGACCTGCTACGCTGGTCGCTACAGCGCGCGCTTTACAAGGACGAAGGCGGCAGACGGATATCCGAACCTATCGCCGGGCCACTTTTCGCTGCGGTTTCGGACGTGGCTGACGAGCCTGACTATCTTGCTACAGGCACCCTCTATGTCTTGCGTAGTCGTTCCACTCATCCGACCATCGTCGCGCACCGGAACCTAATCCACAAGATAGGCATCACCGGCGGCTCTGTGGAAGCGCGCATCGCCGGCGCCGCTGACGACGCGACATTCTTACTCGCGGACGTCGATATAGTAGCAACCTACAAGCTTTTCGACGTGGACCGCACCGGACTCGAGCGCCTCATCCATCGAGTGCTCGACAGTGTTCGCTTCGATACAGAAATTCCGGATCGTTTCGGCAAGTTGATACGCCCGCGCGAGTGGTTCCTTGTGCCGCTGTCTGTCGTGGATGAGATTGTAGACCGCATTGGTAACGGGAGTTTGGCAGGCATGACCTATGATCGAAACGCTGCGAAGCTCCTACGCGAGAGGCAGTGATTGCTGATGCTGGCGAGAAAGTCGGCCGCAGAGTTGTGGCAAGAGGGCCGACAATAGGGGGAATGATGGGACTGGACGAAACGGGGGCACCGGAAAAAGCGGCGATTCTCGATATGCTGGCGGCACTGGCCACGCCGCAGGTGGAAAATGTAGATACGCCGGGAGATTTTCTCGCGACCCTGTCTGCGTCCCTCAAGGCGTTGGAAGGTGTTGACGTCGATATTGCCGGCATCCTGTCCGATCACCTGCTGACGGTCGCGCCGGATCCCAATGCCGTCTCCAATGCCAAGGCTGCGATCGTCGCGATCGCCGCAAAGCGCGCCGCGCTGGGCCAGGAGGAGGTCGATGGCTGATCCGACGCTGTTTCACTCGCTGACCCTCGAAGGCTTCCGCGCCTACCTTCAGCCCAAGACCTTTGACCTCAGTAAGAAGCCGTGCTTGGCGATCTTCGCGCCCAACGGCCTCGGCAAATCAAGCGTCATTGACGCGCTCGAATTTCTGTTCTCGGAACATGGCACGCTCGAACGCCTCGGGCAGCGCACGTTAAACAACCAAGCCGGACCGCCCGCGCTCGCGCACAATGGGGCGCAGGCTGCGGGCATCGCGCCGATGGTCAAGTTCACGACGATCACCGGCAAGACGACGCTCGAGGGCAGCCGAACCGCCTTTGGAAATCCTCGCCCGATTCACGCGGCCGCGACCGAGATGAAAGCTGGGTTCGTCGTCTCGCCGCTAATCCGCGGCTACACGCTGCGCACCTTTGTCGAAACGCATAGTCCCGAGAATCGCTACAGCGACGTGGCGGGCTGGCTGCAGCTCTCACCGCTGGTGGAAGTGCAGAAGAATCTTCGTCTTTTGCGCCGCGATGTGAAGGCTGCGGCCGAGAGCACCACCGAACAGGATCGCCTTGCCGGGCTGTTGCGCACGGAGACAGCCCACGCACTTCAGGTGTGGGACGATGCGACCGTGCTCGACTTCCTTAATGCGAGCGTCATCGCGCCGCTCGATCCCGAGTTAACTCTGGCAGCACTCGCCGCTGATGATGAGGGCTATGTCGAAATCGGCAACCGTGTTGAGGCAGAGGAAAAGCGGCTCGGTCTCGCCAGCCTTAAACAGATCCGTAATTCGCTTGTCGCGCTGTGGCAAAATGTCGTGCCTGGGGACGGTGGTGACGCCAAATGTTCCGGAGCCATCGCAGCGTTCGACGAGGCACTGTCTGCGCTTGCCGACGCGAAAGCCGCTGAAGCCGTTGAGCGCGACAAGGCGGCGGGCACGGTCTTCCGGGCGCTGTGGAAGGAAGCCGAGAAGCTGTTTGCCGACGACGCGACTGCGCCCAACGCGTGCCCAGTCTGCGCCACCGCAATCGGAGACACTGTTGCCGGAAGCGTGCCCGCAATCCGCGATCTCCTGATGACTCATCTCGAGGATCTGCAAAGCTACAACGACGCGAAGACCGCGCTGGACAATGCCGAGAACGCCGCAAGCCAAGCCCACAATCAGCTCGTGGCGCGCCTTCCCGCGATGATCGAGCATCTGCTCGACCACGATGGGGACGGATTTAAAATCGCGCTCATCGCCTACCAGGCCGGCGTTGCCGGATGGCCGATCGGCGAGCCACCCGACTCCGCCGCCATCGTCGCCGAGCTGGAAACGCGCCTTGCCGCCTTTGATTATGAGATCTCAGAGATCGAGGCGAAACAGGGTGAGTATACCTGGGTCAAGGCAAAGAGCAGCATTGATCGGCTGTTTAATCTCCAAAAGGACGTGGCGCTGGCATCCCGCATCACCGCCCAGCTGACCACGTTGCACGAAGCGCTCGTCGTGCAGGCCACGTTCGTCTCGGGCAAGATCCGAGAGAAAGTGCAGTCGCTCCTCGACACGCTTCAAGAGCCGATGAACAACATCTACAAGGAGATCCAAGGCGCCAACGCGAGGCCGATCCGCCTCGAACTGCCTGACGAGGACGAAACCAACCAGCAGCGCATGCAGCTGGTGATCGATTTTGCGGACAATCGTCAAAGCGTTGCGCCGGGTGGCTATCTCAGCGACTCCCAGATTCATTCTGTTGCGCTCGCGCTGCGACTTGCGGCGATCAAGAAGTTCAATAGTGCGGCACCGGTAATTGCGCTGGACGATGTCGTCACATCCTATGACGCCGATCATCGCCGCGCGATCGGAGCGTTACTCGCGAAAATGTTTACCGACTGCCAGATCATTCTCGTCACCCATGACGAACGTTTCTTCAATTATCTGAAGGACCAGGTCGCAGATAAGGATTGGCAATACACCCGCATCATCGGCCTTGATCCGGCGTTCGGCCCCCGCTTCGCTGATCATAAGGTCACCGATGAGATGATTGCTGATCGCTGGGCCAAGGGAGAATCCGCCGCCAACGAGATGCGTCAGGCGGAAGAGGAATGGTTGCTGGGGATCGCCCGCGGTTTTGGCGTCAACGTCCGCATTCGACAACTCGAAAAGGCCTATTCCTACGAGCGTGCCGAGCTGGCCTCGGCGATCAGCGGCTTCTTGGGCGACCTCAAGCTGACGCCCGCTGATGTGCCGGGCGTGAACAACCGCTTCATCGCCAGCCTTATTAAGGGCGATATTGAGAATTTCGGAAGCCACTTTCAGGAGGCCCCCTATGGCGACGGCTCGATCGGGGACGAAAAGACGCGGTGGGACGAGTTCAAGGCGTTCCGTCAGCAGTTCGAATGCGTGTGTGGTCGCGCCAAGTATCAACGGCCAGTCGGCCTTAAACAGCCGGTGTGCGCACATGATAAATGCGAGACCAAGTTCGCGTTTAAGCCGCCTGTGGCAGGAGGAGCTGCGTCCGAAGTGGCGGCCACATGATCGGAGTGCATGAAATGCCGCGAACGCAACAAGTCTATTGCGAGTTGATCACGTGACAATTGAGAGCGACCAAATCGCACCTGTCGAGACGAATTTGCGTTGCGCGCATGGCCCTTGGAGTGATCTTGCGCTTCATACAATCGGCTGGCGCGCCTTTCAGGATCTCTGCTCTCAAATCTGCGAAGTTGTTCTCGGTCGCCCGGTGGAGATTTTTCGCGAGGCGCAGGACGGCGGTCAGGACGCGGTATTTCTCATCCCTTCGCCAAGTAATGAGCAATTTGTCGGCACGGTCCAGTGCAAGCATACTTCGGATGCTGGAAAAGCGCTCAAAGTCAGTGACCTCTCGGCTGAGATCGGCAAAGTCGAGGAACTCGTAAAAGCCGGCCAAGCACACACTTACGTCTTCATGACCAACATGAGTGTGGATGCGCCCGTTGCGGCCACCATGCGGGCCAAGCTGCGGGAACTCGGCGTGCGCAAGCCGCACATACTGGGCCGCCAATACATAGTCCGGGTCATAAGGAGTAGCTCACGCCTGCGCGCGCTCGTCCCGCAGGTCTATGGCCTGGGCGACTTGACCTCGATCGTCGACGAACGTCTGAGCGAACAGAGCCGAGCGCTGCTCGACAGCTGGACCCCAAAACTTCGCACCTATGTTCCGACGCGAGCTCATCGCGACGCGGTCAACGCCATTTTGGACCATGGCGTGGTGCTTCTGCTCGGCAATCCCGCGAGCGGCAAGTCGGCGATCGGCGCAATAATTTCTACGATCGCTTCGGAAAATCCGGACAACACCGTTCTTGCGCTGACCAGCCCGCGCGATTTCGAGGCAGGCTGGAACCCCAACGATCCCGGTCGCTTCTTCTGGATTGACGACGCCTTCGGCTCGAACGTGCTGCGCGACGACTACGTGCAGGACTGGGCTTCGGCATTCTCGAAGCTGCGCGCAGCGATCAAGCACGGCAATCGATTCCTGCTGACCTCGCGCAAACATATCTATGAGGCAGCTCGGCGTCGGCTGGGGCAGCGCAATCTGGCGCAATTCACCGATGGCAGCGCTGTAGTCGACGTCGGTGATCTGACGTTGGAAGAAAAGGCGCAAATCCTCTACAATCACGTGAATTTTGGCGAGCAGAACCAGAGCTGGCGTTCGAGCGTCAAGCCGCACCTCCATGCCGTTGCCGCCGTGGACGACTTCCTTCCTGGAATAGCCGAAAGGCTTGGCGATCCGAACTTCACGAAGGGACTGGCGCCTCGCGAGAGTTCGCTTGTGCGCTTCATGGAGGAACCGACCGAGCACCTTATTGATACGGTTAGCGCCTTGGACGAGCAACTCCAGGCCGCTCTCTATCTCGTTTATGTCCATCACAACGGGTTCGATCCGAACGATCATGATGCCGGCGCCGCCGAAGCAGTTGCGGAATTGACAGGTTTCAGTCTGGCTAGAATTCAGGATTGCTTTGCCGAGTTAAAGGGTTCGTTTCTCAAACTTTCCGGACTTAGATGGACTTTCGCGCATCCGACTATCTCCGACGCATTGACGGAAATTCTGCGGCAAAAGCCGCACATGATGGCTGCGCTCATCCGTGGCGCTCCAATCGACACGATCCTCGGCAGCTTCACCTGCGAGAGTTCGCCTCTCATTCGGGACGCACTCGTAATTCCGTCCACGCTTGAGGACGCGCTGGTCGCTAGGCTCAGCCGAACGCCCGATGACAAACATTGCAACTGGATGCTCTTTCACTTCCTGTCCTACCGGGCCAGCGATGCGGTTTTCCTTAAGCTGATCAGGCAGTTTCCGGACTTGCTCGCACGGTTCTGTTGGCAGACGGATCCTATTGCGAACGACCCCCGTTTCCAAGCTTACGCTCGAGCCCAGCAATTCGGCCTTCTGCAAGACTGCGTGCGGCGCGAGGCGGCCGACACACTTGAATCAGTTGCGATCTCTAACCTCGATACGTCGTTCTTCGCCGATGACGCGATGCTCGCGCTCATACCGCCAACTCGCCTCATTGGGCTCGGCTTGGCGATGCGAACAATCGTGCTGCCAGGCCTTGAGGAGAAAATCGATGAGATCGTTGGGGACGCCGACCTGGACGAAGACCCCGACAGCCACTTCAAGAAATTGCTCAGTGCTCTCGAATGTGTCGAAGAGGTGGGCGTCGATCTGGATGACGACGCGGTCAACTTGATTGACGACGCGAGAGATCAGGTAAAACGCGCGATCGAAACGCTTGAAGAGCGCAAGCAGGAGCGAGACGAGGAAAACGACGACGATACGGACTGGACACATATAGTGACGCAGAAGAAGGCAGAGCCAGCCTCGACCGATGCTGCTGCCGTAAAGCGCTCGATCTTCGACGACGTAGATAGGTGACGACTATTACCTCAATTAGTAGGCACTGATGGCAGACTGTCGGATCGTTCAGCGGCGTTTTGCACCTGACTTCCTGTCGCTTCTCGGATTGCTCCCAACGAGTTGAACGGCGGTATCCTGCGCACCGCGGTCATGCCAACGGCCGCACTTCAAGCTTGCCATTAGTAGAAGTAACCGTGTTCTGAAGGCCACCTTGCGGGAAGCTGCTGCGGGGTGCTGATAGCCGCTCTTTGCGAGGAGCGGTGATGAGCGAGGATATCGGAGCGTCGGGAGCGAGTGTTCTCGTGAGTGGTCATA